>Ga0315287_10004543_pt1 | contig 13550 bp, 8 predicted proteins | sample YL17G11_0_MG_FD_205037 | JGI IMG/M metagenome (GOLD analysis project Ga0315287, IMG submission 205037) | Sediment microbial communities from Yellowstone Lake, YNP, Wyoming, USA - YL17G11_0 | ecosystem: Environmental > Aquatic > Freshwater > Lake > Sediment | place: USA: Wyoming | collected... | reverse complement strand
TCACTAAAGGGGACCAAATCCCGTGTTTTTCTGGCTTTACAGATATGAATGGGCGACTAAAGTGGATCATATTATCAGGTGACAAGATAATTTCAGACGGAACAAAAGAGAAAGCCGAACTATATTTCATTAGTGTAAAGAAATCAAGCTACCACGATTGGGTCAAATGCTTATCTGCGAACAAGAGTTGGGATATTGATGTTATTCTCGAAAGAACGGAGCCGGATTGTAACATTTCAATCGTCCAGGGACAATCAATGGGGGACAGGACAATAAGGATTGATGCTAAGCCCTTAGGAAATTGGTCCGTAATTTCATATAATTTCTCACTCGGGGATGGGAATGAAACCGGATGGATAAATGAATCGGTCATCGAACATAAATATGCTAAGCCGGGGAATTATTCCGTAAAAGTAAAAGTAAAAGACGATTCTGGTGTCGAGAGCAATTGGACCGAAAAAAATGTAATAATCGAAAATATTCCACCCATTGCTATCGCTATGACAAATAAGTCTGAAGCCATTACCTTCGAATCAATTTCATTCATTTCTGAGAATAGTTTTGATAAAGATGGAATAATAATAAACTATTTATGGGATTTTGGGGACCTGAGTTGCTCGACGGATTCGTCTCCAATTCATTTCTATTCCGATGAGGGAATCTACAACAGTTCATTGACGATAATGGACAACGATGGCGGCATCAACACAACTGGATTCCAAATAATCGTCCTCAACCGCCCGCCTTTTGGGGCGGTCAACGCCTCAAGGACGTCCGTCCACATCGGGGACGGGGTAACTTTCCGCCCCGACAAGGCTGGCGACCTCGACGGCCGCATCATCGATTACGCCTGGGACTTTGGCGATGGGAAAAAAACCACCGGCGAGAACGCCATCCACAGATACACCTCAGCGGGGGCATACCAGGTCACGCTGACGGTCACGGACGACGACGGGGCGGCATTGCTTGCGACTGTCGAGATTACTGTTACGAACCCATCGACGACGCCACCACCCTGGATTCCATGCTTCACGGTCATCGTCATGGGCATCGCCGCGGCGGTACTGATGGCATTTGGTATCCATAAAGAGAAAAAATATCCGCCGAAGAAGCAACCAGCGGTAAAAGGGGGGCGCCGTCCCTCTGACGAGGAATAGCGTCGAAACCTATTTCAACAGAGCGGGCGATACGACAGCCGTCGGGAAAAAACATGGCGAAGATACTGTTCGACAACTCGCACGGCGAGAATGCGATGCTCGGGGACTCGGGGGCGGGCTCGTTCTTCAAGCTCGTCAAGGAGCTCACGTCCCAGGGCCACACCATCGGCGAGGTCCACGACGAGAAGGATTTCACGAGGGCCAACCTGAAGGGCGCCGAGATACTCATAATCGCCTTTCCTTCCAAGAAGTTCTCCAACCGCGATGTCGAGGCCCTCCTGGGCTACGTCGAGGACGGCGGCGGGCTCCTTCTGACTGGCGAGTGGGGCAACCTCCACGGGAACGCGGACATCCTGAACACCGTGGCGCAGAGCTTCAAGGTCGTCTTCAACAAGGACAGGATAACCGATACGAGGCATGTCCACGAGGAGCCTGTGGAGATGATGGGCCACAAGATGGGCACCAGGAAGGTCCCCACCTATGCGCTTATACGCAAGTTCTCACTGCATCCGATAACCAAGGACGTCAAGGAGGTCGGCCACATATCGGGCTGCTCCCTGAGCGCTCCCAAGTACACCGTTCTGGCCTGGTCGGACGACCAGTCGTTCGCAGATATGGACGGCGACGGCGAGCTGGACCCGGACGAGATAGTGGGCTCCTTTGCGACAGCCGTATCGCCCGACCTGAAGAAGGGCCGCGTCGTGTGCCTCGGCGACACGAGCATACTGACGAACCAGTACTTCGACCAGATGGACAACAGGAAGTTCCTGCTCAACGTCCTCCACTGGCTCTTGAAGAAGGAGTGAGCACTGCCCGGTCTGGAATGCCAGCAGGCAGAACGCTATGCTATCGGTGAGGGGGCCGCAGGCAGTACGACGACCGACCAATCATACAGCCTCCTGCCCACTGCCCAATTGCCAAGTACGCATTCTGGGCACCCCATAGGTTTTATTAACGAGAGCCTAATACGCATATTGGTAATTTGAATGCCAAAAAAATCCGAAAAAGCTGACGCGCAGCTCGGCGCCAGGGGCAATGTGGACGAGAGGACGAGGCGGGCCGAGGCAATGAAGAAGGCCAACGGCATCCTGGATAGCAACAAGCTCCGCTGGATGCAGGTCCAGTTCTCCGACCTTTTCGGCGGCCTGAAGACGTTCATGGTCCCCGTCGAGGACCTCCTCAGCGGTAAAATATGGAACGAGGGCATAGGCATCGACGGCTCCTCGGTCAAGGGCTTTGCCCATGTGGAGGCCTCCGACCTCAGGGTCATACCGGACCCGTCCACCATCGCGCTCATGCCGGTAATCGACAACCCGGTGCCCATGGCAAGGGCCATCGGCGATGTGTTCGACCCGCGCAGCGGGGAGCGCTTCGACGGCGACCCGAGGCATGTCGCACGGAGGGCAATGCAGGACCTCCATGCCGTAGGGTTCGATGAATCCGGGCTGTCGCCGGAGCTTGAGTTCACGGTCTTCCGGTCGATGTCCGATATGATGCTGCAGAACGACATCTGGAATTCCCAAAGCGTCCTGGGCTCAGGGCATCTCAAAGTGATTCCGGAGATGATGGGCACCGCCTGGCAGCCCAACTATGTCCAGAAGCCGGGAAGAAGCTACATGGTCCCGGCTCCCGCTGACGACACGGAAGCCTACCGGACTGAGCTAGCCTGCGCCCTCCAGGACATGAATGTACCTGTCAAGTTCGCCCACCACGAGAACGGCATAGGCCAGCAGGAGATAGAGATCAAGGCCATGCCCTGCGCCGTCAGGATGGGAGACGCCTGCCAGACCTACAAGCACCTGGCGCGCATCATCGCCCGGAAGCACGGCTTCGTGGCCACATTCATGCCCAAGCCCATCCACGCGGACAGCGGGAACGGCATGCATGTCCACATCTCTCTGTGGAAGAACGGCGAGAACAGGTTCTACGACAAGGACGCCAAGTACAACATGAGCCAGACAATGAGGTATTTCGTCGGAGGCCTGCTGGACCATGCCCGCGGCACCGCCGCCATCACCAATCCAACGGTCAACTCGTACAAGAGGCTCGTGCCCGAATACGAGGCGCCCGTGTTCATCGCCTGGTCCCCCATCAACAGGACCGCGCTCATCCGCATCCCAGCGCGCTACGGGAATCCCAGGTCAATCAACTGCGAGCCGCGCCATGCGGACCCGTCGGCCAATCCCTATCTCGTCTTTGCGGCGTACATCCAGAGCGGTCTCGACGGCATCAAGAAGAAGATAGAGCCAGGAGACCCGGTCAACGAGAATATATTCCACCTGCCCGCGGACAGGCTGAAGGCCCTCGGCATCGGAAGGCTGCCCGGCTCGCTTGGCGAGGCCCTCGAGGAGATGCAGTCGGACGATATATCGAAGAAGGCCCTCGGCAAGCACTGCTTCGACGCCTACATCGAGCTCAAGAAGAAGGAGTGGCACACGTATTCCACCCAGGTATCCACCTGGGAGCATTCGATGTACCTCGACGTGTAAGACGAGTTCTCAGTGCGGGCTCTTCCGGCCCGTGGCCGCTTTGAGACCCTCGAACCAGATGATGCTGGCGAGCCCGGCGGCGAAGCACACAAGCAGGTCCTCGATGTGGAGCGCGGTGACATTGAACAGGGCCGCCAGCGGCGGGACATAGAGCACGAGCATGAGGAAACCGAGCGCCAGAAGCGAAACGGCCCATAGCGCCCTGTTCGGGTTCCTTATCGTGCCGATTATGGTGTGGGACCACGAGCGGTTCGTGAATATCAGCGCCACGTTTGCGAATATCATCGTAGAGAATGTCATTGCGCGGGCCTCTTCCACGCTCTTGGTCTGCTGGACTATGTATGCGAAAACGACCAGGATGATGACCAGCACGCTCACTCCCTGCATCATGCTGATGCCCACCATCCGTCCCCCGAACAGGGGCGCCTTCGGGTCCCTGGGCGGACGGTTCATGACCTCCTTCTCCTCGGGCTCTGCTTCGAATGCGACCGAGCAGGCGGGGTCGATGATGAGCTCCAGGAACACAATGTGAACCGGAAGCAGTATCAGGGGCCAGCCCAGCAGGACGGGTATCAACGTGATACCGGCTATCGGAACATGGATGGCAAGGATGTATGCGATGGCCTTGCTCAGGTTGTCGAACGTCTTGCGGCCCGTGCGCACGGCGCGCACTATCGACGAGAAATGGTCATCCAGAAGCACCAGCGCCGAGGCCTCTCTTGCGACATCCGTGCCCCTCTCCCCCATGGCGATGCCTATGTGGGCGGCCTTCAGCGCGGGCGCATCGTTGACGCCGTCGCCTGTCATGGCGACAATCTCGCCGTTGGCCTTTAAAGCCTCGACGAGCCTGAGCTTCTGCTCCGGCACGACGCGGGCGTAGATGTTCACGGTCCGGACCCGCTTCTGGAGCACCTTATCATCCATCGCATCCATTTCGGGGCCGGTCACGATCAGGTCCGCAGGCTCCAGCCCTATCTCGTTCGCGATATGCTTTGCGGTCCCGGGATAATCGCCGGTTATCATCACTACCCTTATCCCGGCGGTCCGGCATTCCTCGATGGATTCAGGTACGCCGCTGCGCATCGGGTCCTTGAACCCGAGCAATCCCACGAAATGGAACTTGAAATCGTGCTGGCCCGGCGGGAGCTCTGCGTGCCTGAAATCCGCCTTGGCAACGCCCAGGACGCGCAGCCCCATGTCCGCCATTTTCATGACATGCTTTGTGGTGTTCTCCGTCTTCTCCTTGTCCAGGTGGCACAGGTCCATGATGGCCTCGGGCGCACCCTTGGATGCTATCATGTAGTCCTTGCCATCCGGCGATTTCCAGACGTGTGACATCGCCAGCAGATCGCGCGAGAGCGGGTAGTCCTTGACGAGCTTCCAGTCCTGGTGAATGTGCTCCGTGTTGGAAAGCTTCTTGACGCCCAGCTCCTTGAGCGCCTTTTCGAGCGGGTCGAAGGGGTCCCTCTGGCTCGCAAGTATGCCGAATTCCACAAGCTCGTGGAACTTCTCGTCGATGGGGGCGTTGGCAAGGCATGTGAGGTCGCAGTGCTCCCCTTTCGAAAAGATGTTGGCGAGGCTCATCCTGTTCATGGTCAGCGTACCGGTCTTGTCCGTGCACAGAACGGTCGCCGCGCCCAGCGTCTCGAGTGCCGGCACGCGCCTCGTGAGGACCTGGTTCTGGGATATGCGCCACGCGCCCAGCGCCAAAAAGACCGTCAGCACCACAGGAAATTCCTCCGGTATCATCGCCATTATCAGCGCGATGCCAGCGAGGAAGCCCTGGAGCCAGGATTCCTGGTCGTTGCCCCTGGTGTAGCCGTAGATGATGATGACCATAATTGACAGGATGAGGCCGACGACCGCCACATCCCGGACGAGCTTCTTGGTGTCCCGCTGGAGGGGCGTCTGCTGGGTCTCCACGCTGCTAAGCGCCTTTCCTATCTTGCCCAGCTCGGTCCTGGCGCCGGTCCCGACGACCTCGGCTATTCCATGGCCGGAGACGACCAGCGTGCCCGAGTAGACGAATGGCAGGTCGTCTCCTCCCGGCCTTGCGATATCTGGAATCTCGGAGCATGAGATCTTCCTTACAGGAACCGACTCTCCTGTGAGCAATGATTCGTCCACCTGGAGGTTCGTGCAGGCCCTCATGGCGGCGTCAGCGGGAACGCGGTCGCCTTCGGCCAGCATGAGTATGTCCGAGCGCACCACCTCCCGTCCCGCGATCCTGATGCGCTTGCCGCCGCGGATGACGAGAGCGCGCGGGCTGGATAGGTCCTTGAGCGCCTCCAACGCCCGCTCCGTCTTCCTCTCCTGGTAGATGGTGATGCCCATCACAACGAACACGAACATGAGGAGCATCGCCGCCTCCTCCTTCTCGCCCGTTGCAAGATAGATGAGGCCGCTGACAATGAGCAGCAGGAACATCGGCTCGCGGGCGACCTCGAGCGCAATTTTAAGAAGACTCCTGGGTTTCGAGGTGGGCAGCTCGTTGAGCCCCTCCTTCTCCAGCCTGCTCGCGGCCTGCTTCACGCTCAGCCCCTCGATGGTGGAGGCGTCCTCGAAATCGTCAGGCATGGGCGTTCCTCCTTCTGCGGTCCTGACGCTCGCGCTTCCTGCGCTCCCCGTACCAGCCCGTGCAGACCCCTGTTGCGGTGTCCTTGTCCGGCAGGTATGGCTTGATGTCGAGCAGCGGCGTCCCGTCGATGACATCCAGCCCCCAGACGCGGAGCCTCGTGCCCCTCACGCCCTCCAGCTTCACGACGGTGATTCCTATCGGGTTGGGACGCCTCGGAGAGCGCGTGGCGAATATTCCCCTTGATTTCTTCTCGCCGCGGGGCCTGAGCCTCAGCAGCGCTCCCTCTGATTTGTGCAGGTGAAATACCAGAATTATGTGCGAGAATCCCTTCAGGTCCGCAAGTCCTTCGGAAAATTCTGGGCGGAACTCGACCGTGCCACGGCTCCCGCGGACGCCTCGCGGAATGTCCCCGGTGTCCCGGTAGGGACTGCGGATGACTCCTATCGGCCTGTACCTCGGTCTGCGCAACGGTCGTACCCGTTCCGGGCCTACGGCATTTCGGACTTGGGGTCCCTTTCACCGCCGTCCTGCTTGCCCCGGCGCCTTTGTGGTCGCCGCGGTCGGCCCGTCAATTCCCTATGCTGTCCGCTGGTTTAGGCTTTATGGTGGCAAAAGCCAAGGGTTATAAGATTGGAATTCGTTGGGTAGGTGGCCGAGGCGGTTTCTCGATGGTGGAAGTAAAGGAGCTGTGGAAGCACAAGGTTGGCGGCGGGGTGGAGGGGCTGGCGATATCTTTGGACGGCGAGCTCGTCCTGGTCGCGGCCCAGGACAGCGTGCTGCATCTCCTGGACAAGACCGGGAAGTTCCTCTGGAGCCTCCCCATGGAAGGCCCCATCACGTCCATCGACATTACCTCCAGCGGCGGACAAATTGCGGCCGGGCTCAAGAGCGGTGCCATAATGTTCCTCGACAAATCCGGAAAGGTGCTCTGGAAGCACGACACGCGCGAGGAGATACTGAGCGTCGCCATATCCCGCAACGGCAAGTATATCATCGCCGGCACCGCCGGCAACAGCATCCATTTCATCGATTCGACAGGCAAGCTGCTGTGGAAGCGGAAGACGGAGGGCCGCGTCCCGAGCGTGGCGATATCCTCGTCGGCCAACTACGTAGCGGCAGGCTCGGACGACAGCTCCGTCTACTTCATGGACAACTACAGCACCAACATGGGCGGCAAGAACGTATGGACCAACCAGGTGAAGGGCAAGGTCAAGGAGGTCGCCATCTCCACGGACGGCTTCTACACCGCCGCCTCCTCGTCGGATGCCAGCGTCTATTTCTACGACAAGCTCGGAAAGCTCTACTGGACCCACAAGCTCGAGAACGCCATCGCGTCGCTGGCGATGTCCTCGCCTGGTGACTTCGTGGTGGCGGGAACGGAAGGCGGCGCCCATCCCGGACAGGTGAGCCTGTTCCACAAGAACAAGGGCCTTGAGTGGCGTTACATCACGGGCGATGCCACGGTCGGCGCCGTGGACATCTCCTCAACGGGCGCGTTCATGGCCGCCGGTTCCCAGAAGGAGGAGTTGTTCCTCTTCCACCGCAACCAGAAACTGGTCTGGAAGCAGCAGGTGGATGGCTGGGTCGACGCCGTCGCGATCTCTCCTGACGGCAAGTTCACCATCGCGGGCACCAAGAAGGGCCACGTGTACCTGTTCGACAACAGCCATGCGGTAAACGAGCTTCGCGGCAAGACCGAGGATGATGTCAACCTGGAGTTCAACCTGTTCAAGACCCCGACCCGCATGCCGGCCAGGCAGGGCGAAAAGGCGGTACCCGCCGCACCGGCACAGGTCGCGGCTGCACCGGATACCGATGACCGCGAGGAGACATCCGATTCCGCCGTCCAGCCGGGGATGCTGATGATAGTCGATATCATCATGCTGGTGATGCTGGGCATGTTCGCGGCCGTCGGCTATTTCATCTGGGACAAGAAGATTCCCGTCGAGGCCGGCGTGTTCATGATAATACTGCTGGCGGTAATCACCGCCATCCTTTTCTACCTGCGGAACAGCGTCACGAAGAGCATCAGGTCCAGGAAGCGAAGGAAGATGCACTGAAGGGCGCTAGTGCTTGCGATTCTTCAGTGCATCGTAGGGCACGCAATGCAGGGCCCCCATGTCCAGCGCGTCGTGCCACTCCTTCATGCATCTGCATTTGCGGCCCATCTCGTGGGCAAGCACATTCACATCCCCCTTCACGGAATATTCATCGAGGGCCGGGATGAGCCTCTCGTCGCAGGCGCCGCAGTTGTGGGCCCCGCGGGCCCTGCCCGCGCCCGAGGGCGCGCAGACTATGCGCGTTGCGAGGCCCGCCTTCCGGAGCCCCTCGTGGGCACGGATAACGGCCTCGAAGGCGCTCCAGAGCCATGGCGTCCTGTAAACGCGCCTTTTCCAGAGCTGCTCCACGACCGTGCCTTTCTGGATGTTGACGGGGTTGAGGGATATCGTGTCACAGAATGGACCGGCGGCGCTCATGCTTGCGACCGCATCATCCAGGGCCTCCCTCTCGTTGAGGAAAGGCGGCTTCAGCAGGATGTAGGCGCGCACTCGGGCCCCCGAGTCCCTTGCGACCTTCGCCTTCTGCGCAAAATCCTCGAACGTGAACCCTTTCCTCACTGAATGGGACAGCACGCGCGGGCTGGCGCTCTCGAGCCCCACCGCCACCTCGAGGGACGGGCAAAGGCCCGCCGCCTCCCTGATTGTCTCAGCGTTTATGAAATCGGGCCTCGATTCCACGACCACCCGGTCGAACTGCTTTCCGAGGACGGACAGGATCGAGTTCCTTGCATCCCCGGATATCTCGCGCTCGTCAAGGAAACTGCCGGATGTGTAGAGCTTTGCGATCCGTTCACCCTTTTTGTGCTCGAGGGCGCTTTTGAACTGGTGCACGATGTCGTCGGGTCCGGCACCGGAGGATTCTCCATGGTAGCCGCACATGGAGCAGCGGGCCCAGCCGCAGCCTTTCGTGCGGAGGATGAGCACCCATGCCCTGGTCTCCTTGCCGTCGAGGGAATCGCGCTCCGACCAGGATGCCACGTATTTGCGCGGGTCCTTGGGCTTGCGCTGGGGCGGCCCTATTTCGGCTCCGGCGCACCCTTCGCCGTCGACTATGGCGCCATCCTCGCCGGCGCCTTCCTCGACGGGCTCCTCGTGCTCCCGCTCCTCCTCGTCGAACGGGCTCACTGGGAATCACCATCCTTGCTGCTCACATGGTGGCGCAGCTTGATGGCCGTTCCTTTTCCGTGCTCCTCCATTTCCGAGGCGCTCATCACGGCGATGCCAACGCCTCTGAGCTCGCCGCCGTGGACAGCCAGCACCTCGTCCCCGGGCCGGATGTCCTTGCCGGCGCGCAGGACGCCGGCCGCGAAGATGGCGCTGCTGGGTTTGAAATCGCCTATCTGTACCTCGTATCCGGTCTTGCCCAGAAGCCTCATCCCGCCGTCCATCGTCAGGGAAACGAGCCCCCGCTCGCGCAGTATCATCCCGACCTGCTTCTTCTGGGGCGTGAAGAACTTCAGGTTCGGGCCCTGATATTTCAGAGTGCATCCCTCGAGGAGCTCGGAGCCCCTCTCTCCGAACTGGAAGCGGCAGAGAGCCTGCATCCTCGCCAGAAAAGCCTCGCGCCTGTTGACCCGGGGCAGCCCGGCGACCGCTTCCTTGAGGGCGCCTTCGAGTGCAACGAGCGAGGCCCTCGATGTTGCGGCACCCGGAGGTGTGAATATTGTCGAAGGCGGCAGGGCGTCCTTCAGGAACTCCATGCCTGGCAGATGGCACACCACGGAATCGTATCTCTGGGCGGAAACGAACGAACGCAGCTGCTCGCGGATGACCCGCATCTCGTCCCCGTCCCAGTCCCCGGTGACGGGTACATCGTAGCCGCCGGCGGGATAGAAGCTCTCGAGCTCCAGCGGCACGACACCGAGCGGGGACGTGACCACCACTTCGTGCACCGCTCCCGAGTTTCTGCTCATCTCTATGCGGAAACGGAACGCCCTGTGAGATAATGATGATGAGTATGGTTTGCGGGCGGAGCACGGCAGGAGCAATAGCACCTGCGCCGACGGCGGCCTGGCGTACCTGTGCACGACCCTGTCCCGGAAGCGGGCCACCTCGGGCCTCCCGAGCGAAGCCCTGGAGAGGGCCAGAATCCCCCCGGACGATTCCGGCCTTGCGATGGGCATGAACCTCTCGAGGAGCGCTCCATGCCGAAGGTCCATGTGGCGCAGGAGCGCCACGAGCCACGGCTCCGATAGCCGGCTCTCGACCAGCTCCCTGAGGCGGCCTTTCCTGATGGCGTGCCTGACGGTCCGGACCTCGGAGAGCGCCGCGTAGCAGTTGTGCTCGTACAGGGCCAAGAAATCGCCCTCATCCACGAGGAGACGACCGGTGTCGGGCGGTTGTGGCGGTTCGTCTCCGAGTGGATTACGACCAACCGCTCCAGCAGGTGGTCGTTCATCCCGCTCGCAGGCGGGACAGTGGCACGCACCCTTCTCAGAGCTGTCCATCTTCCAGCCGGCAAAGAGCCGTTTGCCGCTCCTGGCCGCAGCCGCGAGCGGGGATGAATCGAACACATCGATGCCGCAGTACGCAAGGAGCGCGATGTGCGACGGCTCTCCCAGCCCTGGTGCATAAACGAGCTTCGAGTAGCCGGCGGCCTCCTTCAGGCGGGCCAGCTCGATGGCCAGGTCGCGGGGCCGGAATGAATTCTCGGATGCCGACGAGAAGACGAGGACCTCGGCGCCCTTGATGCGCAGCTCCGACGGGAAAACACCCGAGACCGGAAATATCCTGGAGCCGGATGCCATGAAGCTCTCGAGGGCGGCAGCATGGGCCTCGCCTGCCATTCCTTCCAATCCCGCGGGAATTTGGGGGAATGGCGGGACCGTCGTCTCGCGAGCCGCTTCGCTGACGAACGGCAGCGACAGCGGTGGGACCGGAAACCATGAATTGCCGGGCCGGACCGTGAACTTCGTCTCCGACACCGGGCTCTCGGAGAGGAAGGCCTCTCCCCTCGCAAAAGCGCGGATCCTGCCCGTGTGGACGAACAATATGTTCGGCGTGAGAAGCTCGGAGCCGCCCGCGCTCCATCTGGCCTCCCGGGCCATGCCGTCCCGGGTCAGTATCTCTAGCATCGCATTACCGGTATGTTCGTCTGACGGGGCTCATTCCTCGTCGTCGTCGCGGACGTCCTCGGCCTTTTCCCCATCCGCATCTTCGCCGCTGTCGTGCAGGTCGCCCTTCTCCTTGCCGTCGTCGGCGGTGCTCTTCCCTTCCTCCGTTCCCTTGCCGCCCTTATCCCCCTCTGCACCGCTGCCGGCGTCCTTCTTGTCAGCCAGTATCTCAGGGGCGGGCTTGACGCCGGATGCGGAGCCGTCGACCTTTATTCCGACCTTCTCGGCCATCCATTTCTTGATGTCATCGCGCTTGGTGGACTTGATGCCGAAATATTCCGGGAACCTTGAGGACGTCGTGAGGACCTTCGTCTGGCTCTGGGGGCTCTCGATGATGAGGCCCAGCTTGTGGAGGTCCTTGACATGCTCGTACACCTTCTGGCCCACCATCTCGAGCACCTCGCTCTGCTTGACGGGCTGGTGGTAGGCGATGAGGGCCAGCGTCTTGAGCAATCGGCGCGGGATGTCCGTCTTGGCAAGCGTCGCCGTCGAGGGCACGAACTCCTGCTTCACCTGCATTCCGTACTTGGAGCCCGCCTTCACGACCTCGAGCGCTATGTCGCGGTTGCGGAAGGAGCGGATGAGCTTCCTGAGTGTCTTCCTGATGGTATCGACGTCCAATCCTGTGGCCTGCATTATCTCATCCACGCTAACGGGCCTCCCCGACGAGAACAGGGCTGCCTCGACGACCCTCTCCGGCTTCACCATTTTAGCTCACCTTTTCCTACGATAATGGTCTCCCCGCATTTTAGGTTTAAGGCTAGTATACTGGTCGCATATATCACCATAAATTATATATATATTAGAATGCACAGATAAGTAACAATGAAAGCGCTCCTGGGATTGGTAGTAATGGTCATGGTCTCGTCCATGGGAATAGGAGCCCTGCTTTCGCACGGCCCCGAGATCCACTACACCTCATTTTCCAGGTCCGCCACCACCGCTTCCGAGTACTGGAGCGACGACATCCGTCTCACGGATTCTCCGCTGGAGTCCAGGCAGGCGTCGGCCGTCATGGACGGCGATGGCAACCTCCATGTAATGTGGTCGGATTCCCGCGCCGGCGAGCCGGACATCTACTACAAGAAGGTGGACCCGACCGGAAAGGCGCTCGTGAAGGACACGCTCCTCTCTCCAAGCCTCTCGGGCTCCATTTATCCCTCCATAGCGCTCGATGCCTACGGCTACGTGCACGGCGCCTGGCTCGACGACAGGGGCGGCGTGTGGAACGTCTATTATGCCCGATTGAGCACGCAGGGCGAGGTCATGGTCTCGGGCCTCCAGATAACCAACATCAAGCCGGGGACGAAGGAAGGGCTGGATGTGCCCACCCCGCAGCCCGCCGAAAGACTGCACCATGTCGAATCGCTCCTGGACGTTCAGGGGCTCAGCCCGTCGATAGACATCGACGCGGACGGCAACGCCCACATAGCCTGGTGCGACTTCCGCACCGGGAACGCCGAGGTCCACTACACGGTGCTCAGCTCGGACGGCGTCATCCTGACGGACCAGATGCAGATATCCAAGAGCGTTTCGGATTCCTTTGGTGCCCTCGTGAAGGTCTGGGGCGAGGAGGTCGTGATATTGTGGGGCGAGCACACCGGCGATACCGACGGCGTCTACTTCACCCGCATCGACATGAGCGGCAATGTCCTCGTGAAACCGACGCTGCTTTTGGGCGCCCTCTCCCGTAACTCGGAATTCTCTGTAGCAATCGACGGCAACGGCGCCATGAGGCTCATGTGGTCCACGAGCCCAGCGGTGAACCCCGAGATATACTATGCAATGATAAGCGCAGAGGGGGAGCCCCTCGGCCCGAATGTCAGAATCACCCAGACCAAGTTGGAATCAAGGCATCCCTCCATCGCAGTTGACGCCAACGGCGACAATCACATGGTGTGGTGCGAGGAAGATACTCTCGCCGGACGCCACACGTTCTCCGAGATACATTACCTAGAGCTTTCGTCCGAAGGTGCGCCTCTCGTGCAGGAGCAGCGCCTCACCCAGTCCCAGTACCGCTCGTGGGAACCCGTGCTCGCGATATCCAAGGACTCCCAGCCGACGGTCGTATGGAGCGACACGCGCAACGGCCCGCAGAACGCCGAGCTGTACTTCAAGACACAGGTCAAGCTCGAAGTGGGCGCCCCGAGTTC
>Ga0315287_10004540_pt1 | contig 13551 bp, 9 predicted proteins | sample YL17G11_0_MG_FD_205037 | JGI IMG/M metagenome (GOLD analysis project Ga0315287, IMG submission 205037) | Sediment microbial communities from Yellowstone Lake, YNP, Wyoming, USA - YL17G11_0 | ecosystem: Environmental > Aquatic > Freshwater > Lake > Sediment | place: USA: Wyoming | collected... | reverse complement strand
GCCCGAGCTGCGCCATCAAAAAGGCCAGGACCATCCTCGACCTCGCCTGGACGTTCTGCAAAGCCAGCGACTCTGCCCTCGACCCGCCGTCGGCGGCAAAGCGCGGGCGGGGGGCAGCAGGCTGCTGCTGCTGCTTGCCGCCTCCGCCTCCGCTTTCCCCTCCCCCTCCCAGCGCGTCGCAGGCCGCGACCAGCAGCGCCTCGACCACGCCGTCGATCACCGCCCCCCTGTGCTCGGACCCGACCTCCTCGGCGAGCCTCGCCGCCCTGGCGCGGGTCTCCGGCGAGGAGGCCTCGGTCGAGGCGAGGTAGACGGTGGTGAGGAGCGCGCCGGCCAGGGAGCGGGCGAGGGCCGCCAGGCGCGGGTCGCCGGTCGCGTCGATGATGCCGCCGCCGGGGGCGCGAGCCGAGGGGGAGGGTCGAGGGGGGGCCTCGTCTCCGACGCCGTCCTCGCCTCCGTCGGCGGCGGCGCGCGCCTCGGCGCCGCCGCCGTCTGGCGGCAGGTCCACGCCCGCGATCCGCCTCGCGTCCTCCGCCACCCTCGCGTCCCCCTCGATCACGGCGGCGCGGACCACCATCTGACACATCGCCCCGACGATCGCCGCCACCGCCGCCGAGTCCGCGCCCCCGGACAGCGGCAGCAGGAACCCGCCGGCGCCGCTCCGGCGCAGGTAGTCCCAGAGCCAGGCCGCGGGGCCGAAGGCGATCTCCTCCTCGGGGGAGTGGATGCGGGGGCCGGGGACGGCCTTGGTGGGGAACAGCGGGGGGTCGACGGCGCGGCAGAGGGCGTGGCGCACGCGGATGCGGGGCGGAGGAGGCGGCAGCGAGGAGGGAGAGGAGGCGCTGAAGGTGCTCACTCCTCCGCCGCTCCAACCTCCGCCGAGGCAGCTCGCCGCCTGCTCCTGCGCCGAGGCCACCCCGCCGCGGAACGCCGCCACGTCGTCCAGGTCAACGTCCGCGACGACCACCTCGACGTCGGCGAGCCCGAACTGCGCGCCCTGCGCGACGAGAGACCCGTTGGCCAGGACGCAAGCGCAGCCATCGTAGTAGAGCCTGCCGCCGTCGCAGCCGCGCTGGTTGGCGTACAGGTAGACCCCGCCGCACCTCCGCGTCGCCTCGCGCAGCAGCGACAGCCGCTGCTCGTCGAGCTTGCGCAGCTGGTGGTGCGATCCGGACCCGTTCGACACCACCTCGCAGCCGGCCAGCGCCAGCGCGACGTGCGGGGGGCAGGGAGTGAAGAGCTCCTCGCAGCTCTCGGCCGCGAGCGTCGCGTCGTCGAGCGCCAGGATCGCGTGGCCGATCGGGGCGGTCTCCTGTGGCTGGATCCGGTCTCTCTTGTTCCTCGAGAGCAGCGCCCGCATCGTCTCTGTGAAGCTCCTCGGCAGGGAAAAGGTCTCGAGCCCGCGCGCGGGCCTCCAAGCGCGGAAGTAGCGCGACTCACGGTAGTTGCCGTCGTCGGCCAACGCCGACTTGGGGCGCACGAGCAGGACCTTGCCGTCGAGGCAGAAGACGCGCACGTTGTACCTCGCCCCGGCGTGCGTGGCGACGAGGCCGATGTCGATCAGGATGGAACTGTTGGAAGCGCTGGAAGAGGAGGTGGTGTCGTCGTCGTCGTCAATGTTCGTTCCTCGCCTGCTGCTCTCGCCGGCGTCGGCGGCGGCGGCGGCGGTGTCCTTTTCATCGCCGCCGCTCTTCTTCCCGTCGGCGACCCCGGAGCACAGCAGCTCTGCCAGGCAGCGCCAGGCGTGGTCCTCGGTGTCGGGCTCGAGGAAGTGGTCCTCGCAGCCGTAGCCCGTCAGCTCGAGCTCGGGGCCGACCTGGGGGAGGTTTTTTTGAAGGAGGGGGGGGTTAAGAGAGGAGGAGAGAGAAGAGAGGACGAGAGAGAAGAGAGGACGAGAGAGAGGAAGAGAGACAAGAGGTGAGGGCGAGAGCGAAGACGGAAAGAAAAGGGAAACTCATCCTCCTCTCTCTCTGTCCCGTCGCCGCCGCCGCCGCAGCCATCCCTCCCGCGGGCGAGGGGGACGTGGAGCGCGCCTCGGTCCGTGCTCCTCAAATATCTCACCCTGTACGTCGCCCCGGCAGCTCTCGCCTGCTCGATAGACCTCCTGACGCGCTCGAGGTTGCCGTCAAAGTCCAGCGCCCACTGGTTGAGGTTGCAGGTCGCGAGCGTGGCGATGCGGCGCGGCATGTTGAGGCTCTTTTCTTTGCTTCGAGGCGGCTTTGGCTCTGTCTGACCGTCTCAGAGAATAGAGGCGATGTGCACCGCACGGTGCTCACTGAGATAAAGCGGCTACGAGATGCAGCTGTAGAGCGAGCGCAAGAGAGCAAAAAAAGCTTCCTCGATTTGCGCCGGCGCAAGAAGAAAAAAACGGCGACGACAAGTTTCGAAGAAAATGAGCCTGCCCCCCCAACACTTTCCTTTTTTTGTCCTCCTCGCCTCTTCTCTCGCGCCGCTTTCCACGTGGAATTCGAATCAGCGAGGAAGCTCGGCAACGCTCCGGCGCATATCACACTCATCATCATGGCTTCGTCGTCCCTCGGCGCGCGCAGCGGCGAGACCACCCCCGCGACGGCCGGCCTCGAGGAAGGAACGCTGGCCTCGGCGCCCATCGCCGTCCCCAAGCGCATCTTGATGGGTCCCGGTCCTTCGAACGCGCACCCGCGGGTGCTCGCGGCGCAAGGTGATAGTAGAGGATAATGAAAGAGGCTTCGGTGCAAGCACAGATGGAGAAAAGTGATGGGACCAAGGGGGGGGAGAGAGAGAACGCGGCGATCTTGAAGGGGGGGCATCAAAAGCGCGATCTCGACCTCGACCTCTTCGACCTCAACCAACCTCTTCTTCTTCAACCACCAACAGCGCTCCCTCTCCTCGGCCACATGCACCCCCCCTTCCTCGCCATCATGGACGAGATCAGGCACGGACTGTCGTGGCTGTTCCAGACCCGCTCCAAGGCGACCTGCCTCGTCAGCGGCACGGGGCACGCCGGTGAGGAAGAGGGCTTTCTTTTCGTTCTCTCTTTCTTTTTCGTGTTCGTTTCCATTTCTCACCTCTTTTCCCTTTCTCATCGTCACTCTTCCTCCCACCACTGCTTACCAACAATAAACAAATGACAACGCAAAGGAATGGAGGCCGTCGTCGCCAACCTCCTCGAGCCGGGCGACTCGATCCTCGTCGGGACTAGCGGCATCTGGGGCGAGCGCGTCTCCGACATGGCTTCTCGTTTTGGGGCGCAAGTCTCGCAGCTCTCGCCCGACGCCGCTTCGGGTGGCAGCATCCCGGTCCCGAAGATCGTCGAGGCGATCGCCAAGGAAAAACCCACCGTTGTTTTCTTGGTGCAGGGCGAGTCCTCGACGGGCGTGCATCAAAACCTCAACCCGGAAATCGGCAAGGCGTGCCGCGCGGCGGGTTCCCTGCTCGTCGTGGATTCCGTCGCTTCTTTGGGAGGTGTCCCCTTTTACGCCGACGAGTGGCTCGTCGACGCCGGGTATGCCGGGTCGCAAAAGGTGCTCTCTGCCCCGCCCGGGGCCGCCCCGCTCTTTCTCGGCGAGCGAGCCCTGGAGAAGCTCGCCAAGCGCAAGAGCAAGGTGGGCTCGTACAACCTCGACCTCACCCTCGTCGGCACTTACTGGGGCTGGTTCTTGCCGTCGAGGCCGCGGGCCTACCACCACACCGGGATGGTCTCCATGTGGTACGCGATGAGAGAGGCCCTGGCCGTGCTCCGCGAGGAGAACGGCGGGAGGCTCGAAGCCACCTGGGAGAGGCACGCGGCGATGGCTGCGAGGCTCTGGGCGGGGCTGACGGACCTGGGCCTCGAGCCCTTTGCCGCTGCCCCGGAGGACGCCCTGGCCACCGTCAACACCGTCGTCGTCCCCGCAGGGGTGGACTGGGCGGCTCTGTGCGCGCACGCCCTGCAAGAATACCACCTGGAGATCGCGGGAGGGCTGGGGCCGACGGCGGGGAAGGTCTGGCGCGTCGGGGTCATGGGCAGGAACGCCTGCCCCGAGTGCGTGGACTTGGTGATTTCTGCCTTCAGGAGCGGGCTGGCCGCGCAGGGGTGGAGCAAATAGGATACAAGGTAGGACAGAGAGTAGAGATGAAAGGGTGCGACTTCTTTACCTTCTAGAGAGAGGGGAAGGAAATCGTACGTGTAAGTTTTCTTTCGTCGGAGAAAAAAAAAAGATTAGGACAAAGGTTGATACAGATCCGGGGTTGACGTTTGAGGGTTGTTTTTTTCACGCGCGTCACAAAAAACCTCGTCCTTTTCTTTTCAGTTTTTGATTCGATCTTCCGTTCTACCTCTGAATCCCTCATCTCTCTTCCCAGACGCACTTGGTAAATGATGCGGAGACACCAGCGAATCATTGAAGAAGGAGAGAACGGCTCGTCTCGAAAACGCGAGAGGAAAGTGTTTTCCCTCCCCCCCCCTTTTTCACGCCGCCGCCCTGGCACTTCCGATCCGTTCCTGTCCAACGTACAACAAAACTTGAAGCTCAATAGTGCACATTATCGCTCCTCGCCGCGTACTCTCGCCACACCACCAGCGCCTCCTCCCGCAGAAGCGGCCGTGCGATCTCGAGAAGAGGAGATGGAGGAGGACTTTTTGTCGCCGCGTCCTTCTTCTCCTCCATCTCCCTCTTCTCCTCGACCCGCCTCGCGATCTCCGCGGCAAAGTCAACGTCGTCAAACTTCCCGTGCTCCATCACGTCCTCGTGCCTCGCCGCGAAGAAGACGAACGAGCACCTCGCCCAGAGGCATGCCGCGTGGCACATAGGGCACGGCTCCGCTGATGTGTACATCACGGTGGTTCCTTTCGGCAAGTGCGGCGAGCCGAGCTTGGCGCAGGCGTCTCGCAGGCAGACGATTTCGCCGTGCGCGGTCGGGTCTTTCGTTTCCAGGACCCGGTTCTGGCCCTCACCCAGCACTCTTTTGGTCACGGAGTCGACGACGACGGCGCCGAAGCACCCTCCCGTCCGCTGGTCGAGGCCCGCGGCCCTGGAGAGGGCGATGGCGCGGCGCATGAAGGCGGCGTGGTCTTCCGGCGTGAGGGCGTTGATCGCCCGAGGGAGAGTGAGAGTTCCGTCCATCTTTTCTCTCTCTCGAAATTCCTAAATTTCGATCCCTCTCTTCTTTTCTTTGCGTGCTTTCGAGCCCAAGCGAGGACTTTGACGCTCTTGTGATGCACTTCTTGAGAGCTCAACAAGAGTAAAAGGGAATCCAGAGGGGTGGACTCAGCGCAAGATCGAAAAGAGGAAGAGAGCAAATCAATCGATCTGTGAAAACAGCGTTTTGAGTTTTCTCTTTTCCTTTCTTTCTTTCACTAGACTCTCTCTCGCTCGCTATCGCCTCTCCCCCCTCTCTCGTCTCTCTCTCTCTCTCTCTCTCGCTAGCTCCCACTTGACTACCCACCGTTGGCATCGGCCAGATCAGAGGCAGCAGCATTCGCAGCAGCAGCCTCATTCCCGTTCCCATTTCTGCCACTATCACTCTTGTTCAGCTCCTTCAAGCTCCTCCTCCTCTTGGACGCCGCGGCCTCGGCGGCCATCACCTCGGCAAACTCCTTCGCGTCGACCGTGCCGATGCCGTTGATGGGAGGGCAGGGGGGCTCTCCTCTGGCGCGCACGACAGAGCCAGCGCACCAGCAGCCCAGCGCCAAGACCGCGGGAAGGCGCAGAATCTCAGGCAAGCTCTCGACCCTTCGGACGAAAAACCGCGCCGAGCAGAAGCACGTCGTCAGAAACGCGCAGACGGTCGCGCCCGTCACAAGGACCTGCGCCCTCAGCATCCACCCGGGGTACTGCCTGTTGTCGAGCTTGAGCTCCGGCATCGCAGAGGCAGACTTGAGCGCAGCGGCCTCCTCCCTCGCGACCCTGTTCCAGGTGGCGACCCACTCGTCGACGACCCTGGCGAAAAAGCTCTCGAAGTCGGCGTGGTCGGCGGGCCGGATCGGGACGGAGTACGCGACGACGACGCGCCGGCCCCAGCGAGCGGAGGTGGCCTTTTCGGAAATCACTCCCTCCTTACCGCTGCTGGCGACCACCTGCACCGCGATCTTGCGGGACCAGGCGAACTGGAGCATGCCCTTCTTCAGAGGCAGCGGCTTCGCCTTGGTCGAGCGGTGGCCCTCCGGGTAGACGATCAGGCCGTCGACGGGGCTGGCCTTGATCCGCGACTCGATCATCGCGTTGAACGCGTTGAAGTCTTTGACATTGTCCCTTCTGAACAGGATGACAGACCGGATCACGCAAACGGCCAGCATGAACGCGGGGAAGGCCACGGCGACCGCCGCGCGAGAGAGCATCTGCGCGCGGCCGTCGGTGGCGACGACATCGAGGAAGAAGTCGGCCCACGAGCGGTGGTTGGCGAGGTAGAGGCAGGCCTCGTCCTTCAGTAATGTGGGCCCGGGGAGGACGAACATGCGGACCGAGAATAGCTTTTGGAGGGTGACGGCCCTGGGGAGTTGTTGGAGTTTTTTTTTTTTTGGGGGGGGGAGGGGGGGGAGAACAAGGAGAAGAGAGAGGGTCGAGACAAAAGGGGTGAGGAGGGGGTCGCAACCAAGGTCGATCGCTCCTTGCTGCTCTTTCTTCTTCTTTCTTCGCTCTCTCTCGTTCTGGCTGTTTCTCTGCTGGTTGCTCCGTCGCGCGACAGAGATGGCACAAAGATCATTACTCACCACCCGAGCGCGTCGTCGCGCCTGCCGCGCAGCTGCCAGAACCGCACGCGGCCGAGCAGCGCCGCGATGGGCAGCGACCAGTAGAGCAGGAACGCCGACGCGAGGAACGCCGGGAGGTCGAGGAGCGCGTCGAGGCGCGTCCTTCGTCGCTGCCGGCCTGCCGAGGCCGCATTGGCTGTTGCGGACGACGGAGCAGACGACGCGGGCGTCGGCGCCGCCGCCGCGAGCGACGAAGTCGAAGGCGTTGCCATCGATCTCGCGGCTTGAATCGACGAGCGAGAAAAAAAAGTGAGTTTTTTTTTCTCGCTCGGCCGTTTGCCTCACTTTCTCGACGGCGACCTTTTTCTCCTCCCGATGTCTCGATCGGCCGACGCCGCCGACCATTCTCTCGAACCGGTGCCCGGAGAGTCCCTGCTCTTCTTCCTGCTCGCGCTAGCGCTCTTCTACTACGTCTTACGCGTCGCGAGGCGCACGTTTGCTGGCCGGCAGAGCGTGGCCAGGGCCGTGAAGGCGGCGACAGAAGTCAACGATTGATTTCTCAACTTTTTTGAAGAGAGAGAAACACCCCACGCCCCCCTCCCCTTTCCTCGAAAAAAAAAGGAGATGCCGATCCTCACCCGCGGCGCCAACGCCCTGTTCGACGCCTTCTCCGCGCCGGCGTCCGCCTTCACGCTCGAGGCAGACCTGATCGGGGCCTGGAACCGGAGGCGCACGGCGCTGCTCGAGGCCGGGGGAGGCGGCGGCGGCGGCGTCGCCTGGCCCGAGGGCGACGGCGGCGGAGGACCGGCGGCGACAGCGGCAGGAGGGGGCGACCAGCAGCGAGACGCCTCGAGCGACCTGGCCAAGGCGCTCGTGTTTGGCGTGCTGGCGAGGCCCCTGGGGTGCGGCGGTCCCGGCGAGGACGAGGTGGTCTCAGAGAGGCGCGTTCAGTTTATCCAACGGGGGGGGGAGACGAGGTTTCCCTCTTCTTTTTGTCCCTCGCTGTCTTTGCTCGAAAGAATTTCTCAAAACTTCAAAAAAAAAAAAAAAAAAACTCCTCCCCAGCTGCCTCCGCGTCCTCACGGTCTCGGCCCCTCGGGAGGCCCAGGCGGTCGCCTGCTCGGCTCTCGCCGCGGTCTCCGGCGCCGGCCACCGGCACCTCTTCCCGGCGGTCGCCTTCCGCCTCTCGAGCGCGGTCCGGGCCGCGCTGCTCGCGGGCGGCGGCGGCGGCGGCGGCGGCGGCGGCGGCGGCCTGGGCCTGGGAAGCGAGGGCGGCGGCTCCCGCCGCTGCTGCTGCCAGGGGGCCGAGGCCGCCGCCGCGGCCCTGCTCCGGCAGGTGCGGTCCGGGTGCCTCGCCCCGACCAACCTCGAGCTCGCCGCGGGCCTGTGCGAGTCCCTCTGCGACGCCTTCGACGGGCTCCTCGAGAGCGGAACGTCCCCTTCCTCCGCCTCCCTGCCGTCGGCTCCCCCGTCCTCGACCCCCCCCGCTCTGCACCTGCTGCAGGCCGGGCTCCTGGCGTCGCTGCGCCTGCTCCCCGAGCTGGGCCGGGCCCGGGCCACGGGCTCCGTCGCAGGCATGCACCCGGCCGCCGACGCGGCGGCCGCGGCCGCGGGGGCGCTCGCCCGGAGGGCGCTCCTGGCCAAGAGGGACGAGGGGGCAGGCGGGCGCGGGCGAGGACGAGGCCCTGGGGGGGGCGACGAGGCGGGCCTCGCCCCGCTCCCGCGGACCTGGCTCCGCGTCGTCGAGCCCTGCGGGCGGGACCTCGTGCGGGCCCTGCAGGACGGGGCCGCCTCGGGGGGGGCCCCGGAGCTCGAAAGGGTCTGGCAGGCGCTGCTGGCGGGGGAGCTCCCCGGCGACGTCGTCGACCTGTCTGGCGCCGGCGGCGGCGGCGGCGGCTCGGCCTCCTTCCCGGGCTCCTCGGGCGGCTTCGCCTCCCCCTCCCCCGCCGCCTCCCCCGCCACGGGCGCGACGGCATCCTCAGACCCGGCGGCAGCGGCAGCAGCAGCAGCGGCAGCGGGGCTGGACCCGCTGGGACGCATCCTCGCCACCAGGACGCCGCCGCGGCTGCTGCTCTCGCGCCTGCCCCCCGACGCCGAGAGCTCGCTCTACTTCATGCTGACGTCGGTGCGGTTCGCGTCCCACCGCAGGCACCAGCAGTGGTACATGCAGAGGCACGTGCTCAGGGACAGCGTCGGCGGCAACGGCGGCGGCGGCGCCGGGGAGGGCGGCGGCGCGGGGGAGCGGGAGCGCGAGCAGCCGCCGCTGGACCACGCCGCGTCCGCCGCGGCCGCCGACGCCGCCGTCGTCGACGCGACGAGGTACGTCGTCGGGGTCCTCCACCTCGACCCGGCCGCGGAGGCGGCCCTCCGCGCCGGGGACGTCTTCCCGCGCTGGGCCGCGCTGGGCTGGCTGCTCGCGGCGCCGAGGACGGCCGCGGGCGCGGCCGGGGCGAGGGCCGGAGCGATGCTCGACTGGGTCTTTTTCAACCCGCCACTCGGGGTTTCGCAGGCCTCTTCGACCCCTGCCTCCTCCTCGACCCGGCCCGCTGTCCAGGGGACGGACTCGCTCCGGAGCATCGAGCCCGCCGCGCTCTGCGCCCTGAAGTCCCTGCCTCGCTACGCGCAGATCACCAACGGGCTCCTGGAGTTTGCGGCCCTGGCCGCGGAGCACCTGTCCCCGCGGCACGCGCGGACGCTCGCGGCGAGGGGCCTGGCGGCCGGCGCCGACGCCCTGGTCGCGAGGAGGGTCGTGGCGTCGCTGGAGAGGCTGGCGACGGCTCCCGAGATCCCCGCGGCGCTGAGGGAGAGGGTCAGGGCGATGTTCCCGGGGCACTGCGGCGGCGGCGGCGGCGGCGGCGGCGGCGGCGGCGGCGGAGGCGGCGGCGCGGGGGGCGGGTTTCTGCAGCAGCAGCAGCAGCAGTCCGTGCCTCCTCCTCCTCCTCCTCCTCCGCCGCCGCCGCAAGCTCAGCCTGCTCCCCAACCTCCTCCCGCCTCGGCGACGCCGACATGGTCCTCGGCCTCCGACTTCCCGGCCCCCTCCTCCTCCTCCCCTGCCGCTTCTTCGCTGGCGTCCGAGGGAGGGGAGGGGGAGGCGGGGCCCGCGGCGGCGGCGGCGGAGGCGACGCCTGCAGCTGCTGCCGGTGCCTCGTCGAAGAGGGCGCGGTCTCCGACTCCGCCTCCGTCGGCAGGGGCAGAAGTGGCGACGGCGGCGGCGGCGGCGACGGCGACGGCGACGGCAGCAGAAGCTGCGGAAGAGAGGGTGGAAGCTGTTCCCGCCGCTCCTCCCTCTGCTGCTGCTGCTGCCCCGGAACTCAAGCGCCGCAAGGTCGTTGGAGACGACGACGCAGAGCGAGCGAAAGGAGGAGAGGCCGCCCCCGCGTCGCCTGTCCTCCCTCCCTCCTCGTCGCCGCCGGCAAAGCAGAAGAACGCCCCGGAGGAGGAGGAAGAGGACGAGAAGCCGCCAGCGGAAGCGAAGACTGCTGACGCCGCCTTCGCCGTTCCGCCCGCTGAAGGGAGAGAAGAGAAACAGAGCGACGACAACGAGGCAGCTGCAGCGGCTTCCGCCGCTGCCGCCGCCGCCGCGTTTGCCGCCGCCCCTCTCTCCGTCGCCGAGGCCGTCGCCGCTCTCCGCGCCGCCGTCATCGATTCTCCTTCCCCTTCTCCTTCTTCTCCGCTCGATTCCTCCTCCCTCGATCTCGTCTTTGCCTGCGCTCGCGCCCTGCGCGCCGTGCTGGGCGCCTCGGAGGAGGCTGCCGCGGCCAAGCAGAGGGAGGTCGAGCGGGCTTCGTCCCCTCCTCCGCCCTCTCAGAAGGCTTCCGCCGCCGCCTCCTCCGAAAAGGAAAAGGGGGGCAGAGCCAAGTCCCCGACGAGAGCCGCGGCCGCCGCCTTCAGGGCCGCGGCGGTCGCCGTCGCCGCCGCGGCGGACGAGGCTGCCGAGGCCGCCGCGGGCGTCGTCGCCGAGGCCATCCGAGGGGCCGCCGCCGAGGCGGCCAAGGGCGCGGTCGCTTTGCGCTGGAGCGGAGAAGGCGGCGGAGAATCGGAAGAAGAGAGCGGAGACGAGGGGGAGGAGAAGTCCCCGTCGTCGTCGTCGCGCCTCCCTCACGCCACGCCCTCGACGCTCTGCGGCGCGCTGCTCCTGGCTTCCGCGGAGGCCGCAGCGCAGGCTGCCAGGGAGGCGTCGGAGAAGGAAGCCGGCGACGAAGAAGCAGACGAAGACGACAACTCGTCGAGCTCTTCTTCCGACGGCGACCGCCCCTCGCTCGCGACCGCCGCCGCCGCCGTCTTAGGAAAGCTCCGCTCGGCGCCCGAGTGCTGCGACGTCGGGTGGAGGGCCCTGGCCCACGCCTGCTGGCTCGTCGAGAGGGCCGAGGAGGCTGAAGAGGAGGCTGACGACGACGCGGGGGAAGAAGAAGAGGAGGAGGAGGAGACGACGGCGAGGAGGAAGAAGCGCATCTCTCCGAAGAAGAAACCAAGGGGCAAGGGAGGAGCAGCGGTGGCGGCGGCAGCCCGAGCGGCGGCCGCCGCCGCCGCCGCCGCAGCGGCAGCAGAGGCCGCCTCCGCCGCCGCCGCCTCCGCCGCCGTCGCCATGTTCCACCTCCACGCCGCCCTCATCCGCCACGACCTCCGCGCTTTGGAGCAAGACGTCGGGGCAGCCCTGGCCTCTTGTGGTCCGTGGGCTTTCGCTCGCTCGGCGAGGGCGCTGCTGAGCGGGTTCACCGCGGCCGACGCCGACGGCGACCCGCCGCCGCCGTCGATCATGCGGCTGCTCTGCGCCGCCGAGGCCGCCGCGATGGTGGCGACGGCGAACGAGGAGAAGAGGAGGGTCAGCGTCGGCGGCATCACGACGAGGAAGAGCAGCGGCGGTGGCAGCAAGAGCGAAAAGGAGGAGCAGAGCCTCGGGGGGATGGAGTCCGCCGTGGCTTCGGGGAGGGCCGCGGCCGCCTTCGCCCTCGCCGACGAAGACGACGACGAGGACGACGGCGACGACGCCAAGGACGACACCCGCGAAAAAGAAGCCAGCGAAAAGGCAAAGGACGCCGTGGCCTTCGCCTTCGCCGCGGCCTCCTGGGGAGCGCCGCACGCGACGGCGCTCTCGTGGTCCCTGCTGCGGGCGCAGGTTGAGGCCGAGGAGGAGCAGCAGCAGCAGAGGGGGGGCGCCGCAGCAGCGGTGCTAGCGCGAGCCGTCGGCGCCGCCTTGCTGCGTGCGGCCGCGCGCGTTGGCTTGCTGCCCCGAGGAGAAGACGGCGACGACGACGAAAGCGACGACGACGACGACAAGACGTCTCTGCTGCCGAGGCAGCAGGCCATCGAGCTCCTAAAGTCGATCCCTCCCAGCGAGAAGCTTGTGAGGGCGGCGTTGAAGCTGCCGGCTTCGGGCGGAGGGGAGGAGCTCGCGCTGGCGCTGCTCGGGGCATGGGCAGGGACAGGGACGACGCCGGCGTCGGCGGCCAAGAGGGGCTCAAAAGGTTCCGCCGACGACGGCAGTGCCGCGGCGCGCGCTCTCGCTGCCGCAGCGATTAAATCGTCGTCGTCATCTTCGTCGCGGAGAGGGGGAGCTTTTCCTAGCAAGAAGGCGGGAGGGAAGCTTGTATCGATCGGCGAGGCTTGGGGCGTTTGAAGAAAAAAAGTGTAAAGTTTTTTCCTCTTTCGCCTCGCGCTCGCGGAAGAGAGAAAGAGGAGAAGACAAAAACAAAAAATGTTTTTTCTCACGCCTCGGCTCTCACTCTTTCCCCTCCACTCTCCGCTCCTTGTGCTCGTCGGCAAGGAGCTCCATCTTTCTCGCTCTTCAATCGCTTACGCTCTTTCTCTCTCGGCTGGCTGATAAGAGAGATGGCGCGCACGAAGAGATCGACGACGAGAGGAGGCCTCGGCAGGGCTCGCGCCTCGCTGACGCTCGCCGTCGCCGCCGTCTTCGTCGCCACCGCTGCTTTCGCCGCGACCGCTCTCTTCATCGTCGTCGCCGCAACAACCGACGCTGCTGTTTCTTCTTCTTCTTCTTCTTCCTCGAGGCGCTCCCTGCTCGCCAGCGGCGCCCTCGACGCCATCAGAAGGGAAGCCGCGGCCGGTGCCGCGGCCGCTGGCGGCGGTGGCGGCGGCGGCGGGTTTCTCGGAAGCGGCGGCGGCGGCGGGTTTATCGGAAGCGGCGGCGGCGGTTCCACTTCGACGAGCAACGCCGCGACAAACGGAAACACAGCGACTGGAAGCTCCGCCGCCGGGCAGTCTTCCACGGCGGCCGGGGCTGCCCCCGGGGCCGCGGCCGGCGGGGCGACCAGCGCGGGGGCCTCGACGGTCTCGACCGCCGCGGGAGGGGCCGGCAGGGCCAGAAAAAACGGAGGAAACGGGTCGGGGGCAGCTGCGTCTGCCGGCGCTGCCGTGTCGCGCAGGGGCTTTCTCTTCGGAGGCCCCGCGACGACGACGGTCGCGGTTACTCCCGGTAGCGCCGGTGCGTTTCGTGACGTTTTTCTCCCTTTTCTCCGAGAGAGAGAGAATCGTTGAGCGAGAAGACATGAAAAGAGAGAGAGAAAACAAAAGCTCACTCACTTTTTTCGCTCTTCTTTCAAAATGCCCCCCTTCCCCCCCAAATCCCAAACAGGAGGAGGCGCCGCCGGAAACGGAGCAGCCGTCACGGCCGCAGTGACCTCTGGCCTCCCGGGCTTTGGCTCGTTCCCCGACGGCGGCGGCGGCGGCGCGGCCGCCTCGGGCGCCGGCGTCGCGGGCGCCGGAGGCAGCACCTCGACCTCCTCGGCGACGGAGGGTCAGGCCGCCGGGGGAGGCGGAACGGGGGGCACCTCGACGTCGTCGGCAGCGTAGACGATGCATGTGGAAGCGGAAGACGAGGAAATGAGGAAAGAGAGAGAGAGAGAGACAGAGAGAGAGAGAGAGAGAGAGAGAGAGAGAGAGAG
>Ga0315287_10004539_pt1 | contig 13552 bp, 18 predicted proteins | sample YL17G11_0_MG_FD_205037 | JGI IMG/M metagenome (GOLD analysis project Ga0315287, IMG submission 205037) | Sediment microbial communities from Yellowstone Lake, YNP, Wyoming, USA - YL17G11_0 | ecosystem: Environmental > Aquatic > Freshwater > Lake > Sediment | place: USA: Wyoming | collected... | reverse complement strand
AAGAAGAAGATACGGAGGGTGAGGTGTTCGACCTGGAAGGCGGGGATGGAAATGGGGGCGGGGCCGGCGTCGAATTTCTCGGGTTTGGGGAGGCGGATGGCGTTGGGGAAGGCGTCGAGGATTTGCTGCTCGGTCATGCCCCAGCGGGCGTTCGACCAGCCCTGAATGTCAGCCGCGCCGGCGGCGAGGCCGATTAACAGGCACAGGCTGCTGGCGCGCAGGATTGGCGAAAAGGCGAAGCGCGCTTTCGGTGGCCTCGATATTTTGGATGGGACCTTGGAGGATGCCATCAAGTAGAGAGTGGAGTTCGGCGCCGAAATCTCTCTCTTGTAGGTGGAGTTTTTTGGGGACCTGAGGGACGCGGGTTTCGCCGGCCTGTTTGTCCGGCCATTGCTCATCCCACAGTTCCCCGGCGAGGTCGGGCCGGTTGCGCTCCATTGCCAGAGCTTTCATCTTCTGGACGACCTCCGCTGGGACGGCCGGTTCGCCTTCGTACTGGCGGATACGGACGGTGGAACGACCGACCAGCCTGCCGAGGGCATCCTGGCTGAGATGGAGTTCGGCCCGAAAGTATTTGAATTTTTCCCTCATTTTTCTCTTGACTATCGATAGCGATATCGCTATCGTATAAACAGTGGTGCCAAGTTCCGTACTTAATCCCGACTCTACCACAGTTCAGCGGCTGTGGATACGGCAGAATTGGGGCGTCGTGAAACGCGTCGCGGACAGGCAACGCGTCTCCGAATGTCTAGTCAGGGCAGTGCTTTACGGCCGCAAACGGAACAAGCGAGTCCGCCGGGCTTTGATCCGCAAGGGCGCGAGTTTCCTGAAACATAATCCCAGTGTAATGTCACCGCCGGAGGCCGGCAATGCCTAAAAACGAACCTCGTTCGGACATCCCGGACCTTGACGGGCTGCGGAAACGCGCCTATTTGCACGCGGATGCGGACCGGGAATGTCTGAAACTCGGCAAGGCGCCGGGTGTTTCGACCGGGGTCGGCGAAGGGTCGAATCTGGGTCAGGCGATCAAAATCGCGGCGTCGCTGGATTTGAAGCAGTGCCGGTGGTCACGGGACCAGGTGGCCGAGGCATTGTCCGCGATACTGACACGGCCGGTTTCGGTGGCGCAGATCGACGCGGTGACATCCAGGACCCACTCCCACCAATTTCACCTTGAATGGCTGCCGGCGTGGATTCGGATCACGGGATCGCGGCGGCTGCTGGACCTGGTGTGCGCGGCGTCCGGGCTGTGGGCGGTGGACGCCGGCGATTGGGACCTGGCGCAGTATGCGCGGGCGACCTTGACGGCGGAAAAGCTGAAGAAGCGGCTGGAGGGCTCGGTATGACAAATGCCGCGGCATTGCCGGCGCCGGAGGTTGCGGAGCTGCTGGATGTGTCGGAGCGGTCGGTGCGGCGGCTGGCCGCGGCCGGCGGGTTGACGCGCAGCGCGCGGGGACGGTACGACCTGGCATCGTTGCCGGGCGACGCGGCGATGGAGTGGGCGGGGCGGGAGCGGCTGAAGGTCATCGAGTTGCCGGCGGCGCCGGGACAATTGGCGCTCGACCTGAGCGTGCCGATCGGGCCGAATCTGAGCGATGGGGATCGGGAGGAGGCGAACCGCCGGTACGAGATCATCGAGCCGCTGATCACGCCGGACCGGTTCATCGGACTGTGGGCCCAGTGCGGCGGGCTGAAGATGCGAATGGTGGATCTGCTCGCGGGCCAGCACCAGGTGGCTCAGCGGACGATTTACCACTGGCTTCAGGCGTGGAAAGCGTCGGGCGTGCAGGGGCTGGTGACGCGGGACCGGTCGGACAAGGGCCGGCCCAAGACGCTGAACGGCGCTGCGCTGGACTTCCTGCTGGCGGCGGCGCTGCCCAAAAAGGGCGGATACGGGTCGCTGACGGTCGGGGAGATTTACCGGGCCTACGGCGAGGAGCGGGCCTGGCGCGCGGCACATGCGGGGAAGGCGTTGGGCGAGTTCGAGGTGCAGAAGTACGGGCGGTACTTGGACAAATCGAACCGATTGTCGGCGGCGGCGCTGCTGCCGGAGGCGTCCTACGAGACCATGCGGACCTGGTTCCAACGGATTCCGGAAGTGGTCCGGGTGATGGCGCGCGAGGGAGTCGAGGCGTTCAGCAACACACAAGAGATCATCTCCTTCAGAGACTTGGGGTCGGTCCAGCCGCTGGACTACGTGGTCATGGACCACCGGCGGCTGGACCTTTTTTGTTTGATCCCGGTGCGCGGGGGATGGACGCTGGCGCGGCCGTGGCTGACGGCGGCGATCGACATGCGGACGCGGAAGTGGCTGGCGTGGGCGATTGTTGAGACGCTATCTTCGGATTCCATCGCGACGGTTTTGAAGCGGGTGTTCCTGAACTTCGGCCTACCGGTGTCGCTGTATATCGACAACGGGAAAGACTTCACATGCGAGTGGTTCGAAGGGCGCCAGGTGCGCACGCGCGAAGCGGGCCGCATCTCCGAACTGGCGCCTGAGTGGCGTGGTGTGCTCGAGACCTTGGGGGTGCGGGTACACCACGCCATCGTTCGCCGGGCCCGGAGCAAAATCATCGAGCCGAATTTCCGCCGCACGGCGGAGTACGACAAGAGCACGCCGTGGTGGTGCGGGCACAAGCCCACGGCGCGGCCGGAGCGGTTCGACGGGCTGATGGACCAGCACGAGAAATGGCTGCGCGGCGAGGCACCGCCGGCGTTCCCAACCATCGCGGAAATCAGTAGCCTGTACTCCGAGCAGATGGAAACCCTGAACGAACGCGACTTGCAGGGAGAGGGGATGCAGAAGGCCACTCCCACGGGCCGCGGCTGGATGTGTCCGAACGAGTGCTGGGAGATCCTGATCGGCCGGGTGCCGAAGCGGACGGTGGACCCGGCGACGCTGCAACACTGCTTTATGAAACGGCGCACGGTGACCGTGCGGAACGGGGAAGTGCAGACGACGTTCGGGGCCGAGAAATACCATTACCGGCTGCTGGAGAATCCGCAGGGGCTGATGATTCTGAACGGGCGCGAGGTCGAGTTCGCCTACGACCCGCTGGACCTGGAGACGGTGGCGTTGTACTGCGAATCGCGGTTCGTGGGGCTGGCGGGCAACGCCGAATTGCGCCGGATGGGCGAGCAGGACTTCGTTGAGGACGAGAAGTTGCGGCGGGCGTCGCGGCGCGAGGTGAAGCGGGCGATTGTGGCGGCGCACCAGGTCTATGTTCCTGGAGTTATTGAGCGGGCAGCTCGGCGGGCCGAAGTGCGGCCGGAGCGGATCGAGCCAGGCCGCGAGGAAGTCTCGGTCGAACTGCCGGCTGCGGTGGTTGCGGCGGCCGCGGCGGCAGCCGAAGTGAAGCGGTTTTGTTTTGCGGCCGTCAACGCCGGGGCGGTCCATGCCGTGGCGCCGGCGCCGGCGGACGATGGCACTGAATTCAAATTCTTTTCCGGGGGGAACTGAAGATGACGAGACAAGTAGCGGACGAGGTCTGCGAGGCGTTACGCGACCGGATACGGCGTTTTCTGAACACGCGTCCGGACGTGGGGATTCTCGACCTGACGCACTACACGACGCTTTGCGATTCTGCGGGGCGCAATTTCCTATCCGGGCATCTGCCGGGCGGGAGCGAAGTGGTGAAAGAGTTCACTCGCGTGCTGAACATGGCGGAGGCGGGCGACATCATGCCTCCGGGCGGCCGGGATAGCGGCAGCGTGGTGATTTGTGAGGAGGCTCCGGCGCGAGCTCGCCGGGTAGCCAAGCGGGGGCAGTTTTATCAGACGGAGACCGTGCGGAAAATCGGCGAAGTGCTCGACTTCTGCGCGGAGAATTGCACGATCGGGGTGATTACCGCGGACTTCGGTGTGGGGAAGACGGAGGCGGTGAAGGCTTGGCGGCGGGGGCGGCCGGGCGTCGATACGCTGGTGTTCGAATTCGACGAGTTCAGTTCCGGCAACAAGGTGGACTTCGTGGCTCAGCTCGCCGGGATGCTGGGCGTGGATGTGGCGCCGGGGCAGCAGTCGGGCGGGAAGGTTTTCAGGGCGCTCTGCGAACGGCTGCGCGAGGCTCCCTGCCTGCTGATCCTGGACCAATGTGAAGCTGTCCGCGCGCGGGTGATGCAGGTGGTCCGGCAGATTTGGGATAGGACCCATGAATCTGGCGTCGGCGTGGTGCTGTTGGCGGCGCCGATCCTGCTGACCAGAATGACCATTAGCCGGATGGCGGACCTCGGGGCTCTGACTTCGCGCGTGGGTGTGTGGGCGCCGCTGGCTGGGTTTTCGCGCGCGGAAATGGCGGCCGTGGTGAAACAGGAAAACATCGGGGACGTTGAGGAGGCCGCATTTGAACTCTGGTGGCGATCGACGGGGGGATCGATGCGCCGGCTGATGAAGGCCGTGGATTTGCTGCGGGCGAAATATGCGGGGCAACGGATCACCGAGAAGACGATCGCAACGATGGCCGGCTTCCTTTGGGCGACGCCGGTGCGGGTGGGCGAGTGATGGAACACAACGGAGCGGCGCGACACAATTTCACGACACGGAGCGGCCGGGCGGGACATAATTTTACGGGACGGAGCGGCAATGCGAGACAGTACTTCATTTCACGACACGGAGCGGCTGGACGATGCAACGCGGGACAAGACGATACTTTACCGAGCGGCACGACCAGACGGTGCGAAACGTTGCGGGACGAGACCGAGCGGCTTTACGGGACCGGACGTGACATCACCGAGCGGCAGGACTTTATGCGACACCGCAAGACCGAGCGGCAAAACTGGACCAGACATGACGGAGCGGCATGACAAGACCACACACGGCGATACGAGACAAAGCGGCCCGATCATACACCACGGGACGCCACGGGACATGACATAGCGGCATAACGAAGCAAGGATTTTAGGGGGGATTGAAAAATGAAGTACACGCAAAAAGATTTGGAAAACCGGTTTTTGGAACTCACGGGCGTCGCGAGGGTGCGGGCCATGTTCCAGACCGAATTGGTCGGCGGCGCGCCGGCCGACGAGGCGGGGGTGCGGGCGTTCATCCAACACCACCTGAAACTTGAGGGCGAAGAGGCCGAGGGGGCAGTGCGACGAATCCTGTCCGAGGAGACGGGGCAGCCGGCGGGTAAGGACGAGGAGCTGGAACTGGAAGAGCATCGCACCTACGGGTTGTCGATTTTGCGGTGCGACGAGTGCGGACCGTGGATCGGCAACTGGATGGTGAAGGCGTGTTTGAAGGCCGCGGCGTCGCGACTGGGCCTGTTCGTGTCGAAGCGCGGATCGAAGGGCGATGTCGCGGAAATCGGCCGGGTGACCGGGGCCGGGGCGAGCGGATGCAAATTGGCCGTTGACAGGATTCACCTGGTCGACGAGGAGGGTCTGGCGGCGAAGACCTACTACCGGCAATTCAAGGGGCGGGTGTCGGGTCCGACTGGTTCGGTTTCCATTGTCGGAGACCGGGAGTGCGCTCCGGAGGGGACGCGATTCGGTTTCGAGTTTCGGTGGAAGAAGGGGAAGCTCGCGGACGATGACATCGCGAACATGTTCGCGATCGCCCAGAACATTGGGCTTGGGTCGGCGAAGGCTTTCGAGCGCGGGAAGTTTTCCATCCAGGAATTGGAGATCAACTGATGGCGGCGGGGCAGATCGGGCCGGCGGAAGTGGTGGGGCTGGAGTTGATGGCGGTGCTCGGGCGGGCGTCGGATGCGGCGGTTGACGCGGCGGGGAGGTCTGCCGCGTGGGTGGCTCGGGAGAGGGCCAAGGGGTTGTTGTGCCAGCGTGGGCGGGCGCGGGGAACCGCAGCGAAATGGGCCGGGGAAAACAAGGAGAGAAACCTCGTGAGTTAAGGGCGTGCAGTCGTGTCGCCCATACTGTTCGACTGCTACCTGGTTCGACTCCAGGGCGCTGGCATTCAGATTGATGGGGGGAAAAACTGATGGCTAGACCACGAAAGACGAGCGAGACCCTGGACTCGATTGAGGAGTGCCAGGAGGCGATGCGCTGCCTGAAATTGGCGGCGATCGAACAGGAGCGGCTGGAGGGGGCGCGGGATGTGAAGGTGGCGCGGATCACCGAGGAGTACGCGCGGGATATCGCCTTGCAGGTGACGGCGCGGGCCAGTGTCGAGTTGGCGCTCCAGAACTATTACATGGCGCACCTGGACGAACTGGAGGTGGACGGGAGGCGATCCGTTCAACTCACGCACGGGGTGATGGGGCGGCGGTTGGGCACGCCGGCTTTGAAACTGCTGAACAAGTCCTGGACTTGGGAGAGCGTGTTGGCGAGGCTGGCGGAAGTGTTCGGCGCCCGGTTCGTGCGACTGGCCGAACCCGAGGTGGATAAGCCGGGGATCAAGAAAGCGGACCTATCGGCGGAGCAGTTGAAGGCGGTTGGGCTCAAGATCGAGCAGGGCGAGAATTTCTACGCGGAGCCGGACCGGACGGCTACTACGGAGGTTGCGTGACGCCAGAGACGGCGTTCGATCGGTCGTCGGTGAGGCCGGACCGGATGGAGATTCTGATCGCGGCGTTGATTTGGTTTCGGCGCGGGCGGGAGAATCCGATCTCGATCGCGGAGATCATCCGGATATCGGGGGTTGAGGGGTTGACCGAGCGGACGGTGAAGGGCGTGGTGGAGCAGCTCGTGGTGACCCACCGGTGCCGGATCGGGGGTCGGCGCGACGAACCGTGCGGGTATTTCTGGATCGTCGATGTGGAGGACCAGGCGGTGGCGGTGAGTCCTTACAAGGCGCAGATCCTGTCGATGTTGCGGCGGCTGCGGATGCTGGACTCGGCGGAGGATTACCGGGTGTTCGTGGGGCAGTTGGCATTAGAGGGGGAAGAGTAGGGTGGCGGCGGCGGCTACAGTTCGGATGGTGGCATCGCGCAGGCATCCGCAGTGCGCGGCGGTGCTGGATGGGCGGCCGGGGTCGAGCGTGATTTGGGATCCGGAGGAGATGCGGGGGCTGGCGCTGCGCAACTGCCGGGAATGCTGGGGGGCGGGGGTGAAGTGGCGGCGGGGATTGTGCGGGCGACCGTATCCGTGCGGGTGCGCGTTGCGGACGATTTTCCGGCAATGCCTGGCGGGGTACCGGCGGTACGAGGCGAACTGCGGCAGTTATGCGGCGGCGCGGTTGTCGCTCAGCATGCGCGGAGCGAAACGGTTTCGGTGTTGGGGGCTTCCCCAGCAGGAGTATTGCGCGGATTTTTGTTTGCTCGGCCGGCAGGCGCTGAGCGGGCTGAGGTATCGGATTTTCCGGCTGCACTTTGTGGCGGGGATGCCGTGGATGGAGTGCGTACGGCGGTTGCGGATCGAGCGGGGTCATTTTTTCCACGAGGCGTACCTGGTGGAGCAACGGATGGGGTATACGCTGCGGACGGTGAAACCGTACGGGCTGCACCCTGTGGGCGAGTATTTTTACGGGATCTTGGATGGGGGGATGAAATGAAATATACGGCAAGTGTGGAAGCGGCTCGGCTGGAGCAAACGATGGAGATCGGCGGGCGGCGCGGCGACGTGGGGGATTACCTGGTCTGTGGCGATGGGCCGGGATTCCTGTTTTTGAAGGCGACGAGCTTCGAGATGATGTTCCGGCCGGTAGCCGGGGCCGTGCAGACTCCGGTTAACGCCGTCGCCCGGAAAGCGGCGCGCGAGCCGAAGGAGGGTGAAGAGCCGGGGCGAAAGTTCCAGGGGGAGGTGGGGGCGCTGGTGCTCAAGGCTCTGGGCGAGGGGCCGAAGCGGTCGCGGGAAGTGGGCGACTGGATCCGGACGCACGGCTTGGCGGACTACACGAACGCCAGGGCCTCGGCCGTACTCACCTACCTGGCCGTTCGGGGCCGGGTGCAACCCGGGAAGGATCACCTGTGGCGTTTGAAAGGGTGAGTTGCGCGGGGGATCGGGCGTGTCCGATGCCGGTGCATGGCGACGGGATGTGCAGGCAGCACCTGCTGATGTTCCGGGACGCGTATCCGTTTCAGAGGAACGAGAGATGAAGAGGCCGATCGAGACGCGAACGCGGGTGATGCGGGCTTTGCACGCGGAGGGGGCGAAGCGGGGGTTGGATCACGAGGGGCTGCGGGAGATGTGCCGGGGGCGGTTCGGCGTGGCGTCGATGGGGGACCTGGACCTGGCGCAGGCGGCCTCCTTATATAAGGATGTGACCGGGACGGAGTTTTTGGTGGCAGGCCGAGGGCCTGCCCCACGGGTGAAGCTGCCGGAGCGGGGGTACGCGGCGCGGGGGGAAACGCAGATTGTGAGCGGGGGGGAGCTGGAGTTGCTCGAGCGGGCGTTCGCGAAGCGCGGGTGGGGGCCGGCGACTAAGCTGGCCTTTGTCCGGAGGCAATTGGGGCGGGATCAGATCCGGACGCGGGCGGATTTTCAGCGGGTGTTCCGGGGGGTGCAGGCGATGAATCGGCGGGATGGGAAAGGCGATTACGCCAAGGTGGCTTGAGTGGAAAACTACTCGATTTTGTGGAAGGTGATCGAGAACCTGGGATCGACGGGGCTGATCCTGTGGGTGATCTGGAAGCTGGCGGACCGGTGGGCGGGCCGGTTCCTGGAAGCATCGATGAAACAGGCGGGGGCCATGGCGGAGCTGGCGACGGCGGTCAAGGAGGGCCAGGGCGACTCGCGGGAGACGCTGCTCGCGATACGCGTTTTGGCGACCAAGATCGACGATATGAAGCGGGCGGTGGACCATTTCGGCGACACGAGGAGGCCGGATGCGGACTGACATTAAACGCGAGCGGCATACGCGGGAGCGGGGCGACCTGCTGCGGATTCTCAAAGAAGACTACCAGCAGGAGGTGACGTCGGTTCGCAACCTGCTCGGGGCGCTGGATGCGCTCGGAATGCCTCTGTCGGAGGAGGACCTGGTGTTTCACCTGACGTACCTGGCGGGGCAGGGGTACCTGTCGCTTATGCGGGTGAGGGACACGGTGGAATACCGGACGGACCGCCGCCTGGTGGGGTGGGAGAAACCGGAGACGATCAAGTTCACGAAACTTTTGCCGAAGGGGTTGCAACTGTTGGATGGGTTGATTGCGGAAGATCCGAACGTGAAGTTCTGACTATGGCGCGACTGGTACACAAGACGACGGACGGGTTGAGCGAGGAGGCTCAGCGGGTGATGCGGGCGGGGTTCCACGCGAAGAAAACCTATGCGGCGGTGGCTCGGGATTTGAAGGAGATTGGGGTCGAGGTGAATGAGCGGACGATCGCGCGTCGGGGACAGGAGTGGGGCGAGGAGCGGCGGCGGCGCCAGGCGGCTCGCGATTACGTAAGCGACCTGGTGGCGGCCGCGGCGGAGAACCCGGAGGCGTCGCAGGTTTTGGGGGCGCTGGCTACGGACGCTTTGATTGCGGACCCGGACGGGTTCAAGGCGGGGGATCCGATCAAGGTGCAGCGGTTGAATCTGCGGGCCGAGGAATTGCGGTTGAAGCGGGATGAACTGGAGATTAAGAAGCGGCTGGTGTCGACGGTGGAGACGCGGCTGGGGTTGCTGGAGGCGCGGGAATTGCGGGCGAAGGCGGCGTTGGAGAAGCCGGACGCGGAGATGACTCCGGAGCAACGGGTGCGGGAGATCGAGGCCATTTATGGGATCAAGCATGGCTAAGCCGATCATTCCGCTGCTGGCGTGGCAACGCCAGTGGATCGAGGACGAGGCCCGATTCAAGATTGTCGTGGCCGCGGCGCAGGCCAGCGGGAAATCGTTTGTGACATCGCTGGAGATGGCTCTGGACCGGCTGAAACCGGATGCGGCGAAGCTCGGGATTCTGTTGAGCGCGAGCGAGCGGCAGAGCGTGGAGCTGGTCGAGAAGGTCAAGATGCACACCCGGGCGTGGGACGTGAAATTCGAAGACGGGTGGTTTGAGCAGACGTCGATCGCGGAGCACCGGGTGATTTTCCCGAACGGGGGGCGGCTGATCGCGCTGCCGGCGAACCCAGACACGGCGCGCGGATATTCGGGGGATCTGCTGCTGGACGAGTTCGCTTTGCATCGCGATTCGAAGGCGATCTGGGCGGCGGGGATGACTCGCGTGTCGCGCGGGTTCAAGTGCCGGGTGGCGAGCACCGTGAAGGGTTTGAATAACCAGTTCGGCGAGCTGTTGAAGCTCCTGGGGATGGCGGACGGCGTGCGGCCGGCGGTGCAGCCGGTTATCAAGCAAGGATGGCACGGTTACTGGGTGAGCGCGGCGATGGCGGTGGAGCAAGGCTCGCCGGTGGATCTGGAGGCGATGCGGGCGGCGATCGCGGACGAGGACATCTGGTTGCAGGACTACTGCAACATGCCGGTGGAGGACGGATCGCAGTACATTCCGCTGGCGATGATTCTGGCGTGCGAGACGGGGGAAGCGACGCTGCAATGGGACGGCCAGGCCCGGCCGGGGCTGTGCGCGGGGTACGACGTGGCGCGCCGGCGGGATGGATCGGTCATCGTCATTGGCGAACCCGTGGGCCCGCTGGCGATCGTGCGCGGGGTGATTGTGCTGACGCGGTTATCGTTCGCCGACCAAAAGAAGATCTGCCGGGAAGTGGCGGCGGTGATCGAGGCGAGCGGCGGGCGGTTTGCGATGGACGCGACGGGCTTGGGAATGCAGCTCGGGGAGGAACTGAGCGGGGAGTTTCCGTGCGTGGAGCCGGTGAATTTCGCGACCGCGGTCGAATCGGACACAAAAGATCAGGAAGGGAAACCGCTCAAGGTCTTGGTGAAGGAGCGGATGGCGGGGTTGCTGAAGCGGCGGTGCGAGGACCGGATGATCTGGCTGCCGGAGTCGGCGGAACTGCGGCGGGAATTCCAGGCGGTCAAGAGATACGTCGGCGCGACGGGGGCGGTCCGGCTGGACGCGGGGCGGAGTGAGAAGGGGCACGCGGATTGGTTTTGGGCGATGGCGCTGATGTGCGGCGCCCTGGACGGGCCGCGGCACGAGTACATCCCGGCGAGCGCGGGCGGGATGGTGGGGGACACGGTGTTGGGGCGGGTGATGGAGGCGGTATTTTGATGCGGCGATTGGCGTGGTTACTGCTCTTGGCGCTGCCGGCGATGGGTGGGACCCGGATACGGGACACGGTGTACTACGCGGTGAACGGGGAGAAGGCCGCGGGGCAGGTGACGATCACCTGGCCGTCGTTCAAGTCCGGCAGCCGGACGGTGGTCGCGGGGCGGAGGGTGATCCAGTTGAGCGCCGGCGTCTTGTCCGTGGATCTGGAGCCGAACGACGCGGCGATTCCGGCGGGGACGTCGTACACGGTCACCTACCAATTGAGCGAGGGTTCCAGGAGCACGGAATGGTGGGTGGTTCCGACATCGGCGGGGGTGAAGACGATCTCGGACGTGCGGGTGACGACGGTGCCGACGCCGGGGATGACGGTCAACCTGACGCAGATTTCGCAGAGCGGGGCGGAGACGGGGCAGATCGTAGGGTGGAACAGGACGGCGTGGCAGCCGGTCGCGTCTTCGGGGGCGATAGTGGCCACGCAGGCCGAAGCGGAGGCCGGGGTCGAGAACACGCACCAGATGACGCCGCTGCGGTCGGCGCAGGCGATCGCGGCGCTGGCGGGTGATGTTAAGGCGGTCGGGGATTGCGCGAGCGGGAGTTGTTACCAGGCAGCGACGGCGAACTACGTCTATGCCGGTCCGGCGAGCGGTGCGGCGGCTCCGGCTGCGTTGCGGGCGCTGGTGGTTGCCGATCTTCCGGTGAGCACGCGGCAGTTTGTCTTCGTGCTGGGCGCGGACAATGGCGCCGTGCTGGTGGACGGGGACGATCAGAAGCAGATCTGGTGGAACAATCTGGGATCGACGGCGACGATCACTAAGGTGGGTTGTATCTGCGACGGCGGGACACCCACAGTGATGATCCAACGAGACGACGGGAGCGCGGCGAACATCCTGTCCGGCGATCTTTCTTGCACGACGACGGGGGCGACAACTACGTCCTTTGTCAGCGGGGAGAACGTCATTTCGGACGGCCACAAGATCGACTTCGTGATTCAGGCGGCGGGCGGGGTGGCGAAGCGGTTGACGTTGACGGGGACATATACGGTGACGCAATGAGACTCGCCTTTATCTTCCTTGCAATCGGTCTCCAGGCGTGGGGCGCGTGGGGCTACAGGCGGACGGTCACGATCGACCACACGCAGGTTCCCAACAGCGACCAGGCGAACTTCCCGGTGCTGGTGTCCGGAACGTATAGCTACCTGGCCACGGTGGCCAATGGCGGGAAGGTCACCAGCGGCAGCGGGTACGACATCATATTCACTTCGGACTCGGCCTGCGCGGTGAAGTTGGACCACGAGATCGAGTCCTACGCGCCGACCACCGGCGCGGTGAATTTGTGGTTTCGCGTGGCGAGCCTGTCTTACACGGCGGACACGGTGGTTTACCTGTGCTACGGAAACGCGGATGTCACCACCAGCCAGGAGAACAAGACCGGGGTGTGGAACGCGAATTTCGTGGGGGTTTGGCATTTGCGCGAGGACCCGAGCGGGTCCGCGCCGCAGATGCTGGACAGCACCAGCCTGGTCCACCACGGTACGAGTGGGGGGGGGATGCTCACGGGCGACCAGGTGGCGGGCCGGGTGGATGGATCGCTGGATTTCGACGGTACGGACGACGGCATCTATGTGCCTTCATTCACGCAACTCAATGGCACGAATCTTTCTATTTCGGCTTGGATTAACCCGACCAATTTCACCAGTGGCGGCGGGGTTCCGAGGATCATCGACCGGACCTACAGCGGACAATTCATGCTGTATTTTCAGAACTCGGGTGAACTGTCTCTGGTTGTCGGAACCACGGGTACCAGTCTAACTTACCCGACCCATACGTGTGATGTGGGGGCGGTGGTGACCGGCCAATGGCAGTTGGTTGCAGCCACCTACGACGGTGAAACGGCTGTGGTGTATGTGAACGGGGTTGCCTGCGCCACTCTCACGACGCCTTCCGGACCGTTGGCGACTTCGACGTCACAGATAACGATAGGAACAAGACCCGATGCGAGTGGCCGCTGGTTCACGGGTGGGATCGACGAGGTGCACCTCCTGAGCGCCGGGCTTTCCGGGGACTGGATTGTGGCGGAGTACAACAACCAGAAGGCATCATCGACCTTTTGGGCGATTGGGAATGAAGTGGCGCTGGGAGGGGCGGTATCGCGCCGGAGGGTGATCGAATGAACATACTCGGGCGGATTCCGGGGTGGCTGGGGTTGGCGGAGGGACGGCAGGCCAAAGGGCCTGCCCCACAGGGCGACGTGGGGACTACGGGGACTCCGTTTTTCGCGGGGTATTTGCGGGACCTCGGGGAATACAATCCGACGCTGGAGGGGCTGTCGGCGTTCTCGACTTACGAGAAGATGCGGCGGTCGGACGCGCAGGTCGCGGCCACGCTGATGAGCATGAAGCTGCCGATCCGGAGCGCGGAGTGGACGGTTACGGCGCCGGAGAATGCTACTCCGGTGGAGCAAGAGGCGGCGGACCTGGTGCGGGAGTGTTTGCTCGAGGAAATCAAATTCGACGCGGTGATCCGGAACGCGCTGCTGATGTTGGATTTCGGCTGT
>Ga0315287_10004538_pt1 | contig 13555 bp, 13 predicted proteins | sample YL17G11_0_MG_FD_205037 | JGI IMG/M metagenome (GOLD analysis project Ga0315287, IMG submission 205037) | Sediment microbial communities from Yellowstone Lake, YNP, Wyoming, USA - YL17G11_0 | ecosystem: Environmental > Aquatic > Freshwater > Lake > Sediment | place: USA: Wyoming | collected... | reverse complement strand
GGAGGCGGGCCTCGGCGTCGGGGAGCGCCAGAGCGCGGTCGGCCTCGGCGACGAGGTAGGCCAGGATGTCGCCGGCCTCGCGATCGCTCCAGTCGGGCGGGCGCACCGGCCACTCCTTGTTGCGCACGATGAACCACCACAACAGGGCCACCAGCGGGAACTTCAGGAGGAAGACCGAGAAGAGCACCCAGACCGTCTGGACGCCCTCGTGGTTGGCGAGCAGCGGCGTCACGACCAGCAGGAAGCTGCCGAAGATCGCGAACGCCAGGGTGGTGACGACGACCGCGATCATCCGCGGCAGGATCACGCGCCCGTCCGGGGCGTAGAGGAAGCGCTGGAGCACGGGACGATCATCACCCTCCCGACGGGGCCCCACAACCCCAACGGGCCCGGCGGAGCCGTTGGTAGAGTCCCGTGGCGATGACCGTGACCCTTCCCGACGGCAGCCGGCTGGAGTTGCCCGAGGGGGCGACGGGCCACGATGCCGCAGCAGCGATCGGCCCCGGCCTGGCCAAGGCCGCCGTGGCCGTGCGCATCGGCGACGAGATCCGCGACCTGGCTCGGCCCGTCGCCGACGGGGAGGCCATCCAGGTCATCACGCCCAAGAGCGGGGACGACTACCTCTACGTGATGCGCCACTCCGCGGCGCACGTCATGGCCGAGGCGGTCCAGACCGTCGTTCCCGGCACCAAGTTCGGCTTCGGGCCGCCGATCGACGACGGCTTCTACTACGACTTCGACCTGCCCCGGCCGCTCACCGAGGACGACTTCCCGGCGATCGAGGCCGAGATCGCCCGTATCGTCGCGGCCAAGGCGCCCTTTCAGCGCACCGTGATGAGCATGGCCGACGCGCGGGCCTACTTCGCCGAGCGCGATGACCCGTACAAGGTCGACCAGGTCGACGAGCTCGAGCGCCAGGGCGAGACCGAGGTCTCCCTCTACCGCCAGCGTGACTTCGTCGACCTCTGCCGCGGCCCCCATGTGCAGGACTCCGGCCGCATCGGCCCGGTGAAGCTCCAGTCGGTGGCCGGCGCCTACTGGCGCGGCAGCGAGAAGAACCCGCAGCTGACCCGCCTCTACGCCACCGCCTTCACGAGCGCCAAGGACCTCGATGCCCACCTGCAGCGGCTCGAGCAGGCGCGCGCCAACGACCACCGCCGGCTCGGCCGGGACCTCGACCTCTTCCACTTCGACGACATGGGCCCGGGCTTCCCCTTCTTCCTGCCCAAGGGCATGGCGATCGTCAACGGCATCAAGGGCGCCGTGCGCGAGGAGCTCGCCGGGATGGACTACGACGAGATCCAGACCCCCACGATGCTCTTGGACGAGCTGTGGAAGACCAGCGGCCACTGGGACAACTACCGCGAGAACATGTACTTCGCGGAGGTCGAGGGCCAGAACTTCGCGATCAAGCCGATGAACTGCCCCGGCGCCTGCCTGGTCTACCGCAGCCGCCGCCACTCCTACCGCGACCTGCCGATCCGCTACGCCGAGTTCGGGCACGTCCACCGGCACGAGCTCTCGGGCGTGCTGCACGGGCTCTTCCGGGTGCGGGCCTTTACGCAGGACGACGCGCACGTCTTCTGCCGCCTCGACCAGGTGCGCGACGAGGTCAACGCGGTGCTGGACCTCACCGACCGCTTCTACGCGAAGTTCGGGTTTCACGAGGTGCAGCTGAAGCTGTCGACCCGCCCCGAGAAGGCGACCGGCACCGCGCAGATGTGGGACGCCGCCGAGGAGGCGCTGCGCGACGCCCTGGGCGACCGGGAGTACGGGCTGAAGGTGGGCGACGGCGCGTTCTACGGGCCGAAGATCGACTTCCAGGTGACCGACGTGATGGGCCGCTCCTGGCAGCTGGGCACCTGCCAGCTCGACTTCTACCTGCCGGAGCGCTTCGGCCTGGTCTACACCACGGCCGAGGACACCGAGGAGCGCCCGGTCATGATCCACCGGGCGATCACCGGATCGGTGGAGCGCTTCCTCGGGATCCTGATCGAGAACACCGGCGGCGACTTCCCGCTCTGGCTGGCACCCGTGCAGGCACGGGTGCTGCCGGTCTCCGACCGCCACCACGACTACGCCGAGTCGGTGCGCGCGCGCATGCGCGGGCAGGGCCTGCGGGTGGAGGTCGACGCGCGCAGCGAGTCGATCGGCCGGCGGATCCGCGACGGGGAGCTCGCCAAGATCCCCTACCTTCTGATCGTGGGCGACAAGGAGGCCGAGGCCGGGACGGCGTCGGCGCGCGCGCGGCACAAGGGCGACCAGGGCGCGATGGGCCTCGACGACCTCGCCGCGCGGCTGGCCGCCGAGGCGCTGCCCCCGGGCGGCCCATGAGGATCAACTGGGTCGGAGTCCGCAACTTCGCGATCATCGCGGCGATCGCGGGGCTGGTCTTCGTCTCCCAGGAGGGCTTCGGACTGTCGGCCGGCACGGCCGGCCTGATCATCCAGGTGATCTTCGTCGCCGCCCTGATCTCCTTCGGCTACAACTACTTCCGTCAGAACCAGCTCGCGTGGCTGGTGCTGAAGCCCTGGCAGCGCAACCTGATCATCGTCTGCGGCGTCGGCATCGCATTCCTGCTGATCGCCGGTTTCCCCCTGCTGAGCGACCGTCTGACGCCGCTCGGAGTGGTCGCGCTGATCGCGATCCTCGTGCTCGTGATCGTATGGGTCGTGCGCGAGAGCCGCCGCTTCCGGTAGGCCGCGGGGCGCGCCGCCGCCGGCGCGGAGTCGGCACGGAGTCGGCACGGATCGGCGCGGAGTCGTGACGGGGACCCCGCCTAGCGTGGGGTCATGCGACGACGCGGTGCACACGACGGCCAGACGCTCGTGGAGCTGGTGGCCATCCTGCCCGCCTTGGTGCTCGTCGGCCTGGTCGTCTGGTGGATGGCCGTGGCCGGCCACACGTGGACCCTCGCGGCCGGTGCGGCCCGTGCGGGATCGCGGGCGGCAGAGGTCGGCGCCCCGGCGCGCGCCGCCGCCCTGTCGTCGCTCCCGTCGGGGTACGCCCGCGGCGCGATCGTCACCGACACGGCGGACGGCCGCGTGCGGGTGGGTCTGGCCGTGCCCAGTGTGGTCCCCTTCCTGGCGCCCCAGCGGGTGGCGGCCGAGTCCGGGGAGCGGCCGTGAGGCGCCGCGCGCAACGCGGACAGTCGTCCATCGAGCTGCTCGCGCTGCTGCCGGTGCTGATCGTGGTCGGCCTGCTGGCATGGCAGCTGGTCGCGGTCATCGGTACGGGCCTCCGGGCGCAGGCCGAGGTGCGGGTCCGGGCGGTGAAGGCCGTGGCCCACCTCGCCGAGGAGCAGGTCGTCGTCTCCGTGCTGCTCCCGGTGCCTGGCGTGCTGCCCGGTCTGGAGGGCCTCCGCGTGCCGGCCCGCGTGGGCATCCGCACCCCGTGAGCCACCGCCGCGGCGCGGGCCAGGCCGGGCAGGCGCTGCCGCTCGCGCTCGGCACGGCGACGGTCCTGGTGCTCGGGGTGGTCGCGCTCTTCGTCCTGGGGCGTGCGCAGCTCGCCGCGGCCCAGGCCCAGACGGCGGCCGACGTGGCGGCGCTTTCGGCCGGACGCGAGCTGAGCGCCCGCCTCGGCGAGATCGCGCTCGACGGCCCCGAGGACGCCGCCGCCTGGCGCGGCCGGCTCGCGCGCGTGGCCGCGGCGGCGGCGGGGCCCGCCGGGGCGCGGATGGAGGGCGTGACCTTCCCGGGCGGCGCCTGGCCGCCGGTGAGCGTCGAGGTGGTCGTGAGCAGCCCGGGACCACGGGGCACGCGGGCCCGAGCGGTCGCGCGGGCCGGCCTCGTCGGGGCGGGGGCGATCGGCGATGCGGGCCGGGCCGGGTGGGCGTCGGGCGGTGGGTACGCGGGGCCGCTGCGCTACCGGGACGGGAAGCCGATGTGTCCGGCGGTCGCGGCGGCCTTCGACCTGATGGACGCGTCGGCCCGCGCCGAGGGCATCGACCTCGTCGTGGTGAGCGGCTTCCGCAGCGACGCCGAGCAGGCGATCCTCTTCGCCCGCCATCCCGACCCCAAGTGGGTCGCGCGCCCCGGCCAGAGCAGGCATCGCGACGCCACCGAGCTCGACCTCAACATGACGACCGGCGGGGCGGCGTACGTCTGGCTGGCCGCGAACGGGACTCGCTTCGGGTTCGTCCAGCGCTACTCCTGGGAGCCCTGGCACTGGGGTTACCTGCCCGGGTGTGGGGCCGATGCGGCGGGCGTCGCGGAGAGCGAGGCGGTGGAGGCCGGGGCGGCGGCGGTGCCCTCTTGGGTGCCGGCGGACCTGCGGGCGACGGTGGGCGCGGCGGCGGCGGCGAACGGCCTGCCGCCCGCCCTGCTGGCGGCGCTACTGCGGGCCGAGTCCGGCTTCGACCCGCGGGCGGTGAGCCCGGCCGGGGCCCAGGGGATCGCCCAGTTCATGCCGGCGACGGCGGCGGGGATGGGGCTGCGCGATCCGTTCGATCCCGCGCAGGCGATCCCGGCGGCCGCGCGGCTCCTCTCCGGCCACGTGCGCGCCTTCGGGTCGGTCCCCCTCGCGCTCGCCGCCTACAACGCCGGACCCGGCGCGGTGCGGCGCTACGGGGGCATCCCGCCCTATCCCGAGACGCAGGCGTACGTGGCCCGGATCCTCGCCCTGGCCGGCGGCGTGGGGGCGGTGGGTGGCGGAGTGCCGGGAGGCGTTCAGCTCATCCGCGTGGACGGACGGTTCGTCTGACCCGCGTATCCCAGGGCGGAATCCCGCGTCGCCGATACGCGCTTCCCCGGATGCCCGCCGACCGGCGCCCGCTCAGCATCCGTCCCGTGATCACGAGGAGGGAGCGGTGATGAGCACGAGCGATGGGACGACCGGCACCGGCGCGGTCCCGCCGGGCGACGGCGATCGGCCCGCCCCGAAACCAGCCGAGCCGGGCCGACGGGGCGGATGGCGCCGGATCCTCCTGTGGGTCGCCCTGGGCGCGCTCGTGCTCTTCGGAGTGATCCAGCTCATCCCGTACGGGCGTGCGCACTCCAACCCTCCGGTCACCAAGGAGCCCTCCTGGGACAGCCCGCGGACGCAGGTCCTGTTCTCGCGCGCCTGCGGCGACTGCCACTCCAACCAGACGACCTGGCCGTGGTACAGCAACGTCGCGCCCGTGTCGTGGCTGGTCACGAACGACGTCAACGGCGGTCGCGGCAGCCTGAACGTGTCGGAGTGGGACCGTCCTCAGGACGCGGCCGGCGACGTGGTCGAGCAGATCCAGGGCGGTGGGATGCCTCCGTTCTACTACACCTGGATGCACGGTTCGGCGAAGCTCTCGGGCGCCGAGAAGCAGCAGCTGATCGCCGGCTGGCAGGCCACGATGCGCGTCTCGCCGCCGATCGGCGGCGGCGGGTAGCCCGGTCCGGGCCCGGCTCGCGGGGCCGCTCGTCGACGGGCCCCGCGACCGGGGGCTCGGGCGGTGGCAGGGCTGCAATACTCGGTGGCGAGTGTCGGATTCCGCCCCCCTTCGCGAGCAGCTCGCCGGACTGCCGACGGGTCCCGGCGTCTACATCTACCGCGACGACGCCGACCGCGTGCTCTACGTGGGCAAGGCGAAGTCGATCCGGCGCCGCGTGCTCTCCTACTTCCAGGCCCCGTTGCGCCCCGACGAGGGCAAGGCGCGCCGCCGCATGAGCGCCCGCGGCGGGCTGCATCCGAAGATCGACGACCTCGTGGAGCGCATCGACCGGGTCGAGGTCTTCGTGACCGGCTCGGAGAGCGAGGCGCTGATCCTGGAGGCGAACCTCGTCAAGCGCCACCGACCGCCCTTCAACGTGCGCCTGCGCGACGACAAGAGCTACCCGTACATCGGGATCAGCCTCGACGAGGAGTTCCCGCGCGTCTACTTCACGCGCGAGAAGCACCGGCGGGACCGCCTCTACTTCGGCCCGTTCTCGAACGCCTACAAGGTGCGCGAGACGCTGAATCTGATCGGCAAGATCTTCCCGAGCCGTCCCTGCGAGGGGCGCGAGCCGGGTCGCCCGTCCGGGGTGCCGTGCCTCGATTACCACATCAAGCGCTGCCTGGCGCCGTGCGTCGGCTACATCTCACGGGACGAGTACCGCGCCCTGATCGACCAGATCATCGCGTTCCTGTCGGGGCGCTACCGCGGGCTCGAGCGCGAGCTGGAGCAGGAGATGCGCGAGGCGGCCGAGGCCCAGGAGTTCGAGCGGGCGGCGGCGGTGCGCAACCGGCTGTCGGCGGTGCGCCACCTGATGGAGCGCCAGTTCGCGACGGCGGGGTCCGTCGGGACCGCCGACGTGCTCGGCATCGCGGTGGACGGCGACGCGGCCAACGTCCAGGTGCTGCAGGTGCGCGACGGCGTGCTCCAGGACCGCCAGTCGTTCTTCCTCGACACGGCGGGCGCCGACGACGAGGCCACGGTCCTCGTCCAGTTCGCCTACGAGTACTACGCGCTCGCGCTCGCGATCCCGGCGCTGGTGGTCGTGCCGCAGGACAGCGCGGCCGAGGCCGACCTGGAGGCCCTGCTCTCGCAGCGGCGCGGCAGCAGGGTCGAGGTCCGCGCGTCCGCCCGCGGCGACAAGCGCAAGCTGGCCGAGCTCGCGGCGCGCAACGCGCGCTTCGCGCTCGACCAGGACCGCCGTCAGCACGAGCAGGCGCGCTCGCGACGCCGCGACGCCCTGGCCGACCTCCAGGAGCGGCTCGGCCTGCCCGCGCCGCCCGCGCGGATCGAGTGCTACGACATCTCCAACCTGGGCGAAACCTACGCGGTGGCGTCGATGGTGGTCTTCGAGGCGGGAGCGCCGGCGAAGGCCCATTACCGCAGCTTCACGATGCGCTACGAGGGCGGGCCGGACGACTTCGCCCGGATGGAGGAGGCGCTCCGGCGCCGCTTCGCCCGGATGCTCGCCCCTGAGGACGACCCCTCCTTCGCCGCACGGCCGGGCCTCGTCGTGATCGACGGCGGCAAGGGGCAGCTCGGGGCGGCGATCGCGGGCATGCGCGCCGTCGGCGTGGACGACGTCCCGGTGGTGAGCCTCGCCAAGAAGCGCGAGGAGGTGTTCCGTCCGGGCCGCCCCGAGCCGCTGCTGCTCGAGGAGGGCTCGTCGGCGCTGCGCGTGCTTCAGCACATCCGCGACGAGGCGCACCGCTTCGCCCTTCGCCACCATCGCGGCAAGCGCGACCGCGGCATGACCCAGAGCGTGCTCGATGCGCTCCCGGGGGTCGGTCCCGCCCGCAAGGCGGCGCTGCTGCGCCATTTCGGATCGACGGAGCGATTCCTGTCGGCGAGTCGCGAGGAGCTGGAGGCAGTGCCGGGGGTGCCGTCGAAGGTTGCACGCGACGTCTACGACCTGCTCCACAAGACGGCGGGGCCGCGCGAGGGCGCGGCGCCGGTCGCCGGCGGAGTGGGCGCGCCCGGGGAGGACGCGTGGAGCTGACCATCATCACCGGCATGAGCGGGGCGGGGAAGAGCAAGGCGATGGGCGCCTTCGAGGACGCCGGCTGGTTCTGCGTCGACAACCTGCCGCCCGGCCTCCTGCCGGCCTTCGCCGACCTCGTGCTGCTGGAGGGCTCGCGCGTGGAGAAGGCCGCGGTGGCCTGCGACGTGCGCGGCGGGATCTGGTTCAAGGATCTCGAGCCGGTGCTGGAGCGGGTCGAGGCGGCGCGCGGGGTGCGCCCCCGGGTGGTGTTCCTGGAGGCCTCCGACGAGGCGCTGCTCAACCGCTTCCGCGAGACCCGCCGCCGCCATCCCCTGTCGGACGGCGGAACCGTTTCGGACGGGATCGAGCGCGAGCGGGCCGAGCTGGCCGACGTCCGCGCCCGCGCCGACCTGGTCATCGACACCACCGGCATGTCGATCTGGGATCTGCGCCGCCAGGTCACCGAGGCGCTGATGACGGCCGAGAGCCGGCCGCGGATGCACGTGGAGTTCGTGTCGTTCGGCTACAAGCACGGCATCCCGCGCGACGTGGACCTGCTCTTCGACGTCCGCTTCCTCCAGAATCCGCACTACGTCCCCGAGCTGAACCCGCTGACCGGCCTCGACGCCCCCGTGGCCGACTTCGTCGCGGCGGCGCCGGGGATGGACGAGTTCCGGACCCGCCTGGAGTCGCTGCTCGACTTCCTGCTGCCGGCCTACGCCCAGGAGGGCAAGAGCAGCGTCGTGATCGGGATCGGCTGCACCGGGGGCCGCCACCGCAGCGTGGCCATCGCCGAGATGCTGGCCGCGCGGTACGGCCGCGCGCTCGACGTGCGTGTGTCGCACCGCCACATCGCCCGGTCCACGGGCGCCCCCACCGAGTCCGCGTGAACCACCGCCCCCACATCGCCGCACTCGGCGGCGGCACCGGCCTCTCCTCGCTGCTGCGCGGCCTCAAGGCCCGCTCGCTCGACATCACCGCCATCGTCACGGTGGCCGACGACGGCGGCTCCTCGGGCCGGCTGCGGCGCGAGCTGGGCGTGCTGCCGCCGGGGGACATCCGCAACTGCCTGGTGGCCCTGGCCGAGGACGAGTCGCTGATGGGCCGCCTCTTCCAGCACCGCTTCGAGGGGGGCGACCTCACTGGGCACTCGTTCGGGAACCTCTTCCTGGCGGCCCTTACCGAGGTCACCGGCAACTTCGACCTGGCGATCCAGGAGTGCAGCCGGGTGCTCAAGATCCGCGGCAGCGTGCTCCCCTCGACGCTCGCCCAGATCAGCCTGTGGGCCGAGCGCGCCGACGGATCGCGGGTCTGCGGCGAGAGCGCCATCACCTCGGGGAGCGGCCCCTGCCGGCGGGTCTGGCTGGAGCCCGAGCCGGTCGCCCATCCGCCGTCGCTGGAGGCGATCGCCGACGCCGACCTCGTGCTGCTCGGGCCGGGGAGCCTCTTCACGAGCGTCCTCCCGCACCTGGCCGTGCCCGAGCTCGTCGACGCCATTGCGGGGGCGCGGGGGGTGCGGGCCTACGTCTGCAACGTCATGACCCAGCCGGGCGAGACCGACGGCTTCGACGCCGTCGACCACCTCGAGCGGGTGCTGGAGGCCTCGCACGGCGGCGTGGACATGATCGTGGTGCACGGGGGGCCGCTCGACCCGGTGGCCGCGGCCGCCTACGCCGCGCAGGGGCAGGAGCCGGTGCGGGCCGATCCCGACCGCCTGAGGGCCCTCGGCGTCAAGGTGATCGCGCGCGACCTTGCCGAGGAGGGGCGGATGGTCCGGCACTCCCCGGAGGCCCTCGCGCGGGTCCTGACGGAGCTCGTGGCCGACACGGTCGCGCCGCGACCCGCGCGTTAGCGGGGAGTTAAGAGAAAAGGACTTGCAACGGTTGCCACGAAGATCGGTGCGGCCGTACACTGGCCGCGCGGAGGTGCCGAATGCGGTCTCCTCCGTGGTTGCGCCGTCATCACTCGTCTTCTTCTCCCGGCGGCGCGTCCCCCGTACTTCTCTTAAAGGAGCACACGCTAAATGGGCGCACGCGCGAAAGCGATCGCACCCCTTGCGGTTGTCATCGGGGTTCTGTCCTTCATCTGGACCTGGTTCTCCCTCAACTTCACGTTCCACTGGTACACCGTTCAGGACGAGCTCTCCGGTTCCGGATCGCTCGGCCTTCCTCATAACTTCCACCTGATCCTCCCCGTCGCCTTCATCTCCTGGGGCCTGTTCTTCGCCGCGGGTGGCGACAACGCCGCGGCCGGCAAGATCGCCATCGCCTGCATCTTCGGCAGTGTGGCTGCTCTCATCACCATGCCGCTGGCGTTCTCGACGGCCGACGCTCCTGACTTCTGGGGCATCTCCCTCTGGGTCGGCATCTTCGCCTTCATCCTCGTGATCATCCTGGTCGCGGGTGACTGGTACTACGTCGCCGGTACGTTCCCGGCATTCGCCGCCGTGTTCCTCTGGTGGATCGCGACCGGCCTCGACGGCTGGATCCCGAACGGTGGCGGCACCAGCGACAGCGTCGCCTCCCTGGGCGACCCCGCCACGGCCGGCATCGGCGCGGGCGGCGGTCTCCTCTCGACACCGTGGCAGTGGGTGTGGTTCAGCGTCTTCATCACCCTGCTCTGCGGGGTCATCCTGGGCATCCTGTCCGCCAAGATCACGGCGGCCGTGACCCCGAAGCCGAAGGCGGCCGAGGCCTAGGCCTCTCCCCACCTGCGGCACAGCGGTATCACCGGGGGGCCTTCGGGCCCCCCGGTTGCGTTTCCGGACCGCTCGGCTCAGCGGCCGCCGGAGCGGCAGGCGCTCCAGAGCCCCAGGCGGGCACCGCGGGCCGTCCGCTCGGCGGCGCGCAGGCGGGGCTGGAGGCGTCCGCGGCCGTCCCCCCGGAAGACCTCGGCGTAGCCCTCGGCGATCAGCCGCTCGTTGACGGTCACGGGCTCGCCGGCCAGCGAGACCTCCGCCAGAAGCCGCCCGAAGCGGTCGCGGCTCCCCTGCGAAGGGTCGGTGGCGAGGTCGACGCGGGCCCCCTCGGGCAGCAGCTGCTTGGCGCGGGCCGAGGCCTGGGGACCGAAGCACTCCACCCGCCTGTCCTCGGCCACGCTCTCGGGCGCGTCCACGCCGAGCATCCGGACGCGCTCGTCCTCGCCGTCGACCCGGGCGATGAGCGTGTCGCCGTCGACCACCCGCCGCACGACCGCCTCGGTGACCTCCCCGGTGCCGACGGGCGCGGGAGCGGGATCGGTGGCGCCGCACGCGGCGCACGCGGCGATGGCGGCGACGAGCGGGACCAGGCGGGCGTGTGACATCGCGGCATCCTCTCAGGCCCGTCGTGGTGGGCCTGGTAGATTGGCCTCCGTTTTCGACATGGAGGATGCGCCGCATGAGCGTACGCGTGGGGATCAACGGGTTCGGCCGTATCGGGCGGAACGTCTTCCGGGCGGCGACGCTCGGTGAGACGGACGTCGAGATCGTGGCGGTGAACGACATCACCGACACCGGGACGCTCGCCCACCTGCTCGACTACGACTCGGTCTTCGGTCGTTATCCGGGTCACGTCCACGCGCACGACGACCACCTCCACGTGGACGACACCGAGATCCGCGTCTTCGCGGAGCGCGACCCCGCCAACCTCCCCTGGGGCGAGCTGGGCGTCGATGTGGTCATCGAGAGCACCGGCTTCTTCACCGAGCGCTCCAAGGCGGCCGCCCACCTCGACGGCGGCGCCAAGAAGGTCATCATCTCGGCGCCGGCCAAGGGTCCCGACCTGACCGTCTGCATCGGCGTGAACGACCACGAGTACGACGCCGACACGCACCACGTCATCTCCAACGCGTCGTGCACCACCAACTGCCTGGCCCCCCTCGCCAAGGTGCTGATGGACTCGTTCGGGGTGGAGCACGGCTTCATGACGACGTGCCACGCCTACACCGGCGACCAGCGCCTGCTCGACGCGCCCCACTCCGACCTGCGCCGGGCCCGCTCGGCAGCGCTGTCGATCATCCCGACCTCCACCGGTGCGGCCCGCGCGATCGGCGAGGTGCTGCCGGCCATGAAGGGCAAGCTCGACGGCATCGCCCTCCGTGTTCCGACGCCCGACGGCTCGGTCGTGGACCTCACGGTCGAGGTCAGCCGCGAGACCAGCGTCGAAGAGGTCAACGCCGCGTTCCTCGCGGCCGCGGAGGACGGCCCGCTGGCCGGCATCCTCGGCTACACCGAGGACCCGATCGTCTCCCGCGACATCGTGGGCGATCCGCGTTCGTCGCTGCTCGACGCCAGCCTCACGATGGTCCGCGGGACCACCGTGAAGCTGATCAGCTGGTACGACAACGAGTGGGCCTACTCGTGCCGGGTCATCGACCTGGCCGAGCGCGTCCTCCCCTCGTAGGCCGCGGATGACGCGCCTGGCGGGGATCGACGATCCCGGGGTCGACTGGGCGCGCGCGCGCGTGCTCGTCCGCGCCGACCTCAACGCCCCGATCGATGGTGGGCGCGTCACGGATGACGCGCGCATCAGCGCCTCGGTGCCCACCCTCGAGTACCTGCTCGCCGCGGGCGCCGGGGTCGCGGTGTGCTCGCACCTCGGCCGTCCGAAGGGGAGGCGCTCGGACGAGTTCTCCCTGGCGCCGTGCGCGGCGCGTCTCGGCCAGCTGATGGGCCGCTCGGTGGAGCTCCTGCCGGACTGCGTCGGCGACGAGGTCGCCGCCCGCGCCCGCGCGCTCGCCCCCGGCGAGCTCGTGATGCTGGAGAACCTCCGCTTCCATCCGGGCGAGGAGGCCAACGACCCGGCCTTCGCCGACCTGCTGGCGGCCGGGTTCACCCACTACGTCAACGACGCCTTCGGGGCGGCGCACCGCGCGCACGCGTCCACCGAGGGCGTCGCCCGCCGGCTCCCGGCCCGGGCCGGCAAGCTGCTCTCGCGCGAGGTTCAGGTGCTGGAGGGGCTGCTCAAGGACCCGCGCAGCCCGTTCGTCGCCGTCCTCGGCGGCTCGAAGGTGAGCGACAAGCTGCCGCTGATCAAGAGCCTCCTGGAGCGCTGCGACCGCGTGCTCGTGGGCGGGGCCATGTGCTTCACGTTCCTCGCCGCCCAGGGCGAGTCGGTCGGGGCCTCGCTGCACGAGGGCCCCGAGGGCCAGGCGATGGCCACCGAGCTGATGGAGCTCGCCGTGCGCCTCAACTGCGCCCTGCAGCTGCCGGTCGACGTGCTGGTGGCCGACCGCTTCTCGGCCGACGCCGATCTCGAGGTCGTCCCGACCGACGACATCCGCGACGGGTGGATGGGCGTCGACATCGGCCCGCGCACTTCCGCCTCCTACCGCGAGGCGATCGCCGCGGCCGGAACCGTCTTCTGGAACGGCCCGATGGGTGCGTTCGAGATCGAGCCGTTCGCCGACGGCACGCGCGCGGTGGCCGAGGCCATGGCTGCGTCGACCGGCGACACGGTGGCCGGCGGCGGCGACTCCGGGGCCGCGCTGGCGGAGTTCGGCCTCGTCGATCAGCTCACGCACGTCTCAACCGGAGGTGGCGCAGCCTTGGAGATGCTCGAGGGACGGACCCTGCCCGGCGTCGCGGCGCTGCCGCAGATATGACAGCCACCCGCCGCCCGCTCGTCGCGGGCAACTGGAAGATGAACAAGACCGGCGTCGAGGCGCGCGAGTACGTGGCACGCCTGCGGGCGCACCTGGGCGAGGCCGTCCTGCCGGCCGACGTCGCCATCTGCCCGCCCTTCACCGCCCTCGAGGCGACCGCGCGGGCGGCGTCCGGCAGTCCGATCCGGGTCCTGGCGCAGGCGGTCCACGAGGCGGCGAAGGGCGCCCACACCGGTGAGATCTCGGCCGGCATGATCACGGCCTCCGGCGCCGACGGCTGCCTGGTGGGCCACTCCGAGCGCCGCGCCGCCGGGGAGACCGACGCCCAGGTGGCGGCGCGCGTGCGCGCGGCCCTCGACGCCGGCCTGCAGGTGATCCTCTGCTGCGGCGAGTCGCTCGAGCAGCGCGAGGCGGGGGAGACCGAGGCCTGGCTCACGGCCCAGCTGACATCGGCCCTCGCCGACGTGCGCGCCGACGAGGTCGGCTCGTTCGCGATCGCCTACGAGCCCATCTGGGCCATCGGCACCGGTCGTACGGCGACCCCCGAGATCGCCCAGGCGGCGTGGGCGCCCGGGCGCGCG
>Ga0315287_10004537_pt1 | contig 13555 bp, 10 predicted proteins | sample YL17G11_0_MG_FD_205037 | JGI IMG/M metagenome (GOLD analysis project Ga0315287, IMG submission 205037) | Sediment microbial communities from Yellowstone Lake, YNP, Wyoming, USA - YL17G11_0 | ecosystem: Environmental > Aquatic > Freshwater > Lake > Sediment | place: USA: Wyoming | collected... | reverse complement strand
CTTCCGCGAATTCCGCCTCACCTGCGATGAGAACCAGGGGAATCCCCTTCCGATCCGCATATTTGAACTGGACTTTCAGTTTTTTCTGTTCCATGTAAACCTCTGTCGGGATTCCCGCCTTGCGGAGCGCTGTCGCAGCCTTGAAATAATCCGTCAGCCGCTCCCGATCAAGAACCGCCACAAGCACTTTTGTTCCGGATGGCACGGTCGGTTTGATGACTCCATTTTCGAGAAGATAGGAAAAGAGCCTCGTAAGCCCGATGGAGATGCCCACGCCGGGCAGACGCCGCGTGGTGAAATGCGAAGCCAGGTTGTCGTATCTCCCGCCTGAACACACGCTCCCCAGCTCAGGATAATCCTTGAGAAAGGTTTCATACACAGTGCCTGTATAATAATCCAGCCCCCGTGTAATGCTCAGGTCAATCTCAAAGGCGGAGTCCGGCACTCCCAAAGCCTCCAGGTTCCGGATCAGGAGCCCCAGTTCCGATCGCCCCTCGGAAAAAAGGGGATGATCAAGATCCCGGAGTGCGATTTGATCGAGGACCTGTTTTCCTGAACCTGAAATGCCTGCCAGGGATAGGAGATCCTCGACAATTCCTTTTTCAAGAGCCAGGTTCTCTAGCAATTGTTTCCGCACCGCGTCTATCCCTGTTTTTGGGAGGGCGTCAAGCATGCGGAGCGCATCCGGAATTTTTTCTTCGCTTACGCCTTTAGCCTCAAGCAGGCCCTGGGGAATCTTCCGGTTGGACATCCGGATCACAAACTCGCCGATCTCCATGCGCTTGAAAATCTGATAGATGATGGCCGGTATCTCCGCATCATTGAGCGGATCCAGGATTTCGTGACCCACCACGTCAATATCGCACTGGTAGAATTCCCGGAATCTCCCTTTCTGGGGTCTTTCGCCGCGCCACACCTTTTGAATCTGGTACCTGCGAAAGGGAAACGAGATCTTGTCGAAATTCATCGCCACATAACGCGCCAGGGGAACGGTCAGATCGAAATGCAGGGCCATTTCGGTTTCACGTTCCTCAGACGGGGCATTGGGACGATAGAGTCCGTAAATCTGTTTATTGATTTCGCCTTTGGATTCGAGGATTTCGAGGAGTTCAGCAGCGGATGTTTCAATCGGAGAGAAACCGAACATCTCAAAACTTTCCCTGATAATCCCCAGGAGCCTCTGGAATTCCCTCTCTTCCTCAGGCAGCCATTCGGGAAACCCGCTCACGGCTCGAGGTTCTACGATCTTCCGCTCTTTTTCCGGCATGGTCGCTCCTCTGTTTTGCATTTCCCATTCGGTTGCGGCATCAGCCGCACCAGGATTTATGTTCTATCCTGTCTCCGTTGGCAAATCTCGATGAATTCCCGGATCAGGGATTTTTTGTTCCTGTGGCTGAGGCTTTTGTCATTCGCGATCACACACGCGGTACTCTTGAAAAGAATTTCCATGATCCCCAGGTTGTTTTCCATGAGCGTTCGACCTGTCTGGGAATTCTCAATGATCATGTCTGCATCTTCAGGCAGATAAGCCTCTGTTGAGCCGCTTGTGGGGATCACTTTATATCTTTGAAAATGATTCGAGTAGGCAAAATGATCAGCGATATTCACATATTCGCTGGCGATCCTGATGAATGGGAAGGGCATCTCTCCCCGGTCAAAAAGCCGCTTGAATTCCTCAACGGTCTTCACCTTCAGGTTATTGTGAACAACAGCGCAGACCTGGACTTGGCCGAAGCCGAGATTTATCAATTTTTTTACAGGAGATTTTGGGAACTGGTATTTATGATCAATTAACCAGTCCTCTCCTGTGATAGCGAGGTCGAAATGGCCGTTCGCCACCTGCACAGGCATATCTTGCGGCCTGATGACCTTGATTTCAAAATCCTTTAGGTTGGTTTGGGGTCTGCGCGAAACCGCAGGTCCATCATATCCCTCAATATCCACTCCGCATGCCTTAAAAAAGGCATACCCGTATTTTTGCTGATGTCCGTCCGCGACTGCGAGTCGTATTTTCTCTTTCATCTTGCCCCTTTTCACACCAGTTTATCCAGAAGAGACGTCAAATCCTTTTTTTCGAAAAGAGATTTATTTGCTATCAGGCATACCCTGGCAGGAAAAAGCCGCTCCAGGATGTAGAGATTGTTTCGTTCAATGATGGCTTGATCTCGGACGCTTGTGAGGATGAGTTCCGCTCCCTCGGGCGGATAGGCTTCCGCCGCTCCCCACAAGGGAAAGATCCTGAAATCAGGCAGACGTTTTTTCAGGGCGAATTCCTCCGCCAGGGAGGGGAACTCGGTTGCGATCCGGATGGGTCCGCGCCTTGCCAGATCCCATAGCAGACCTTCCTCTTCCTTTCCCGCGGCTTCTCCGGCTGCACAACAGATGCACATCTCTCCCTCGGGAATGTCCAGGGTGCGCAGAGTCAACAGGTTGCTCCGGGGGTATTGCCTGACATATTCCGCCACCCATTGAGTTCCGCACAACCCAAGCTCATAGTTGCCGATGCTGACCTGGATGGGAATATCCTTTTCCCTGAATTGCTTGGAAAAAAGGGTATGAACCTCACGGATCCTGGAGGTGTAGGCACGAGCATCCTTATGATATCCGGCGAACTCTATCCCTTTCTCGGAGAGAAATTCCCGGACAGCATCCTGCAGATCCCCTTTGGGCAGAGCGATTTTGATCAATCTGAACCTCCCCAGAAGCTGAGAAGTTCCTTCACTCCCTTGAGCGGCAGGGAAAAGGTTTTCTTTCTCCTGCCGGTTTTGGCTGTCATTTCATAACCCTTTTTTATTTTTTTGACCTCTGCGCTTAATTCCCCCGCATTCCGGCGTTCCTTGTGCGACAGGATTTCCACTGCCACACCCCGGTGGCGGAGCATGCAAGCGATTAGGAGCGTCTCCAGGACTTCGGTTTTTTTATCCAGGTTTGCAATGAGGGAGATGGCGGTGGTTTCCGGCGGCGCAGCCTCCTTCTTCTTCATGAGATCCATGAGAGGTTCCGCATACACGCTGAATCCGGAGCCGCAAATCCGCTCCTTCGTGAATTTTTCCAGGAGATGATCATATCTCCCTCCTCCGCCGATCTTAACATCATCCACATACACGTCAAACATCATTCCTGTGTAATATGTCAGATCCTTGTGAATGCCGGGAAAGATTTCGAATCCATATCCCAGGGCTTCAAGATGAAATGCGATTTGTTCCAGTTCTTCCACTGCGCGGGTGAATTCCCCGGATTTTTTACCGAGGGACTTGAGGTTGGTCAGGAACGCAGTGGAGGATCCGCGCAGATCCAGGAGACGGTTCAGCCCTTCGAGCTGGCACCGGTCTGCGCAGATTTTTTGCAGCTCGAGCATCCGGCCTTCCAGAAGAAAATCAAAGGCCTGCGCCTCCTCTGATGCAGACAGGTGAAGCGTCTTGAGATAGGCGCGCAGAATGCCTGCATGACTGAGCGTGATGCGGCCTGTTCCGATTTTGAGTTCTTTCAGGAAATCGAAAAGGAGGAGCAATATCTCCACATCCCGTACCAGAGGATTGGCGACGTTTCCCAGGAGTTCAACGCCCATCTGGCAATGCTGTCCGCCGGTTGTTTGCTCGTCCTCATAGCGGAATACATCCTCTATATAAAAGAGCCTGGCATGTTGTTTTTCTTTATAATATTCAGAAAAAAGGCGGCACACAGGAACCGTATTGTCGGGCCTGAGCACTACGCGCTCACCGCTCCACCCGTCCCAGTCGAGAAATGTATAAACCTTGTGCATCAGATCAGGGGAGAGCACACCCGCGCCGGTGAACCAGTGGAGTTTCTCAATAACCGGTGTCCGCACTTCGCCGTAGCCGTGGCGCAGACAGGTGCGGCGAAAAATCCCTTCTATCGTCCGGAAACAGTTCATGTCCTCCGGCAGCCAATCACCATGGAATTTCATTTCCGCTCCAGCCTCCTCATTCATTGAATTGAACAATTACACTGGAACTGAAACACGTAAGACGTCAAGAATTTTTAAAGGGAATGAGACAGAAACCGGGAATGCCTCCTGTCTGCAATATTTTCCACTAACCGTTTTAGAAGTAATCTTTCTAGTTGCCAAAGTCAAAAGAGAGGTGGTATAAAATACCTTTAATAAATTAAGGAAATTTCTCTTTAAAAGATTTTTTTGTAGAATGTGGGAGACATAGGGCTCTTGTTTTCGAGAGATACATGATTATTCGCATGGGTAATGGGACATAATCTTATGATGAAAAAATCCCTCTTCCTCCTTCTTCCCCTGCTTTTCCTTTCCCTGTTCGCTTATTCGGATTTCCCCCTCAAGGTTGGCGTATATCAGAATGATCCCATAGCTTTCATGGATAATGAGGGCCATGCGAGGGGCATTTATATTGAGGTTTTGGAAGATATTGCATCCCGGGAGGGCTGGCAGCTGGAGTTTATACCTTTGTTATGGGAACAGAGCCTGGAAAAACTCGCAAAGGGAGAAGTGGACATTCTCCCCGGAATCGCCTTATCTGAAGAGCGAAGCGCTCTTTATGATTTCTCCCACGAAATCCTGCTTTCCAACTGGGGACAGGTCTATGCCAGAAAAAATTCCCACATTCAATCCATCCTCCATCTTTCCGGGAAGAAGGTGGCTGTGCTCAAAGGGGACATTTATTTTCATGAGTTCAAACGGCTTGTTGAAAGTTTTAAACTGTCCTGCCTGTTTATCGAAAATGACGATTATACAACTGTATTTGAGTTGGTGAATAAAGGTCTGGCCGATGCGGGTGTCGTTTCACGCCTTTATGGCCAGATCCATGGTCAGGACGATGAAGTGGAACAGACTCCGATCATTTTCTGCCCTGTGGAAATCCCTTTCGCCTTTACCAGGAATAAACATGCTGATCTCATTAAAAGGATGGATGTCGAGCTGGTAATATTAAAAAGAGATGCACGTTCCGTTTATTACCAATCCTTGAATGAATGGCTGCATGGTTTTAATCGGAAGGAATTTCCCCTCTGGTCGAAACGGGTTCTGCTTTTTATCTTTCTTGTTTTCATAATCCTGATAGGCATGAGCATTATTTTGAGACTCCAGGTCAAGGCGAAGACCAGGGAGCTGGAAGAAAAATATGGGGAATTACAGAAGGAGATGCAGGAGCGGCTACAGGCGGAGGAGACCCTGAGGATCCGGGATGAGCAATATCGACAGGCAATTGCCCAGGCCAATGCAGTGGCTTATCAGCGGGATTACAAGGAGGAGAAATTCACGTTTATCGGAGAGGGCATCAATCTTTTAACCGGCTATGAACCCTCGGAGCTCACCGCGGATGTCTGGAACAGCCTTATACGGGAAGGCATCATGCGCGGGGATGGGGCAGGGCTTTCCATGGAGGAGGCTGTCAAGAAAACCCGTGCCGGCCAGCTGAAGGAATGGCGGGTGGATATCAGGATTCTGACCAGGGATGGAGAGGAAAAATGGCTGGCAGACTCTTCCATCCAGATCCTGGATGAATCTGGAACGCCAACCGCCGCCCTTGGCATACTCCAGGATATCACGGAACGCAAGCGAGTGGAACAACAGCTGCTGCATGACGCCTTTTATGATGGATTGACAGGGCTTCCCAACCGCGCCCTGTTTTTCGATCGTCTCACACTTCTGATTGCTCATACAAGGCGCCGAAGCGATTATCTCTTTGCCGTCCTTTTTCTGGACCTGGATCGATTCAAGAACGTAAACGACAGCCTGGGACACATGGTGGGCGACCATCTCCTGATTGAAATTGCCCATAGACTTGAAAGATGCGTAAGACCCGGAGATACAGTGGCCCGTTTTGGAGGCGATGAGTTTACCATCATTCTTGATGATATCAATCAGCTGAGCGATGCCACATATCTTGCGGAACGCCTCCAGCGCGAGATATACACGCCTCTCACCCTGAACGGCCGGGACGTTTGCGTATCCGCCAGCATCGGCATTGCATTCAGCGACACAGGATATGATAATGCAGAGGATATGCTGAGGGATGCGGATACGGCCATGAATCGCGCCAAAGCCCGGGGCCGGGCCTGCCATGTGGTTTTTGACAATCCCATGCACGAAAGCGCTGTGCAGATGTTGACCCTGGAAAGCGATATCCGTCATGCCATTGAACACCGCGAATTTCAATATTTTTACCAGCCCATTGTTTCTCTTGAAAAAGGGGTGCTTGTTGGTTTTGAAGTTCTTTTGCGCTGGAGCCATCCGAAACGCGGATTGCTCCAGCCTGATCAATTCCTCCAGATATCTGAAGAGACGGGATTGATCATACCCATCTTCTGGGACACCCTGAAACAGACCTGTCGCCAGATGCATCTCTGGCAGGAGAAGTTTCCATCCCTCCAGCCCCTGTTCATCAGTCTTAACCTCTCCGGCAAACAATTCTCACAGAAAAATCTTGTGGAACAAATCAGGAATATTTTGAATGAGAACAAGATCGAAGGCCGAACCCTGACCCTTGAAATCACGGAAAGCGTGCTCATGGAACAGGATGATTCCACCATCTCCCTGGTCAAACAGTTAAAAGATCTCGGCATTCAGATTCACATCGATGATTTTGGAACAGGATATTCCTCCCTGAGCTACCTCCACAAATTGCCGATAGATGCCTTCAAGATTGACGGCTCCTTTGTCACTAATATGGGGAGAGAACCTGTGAACCTGGAGATCATCCGCACCATCCTGACCCTTGCCCACAACCTGGGGCAGAAGGTCACTGCGGAAGGGATAGAAACCCAGGAGCAATATATCCAGCTCAAGGCGCTCAAGTGTCATTACGGCCAGGGCACCTATTTCGCCAAACCCATGAATTCCGAGGCACTGGAAAACCTCCTGTTCCAAAATCCCCACTGGGGCATCCATTCCTGATACATATTATGAATGTAACTTTATTTTGCTTTTCCCTGTTGAAAGGATCTTACAAATGACAATTCGATCTTTGGGAGAATGGATTCCGCAGATTGCCAGGGGGGTCTTTATAGCGCCAAATGCGGAGATCATGGGACGGGCGACCCTCGAAAAAAGATCGAGCGTGTGGTATGGCTGCGTTCTCCGCGGCGACATCGAACCCATCCATGTAGGGGAGAGGACAAACGTCCAGGATCTCTCCGTGATCCACACGGAACAGGGATGCCCCGCCATCATTGGAAAAGGTGTGACCATTGGCCACCAGGTGTGCCTGCATGGCGCGATGGTGGGCGATTTTTGCCTTATCGGCATGAGCGCCACAATCCTTTCCGGCGCACAGATCGGAACCGGCTCCATCATTGCAGCCGGCGCACTCGTGCCGGAAGGCATGATCATTCCTCCAGGCGTTCTTGCCCTCGGTGTTCCGTGCCAAATCAAACGGGACCTCACAAGGGAAGAGAAGAAGGCGATCAAGGTCCATGCCCGAAGATATCTTGAATATGCACGGCAACATATCGAGTGGTTGAGGGAAGGGAAAATCAGATAAAAGATCGGTTTGTCACCCCGCGAAAGGTCAGGCGGTGGATCAGGCAGGGGCCGAATTCTAAAAGCGCCTCCAGATGTTCTTTTGTTCCGTACCCCTTGTTCCCGGCGAAATTATAATGCGGATAACAGACATGATATTTCAGCATCAGCCTGTCCCGCGTGACTTTGGCGATAATGGATGCAGCAGCGATCGCATGGGAGTTTTCATCGCCTTTCACAAAAAATCGCACCGGCGCCGGCGTATGTTTCAGTTTCAGATAATCGGTGATAATCAGGTCCGGTTTGAGAGAGAGTTTGAGAAGCGCCTTTCCGGCGGCCAGATGCGTGGCTGCGAGGATGTTGATCCGGTCGATTGTTCCCGGTCCCACAATCCCCACGCCCACGCCCGCGGCTTTGTTCATGATCTCCGCATACAGGATTTCGCGCTGTGAGGGGGAAAGTTTCTTGGAATCGCACACTCCCTCAATGTGCGCGCGTTCATCAAACATCACAGCCGCAGCCACGACCGGACCCGCGAGAGGGCCCCGTCCCGCTTCATCGATTCCGCACAGAAGGCGACATCTTTCATGAAAAAATTGCCTGTCAAATTCAATCGGGAGCATCCTGACTTTCCCTAGGCCTTCACCAGTTTTTTAAAAACCATTTTCCCCTTGGCATCGAATCCGAGGATATAAAGGATTCTCATCCCGTTTTCATAATAGTAAAATTTCACAGCCCCGCTTCTCTTTGCTTCATTGTAAAGATCCTTGTAATCTTGAACCGGCATGGTTTCCAGCTCATAATCGCTCATGCGTACGGGAGAGCCCAGGCTTTCTTCGGCAAATTTCGCCAGGGATCCCATTGGAAGCCCGGTGAAATTTTTGTGCATTTTGGCGTTCCATCCTGTTAAGAAATGATAGCACGATCGCACACCAAAGAAGAGGACAAGCGCCAGGACAAGGACCAGGATGGCACGTTTGAATGCCCAGGATCCAAGAGACGGCGCCTCGCCCGGCTTTTTCTTTTTTTTACGGCCAAATATCATCGCCTGGTTTCCTTCCGCATCTTCGGAATTTCGAATTGCTTTCCCTACTGGAGTAAAAATCCAGATAAATATCAAAGATTTTCCAGGAAACGTCAAGATACAAGATGCCTTTTTTTCTTTAGGGATCATCCGGGTTTGCTTAAGAGAGGATTGGAACGGTTTCCCGGTTCATTTTCAGCCCAAAAGGGGAGGGAAATATGGAGGAACTCTTTCAGGTTCATCGGGTTGCCAGGATCCTCGATTGCACAAAAAAAAGTGTGTACTTCATGATTAAAAGGGGGGAACTGAAGGCCCTGAAGTTCGGACCCCGCCAGACGAGGATTCCCCGCTCCTCCATCGAAAAATTCATCCGGGAGCGCCTGAATCAGTTCCAGGCGGGGAAGTCTTTAAAACATTTATCCAAGGCTAAAGTGTTCCGGAAGAGACCGTTGACCTGACAAGTGGTCAAACTCCGGTTTCGATTATATTTTCGGATTTTTAAAAAGGCGCTTGCCTGAACATCCGGTCTTCTTCTATATACCTTTTCAACATGTGCCGCAAGGCGCCATTTCTTTTGAGGTTTGGAAACATGATGAGCTGCCCGACTGTTCAGGATATCCGGGCTGCCGCGGAGCGAATCAGGCCCTACATCCACCGCACTCCTGTCATGACGAGCGAAAGTATCAACCGCGATGTCGAAGCGGAGGTGTTTTTTAAGTGCGAGAATTTTCAGAAGGTGGGGGCGTTCAAGATCCGCGGCGCAAGTAATGCGATCTTTTCCCTCTCTCCGGAGGAATGTCAAAAAGGCGTTGCCACACACTCCTCCGGCAACCATGCCGCAGCACTGGCTTATGCAGCGTGTGTGAGGGGCATTCCCGCCCTTATTGTCATGCCGCATAATGCGCCTTCGGTGAAACGGGCTGCAGTGGAGCGCTACGGCGGAAAAATCACTTTTTGCGAGCCCACGGCAAAGGCACGCCAGGAAACTCTGGAAAATATTGTCAGGCAAACCGGCGCCACGGTTGTGCACCCCTACAACGACTACCGCGTGATCGAGGGCCAGGGAACCGCAGCGCTTGAACTCCTCGACCAGGCGCCGGATCTCGATGTGGTGCTTGCACCCGTGAGCGGGGGAGGACTCCTCAGCGGAACAGCCATTGCCGTGAAGGGCATCAGCCCCAATACCCTGGTGATGGGCACTGAACCCGAAGGCGCGGACGACGCCTTCCGCTCACTCAAGGAGGGGAGAATCGTCGTGTGCGAGAATCCGAAAACCATAGCGGACGGCCTGCGCATGTTCCTCGGCGACCTGACGTTCCCCATCATCCGGAAGCATGTGAGCGGGATTATTACAGTGAGCGAGGAGGCGATCGTCCGGGGCATGAAGCTGGTGTGGGAACGCATGAAGATCGTGATCGAACCCTCCTCAGCCGTGCCCGTAGCCGCGCTTCTGGAGAAAAAGGCGGATCTTCGCGGGAGACGCATCGGCGTGATCCTCACCGGCGGCAACGTGGACCTGGACAACCTCCCCTGGATAAAATGAACAATGACCAGTGAACAATAAAATCTAAAAAAATTGGGGGAAACAATTGAACAATTGGGAACAATTGGGGTCAGACGCTATAATGAGTGTAATTAAGCCTTATCCGGGATCATGCATTAAAGACGCTTGTCCAGGGGCGATTAATAAATTATATTTGGTGTATCTAAGGTCTTCAAACCGGGGCAAAATCCCTGGAATTTTTGGAATCCGTGATGTTAATCCATTTTTTTGTTTTCCCCAATAAAAGATTTTTATGAAAAAATCGAAAAAGAAATATAAAATAATGTTGATCGTTTTTCTGACGATCCTGAGCATCCCTCTTCTTTTCATACTCGGCAACTGCGCGACAACATATTCCCTTGATCGGGAGGAAAAATCCTATGGAAAATCTCCCAATGAGGTCTATCCCAAATTTTCAGAGGTTTCCAAACCCGGAAGAACCCCCGCTGTTCTGCTCATTCATGGTTTCGGCGGTTCGCCCTATGATTTCAAACCCCTGACTGATGAACTGGCAAAACAGGGCATTGCCTTTCATGCCATTCTCCTCCCGGGTCATGGAACATCCCCGCGAAACCTCACAAATGTGACAGATGAGGAATTTTTTCAGTATTCCCTGAATGCCCTTGACAATCTGAAGAAGAAATATGGAGAAGTTTCTGTTGTGGGATTTTCCATGGGTGGCGCCATTGCCCTTAATCTTGCGGAAAAACGGGAGATCAGTCAGCTGATTCTTTTTGGTCCTTACATTGATATCACTAAAAAATGGTATTACCCGGGGAGGCCGGAAAACTGGGCAAAAAGGCTCTTTTGGGTGATGCCTTACGTCAAAAAGCGGAGATATTCAAAAAATCCCAATTTACGGAACATCAACGATCCTGAAGGTTTCAAACGCTATGACTCCTATAAGCATCTGCCGGTTAAAACCGTAAGGGAGCTGGAAAAGATCAGTCAAAATGCCCGGCAAAATATCGACAGGATCCAATGCGATGTCTTGTGGTTTCACTCCAGGGGCGATATTGCTGCGGACTTCCGCTCCGCCAGATCATTCTTCGAAAAAATCCCTTCGAAACATAAAACTTTCGTTGAATACACCCGGAGCAACCATATCATTCTTTACGATTACGATGCGCAGGATGCGATTCGAAAAACACTGGCATTTCTGAACGCGGAAGTGGTGAGGGATGGAAACGCAGAATAAAACGAAACCGGATCATTCCTTCGGATGGCTGAACACCACCCAGTTCCTCGGAGCCTTGAATGACAATATTTACCAGCTCCTGATCATTTTTTTGCTCATCAAGATGATGGGACAGGACAAAGCAAGCCTGATCACCACGATAGCAGGCGGCGTGTTCGTGATTCCCTTTCTCCTTTTTTCCCATGCCGGCGGAGTGCTCGCTGACAGGTACAGCAAAAGAGATATCACGGTCTGGATCAAGGTGGCGGAGATTGTCATCATGATTCTGGGAGGACTGGCATTCCTGTCGAAAAACCAATTTGCCCTGTATGGAACCCTGTTTCTCATGACAACGCAGAGCGCACTTTTCGGTCCTGCCAAATACAGCATCATCCCGGAGCTGGTGGATAAAACCCAGCTCTCAAGGGCCAACGGTCTTCTCGTGGCGACCACGTATCTGGCGATCATTCTCGGCACCTCAGGAGCGGGGGCTTTGTCCCTGATCTTCAAAAACCAGTTCGCCCTCAGCTCGATTGTGTGTGTGCTGATCGCAGTGATCGGGACATACACGAGTCTCAGGATCCGGAAAACGCCCGCCCTGAGAATGAAAAGGCGGTTTGTCAACTATCTCCCGATCGATGTGTGGGAAAATTTGAAGCAGATCAGGAAGGATGGCTATCTTTTCCTCACTGTGGTGGGATCCTCCTATTTTCTCCTGATCGGCGGCTTCTGCAAGCTCAATATTATCCCTTACGGTATTCATTATTTGCGGATCAGTGAAGAAGGCAGCAGCCAGTATTTTCTCCTCGCTGCCGTTGGCATAGGATTGGGATCTTACCTTGCCGGAAAATTATCCGGACGAAATATCGAATTCGGCGTTGTGCCCGTGGGCGCATTCGGCCTGACCCTCTCCAACATCCTGTTACGATATGTACCTCCCAATCCCTGGATGGTGGGGGCGATCGTCCTTGTTTTAGGATTGAGCGCGGGTTTTTTTGTGGTGCCGCTCAACTCCTTTATCCAGTTCCGCACTCCGCCCAATATCATGGGAAAAGTTCTGGCCACGAAAAACTTCCTCGACTTTGTCGGCGTTCTCCTCGCTGCTGCGCTCATGTTTGTCTTCAGCCAGGTCTTTCACCTGACTCCAGGTCAGGGGTTCCTTGCCATAGGACTTTTAACCCTGGTTCTGACCATTGTGACCCTTATTGTCCTGCCGGATTTCCTGCTGCGCTTCATTGCCGTGGTTGTTATGCGGCTCGGGTATCGCATCCGAATCGTTGGCATGGAAAACGTGCCTGTGGAAGGTCCAGCCCTGCTTGTGTGCAATCATGTGTCCTGGGTGGATGCCCTGCTTCTCATGGCAACCCAGCAGCGCCGCATCAGGTTCATGATGTTTCGGGAGATTTACAATTCCCGGTTCTTCAAACCATTGCTTGACCTCATGGGCGTGATCCCCATCTCGTTTCAGGATCCGCCCAGGCAGATGCTCTTGTCTCTGAAAAAGGCGCGGGAAGTGCTGGACGAGGGATATATGGTCTGTATCTTTGCCGAAGGCAGCGTCACCCGCAGCGGCAATATGATGGGATTCCGCCGGGGATTCGAGCATATCATGAAGGGATCCAATTATCCCATTATCCCGATTTACATGGGAGGCGCCTGGGGAAGCATCCTGAGCTATTATCACGGCAAAATCTTCTCCAGAATGCCTTCTTTTCTTCCTTATAAAATCACTGTGATATTCGGGAAACCCCTTCCTGCCATCTCCACGGCTTTGGAAGTGCGGCTCGCGGTAATGGAACTCGCAGGCCAGGCCTTTGACCTGCTAAAACCCTCCCGCATGTCCCTGGGCCGCATGTTTGTTCTCTCCGCCCGCAAGAACTGGTTCCGGTTTGCCATGAACGATACCTTCGGCCGCAGTCTCAGCTATGGGAAATCCCTGATTGCAGCCGTGGCTCTGGGCCGGCATCTCAGGCGCCGCACAAGGGGAGAGGATATGATCGGGATTGTGCTGCCAGCTTCTGTTCCGGCCGCCCTTTCCAATATCGCGGTCACGCTTACAGGTAAAGTGCCGGTGAATCTCAATTTCACAGCGTCCGGAGAATCTGTCAAGTCCGCCATACGGCAGTGCGGAATCAAAACCATCCTCTCCTCCCGAAGGTTCCTGGAAAAATACAAAGACTTCAAAGTCCCAGAAGGCACGATCTATCTTGAAGACATCATGGGAGAGATCCGCATGAAGGATAGAATCGTTTCATTTCTCATCGCCTTTTTTGTCCCTTCCCGGTTCCTCGCCTGCGCCTCGAAGTTTTCCGCTGATAAACTCGCCACTGTTATTTTCTCCTCAGGTTCCACTGGAGAACCCAA
>Ga0315287_10004535_pt1 | contig 13561 bp, 17 predicted proteins | sample YL17G11_0_MG_FD_205037 | JGI IMG/M metagenome (GOLD analysis project Ga0315287, IMG submission 205037) | Sediment microbial communities from Yellowstone Lake, YNP, Wyoming, USA - YL17G11_0 | ecosystem: Environmental > Aquatic > Freshwater > Lake > Sediment | place: USA: Wyoming | collected... | reverse complement strand
CCATTGGCTCTGCCCATGACATCATCGTCGATGGGCCGTTTTCAAAAAATACTGTTTTCCTGCAGGTTCTAGCGGGACTGCGGGGCGGGCAGCAGGTTAAGGCATCTGACCTGCGCGACGGCACCACGGCGGGAGCTGCCTGCCTGGCGCTGATGCCGGATGGCAAGCTTCCGCATATCCCGCTCTCCCTCACCACAATAAAGCCCCAGGGTCTTGTACATCTTGAAGCCTATCAACAGACATGGGCCAAAATGGCCTATGACACTGCACGCTAAGAAGACATGCCTTGTTGGATCACATGGGATTTTCAATTGGTGACTTGAAAGTGTCGCGAAAATTCTATGATCATGCACAGGCGCTGCTCGGCATCAAGGTCCTGATGGAAGTCACAGCTGAGATGACCGGCGGTGATGAAAGCTATCTGGGCTATGGCGCCGACCGAGCGTTTTTCTGGATCGGTAATGCCAAAAAAACCTCGCCTCAAGTGCCTGTGGCTTGCGCTGCGGAAAACCGCAAAATTGTCGATGCGTTCTATGCAGCAGCCCTTGCGGCAGGCGGGCGCGACAATGGCAAACCCGGGGTCAGGCCCGAATATCATGAGCATTATTATGGGGCCTTCGTGCTGGATCCCAATGGCAACAATATTGAAGCGGTGTGCTACCGCCCATTAACCGATCAGCAAGGATAACGGCGCACACTCGATACTCAGTACAGGTGCCCCATGCGTAGCGAAACCCTTCACCATGATGAAATTCCAGTCTTTACCCTGACATGCCCCGGCGAAGACAGCCTGGATGCGCGCGTGCAGGAAATCCAGATGCGCGGTAATCTGCCTTTGCTGATCGGCAATGATGTGATCGCCGAAATTACCTATAACGACCTGGTGGAAAGCTGGGAAACCGCCGCCGCCCTGCCACCTGAAGAGCTCAATGCCATGACCACCTTGGCTGGTCAGCGATTGAGCGAAATGCTGGAAGACAATCTCGATTCCGAAGACATGACTGACCTCGTGACCGATGCTGCCGTTCTCTTCCTGCTCGCCATGCGGCGCTTCGGGGTGACCGAAGCCAAGCGGATTCCCGCCTGCAGCGTAAAGTGGAATGGACAAGACGCCACCGAAAGCGTTCTCATGCTGGCATGATAGCCGGAGACCCTCCCCTTTCCGCTCCCGACTATGGCCGCACCCTTCGTGGTATCGGCTTCAACCTGATTGTGAAGGACGTCAACCGTTCTGTGAAGTTTGCGGAGAAAGTGCTTGGTGCCACGGTGTTTTACGCCAACGACATGTTTGCCGCCATGAAGCTGAATGGCAGCGATTTCATGTTCCATGATGACCGCACCTATCGCAACAACCCGCTATCGGGAATCGTAGCTGCGGCAGAGGCGCGTGGTGTTGGCATTGAGCTCCAGGTCTATAATTGCGACCCCGATGCTGCCGAGGCACAGGCCCGGGCAGGTGGCTGGACCGTCCTCGCAGGTTGTCTAGACAAGCCGCATGGGTTGCGGGAATGCATGATCCTGGACGACGACGGGTATTGCTGGATTCCTTCGGTTCATGTGAAGTAACCCTTCTTCTTCATTGATGTTGATCAATGTGACACGGCCTTTTCTGGCTAACATGAAACCATGCGCATTTTTTTGGCCCTATTCATTGTCATGACCATCAGCACATTTGTTGGTGCAGCCGAAGTGGCGGTCGGTCAGCGGCTGGTGGAGGCCAATTGCAGTCGCTGCCATGCGATTGGACTTGAAGGTGCCAGTCCGTTGGCCAAGGCACCGCCTTTCCGCGCGGTAGTCAAGCGCTATCCCGTTGAAAACCTCGAGGAAGCCCTCGTTGAAGGCATTGTAACCGGCCACAATGAGATGCCGGAATTCACCTTTGACCCTGATCAGGCGCTGGCAATCATTGCTTACCTGAACAGCCTAAAGGTGGCAAAATGAGTTCGTCATTTCCATGAACAAGGAGAGGCTCACATGACAACAAACGTCGGAACACTCGACAGGATAGCGCGCGTCATTGCCGGTATTTTCCTCTTGGCACTTGCTGTCATGGGAACTGGCGAATGGCATTATCTGGGTTGGTTAGGAATTATTCCACTGGCAACAGCCGCCATCGGCTATTGCCCTTCCTATAGCATTCTCGGCGTTTCAACCTGCGCCACGAAACAGTAGTATTCCACGCTAGAGCTTGCGTGCCAGCGTCAGGCCGTCACCGATAGGTACCATGGCAAGACTGACCCGAGGGTCACTCCTGATCTTGGTATTGAGGGCGCGAAGGGCCGAGGTATCGGCATCATTGATACTATTATCAGCAACCTCGCCACCCCACAGTACGTTGTCGATCATCACCAGGCCACCCACCCGCAGCAGCGTGAGTGCGCCCTCGTAGTAGGCATCATAGGAAGATTTGTCGGCGTCGATGAAGCATAGGTCGAACTGTCCGCCACGGCCCCTGGCAAGAAGATCGGCGATGGCCGCATGGCCGCCATCAAGCCTGAGGGTGATGCGGGAGGCCACACCGCTCTTGAGCCAATGGTCGCGGGCAATGGACGTCCACTCCTCGCTCACGTCTACCGCAGTAATATGGGCCTTGCTCCCCAGCGCCATGGCCAGGGATGAATAGCCGGTAAAGGTTCCGATCTCGATAATGTGCCTGGCCTCCATCAGGCCGGCAATCATTCCCATGAATGCCCCCTGTTCCGGGGCGATCTGCATGCCGGCATTGCCGCCCGCCTTCCTGGCGGTGATGCTCCTGAGTTCGGCCAGCACGGCAGGCTCACGATAGGCGTGCCCATTGTAGTAGGTGGCAATTGCGCCGGTGAGGTTGATGGTGGTGTTTGACATGACCGTGGGCTTTCTTGTGGCTTTCTTGTGGATCTCTTGTGGATCTCTTGGGCTCGTTGGTTTGACGCTGACTTATGGGTTGGTCTGAATAGCAGAATTATGGCGTTCAATCTCATCGGCCACCAGTTGCTGCAGCGTCCGGAGGTTTTCATCGTCAATGCCAAACGCCTCGAGCTTGGAAACAGTCTGGTAGAGATATTGCGCGCCAGAACCCCAGTGGCCGCAGGCCCGGGCCAGAATGCAGGCCGCCTTCTCAAGAGGCAGGCCGCCTCGATAGAAATCGAGGTGGGCAGGATGGGTATAAAAGACTAGGGCCCGGATTGGGCTCTTTATGGTTTGCACGTCAATCCAACGCACACTTTTCAGCGCTTGTTTGCTTGCCACTTCCCGCTGCAGCAATCGGTCGAGGTAGACCTCCACAGCATTTTCTGGCAAGCGCTGGAGCACACCTTCGCAACGCCTGCCCTGGTCTAGTGCCATCATCAGCCCGGGCTGTTGCGGTGTCCCACGGTAGCGTTCGAGATGCAGGCAGAAGCAACGATGCCAACCTTCAGCCACGCCCAGCAAGGTCTCTTCCCCTTTCGAATTCCGGTTTCCAGATAAGCGAACCATGGGCAAACAGCCAAAAAGGACCCGCGGGCCGTTCCGCCAAGAATTTTACTGTGGCGCGTTTATAGTCGGCGTCTTCAAAATAATCATAGTCGACTTCTGGCCCGGAATCTGCGACCTCACGGTGGCAAAGAGCGACATGCTCTGCTGTGAGCGCCATCTTGCGGGGTGGTCTTGAGGGGCTTTGCATGGCGTCCAGTTTCGTTATCTTCGCCTCTCTCAAGCCTGCTTCAACAATTGTTCATGGCGTCACTTCCAACCGCTTCACAGGCTTCGGCGACGTAACGCCCTTCCAGATGGCGTTGGCTACGTTCACAGGTGCATTGGGCTGGCGTGCCACAAAATCCCCGTCGCCGGGCTTGGCCCGCATGTCGCCCTGGGCCCAGGCGATGCGGCCGCGCGACAGCACGGTCTTGGGCGCACCTTTGCACTCGTAGCCCTCGAAGACATTGTATTCGATGCGGCTGATCTGGTTCTTGGCAGTGATCTTCTTGGTGGCGGCGGGATCCCAAACGACGATATCTGCATCCGAACCCACAGCAATTGCGCCCTTCTTGGGATACATGTTGAGAATACGGGCGATGTTGGCCGAGGTTACCGCCACGAACTCCTCTTTGGTGAGACGACCTGAATTTACGCCGGCGTTCCACAATACCGGCATGCGATCTTCCAGGCCGCCGGTGCCGTTGGGAATCATGGTGAAGTTCTTGGCGCCAATGCGCTTCTGGGCGAGCTTGAATGAACAATGGTCGGTGGCCACTACCGACAGCGAGCCGGACTGGAGGCCTGCCCACAGGGAATCCTGGTGACTTTTGTTGCGGAAGGGAGGCGACATCACGCGGCCGGCAGCATAGTCCCAATCCTTGTTCTGGTATTCCGAATCATCCAGCATGAGGTGCTGGATGAGGGGCTCGCCGTAGACGCGCTTGCCGGCGGCCCGGGCGCGGCGGATGGCTTCATGCGTGTGTTCGCAGGAGGTGTGCACCACGTAGAGGGGGGCTCCTGCCATGTCGGCGATCATGATGGCGCGGTTGGCGGCTTCGCCTTCCACCTCGGGTGGTCGCGAGTATGAGTGACCCTCAGGTCCGGTGATGCCGCGGGCCAGCAGGTCAGCCTGCATGCGGGCTACGACATCGCCATTTTCGGCATGCACGAGGGCAAGTGCACCAAGCTGTGCACAGCGCTTGAAACTGTTATACATCTCGTCATCATTCACCATCAGCGCGCCCTTGTAGGCCATGAAGTGCTTGAAGGTATTGATGCCGTAGGTCTTCACGACGGTTTCCATTTCGTCGTGCACCTGGGGACTCCAGGAGGTGACAGCCATATGGAAGGAATAGTCGCTGGCCGCCTTTTCCGCCTTGTGGCGCCAGGCCTGGTAGGCAGCGAGCATGCTTTCACCAGGAGCGGGAATGCAGAAATCCACGATCATTGTGGTGCCCCCGGAAAGGGCTGCCTTGGTGCCCCACTCGAAATCATCGGCAGAGACAGTACCCATGAACATGAATTCCATGTGGGTGTGAGGATCAATACCCCCCGGCATGACGAAGCAGCCGCCCGCGTCGATAACCGTGTCGCCTGAGAGCTTCTCGCCAACCGCGATGATCCTGGCCCCGTCAATGAGCACATCGGCCCTTGCTGAATGGTCGTGATTGACAACAGTGCCGCCGCGGATAAGTGTGGTCATGATTTTCTCCGTCTAAAGAACAAAAAGAGGGCGACTCTGGCCGCCCCCTCAAGTTTTCAATTACATCTTGGCGGCGTTGGTCACCACATCAGTCCAGGCGCCTTCCGGTTGCTTGGTGATCACGGGATCAGAACCGCCCTTCATCAGGGTTTCGACCGTGCGTTCGGCTGCTGCTGTGTCAAGCGTGCCGTCAGAACCTTCCGTGAGCTTGTTGATCTCCTCGATCATGGTGGTTTGGTGCGCTTGGGTCTGTGAACCTGAGGCATCATTCTCGAGAACAACCTTCACGGCTTCCGCCGGGTTGGCGCGGGCGTCATCCCAGCCCTTCATGGAGGCCTTCACGAACTTGCCCATGGTGGTGACGAAGGCGGGATCCTTGAGTTTGTCTTCCAGCACATAGAGTCCGTCTTCTAGGGTGGCCACACCCTGGTCTTCATATTTGAATACCACGAGGTCTTCGGCCTTCATGCCGGCTTCGATGAGCTGGTAGTACTCGTTATAGGTCATTGTGGAAATGCAGGCGGCCTGCTTCTGCAGTAGCGGGTCAACGTTGAAACCTTGCTTCAGCACGGTCACGCCATCAGCACCGCCAGTGGTGGCAAGGCCGAGCTGGCTCATCCATGACAGGAAGGGGTATTCATTGCCGTAGAACCAGACGCCAAGGGTTTTGCCCTTGAAGTCTTCCGGCTTGGTGATACCGGAATCCTTGCGGCAGGTGAGCATCATGCCGGACCTCTTGAAGGGCTGGGCAATATTGACAACTTTGGAGCCCTTCTCGCGGGTAGCGAGGGCCGATGGCATCCAGTCAACCACTACGTCGGCACCGCCGCCGGCCAATACCTGCTGTGGATTGATGTCCGGGCCACCCGGCATGATGGTAACGTCAAGGCCCGCATCCTTATAGTAGCCCTTGGCCTGGGCCACATAGTAACCGGCAAATTGCGCCTGCGTCACCCACTTCAGCTGGAGTTTGACGGCTTCAGCAAAGGCGCCGGTGGAACTCGCCAGCAGGGCGCCTGCGGCCACTGCGGCCATGAGATATTTCTTCATCGTACTCTTCCTCCTTGTTAAAATTCTCCGCCCTATTTGCGGTAGGACGGATGCCAAAAAGTCACCCACCGCTCAACAGCGACCAGCAACCCGTAGAATGCCGAACCCGCCAGTGCTGCCACGGCGATTTCAGCCCAAACCATATCCAGCCCCATGCGGCCCACTTCCGTCGAAATGCGAAAGCCCATGCCGACAATTGGGGTTCCGAAAAACTCGGCCACAATTGCGCCAATCAGGGCCAATGTCGAGTTGATCTTGAGCGCGTTGAAAATGAATGGCATGGCGGCGGGAAGTCGCAGCTTGGTTAGCGTCTGCCACCAACTGGCGCCGTAGCTCCTCATGAGGTCGCGTTCGAGATGGCCAGAGGCCTGCAGGCCCGCCACGGCATTCACCAGCATGGGAAAGAATGTCATCACGACGACCATGGCCGCCTTGGACTGCCAGTCGAAGCCGAACCACATCACCAGAATAGGGGCTACGCCAACGATGGGAAGGGCTGCGGCCAGGTTGCCAAGTGGCAGCAGGCCGCGCTGCAGGAAACCATAGCGGTCACACAGCAAGGCCACCAGAAATCCAGACAGAGAGCCGATGATCCAGCCTGGGATAACAGCGCGAACGAAGGTCTGCACGAAATCGGCATAGAGCGTGGGGAGTGAGGTTACGAGCTTTGCCCAGACATCGCTGGGGGCGGGGAAAATCACGAAGGGCACATTAAAATAACGCACCAGGAATTGCCAGATGGTGAGCACGGCGAGGCCAAAGATGGCGGGAGCCAGGATATCGCTGGCGGAGGACTTCTTCATGCCCGCACTCCCATGTGCCGGCCCACCAGGCGTTCAATGCCGCCCACGCCATAGACCAGGCCTGCTGCCACCAGCGAGGCTGCCACCAGGGCTGCCCAGATCTGGATGGTCTGCCCGTAGTAGGATCCGGCTAGCATGCGCGAGCCGATGCCTGATTGCGCACCGGTTGGCAATTCACCGACGATGGCGCCGGTGAGCGCTATGGCAATCGCTACCTTCAGCGAAGCAAACAGGAAGGGCATGGCAGCCGGAAAGCGCAGCTTCCAGAGCACCTGTGAGGTGCTGGCATTGTAGGTACACAGCAGGTCAAGCTGCATGGGGTCGGGCGAGGTTAAGCCCTTCACCATGCCGATGGTGACGGGAAAGAAGCAGAGATACATGGAGATGATGGACTTAGGGAGAAGGCCGGTGATGCCGACCGCTCCCAGCACCACAATGATCATGGGGGCGATAGCGAGAATGGGAATGGTTTGCGATGCGATGATCCAGGGCATCAGGCTTTTGCTCAGGATTTTCACATGCACGATGGCCACGGCCAGCGCTATGCCCAGCAGGGTCCCGAGCACGAAGCCCACAAGGGTTGAAGAAAGGGTGACCCAGACATGATAGACCAGCGACTTTACCGTCCAGGGTGCGACTGTGAATACCGATTTCCATACCTCGGCCACCACCTGGTGCGGCGCCGGAATGACAGGACGGTCTAGGCTCCAGGAGACGGCAATTGTATTGGCAAGGCCACCGCCCGCGGCGTCAATTTTGGGTTGGGCGACCACTGCGTTCATGAAGATGGCCGCCACGTACCAGGCAACGAGTATGACAAGGCACACGATGGTGACGGGCAGGACGTGTCCTTGTGAAGGTTTGATGTTCACCGGAAAACCGCCGTCTCGGCGAAAACCCCGATCCCCTGGTAATTAATCCTGAAAGGGATTGTGACTTTCGCCGCAACGGCAGAATCGGGACAATCTCGGTCCTGGCTTCTACCGGGTTGACGTGCGCAATTGATGGGATGCGTTGAGTTTTCAATCCTCATAGCTGTGCCCTGCCTTCAGGCCCTCGCGCACGCGGTGGGCGACTTTGAGGAACTCCGGAGTTTCGCGCATTTCCAGCGTGCGGTTGGTGGCGAGGTTGGTTTCGATCATGTCGATAATGCGGCCTGGCCTTGGGCTCATCACGACAATGCGGGTGGAGAGAAACACGGCTTCAGGAATAGAGTGGGTCACGAACACCACGGTTTTCCGCGTGGTGGCCCAGAGTTCGAGCAGTTGCTGGTTCAGTTTGTCGCGGACGATTTCATCGAGGGCGCCGAAGGGCTCATCCATGAGCAGCAGCTTGGGTTCAACGGCCAGGGCGCGGGCGATGGACACGCGCTGCTGCATGCCGCCTGACAACTGCCAGGGAAACTTGTTCTCGAACCCCGCAAGGTTCACAAGTTCAAGATTGCGCCTGATGCGTGTGGCAGCGTCCGCTGTTCCCATGATTTCCAGGGGCAGGCCCACGTTCTGTTCCACCGTTCGCCAGGGATAAAGGGCCGGCGCCTGGAATACATAGCCGTAGGCTCTGGCCTCACGTGCCTGCTGGGGTGTCATGCCATTGACTGAAATCTTGCCCACCGTTGCCTGCTCCAGGTCGGCGATGACGCGCAGCAGGGTTGTTTTTCCACATCCCGAGGGACCAATGAAGGAGACGAAGTCACCATCATCTATCCTGAGATCAATGCCCTGTAGCGCATAAACAGGACCATCTGCCGTAGTAAACGTGAGGCTGAGACCGCTGATATCGATTACGGGCTGTGCCGCCATGACCCCTCCAGGGCGATTTTTATTGTTGTCGGAAAGCTATCGACTGTTGACCATTTGATCAAGAATTATAAATGCTGAATTATAAATGCTACGCCGTGATAGAAACACCGACAGGAAAGAAGCCATCATGGACATCGAGAGAATTAGACATTGTACACCCGGTGTCGCGCATGGTGCGTATCTGCACAATGCAGGTTCCGCACTGATGACCCAGGCCGTGGTTACAGCCATGACGGATCATATCGACCTGGAGGCCCGTATCGGCGGCTATGCGGCGGCCGATCGAGAGGCGTTGCGACTTGATGGGGTTTATCAATCGGTTGCAAAACTGCTGAATGCGAGGCCTGCCGAAATCGCCATCACCGAAAATGCCACGGTGGCCTGGCAGATGGCCTTCTACTCGCTCACCTTCAGGCAGGGCGACCGCATCCTCACTGCCCATGCAGAGTATGCGGCCAATTACGTGGCTTTCCTGCAAGTGGTCAGGCGCCACGGTGTCGTGATCGATGTGGTGCCGAATGATGCGACAGGCGCCCTTGATGTTGATGCATTGGAACAGATGATTGATGAACGGGTAAAGCTGATCGCTATTACCTGGGTCCCGACGAACGGCGGTCTCACCAACCCGGCAGCGGCGGTGGGGAAAATTGCCAGGGCACACGGCATTACCTACCTGCTTGATGCCTGCCAGGCCATCGGCCAGATGGCGGCGGACATAGAGGCCCTGGGCTGCGACATGCTTTCGGCCACGGGGCGCAAATTCCTGAGGGGGCCGAGGGCAACCGGCTTTCTCTACATCAAGCGCGAACTCATGTTGCAGCTTGAACCGCCGATGATCGATCATTTCGCTGCCCCTTGGGTTGCCCGCAACAGATACCAGTTGCGCGACGATGCCCGGCGCTACGAGACCTGGGAGAACAATTATGCGACCAGACTTGGCCTGGGTGTGGCCATCGATTACGCGCTGGAGCTTGGCCTCGATGAAATCGAGGCTCGGTGCCGCACACTGGCCACTTGGCTGCGCGAAGGGCTTGCTGCCATTCCGAGACTGACAATTCGCGATCTTGGGCGCAACCCCTCAGCCATCGTGAGTTTTACCCTGGAGGGGATCCCGGCAGAGGCCATTGTAAAGACAGCGATGGCGCGGGGTATCACTATTGGCCTGTCGCCACCCGCCAGCACGCGACTGGATGCAGAGGCGAGATCCCTGCCGGCTGTGGCCAGGGCGTCTCCCCACTACTATAATACAGAAATGGAAATTGACCGGTTGGTCGCCTGTGTGTCAGAAATGGTATTGGAATGAAAATTCTATTTTCTGGAAATAACGAAATATTTATTCTAATATTGATCTGGATGGGTTATACAAGCTAAGCCTATGGTGAGGCGTTAATGAATTCAAATGGTGGAAAACTGACAATGGTCAAGGAAATCGGGCACTTCATTGGTGGCAAGCACGTCAAGGGCACGTCCGGCCGGTTTGCCGATGTATTCAATCCCAACACGGGCGAAATACAGGCCAAGGTTTCACTCGCGAGCCAAGCTGACCTTCGGGCTGCGGTTGAAAATGCCCATGCAGCGCAGCCTGCCTGGGCAGCCAAAAACCCGCAATTCCGCGCCCGCGTGATGATGAAGTTCCTGGAACTTGCAGCTTCGCACAAGGAGGAACTCGCAACCCTCATCTCCATGGAGCATGGCAAAACGGTCCCCGATGCATTGGGCGACCTGCAGCGCGGCGTTGAAGTGGCTGAATTTGCCTGTGGCGTTCCGCACCTCCTGAAAGGTGAATTCACCGATGGCGCCGGTCCTGGCATCGATATGTACTCCATGCGCCAGGCACTTGGTGTCGTAGCCGGCATCACACCGTTTAATTTCCCGGCGATGATTCCCCTGTGGAAGTGCGCACCGGCAATCGCTGTGGGCAATGCCTTCATTCTCAAGCCATCGGAGCGGGATCCCTCCTGCCCCATGCGCATTGCCGAACTGTTCCTTGAGGCAGGCCTGCCACCCGGCATCCTTAACGTGGTGAACGGTGACAAGGAAAGCGTCGACGCAATCCTCAACGATCCCGACATCAAGGCCGTGGGCTTTGTTGGTTCTACAGCGATTGCGCAGTACGTCTATGCGGGGGCAACCGCCACCGGCAAGCGTGCACAATGTTTTGGCGGCGCCAAGAACCACATGGTAATCATGCCGGATGCTGACATGAACCAGGCGGTTGATGCGTTGATTGGTGCAGGCTATGGCTCGGCGGGTGAACGCTGCATGGCCATCTCAGTTGCAGTCCCTGTAGGCGAGGCAACCGCTGACGCCTTGATGGCAAAGCTGGTGCCCCGGGTCGAGAAGCTGCGCATTGGCCTTTCGACCGATCGCGAAGCCGACTATGGCCCGCTGGTGACCAAGATGGCGCTTGACCGCGTGAAGGGTTACATCGACACGGGTATCAAGGAAGGCGCCAAGCTGGCGGTGGATGGCCGCGGCTTCAAGATGCAGGGCTATGAAAATGGCTATTTCCTCGGCGGGTCACTGTTCGATCACGTGACCAAGGATATGCGCATCTACAAGGAAGAGATTTTCGGACCTGTACTGGGCGTGCTGCGCGCCAAAACCTATGAGGAAGCACTTGGCCTCTGTAACGACCATGAGTATGGCAATGGCGTTGCCATCTATACCCGGGACGGCGATGCAGCGCGTGACTTTGCGGCCAAGGTACAAGTGGGCATGGTGGGCATCAATGTGCCCATTCCAGTGCCGTTGGCCTACCATACTTTCGGTGGCTGGAAGTCATCGAGCTTCGGTGACCTCAACCAGCACGGACCGGATTCCATCCGCTTCTATACCAAGACGAAGACGGTGACTTCACGCTGGCCCTCCGGCACAAAGGAAGGCGCGCAGTTCTCAATTCCAACGATGCGGTAGGGATACTTCGCTCTCTTTTCCGACCGTCATTCCCGCGCAGGCGGAGAACCATCTTGGGATAATGTTGCATGGATTCCCGCCTGCGCGGGAATGACAGCTGTGGGATGAGAACAGACATGACGGGTGAAAGGTAACGCCCATATTCCAATTCCATCCCGATTGTTCTAAACACTCTCCCCATGAAAAAACTCGAACTTCCCAACGACTACTATGAACTGCCGCCGGGCAAGCTTGCCAATGTGGTGACCTGCCTCGAGATGAAGAACCGGCCAGTGTCCGTATCGCAATCGCTTCCTGACGGTTACAGCTTGCGGGTTGTCGATCCCGATGATCTTGCTGGCTACCGCTGCCTGTTTCGCAAAATCGGCGAAGACCTCATGTGGTTTTCACGCCTCATTATGCCTGATGAGAAGCTCAAGGGTATTCTCAGCCATCCGCAGGTTGAATCCTATGCGCTGTATTCCGGTGATACGCCGATCGGCATCCTGGAGCTTGATTTCAAGGACATGCCTAACTGCGAACTTGCCTTCTTCGGTCTTGCCAAGGGCGCAATCGGTGGTGGAATAGGCCGTGCACTGATGAATGTGGCCATCGCGAAGGCCTGGGCCGAGCCCATCAAACGCTTCTGGGTGCATACCTGCCATTACGACCATCCCAACGCGCTTGGGTTTTATAAGCGATCAGGCTTTGTGCCCTATGCCCTGATGGTAGAGATTCACGACGACCCGCGGCTTGCCGGAAAGCTGCCTCGAGAGGCCAGCCCGCATGTGGCCCTCATCGAGGCCGCCTAGCCAATCACGCAGTTGAAGCTTACGCTGATGCGCTCACTGTCGGCCCTGTTCATGGGAACTTCGTGGCGCAGCCAACTCTCCCACAGCATGAGGGTTCCGGCCTTGGGAGCGCGACTCTCATAAATGCCGGCTTTGCGGGGCGGAGCCGCCATCATCATGGAATGGCGAGGGTCTTCGAACACGATGGGGCTGGCTCCCTCTGGCGCGTTCACGTAATAGGTGCCGCTCAGGACCGCATTGGTGTGAATATGGGAGGTATGGGAACCACCCTGAGGCAGAACGTTCACCCACATGCTGTCGCACAGGAGCCGGCCTCCGCGTAATTGCCACTGCAGCGCCTTTGCAAAGGTGGCCGCATGACTATGGATAATCTTTTCAAGTCTGGCGAAAGGTGCTGATCGTTCGGCGAGATCACTGATCGAGGCATAGGATGTGTAGCCGGCGTAGCCGTGTTTTTCACACCAGCGCAATCCCTTCTGGTCGTGCTGGCTCAAGGCAAGGGCCGCCTCTTCAAGGTCCTGGTTGAGGCGGGTTACACTCTCCACGTCCGCACGATAGATATGCGTTGCGAACAACGCCTCGATCTGGGGTGCAGACGTCATGGCGTTTTGCCTGGTCAGTTTCCGGTGATCATAAGGGCCTTGCCGGGGTCGCTTGTTATCTTCGGTCCGTCGGCAGCCATGGTAGTGGTCGTCATCAGCAGTGCAATGGCCGTGGCTGTGGAAATACGGCTGAATATCATGGTGAGCTCCCAAATTATTTACAACGCCACCTTATGCGGACTTTCAACAACCAATGCAATGCCAGTGGACCGATGACAAACAGCTAGCCAGATGGCAGTGTGCGCGGGAGAATCGACAAGGAGAAAAATGCACAGTGAGAGCAAAAATCTGGACGGTAATGATTGTGAGTCTTGGCATAACGGCAGGATCGGGCATGGCCTCAGCTACCCAATGCGGCAGCACGGGTGCCGATTTTGAAGCGTGGAAACCGGCCTTTGCCGCCGAGGCAAGGGCCAGGGGGATCAAGCCCAAGGCCATTGCAGCTCTCATGGGCACC
>Ga0315287_10004534_pt1 | contig 13567 bp, 6 predicted proteins | sample YL17G11_0_MG_FD_205037 | JGI IMG/M metagenome (GOLD analysis project Ga0315287, IMG submission 205037) | Sediment microbial communities from Yellowstone Lake, YNP, Wyoming, USA - YL17G11_0 | ecosystem: Environmental > Aquatic > Freshwater > Lake > Sediment | place: USA: Wyoming | collected... | reverse complement strand
TCTCGAAGACCACCAGGATGCCGAGCATCTGCGCGAGGCCTTGACCTACCTGCAGGAACTGGGTCCGGTGCCCGACATCGGCTCGATTCGCGCCGCGGACATGCCTCATCCACGCGGCGGTTGTCCAGGATCCCGTTCGATGAGCTTCGCGCCATCATCCGCCGGACCTAAAACCAAACCAGATCCGAGCCCCTCACAACTCCGGCATTGGCCCATCCAATTGCACCTCATCAACCCCCAAGCGCCGCATTACCGCGGCTCGAACCTGCTGCTGGCCGCCGATTGCGTGCCCTTTACGCTCGCGGATTTCCACCAAAGCTATCTAAGCGGCAAAACCCTAGCCATCGCTTGTCCGAAACTGGACTCGGGACAGGACGTTTATATTGAAAAACTCGCCGCCCTGATCGACCTGGCCCAAGTCCAGTCGATCACCGTCATGATCATGCAAGTGCCGTGCTGTGGCGGTTTGCTGCGCCTGGCGCAAGCCGCTGCGGCGCGGTCCCGGCGCCCCGTGCCGATCGAATGCATCGTGATCAGCCTGCAAGGCGACGTGCTCGAACGCATTGGGGTCGCATCTAAATAATTGATTCTGGGGAAAATAGCCGGAGAGGTTTTTCAGCGGAATCTTATGTCCAGACGTAACCCCTATGCCCCAAAAGGACAGAACTCCGGTGCACGCAAATTCCTGGGGACGAACCCGGTGCCGGGCCATAAACTTTGGATCAAGCAAACGATGGCGGAGGTTTTCCACCAACGTGACCAAATATATAGGAAGGCAAGCGTTACGATTTTGCATCTCAAGTTTATACCAGGCAATAATTGCTAGCTAAATTTTCAACTCTTTATCCTTAACTTAATTGTAGTGTGCCCTGGGATAGAGTAATTTATTGGGCAACTGCAGCCAATAGATATGAGAAACACCCGGCAAACGAGACTTAGCAGTTCAGGCAGCCGCCCATGGTGCCAGGGGCCGCAATTCGGCGGCATTATCACAGCTGTGCTGCTGGTGGCAGTGCTTTGGTCTTGCGCGCTTCTGCCGGAAGTGCGCGGCGCCGCCAGCACGGGTGAGTTTGCCCGAGCGATGAACCGGGGCAAAGCGCAGCTGGAGAACCGCAATTCGGCTAAAGCGATTGAAGCCTTCACGAGCGCGGTGAACGCAGAACCAAAATCCGCGGCGGCCTTGCGCAATCTGGCGCGGGCCCGCATGCTCGCAAACCGGAACGAAGAGGCGCTGGGAGATCTTAACCGTGCCCGGAGTCTGGAAAAGGAATCGGCGGCCACCAGCTATCTCATTGGATTGGCGCACGCGCATGTGTCTCGATTCGAGCAGGCGATCCCGTTTTTCGAAGAGGCGGCGCGGTTGGATGCGTTCACGGCCACCGTGCGTTTTCAATTGGCCATTGCCTGCCAACTGGCGCGCCAGCGCGACAAGGCCTTGATTCAACTCCGTGAAACCGTGCGGCTGGATCCGTTGCATGCCAGCGCTCATTTCAAACTGGGGGCCTACGCGGCCCAAGCAGGCGATCAGACCGAGTCTGAGCGGCGCCAGCAAGAGTTTCAAAGACTGCGCAAGATATTTGCGGACGATTCGCGGACGCCCGCGTCGCTCGAACGATGCCTCTACACGCTACCGGAACCGGCTCCTGCCCCCACGCCACAAACCGAGCCCGCAATACCGATTCGTTTTGAGGACGCCTCGGGGGTTATGTTTGCGGATGACGCGTCGCGTGCGGCGGCAGCGGCAGTGTTGGAGGTGGACATCCAGGGCGTAAGCACGGTGTTTGTGGTGGAGAACTCCGGCGCCGCAGCTTTATTACGCCTGGACAACCAGGGCCGGCTGGCGAGAACACCGCTGACGAACAATCTGGCACCTTGCGCGCCGTTCCTGCAATGCATCGCCGGGGATTTCTTTGACGACGTGCCGAAGGGGATACAGTACGATCCGGAGGTCCACGCGCGAAACGATGTTTTTCTCACGGGCGGCGGTGGAGTTTGCCTGCTGAAGCGCACCGGCCCGGCGACCTTCGAGGACGTGACGGCAGCCGCCGGTCTGGCGGGCGCGCGCGCGCGTCGGGCGCAATGGGTGGATTACGATCACGATGGCGATTTGGATCTGCTGCTGGCCGCCGACACGGGCCTGCAACTCTGGCAAAACAATGGTGACAGCCATTTCAGCAACGTAACAGAACAAGCCGGGTTGGTCGGGACGACTTCCATTTTCGACGCGGTGGCGGTCGATCTGGACGCCAATGTGGCCGTCGATATTGTGGCGGCGCAAGGAGCACAGCCGAGCCTGGTTTTCATGAACCAGCGGGCGGGGCGATTCGCGCGCATGCCCGAGCCGCCGGGACCGTGGCCGCCCGCTCGCCGCGTGCTGGCGGACGACCTCGACAACGATGGCTATATGGACGCGCTGTTGGTATCGGACAAGGAGGCGGTGGTACTTTTTGGCCGGCGATCGGAACGAAGCCGGCTGGATTTGAGCGCTTTACAGGACCCCGCCATCGTTTTGTTCGACTTCGATAACGACGGATGGCTGGATATCTGCGCCGCGGGCGCCACTGCCGGCCGCGGAGTTACGCGGCTCTGGCGGAACTCGGCCGGACATTGGTCGGACATCACAGCCGCGACGGGACTAACATCGATCGCCCTGCCGCCGTTGCGGGACGCCCTCGCCGCGGATCTCGATAACGACGGGGATACCGATCTCCTGCTGGTGACCGCCGCCGGCCGGCTGCATTTCTTGCGTAACAAGGGCGGCAACGGCCGTGCGCAACTCAAACTTCGCCTGTTGGGAACTAAGACGAATCCTTCAGGAATTGGGACACTCATTGAGGCCAGGGCAGGGGAGTTCCGAGCGGTGCGCGCCGTGGCCGCGCTCCCGGTTGAGATTGGGCTTGGGCGAGCGAAACAACTCGATTCGGTGCAGACGGTTTGGGTAAACGGGATTGTGGACAACCAGATCGATGTGCCCGTGTCACGCGTGCCCCTCACTATCCTCGAGAAAAACGTGGCGGCCGGATCCTGTCCCTATTTGTACGCCTGGGATGGACGTAAATTCCGCTTTGCCAGCGACGTGCTCGGTAATTCGCCGCTCGGACTCTCGTTGCGACGGGACACCGTTTTACCGGCGGATCCGGACGAGATCGTCCTGATCGGAACCTCAACAAACTTCCGGCCGCGCCATGGGTTTTACGAAGTCGAAGTGACCGAAGAATTGCGTGAAGTGCTCTATCTGGATTGTGCGCGGCTCATGGCCGTGGATCATCCATCTGGGGTGGAAATCCATCCTACCGACAAGCTCGGCCCGCCTCCGTTTCCGCCGTCCGGGCTGCGCGTGGTGCATTCCCTCCGAACGCCCTTGCGTGTGGCGGGCAGCGATGGCCTGGATCGCACCGAGGCGGTGCGCGCCATCGATGGGATTTTCGCGCCGCCGGGACGAGTTCTGCCCCCGCCCTTGCGGGGTTTTTGTGAACCCTTAACGCTGACGATGGATTTTGGTCCGCTCACCGTGGAACGTCCGTTGGTGCTGGCCTTGACTGGTTGGATCCAATACGGCGACGCCAGTGTGAACATCGCGGTGTCGCAAAACACTTCGCTGCCAGTCATCTCGCCGCGGTTGGAAGTGGAAACCCAGCCCGAAATGTGGACGCCTGTCGAAGTGGCCGTCGGCATGCCAGCAGGGAAGACCAAGACGATTCTATGCGACCTTGCCGGCAAGCTGCCGCCCGGTGCCCGGCGACTGCGCTTGACCACCACTTTCGAATTACGCTGGGACCGCATCGCTTTGGGCGAACTGGGCTCAGAGGACAAGGTGGAACGATATGAGTTGCCCCTAAGCGCCGCCCGCTTGTACGAGCGTGGTTACTCGGAAATCGCCTCCCGGGCGCCCGGCCATCCCCGAACCCCGGACTTTGACAATGTCACTGCGCGACCGCCATGGCGGACGACACCGCAAGGGTGGTGCACCCGCTATGGCGACGTGACTGACTTGGTGCAGACGCGCGATGAGCGGTTGGTGGTCATGAACGGCGGCGATGCTCTGAATCTGCGCTTCGACCGGAAGAGGCTGCCTCCCGTGGCTAAAGGCCGGGAACGCACGTTCTTCTTTTACTCGGTTGGCTGGGACAAAGACGCGGACCACAATGTGGTTCAAGGCGACACGGTCGATCCCCTCCCGGTGAAAAGCGGCGATTGGACTGTGGCGTTCAATACGCGATGGGTCAGAGGCGTGATCGATCCGATAGGCCGATAATAGCCTTGCCGACTCGGTCATGGCGATTCGCGATCCATGAACGACAAATCGGTGTCGATGGGATGTTCGAGGCTGCGCTGGCCTTCGACGTACTTGAGAAGCTGGGCGTTATCGGCAATGGCGAGGCGATCTTTCAATTCCGCGGCGTTTGGAAAGGCCTGCAAACCCTCGCGCCAAGCCTGGCGGGCTTGGTCCATCTCTTTGTTTTTCGTGTGCGCGTCTCCGAGACCGACCCAGGTACGGAGGTGGCAGGGTTTGGCGGCCGGCCGGCCGCCCTTTTTTTGCAATTCGATGCAGCGTATGAAATCTTTGGCAGAGTCGCCGGAGTGTTGCAGAGCCCGCGGCCAATGCAGATGGTTCATGCCGCGCGTGTAATGGCCAATCCACGAATCGGCATCCGTGGCGAGATAGGGATCCAATTGGTCGAGGGACTTGCGGGCCAGTGTGCCTTTGCTCACAATGGCGGCCATGCCGCCGCAAGTCGGGATTTTGTCCACCAACGCGCAGGCTAATTCGAGACGAGCCCGCTGATGGCCATGGTCCTTGGCTAGAAGGTCCTGAAAGAAAGCGATGGCACGGTCGTGGCGATTGTAGGCGGCGCAACGCCCGCGGTAGGCGCTGGCGGCTTGATAGCCACCCAGCGATTCGCGCAATCGCGATTCCATTTCCGCGAGCATTTTGTCCAATTCCTCGGCGGACAATTTAGGAACCGACGGCTCGGTTTTGGCCGGCGACCGTTGCCAGGGCTTGGCGGCGGTGGGTTTGATGGCTACTTGTGCGGCGTAATGTTCAGGCTCCTGGCGGATGGTGAGGATTTGGCCGGCGGGGACATTCTCGAGGTATTGCAGGCCACCGTCGGGCCAGCGGACTTCGAGCAGTTTGACACGGTCTTCGGCGCCCAGGCCGAAATGCAGGCGCGGATCGCTCTGGCCGCAATAGCACTTGCCGCCGTTGTTTTCACGCAACTGGCGACCGGCGGCGGTCACGGCGGTCACGCGCGCACCCAGAGCATCGCACGTAATGCCCGTTTTCGGATTCCCCTCCAACCGTACCAAAAGCCAATGGTTCGTGGTTTTAAGGTTATTGTGCAAGAGCAGCGGCGGTTGGTTTTGATTGGCGATGAATAGATCCACGGCGCCATCGTTATCGTAGTCAAAGCACACCACGCCGCGACCGTCGTGATCGCTGTCCAGGCCGTATTCATGCGCTCGCTCGCTGAAGGCGCATTGGCCGTCGTTGCGCCAGAAACGGTTTTTTTCATAACCACTGAAGCTGCGGTCGCCGATGGCCGGCCAGTTTTTCGCGTCGTCCACATCATGGCCTTTGACGGTCCAACTCGCCAGATCGTACCAGTAGTTGCCGGAACCGGCGCTGATAAAGCCGTTGACCGCGATGATATCGAGGTCGCCGTCGTTGTCGGGATCGAAAAACTTGGCGCCCCATCCCCAGCCGCCGTCGTCGGTGCCGGTCTCCAGTGCGATGTCGGTAAAAGTCAGATTGCCATCCGCGCCCAGGCCATTGTTATGCCACAGCATATTGCCTTCTTGCAGATACTCGGCGGTGGTGATATTGGCCACGTAAATGTCGAGCCAGCCGTCGTTATCGATGTCGCCAAAATCAACGTTCATGCCCTTCTTGGTATCGTAGCCGATAGCGGTGGCGGTGACATTGGTGAACGTGCCGTCACGATTGTTTAAGAACAGTTGATCGGGGCCGAAGTCGTCGGCGCAGTAGAGGTCCGGCCAGCCGTCGTTGTTTAAATCGGCGGCGCCCACGGCAAGCGTCCATCCGGGATCGTCGAGACCGAGTTCCCGGGAAACTTCGGTGAAGGTGCCGTCGGGATTCTGGCGGTACAGAAAATTGGGGCCGGCGTTGCGCGCCTTCTCGAAATCGTCATGCATGATGTGCGTGGTCTTGAGGTGCCAGAGGTCGTGATCGGCGAAGTAATTTCCGACATAGATGTCAGGCCGGCCGTCCATGTTGTAGTCGAGGAAAATGGCGGCGCAGCCGTTGGCCCAATCGATGCCGGGCGAGCCGTCACGCTTGCGGAAGAGTTTGCCGGTGACCTCGGTGAAAGTGCCGTTGCCGTTGTTGTGAAAAAGGGAATCGGTGCCCCACCGCACGAGATAAAGGTCGGGCCAGCCGTCGTTGTCGTAATCGCCCCAGCCGCAGTCCATGCTGGCGCCTTTTTCATCCGTATTCACGTTGGCCAGGCCGGCCTGGGGTCCGACATCGGTGAAAGTGCCGTTGCCGTTGTTCCGATAGAGATGATTGGGGAAACCCTGGCGCGAATCGGTCACGTAGAGATCGATCCAACCGTCACGGTTGTAGTCGGCGGCCGCCGCCGCGGCGCCCACGCTGCTGACCCAGGACATAATGTTATCCAATGGATGATCGAGAATGGGCCGATGATGCGTATTGGTGATGCCGGCCTGGAATGTCACGTCTTTAAAGGATCTCTCGGTTGGAGCGGCCGCCTTCATCGAGTCTTCACGCACGGCTTGGTCTTTTTGGCATCCAGCCGTCAGCAGCGCGAGCCATGCAAACACGATCGATAAGAACCAGCCTCGCGATGAATATCTGAGTAAGTCTTTCACTTGATTTCTTTCTAATTACCTGGCTGGGATTTCCACCTCGACTCGTTGGCCTAGCTTGAGTGAATTTGTTTGTTGGAAGGCGATCTTGACCGCCAACACGCGCACATCGGAAGGTTGAGCTGGATCCTGGGGTTGCAGGATGCGATGGCTTACCGCATCGGGAATTTCTTCGACTTTCCCCGGCCAGACTTCGGAGTAGCCTTCAACCCGAATCCTTACCGGCACCCCAAGCTGTAATCTCCCCGCAAAATATTCATCGACTTCCGCCTCGATGCGCGTGCGCTGAAGATCGCCCAGCGCGACGATGGGAGTGCCAGCGTTTACGATCTCGCCCGCATGAATGTAACGCTCCAATACGACTCCATCGATGGGCGCGCAAAGTCGCGTTTTCGCCAAAGTGGTTTCCTGCCGCTTGACCATTGCGCCGGCGGTAACTTGGCGGGTCTGCAGGAAATCGAGCTTTAAGGTCAGACGGTCCAATTCCTGGGGAGTCAGAGCCCCTGAACCGGACAAGGACTTGCCACGATCCAGTTCCAGTTTCGCCAGCCGGATTTCCGATTCGATCTCGGCTGCGCGAGCGCGGGCTTCCATCAAGGAGGCATAGACGTCGTCCGCTTGGATTTCGGCCAGCAGATCGCCTAGCTGCACCCGACTTTTTTCTCGCACCACGATATTGGTCAGTAAACCGGCGACTTCGCTTGAGACGGTCACACGCGCGCCGGGATAAAATTCAACCCGGCCTTCGGCCAGAATGGTGGAACTTTCCACAGGATGTTGAACGACCGTTTCCGCCGGAACATGAGTGGCAGGGGAGGCTTTGAGCCAATTGCCCGCCTGCCAGGCGCTCACGGCCAGGAGTATGAGGGCCAAAATGATGAGTCCTATTTTCACTAAGGTCGGTGTTTTCATGCTTCGGTTACCACACAACCGTCCCGAATGCACACAACGCGGTCGGCGATGGGGCGAACCCTGGAATCATGGGTAACGATCAACACGCTGCGATTCTCCCGCCGGGAAGCCTGGCGGAATAAGTCGAGGATTTGCGCCCCGTTTTGCGAATCCAAACTGCCGGTAGGTTCGTCGGCGAGTATCGCCGGGCAGTTACCCGCCAGCGCCCGGGCGACCGCCACCCGTTGTTTTTGGCCACCCGAGAGATCGCGGGGCAGGAAGTCTCGCCGGTCGCCCAAACCCACGGCATCCAGCAACCGTTCCGCTTCGGCGCGGGCGTTTCGTCCTCGACCGCCCTTGAGGTTTAAGGCGTATTCAACGTTTTCTCGAGCGGTGAGCGGCGCGAACAAATTGAATTGTTGAAAAACGAAACCGATGTAACGCCGGCGAATCTCCGGCAGAGCCCGCGGCGATTGGGAATCGACACGCCGGCCATCGACCAGCACCTGCCCAGAGGAGGGTGTCAAGATGCAGCCCAGAATCGAAAGCAAAGTCGTCTTGCCCGAGCCTGATGGTCCCTCGAGTATAACGATTTCCCCCGGCTCGACCCGCAAAGACACGCTCCGGAGCACTTCCACCCGCTGGCGGCCCTCCACGAAACTCTTGCAGACGTTGGTTGCTTCCAGCATGGACATAATTACGCGCGAAAAACCAGGACCGGATCCATGGTTGCCACCTTCCGGAAGGAAACCAGCGAAGCACTGACACAAAGAACCACGGTGCCGATAAAGACCAGGCCGACAAAGCGCGGATCGATGCCCACTGTCAGACCGAGCTTGGCCATGACCGGACGAACCGCGTAACTCAGCATCCAGCCCGCGGCAAATCCCGCTACCGCAGCGAGAACCGCCTGCTTGATTAAGATGCGGTAAATGTCCGCGTTACTGCCGCCGATGGCTTTGACGGTGGCAAACTCGCGGTAGTGATCGAGTGTTGAAGTGTAGAGGGTTTGAGCGACAATCACCACTCCCACCAAACAGCCGAGGAACACGGTCAGAAACATGTTTAATCCGAGCCCGGTGCTGACGACCCAATATCGGCGTGAAATGGACACCCATTCCGCTTGGGTGCGCACATCGTTGTAAGGCAGCCTTTTTTGGATCTCTTGACGCACCGTAGAAAGGTCGGCGCCGGGAGCTAAACGGACGAGGACATAGGTGGTTTTACCCTTGAGGTTGTAAGGATCCATCTCTTGCAGGCGCTGAAAATCCACAAAGCCAACCGGCGTGGTGGTGAAGGATTCCGCTTCGCGGGTCAGACCGATAATTTTCATGCGGCGTCCCATAATTTCCCGAAAGTCCCCCACTGCGAACGGGCCAAACCGTCGAATACCCGAAGCATCGAGAAACAAATAGTTGCCGCAACGCAGCTTCGTCAAATCTCCGGCGGCCAATTGCCAGGGAATGTTCCAGCCCGTAAAGTCTTTCAGCCCGTAGAGCATGACTCCTTCGCTAGCGCCCGTGGGCAAACGCAGCCGCAAATACCAGACAATCAAGTTATCGGCGCGAGCCACGCCCGGAACCGATCGGATGCGGTGCAGATAATGCTCCGAAAACGTGCCGCAAAAATCCACGTTCGCAGTATTGCGGGACGTGACCCAGAGACCGGCATTTGCTTTCTCGATGGTGATCGAGGCATGGCTGAGAATGCCCCGAAAAAGCCCCATCTGCACCAGGACGAGGGTGACCGCAAACGTGACCCCCGATACGGTAATCACGAACCGCAATTTGTCGTGGAGCAGGATTTTGCGAGCGATGTCGATCATGCCGGGCTGTAGGCGGCCAGGGCCTCGCGCAACGATGGAGGCACCGGCGCCGGCACCAAATGTTCCTGCTCACGCCGCATGCACGCCACTTGTTGCTCGCCCCGGGCCACGAGTTCCTCCTGGCCGCCCTTGGATCTCCAGTACTCAAACGAGAGAGTGATGCGGTTCTGGACCAGCTCGGCCAGACGCATGCGAAGGATGACTTCGTCGAAGGCGGTCAGTTCGGCAAAATATTCGCAGGAACAACGCACGGTAGCCAGGCTCAAGCCGTGCGATAGTTCCGCCACCACGTCCGGCGCGTGTTCCCGCAAGAACATTTCCCGGCACCGGCCCTGCCAGCGCACGTGATTGACATAGTATACGTTGCCCACGAGGTTGGTCTCCTCGAAGCCCACCACGTGGCGATATTCATAGGCTCGTTTCACAGCTTGTTAATGCGCCCAAACCGCAGTCCTTCTCCGTTCCCTCGTATTTCTCCAACGCAATGCCAGCGACGATGCGTTTGGATTCACCACGCAGCGCGACTACCAAAGTGGCGACCGCCAGCGTCCCGGCCCGCAAAATTAGCCACCCCGCCGCAGGCACAGAATCCACAGTCAATGGCATCCCGATCGATACCCCCGCTTTCTTCAAACACTCGCTGGCCACCCAGATCCGGGTGGCGGCCAGATCAAAATCCTCGGCTGATTCGCTGACGATTCTTTCCGCCAAGCTCACTCGCTCCTCGCCCAGCACATCTTGCCAAACGGAGAGCGGGCGTTCTTCCACCGTTTCAAGGTCGCACCCCAACGAACCCTGGCCGCTGACGGCGAGAGTGATATCACCGGAATGCGCCGCAGATACACTACCGTTGGCTATTACTTCAGGTTTTCCATCGGGCCGCCTCCAGACGGGCACGCTAGCGCCCAACGCATGGTTAATGGCGAGATCGCTCCGTGCGGGACGTTGCAGATTGCCGTTACGTTCCAGCGCGACCGTCACCGGCGCAACCGTCAACAGTTCCTGCAATCGCCGTTCTATATAAGGGACCAAGAGCGGCTCCACCCAGAAAGCTGGCAGCGGGATTTTCCCCACCGCTCGCAACCTCAATCCTTCCCATTCTTCCAGGACTTGGCCGTCAACATCGGTTACGGTCACATCGTATATGAAATTATCTCCTTGGCGTTGGCGTTCCATCGCCCACACCCATTTAGCCGACCATGAAGAAGTCGTCTGGATTGCCAGCCGGTCGATCCCGGTGGGCAAAAGCCTGGCGTGGGGAATGCAGGCCTGGATCGCATGTACCGCCGCATCGCGCGCCGCGGGATCGCCTAAGATGAGATCGGAAGGCAAGTAGGGTCCGAACCAAGCTGAGCGATCCCCAGGTGATATCTCCGCCACGCACTCGCGGGCGTTTAGCCGCCGGTAGCCGAGCAAGCGGCAAAATCTTCCGGAATGGAATAAAAGGCCGCCGTATAAGTCGGATTGAGGATTTATCGCCAGCCGTTCGCGGGCGCAAAGTGTAAGATCCAAGGGTTTGACCGGTGGCACTTCGGAATGCCCGAATCGGCAGGTCGCCCGATAATGGTCCACTTGATATCCGGTTTCCTCCGATCGCACTACCACGTCCACCCGGTTGGCGTCGCGCCGAAGAGCGGCCAACCGAATGGTGATGGGCGCATTTTCCGCTACACCCAGCGCCCGCTGAAATTTCACTTCTTCAAAAACCGGTGGCAGCAAGGAGCCGGCCAAAACCATGGCAGCTTGAGCCATGGCCTCCAAACCGAGCACTGCGGGAAAGAGTCGCTGCTTCTGGAATATGTGATCGTTGAGGTAAGGATCCGTGTCAGTCGAGATTGGTACATCAACCACAAGTTCCACTCCGGGGTAATAAACCCTGGGCCGCTCGAGAAAACGCCACAGCGGCAAGTCGGGCTTGGCCATGCTGAGTGTGGGCAGTTCCCCAAAGCGGCCTGCCACCACCACCGCCACCGCGGGCAGTTGCTGGCTGAGTAAATCGCTCAATATACGCACTCCCTCGTCAGGCGTAATGGGGGTAATGCCTTGCTGGATTAAAGCTTCCACCCGTCCCAAACGCTGGCCCATTCCCACTCCGGACCACAGCGACCATTCGAGGGCCACGCAGCGGCAATTCGGGTGGTTGGATCCATATTGTTCGGTTATGCAGGTTTGCCATTCGTTGGCGACAGCGTAATCCGCTTCACCCGGAAATCCGGTGCGGGCAATGATCGAGCCGAAAGTAACGAGCCAGCGCAATGGAGCGGGATCGACTGCCGCCAGAACATTTCTTAATCCGCGAGTTTTCGGCGCCAACGTCCGCAAAAACGACTCTTCATCCAGCGTATTCAACGATTGCGGCACGTTGGATCCCGCGCTGTGCAAAATCGCGGTTATCGGACCGAACTTGGTTTGTGCTTTCTGCATCGCCAAACCGACCGCTTTCGAGTCGCAGACATCGGCCGACACATAAGAGGACTGAATGCCTGCCGCTTCCATCCGGGCAAGATTGTTGGCAAGTTCCGCATCCAATTGAGGTTGGGATCGACCGAGTAACACTAAGCGCGTACCGGTGGTTTTAGCTAGACTCAAAGCGCACTCCGCGGCGATACCCTTGCCGCCGCCCGTAACCAGAAGCACATCGTTCGCATTCAGGGGTGGCACGCGTGAGTCGTTAATCGGGGAAAGCAGCTTCAGTTGGGGAACCCACCTTTCCCCATTCACGTCATAACGCGCTTCGGTATAGCTGGTAACCGCCAAGGCTTCATTCCTTACCCATTCCGCCGCTTGCGGATGATCTGCCGGAACGTTCACTACGCAAGTTGGAATATCCCGGGCTTCCAAATGCAATGTGCGCGCCAAACCACCGGCACCCCATCCGTGGTGCACGAGGCAAAAACGAGATTCCCCACGGTTGGCCAGAGCTGCGCGAGCAGCCTCCAACAAGAGACTCACGTGATTTTCGTTTGGCAGTTCCGGCAGACAAACCAGCACCCCGGCGCAGCCCGTTTGGGCCAAGGATTGTTGCAGAACCATGGCCAAAGCATTCCCGGCTGGAGCGAACACTGACCAAGTGCCCGCCTTCCCCTGAGCGGGACGGGGTGGCAGGGATTGTTTAACCCACTCCATGACAAAAGGCCTAATCCAGGTATCCAAGCCTGATGGGAACTGGCGTTTGTCGTCGTCCGATTTAGCGCCCGATTGTTGGCCAAGCGTGTCCAGGGCGGTGGCAACTTCCGCAACCGTTGCATTGGCGAAATCGGTAAGTGCTTGAAGTGGCGGCCATCCCAGGTTGCGGGCTGCCTCGGCAACCAATTGACTTACGGTAATCGAATTCAAATGCAAATCGCTCAGCAAACGGTGGTTATCTTTTACGGCTGCCAAGGGGAGTTCAGCCCTTTGAGCGACCTGCTGCCGGATCGTTTCCAAGGTGGTATGATGACGATGAATGGCATGAAGTCGCCGGGCCAATTCATCGTGCTCGGGATTGAGATTCTCTCCCTGTCTGGGTGTTGGCGCGGCTGATTTCGACAGTTCGGTGGCGACTGTCCCCACCTTTGCCGAATTAGGCGACTCCGCGGATTTTGGGGCCAGTTCACACGGATTCGTGAAGAATTTCGGACGCCAGTCCAGGTTAAAGGGCCGTGAGAAGCGGTTGGCAAACAGAATCGCCCGTTGCAAGGGGACGCCGAGGCAAAAAGCGGCGCCGGCGGCGTGTAATAAACCTCGCAGGGACGATCCGCCTGAATCCAATGCCACCACCGGTATTGCCGTAAAGTCCTTTAACAAGCCGCTCAACACTTGTCCAGGGCCAACTTCGATCCACAGGTCCACAGGATTGGCTCTATCGTTCGGCAAGACAGCAGGTGTGGCATTACCTGCGGAAACGAGTCCGAGAGCCGCGCCTAATGACTCGATAAACCGCACCGGCGAAGTTACCTGGCGGCAAAGCAGCGCGCACAGGTCTTCGTCAGGCTTTAGCAGATTTCCCGTAACGGTGGAAAA
>Ga0315287_10004533_pt1 | contig 13568 bp, 7 predicted proteins | sample YL17G11_0_MG_FD_205037 | JGI IMG/M metagenome (GOLD analysis project Ga0315287, IMG submission 205037) | Sediment microbial communities from Yellowstone Lake, YNP, Wyoming, USA - YL17G11_0 | ecosystem: Environmental > Aquatic > Freshwater > Lake > Sediment | place: USA: Wyoming | collected... | reverse complement strand
TCCGACAACGGGTCCCTCGTCTTCGAGCCCGCGGCCGTCACCATCAAGGCCGGCGACTCGGTCACCTTCAAGAACAACGCGGGCTTCCCCCACAACATCGTCTTCGACGAGGACGCCGTCCCGGAGGGCGTCAAGTCGGACGCGATCTCGCACGAGGACTACCTCAACGCCCCCGGTGAGACCTACACCGTCAAGCTGACCACCCCGGGCGAGTACGGCTTCTACTGCGAGCCCCACCAGGGCGCGGGCATGGCCGGCAAGATCACCGTCCAGTGAGGGGGGCCGGGGTGACAAAAAAATGGGGGCAGTAGGGGGTTGAGTGTGTGTGTGTCTCAAAATTCATATGGGCGCCGCGTGCCCGCCCTCCCGTCATGCTCTTGCTCCTTTTGTCTATGCTGATGGAGTGTATGGCATTTAAAATGTGCGCGCCCCTCATGGAGAATGCATTTGTGTGTGCGTGTGTGTTTGCGTGTCGTGCCTGGGGGCTGTGCCTGTGAGGATGAGAGCGGTGGTGGTGTTGCTATTTTTGGAGGTTGTTGTCTCCTCCCTGATAAGATTCCAAAACCCTCTGCACACCACATTTTCTTTAAGGAGAAACCCCCGCTTTCACTCACACATCATCGCTCATCGCTCACATCACATTTCACACGCCCAAGACTCCCTCTCTCTCTCATCACTCTCTTCCTCTCCCTTGACAAGCAAAACGCACACACAAACGCAAAAACACGCTTTTCTCTGGCGCGCGCACGCACATGCACCCCCCACCTCCCACCCCTCCTCCTCCCGCCATCCCCATCACGCCTTCCCCGCACCCCCGCCCCCGCCGCCGCCGCCGCCGCCGCCGCCGCCGCCGCTCCCGATGTACCGCAGGAGGATGCCGTCATTGCCCAGGATGAACCCGTTGCCGCCCGCAAACTCGACCGCGTACAGGTTGCCCGCCACCCCGTCCGCCGCCCTGTCCCGGCGCCAGGTCACGCCGCCGTCCTCCGTGCGGAAGAGAGATCCGGAACCGCCGCAGGCAAAGCCGAGGCCGGCCCCGGCCGCGGCGCCGGCGCCGGCGCCGAAGCCGACGTCCAGGATGCCAAAGCCGCGCGAGCCCAGCTTGGCCTGGTCGAACTTCTCCGAGGTGGGCGACCCAAAGTAGACGTCCCCGCCCCGCGTGGACAGCCACAGCTTGCCCCCGGGCGCCCAGCCCATGTTCTGGATGCGGCGCCCCGTGGGGCGGTTGTGCGGCTGCCAGTAGGTCTGGCCGGGCGCCCAGGTCATGTAGAAGTTGCCGCGCGAGGAGACGGCCACGTACTCGCCCGTGTCGGGCGCGCGCTCGATCTGGGAGAAGGAGCCCTCGTAGTAGGAGGCGCCGGAGATGCCGGACGACACGGTCCGGTTGAGCGTCGCGTCCACGGTCTCCTGGACGGCGGCCGTCCAGGTGTACGCCCCGTTGTCAGTCACGTAGACCGCGCCCTGGTCGGTTGTCATCTCGGCCTGGCCCGCCTTGCCACCCAGGGCGGTCACCAGGACGGGCGTGCCGGGCAGCTTGGCGGACAGGGGCACCCGCTCCCAGTTGACGCCGCCGTCCGTGGTGTGCAGCAGGATGGCGGGCTTGCCCACGATCCACCCCTCATCGCCCGCAAAGCTGATCGAGTTGAACCGGTAGTTGAAGCCCTCGTCCTGGGCGGCCGCCACGGACCGGGGCTCCCAGGTGCGGCCGCCGTCCTTGGTCTCCAGCAGGGTCTGGCGGGAGCCCAGCAGGAAGCCGTGGTTGGGGTCGGAGCCGGTAAAGCCGATGTCCAGGAGGACGACGCCGGGCTCGATGGGGAGGGTGACCTGGGTGGGAAGGGTTGTTGTGAAGACGGGGAGTGCGAGGGGTGAGAAGGTGGCGGGTCGAAGGGCTCTTGGCCTGCCTGCGCAGGGCTGTGCAGGCGTTCTCTTCCCTCGCTCAGAGAGGTGGACGCAGCCAGGAGCGGCGCGGGCACGCGACCCATCTCCCAATCCTCAAGGTCAAGGTTGAGAAAACGCTCTCGTGCGTGTTTTGCTTCGGAGAGTCCCCACCGCTAGCTCCCTCTCTCTCTCTCTCTCTGCCCGCAACCCTTCTCTCGCACCTGCTCCCAGTCCGACGTGACGACCGTGCCGGCAAAGGCCGGCGCGGCCGCCAGCAGGGAGGAAGCCGCCGCGGCAGCCGCCGCGCCGGCCAGCAGGCCGCGCCGGGTGGTGGCGGGCAGATCGGAAGGAGCGTCGGCCGAGTCTTCTGCCGCGGCGCGGCAGGCGGCGTGCGAGCGGGCCGGGCGCGGGACGGCTGTTTGAGAGTGCGTGAATGTGTTTTTTTATGTGCGTGTGAGAGAACATGATTAAGAGCGAGCATACAATGCGCGTGGGCTTGGACCGGGATGGGCGGTGCCGGGGGGCCTGGGGGTGCGGACCGAATGTGCGGGCCTCCTGCTTTTCTCTCCCTCGCGCCGACGTGGCCGAACGCCGCCGGGCGAGCGGCCAGGCGCTACCCCGGGATTTGGAGGTGCGGACCAGGCGCATTGCCTGTCACTCCCCACTCATTGTCTAGAAAGAAGGTTATTGAGGCCAGACTTGGACAACAAAAGGGGTTCCAATCAGCATGCCTCGCCCGTGCGGGCCTCCCGAAAAAGAGGGTGGCGAGGAAAGGAAGCGCTGCCCGATTTCTCGCTCGCGCTCCAGGAGCTCGAGCGAGAAATCTCCTCATCATTCAAAACACTCACCAGCCCGGGCCGCGACGCGGGTGGCCGCGCTGCCGCCACGCACAGAAGGGAGGGTCGTCTGCATGGTTGCCGAGGGGAAAGGTGTGCAGGAGTGGCTTAGCGGGTGACGGAGTGAGAGTTGTGGTGGGGAAACTCTCTCCTCTTCTCTCTCTCTCTCACCTCTCGTCTTCTCGCTCTCTCTCACATGCTGCCTCTCGCCTGGATGGACGCGTTGGCCGCGCCCAGCTCCCTTCCAACGCGCCCGCGCGCACACCAAAAGGAAGCCACCCACACCGTCCAAGCATCGCAGTTCTCTCTACAGCCACACACGGCACACACAAACCATCTGTCCCATCTCATTTCTAGACCTCCCCCCGCTCTCACCATTCAATCACCATCACCATCTCCCACCCCCGCTCCCGCCGCTCCCGCCGCGACTGCGGCCGCTGCGATGGAGACGCGACCCTGCCGGGGCTGGGGCTGGGGCTGGGGCGGCGGCGGCGGTGCCCGCTGTCCGCCCCCAGCCACCCGCTTGGCCGCCGGCGCCACTCGCCTGGTCCCACCCCCTCTACCCCCCTCGGCCGTCGTGTACTGAAACTCCCGTTCAAACAGGTCTCCATAATCCCGCCCGGGCTTGCAAACCACAAAGTCGGCCAGGTCCGCGTAATCGTCGTCACTGTCCTCAAAAGAGGAGCCGGAAGAAGGTGGGGGCGGGGGGACGACGTCGCCCGGGCCGGCAGGAGGGCGGGCGGCGTGCCCAACCCCAGCAGCCCCCCCCCTCGGCACCCGCCGGCGGGCGCGGCGGGCCGCGACTTCCGCCATCGCGGCCGCCACGTACGGGTTGTCCTCGCCCCGGCGGCGGCCGGTGGCGGCAGCTGCATCGGCCCGGCGGGCGCGGCGGGCGACGCGGCCAGCGAAGGCGCTATCATCACAACCACCACCATCAGCACCACCACCGCCCTCATCGCTGCTCAGACCGGCGCCGTCGGCAGGCCCTGGTTCCGGGCCTGGCGGTGGGGGCACGTCCGCGTGCGCCCCAGTCGCGCTGGCCGCAATGGCGGTCGCCAGCGCGGCTGAAATCAGGCCCGGCACACTCGCAGTGTCGCCCCCCCCCCCCCCCCCCCCCCCCCCCGGCCGCCCGGGCGTCGGCCAGGGCGCCCGCGGCTGCCCGGTAAGACCCCGCCGCCCGGTCCAGGCGGCCGACCGCCCGTGGGGCCAGGCCCGGGGCGACCGACCGCCACCGCCAGGCCAGGCGGTGGGCGGCGGCGGCGAGCGGGGCGGCGGCGGCGCAGGAGCGGCAGGCGGCCAGAATGGAGGGCGGGAGGGCGGTGGCCAGTGGTTGAGCCGTGCCCGCCGCCGCCGCCGTGCCCGCCCCGCCCGCCGTCGGGGCTACCCCGTCTTCTTTGGCGGCTTCCGCCGCCGCCGGGGCTGCCCCGTCTTCTTTGGCGGCTTCCGCCGCCGCCGCCGCCGATGCCGCCCGGGCGGCCACGTCCTCGTGGAGAGCCTCCACCACAGCCCCGCAAGCCTCGGCCGCGGCCTCCAAGGCGACCGCCGCCGCCCCGGCCAGCGGCACCAGCGCTGCCGGGCTGCCCAGGGATGCGCCCCCGCCGGGCGTGGCGCCGTCCTCGCCCGCCGCCGCCAGTGCGGTTGCCAGGGCCGCGCACAAGGCGACGTGGCCGGTGGGGGAAGGCGCACCGCCACCAGCCAGCGGGCCCGTCAAAGCCGCCATCGCCCGGCGGGCAGCGTCGGCGGCAGCCCGCCCGCGGCCGCCTGGTGGCGCCGCCAGCGTCAGCAGGGCCGCCAGCGCGGCCGCGTCCGGCCCCGCTTCGGCCAGCCAGGGCGGGCAGGCCCCGTCTCCCGTCAGGTCGGTCAGGCTGTAGGTGTCGGGCGGGGGCAGGGCCGGGCAGCCCCGGGCCAGGGCCCACAAGTGACACGCTGCCTGGAGGGCTGGGGCGGCGGCGGCGGACCCCCGGGGGGGACGCCCGCCCGCGCCCCCGCCCGCGCCCGCCCCGCCCTGCCGCACGGCCTCACCCCGGGCGAGCGTCCGCAGGGCGGCGGGCAATGCGGCCGCCGGCACGCGCGCCAGGGGTAGCCGCCCAGACCACAGAAGGGCGCCCAGCACGTCGGCCACGAGCGGCAAGGGCGAGGCTGGCCCCCCCCCTGTTGCGTCCCCGCCCCCGCCCCCGCCCCCGCCGCTTCCGCCCTCCCCCTCCCCCAGCAGCGACAGGAGGTCGAGCGCGCGCAAGCCCGCCGCCGACACGCTCGCCCGGGGCCGCCCGCCACCACTACCCGCCGCATCGCACGCCCGCTGCAAGCGGACAGCCAGGACGAGGGCGGTGGCGGAGATGGGGTGGGTGGCGGTCGAAGCAGCCACCAGCGGCTGCGGCGCGCCGACCACCACCACCCCCGCCGCCGCGCGCAGGCTGGCCACAAGCCGGGCGCCGTCCCGGGCGGCGCTGGCCCGGACAGGCTCAGGACAGGCGGTCGCCAGGGCTTCCGCCACAGCGCCTGCTTCCCCACCACCGCCGGCAGTCGCCGCCACCGCCGCCAGCCCCCGCGCCAGCAGCCTCAGCGCGCCGGCTGCCACCCCTTCCCACGCCCGGACCGCCCGCCGGTGGCGCCGGGCCGCCGCCGCTGGGGACAGCCCCGCCGGCCCGGGCGGGGCGGGTGGAGAGGGTTGGAGCAGGGAGCCCACCGCTTTGGACGCGTACGCCCGCCAGGCGCCGGACGCGCCGTCGTCGGATGGCGAGGACGACGGCGACGTGGACGAGGAATGGGGCTGTGGGGGTGGTCGGGGCTCGACCAGCCGGGCAGGGGGGGCCGGCGCGGGCGCCGGTGCGGTCACGCCCTCCGGCAGGCGCGCGCCTGTAGCCTCGCAAGCCGCAACCGGCATGGGCATGATGCGGCGGGGCGCGCGCGCGGCGTCGGGTGGTGGAGGGTGGTTGTGCGAGGTTGTGGTGCTGGTGCCTGCACCACCCCCTCCTCCTGGCAGGTGCGGCCGCATCCGCCGCCCGCCCCCCGCCACCTTGACGGCGCCCAGGGCGGCGGCGAGGGAGGCAGAGGCGGCAGCGGCGGCAGCGGCAGCAGCAAGGCCGACCGATAAAGGCGGGCCCGCACATGCCCCTCCACCCAGCCGCCCCAGCGCGGCGTCCGCGATGGCCGACACGTCCAGGGCCGCACCGACCGCGGCACCGCCCACGCCCCGGTGAGGAGGCGGGGCAGTTCCGGCCAGGGCGCTGTCCAGCACCGCCGACACGGCATCCACCAGCCCCGCCAGGGCAGGGGCGGCGGTGAGGGGAGGGACAGTGAGTGAGGACACACCAGCGGCTCCAGCAGTAATGGCCGCAGCGACAGACACGACCCGGTCCAGTGACGCGCGCGGCGGCGGGGGCGGGGGGGGTTGGCCGCCACAACTCGCCTTGGCCAGGGCCGCCCGGACGGCCAGTAGGGCCAGCGCAGTCGCCCGCGCCGCCTCCCCACCCGCCAGGCGCGGGGGTGCGGCGGCGCCGTGCCTTACAACCCGCAGGTTCCACAGGAGGGCGTCTACCGAGCGTAGCGCGTCCGACGCGGACGCCGCCAGGGCGGCCGCAAGGGCGCGTGGGCCAGCCCCACCCGTCAGCAAAGCTGCAGCAGCCAACGCCGCCGCCTCGAGCCGGGCGTCAAGGAAGGAGTCGCCGTCCTCGTCCAAGGCGGCAGCAGCAGTGGCATTCATCATTCCACCCCACCCGCCTGCTGCGACCAGCGCCAACCCCAGCAGGTCCGGGTCCAACGGGGAGGAGGTTGGCGAGGCGGGCGCCGCCGCACTCCTCTCCAGCTCACGCGCGACGTGCGCGTGCAGCGCCGCCGCCGGCGCGGGCGCCATCCCCGCCCCACGACCCAAGGCGGCCGTCGCCGCGGCGTGCGCCGCCCGCCGCGCAGGCCCGCCGGGCGGCAGGGCGTGGAGGACGAGGGCGGCGGCCACGCCGTCGCCACCCAGAGCGCCAGATGGAGGGGACAGTAGGGCGCTGGCCAGGGCAGGGTCGGTCGCCAAGGCCGTGCGGAGGGTGGCCGTGCAGGACTGTGGAATGGGGAGAGGTGATGATTGAGAGGTCAGGTCGGGGAGCGAGGCAAGTGCGTCACGATGCAAAACGTATGCGCGCCTCTCCGCCTCTCTCCACGCACCTCCACCACTCCCTCCCCGCCCTCAGCCATCGCCGCTCCCGCCGCCCGGCGCAAGACGGCGATGCAGGCAGCGACGGCGTCCCGGGGTGAAGGGGCGTCGGGCGCGGGAGCGCCGCGCCGTGCGGCGTCGTGGGCAGGCGCGCCGCCGCCGCCACGCCCTCTCCCTTCCTCCTGTCGTCCCAGGGCAGCCACCAGGGAGGCCAGGGCAGCGTGCAGGTCGGCCGGAATGGAGGAACCAGGCTGTGCGTGTGGATGGGGAGAAGGCAGGCGTGAGAGTGAACTTTGCCGCCGTCGAAGTTTAACTCCCTCTCCCGCCTCCCCCACCCCACCCCACCCACCCACGCACCACGGGGCCCGCTCCGCCTGGATTCCTGTCTCCAGATAGACCAGTTCCACCTGTAAGAGGTGACGGGGGCGGGCGGGTCGCCATTTGGTGTGTGTGTGCGTGAGGAGAGAGAGACAACACTCGCTCTCCTCCCTTTTCGCTCTGTTTGTTCATCATCTTGCCCCCTCTGAACTGGATAGGAAGCAAAAATAACGCTCTATTACACCCACGCCCGTTCACACCACAAATTGGCACCGCACCACACGTATCACACACCACACACACACACACGCGCACGTAAGACAACACACAGATTGCCACCCACCACCCAGCCACCCACCACCCAGAAAAAAAAAATAGAAACAGAAGGAGATCCAACCCCACGCACCCCACCACTGCCTGCTTTTTCTCACCGGGTAAAACACACACACACTCATTTTTCACATTCACGAAGCCGTCTGCGCGGCTGTAGCGGACCGGGGCGTCATCGGGGAGGACGAGTCACGCCACTCGGCCAGCCGGGCGTGTGCCGCCGCCGCCAGTTGGGCGTCCCAGGCCGACCAGAGCGGCGAGGCGCCCGGCCTGGTCGCGTGGAGCGCGTCCTCAAAGACCGCCCGCACCGCGCCGCGCGGGGTCGGGCCCGCAAATTCGGCGTAGCCCAGGGCGGCCATGAAGCCGCCGACGTCCAGGGCGGGCCCGTAGATGCCGTGCGCGGTGGCCACCTGCTGGGCGACAAAGGAGGGGACCATGGCAGAGACATCGTCCAGCAGCAGGGCGCCGCCAACGCCCGGGGTGGCTGGCGTGCGCTGGGTCGCAGCCGTCGTGGCCTTGGCCGACAGCGAACGCAGGGCGGACCGGCCCCGGGAGAACAGGCCCCCAGCCGCCGTCGCCGCCGCCGGCGTGGTCGCGCCAGACGCGGCCTTGGAGGACAGCCCCGCGGGCGTGCCCGAGGACGCGGTCGCCGCGTCCTCGTCGTCCGAAAACTCAGTCACCGCCGACGCGCGCAGGCCCGTCTGGGCCGAGACGGCCGGCAGCGGGGTGACCGCCGCCGCCCGGGGCGTGGGCGCCCGGACCGGGGTGGCCAGGTGGGAGGATGGCGACGTCATCGTCGCCGCCGCGGCCGCGACCGCCGCCGCGGCTGCTTGCCGGTCCTTCTCCGCGGCCGCCGCGACCGCCTGGTACTTGGAGATTTGCGACTTTAATTTTGCCGCCTCCTCCGCGGCCGCCCGCCGGGTGGCATCCACGGCGCGCACGGCCTTGGCGCGCTCAGCATCTAGGGCGGCCGCCAGGGCGGCCTTTTCCCTGGTCAGGGCCCCCACATCCGTGCGCAGCCCCGTCACCAGGGCCTCCGCCGCGGCCGCATCGCCCGCCCGGGCGGCGTCGGCCTTGAGCTTCTCCACCTCGGCCGCCAGGGCGGCCGCCTTGGCCTCCGCTTCGGCCGTCTTGGCGGCCTCACGCTTGGTGGCCGCGGCCGTGGCTGCCGCGTCAGCTGCGCCGGCGGGCGTGGCGCGGCGCCAAAAGGCCGCGCCCCCGGCGCGAGCGGTCGCGCTGCCCCCGCCCGCGGCCGCCGCTTCCTCACGCTGGCGCAAGGCTGCCACCAGCTGGCAACGTAGGGCGGCCACCTCCTCCGCGTGCGCGGCCGCCTGGGCGCGCAGGGCGTCCAGGTCGGCGGAGGCAGCCGCGCCGCCGGGTCTGGCCCGCGTGGCGGCCGTCGCGGCCGCCAGGTCCGCCGTCAGGCGCTCCTTCTCGGTGGCCAGCGTCTCGGCGCGCAGGGCGGCTGTCGCGGCCTCCGCGCGGGCAGCCTCCAGGGCCGCCGCCGCCGCGCCGCCCGGCACCTTGGCCGCCGCCAGGGCGGCCCGGCGGTCTGCCTCGGCAGCCTCGGCCGCGGCCTGCGCGTCGGCGGCTTCCGCGGAAGCCGCCGCGACGGCCGCCCCCAGCCGCTTGTTCTCGGCGTGCAGCTCGTCCAGGCGGGCGCGCGCTGAGCGGGCCTCCGCCTTGGCGGCCGCCAGAGCCTCCGCCGCCCGGCCCGAGCCCTCGACCACCGCCTCCGCGTCGGCCAGGCGGGCGCGCAGGGCTTCCACGTCGGCCTTGGCAGCCTCCGCGCGCGCGAGGCGCATGCGCAGGTCGGCCGCCTCGGCCTCTGCCGCGCGCGCGCGCTCGGCAGCGACAGCGACCTCCCCCCGCGCCGTCTGGGCTTCGACCGCCCCCGCCCGGGCCTCCGACGCGTCCGCCTCCGCCGCCGCCAGCTTGGACCGCAGGTCCAGCAGCTCGCCCTCGAACGAGTCCGCCGCGGACGCCCGGGCCTGCAAGCCCGTCACCTCCGCCCGCAGGTCGGCCAGCTGGGCGTCCAGGACGGCCGACTCGCCGGCCGCGCCGCGCGCGTCGGCCAGCTGGGCGCGCAGGGCCTCCACCTCGGCCGCCGCGCCCGCCGCGGCCGCCGCGTCCGCCAGGGCCTTGCGGGTGGCGTCCCGGGAGTCGGCCAGGGCGACCTCCGCCGACGCCGCCCGGGCGTGGGCGGCAGCCGCGTCGGCCCGGGCGGTCTCTAGGAGGGCCTTGACGGTCGTGACCTCGGCCGACGCTTGGGCCGCGCCTGCGGCCACCACGCCCCGCGCGTCGGCCTCGTCCGCGAGGCGGTCGGCCTCGGCCTCCGCGTCCTCCAGGTCGGCCTCCAGCTCGGCCACCCGGGCCCGGGCCTTGTCCAGGTCGTCCTCCAGCCGGGTGTTGTCGTCCCGCAGCTCGCGGGCCAGGATGGCTTCCCGGCGCAGGGTGACGACCGAGTCGCGCAGGGCGGCCAGCTCCTGCTCCATCTCCTCGTTGGTGGCGCGCAGCGTGTCGTTCAGGGCGGCCTGCTCGTCCGCGGCGGCCTGGGCGGCCGCCGCGGCGGCGGCTTGGGTGGACGCCGCCGCGGTGGCGGTCGTCGCGTCGCAGGCGGCCCGCTCCACCTCGCCCGCCAGGCGGGTGCGTTCGGCCTCCAGGGCCGCCACGTCGGCCTCCGTCTTGGCGACCGGCATGGCGCGCGCGTTTTCGGCGGCCTGGGCGGCCGCCGCCTCGGCGGCCGCCGCGCCCCGGGCGACCAGGGACTTGAGGATCTCGTCCGCGCCCGCCAGGGCCGCGTCCCGCTCCCGCTCGCGGCGCAGGCCCTCGGCATCCAGCTCGTACGGCGCGGGCGCCGGCAGGGGCTCGGCCAGGCGGCGCGCCCGGTCCGACCGGGTCGCGGCCTCCGCGCGCTCCGAAGCGGCCGCACTGTCCGTGACCGCCGCGGACAGGGACTGCAGGTTGGCCGCGTCCGCGGACAGGGCCGAAATCTCGCGGGCCAGGGTCCGGTTCTGGTCTTCCAGGCGGGACATGAGGGCCGAGCCGTCGTCGCGCAGGACGGCGACCGCGTCCAGGCCGTCGCCGCCCGCGCTCGACCCGCCCTCCCAGCCCAGGGCCAGGCGGTCGCCGCCCGACCCCAGCAGCATGCCCGCGCCCGCCCCGTCGCGGGCTTGCAGGCGGTCGATGACCGCGTACAGCCGCGCATTCTCGGCCTCCAGCTTGCGGTTCCAGCGCTTCAGCTCCGCCGCGACGGCGGCGTTGTACGAGTTGGCCTTGCGTGCGCCGACCAGGACCTTGGCGACGCGCGCGCCCACAAAGGACGCGACCTTGTTCAACTGGTCCACCTCGGCGCGCAGGCCGTGGTTTTCCCGGTACAGGGCCGCGTTGTCATCCCGCAGGCGGTCGCCATCGGCGGCGAGGACGGGCAGTCGGCCGGCCTCGCCCTCCAAGCGCGCGTTGGCCTCTGCGAGCGTCCGGTTTTCCTCCACCAGCCGCTCAGAGCGGGCCGTCAATTCCTCCAGGTCGGCGGGCTCGATCTCCAGGCGGGCGCCCGCCCCGCTGACGACGCGGCCCTCCAGCTCATCCAGCTTGGCTTGGAGGTTGGCGTTCATGGCGCGCAGGCGGGCGGCTTCCGCGACCACCGCGGCGGCCGCCCGCGACTCGGCCGCCGCCGCTTCTGCCGCTTCGACCAGGACCCCATCACCCCCGCCCTCCTCGTCGCTCGTGTACACCGCCACCCCGCCCGCGACGGGCGGGACGGACGGGCGCCAGGAGTCACCGTTGGCGCGCGGGGTGATGGTGCCGACCGTGACAGAGGGCGCCAGGGCGGCGGCCGCGGCCGCGACGGCCTGGCCCGCGGCCGCGGCTTCCGCATCGTCCGCCACCGATTCATCGGGAGCCGCGTCCGTCACCTCGTCCTCGTCCGTCATGTCACGGATGATGACTTCGGGCGGGGGGTGAGCGGCCGTCAGCGCGGCGGCCAGGGCAGCCAGGGCGCGGGGCTGGTCGGCAGAGGGCACGTCCTCATCGTCAGAGGTGGCCTCGGCGGCCTCCGCGGCCGCGGTCGCTGACGCGAGGGCGGCAGCCGTCATGGCCGCCGCGACGGCGGCCTCCTCCTCGGCCTCCAGCGCATCGTCCACGTCGGCCACGACAGCCTCGCCCGCCCCGGCCGCATCGGTCTGCGCCAGCTCGGTCGGTGCGACCAGCGTGTGGACGTCGGAGGGCGCGGGCTTGGCGGCCACAGCCGCCGCCGCGTTGATGATGGCCGACGGCGCGACCGAGGTCGCCGGCGTGGTGGGGGCCGAGCCCAGGGCGGCCGCGGCCGCCCCCAAGGCTGCCGCCGTCTCCGAGTCGACCGACTCGGACGGCGGCGGCGGGGTGTCGCCCTTCTTCTTGGACTTGAACATCCCGGAAAGGAAAAAAAGGTGTGGGTCGAGCGAGAACAGGAGCACAAGCGCGCGTGTGCACGCACCTCTTCGGTCGGTTGTGTGTGTAAGAAAAAATGACGGTTGCCTCCCTAGCCCAGGTGTATCGCCTGCGAGGACGGAATGATGAGAGTGTGGTGAGCATGCTGGGGTGGGTGCAAGGGCGGAAGAGAGGGCCCGGGCAGTCGCTGGGCGGGCCCCGAAAAAAAAAAACGCTCGGCTCTCCCTCAATCGCCTCGGGGGCCGCGACGAAGAAAAAGAGGAAAAAGAACGCGGGCGCGCCGAGGCGCTTCCCATCTCCAGTTGACGCTGGTGAGCTGGCGCTCGCTCCAACCTCCATTCCACCTGGCCCAGAGCAATCAGAGACTGGGCTTCTTCACCCCTTGCCGGCCAGGGCCGTGTCGCGGGGAGGCGAATGGATGTGCAAAGAGCAGGGAACGAGGACCTGCGCAGCCGATTGAGGGCGCCCCTCGTCTCTCGCGCCTGCCGCGCTCTCTCCTCCTCCTCACACTCACGCCGCCGCCCATGCGGGGGCCTGGCAAGGGGCTCAACCCACGCCCAGGCTATAGCCCGCCACTCCCTCTACCACATGAGCGGTATCGGAGGAGGAGGTGGGGTAGAGGGGCAAAGGGGCACGGGGCCGGGAGGGACCCCCCCCCCCCCTCACCGCCCGCCGCCGCCTCGTCTTTCCCCTCCACACACGCGGGCCCTGCTCTTCTCTTCTCCCTAATTGGGCCGCCCCAAGCGCGTCCACCCCCGCATTCCCGCCCCAGTCCTTTAACAGGACTACGCACCTGGATGTGCGGTGTGTGTCGGAAGGGCGCACAGGCAGAGAGAGCGCTCGCCGGTGGGGTGCCCAGGCAGAGAGCCGGAGGGGGGGGGGGGACCAAGAGCGCGCACAGAAAAAAAAAAGAAAAGAAAGTGAGCACCGTTTTCCTGTCACCTCCCAGACAGACACACACGCCGCCCCCAGGGGGCGCGATGGATGTGAGCCAACACTGAATAGACGGCACGCTCTGCTACTGCTGCTCCACACTCGGACCTCTCTCCCTCACCCCTCCCTTTTTTTATTCACCCACCCGAGATGGGCGGGATGAGGGCGACCTCATCCCCGCCCCGCAGGATGGCCGAGCCAGTCGCGGCGGCGGCTGCGGTGGTGGGTGCAGGCCCCTCGTCCTCACTGTCGTCCCCCGCCTCCCCCTCCCCGCCCGCCACCGCCGGCCCCACCACCTCACAGTTGACGGCGACCGCGCAGGCGGGCAGGACGGCGGCCAGCTTTGGGTGGGAGGCCAGCAAGGACGCGACCGCGTCGGCGGCGGTGGACCCGGCCGGGAGCGTCAGCGCCACCTCGCCCGACCCGGCCGCCTCCCGGGCGGCCGCGAACAGGAGGGCGCGCACGGTGATGGTGGGTGGAGAGAGAATGCTGGCTGCTGCTAAGGCCGCATCCGCAGCAGGCACAAGCGGGTGGGACGCGGGCGCGGCGGCTCTCCAGGCGCGGAGGTCCTACACACAACAGTGAGAGTGAAAAAAGCAAGATGGGGGGGGGGGGGGGGGGGGGGTCGGTGGGGTGGGGGTGGTGGGGAAGGGCACCGGGCGACCCCCGTTTTTTTTTTTTTTTTGGGGGAGCCCCCCCCGGGC
>Ga0315287_10004532_pt1 | contig 13569 bp, 12 predicted proteins | sample YL17G11_0_MG_FD_205037 | JGI IMG/M metagenome (GOLD analysis project Ga0315287, IMG submission 205037) | Sediment microbial communities from Yellowstone Lake, YNP, Wyoming, USA - YL17G11_0 | ecosystem: Environmental > Aquatic > Freshwater > Lake > Sediment | place: USA: Wyoming | collected... | reverse complement strand
TATACCGCCGCCGCGGCCAAAGCCCCGGGCGTGGTGCGACTGATCACCGCCGCCGACGTGCCGGGCAGCAACCGTTGCGGCCAGATCATCAAGGACTATGCCGTGCTGGCCGACGACAAAATCCGCTGCTGGGGCGATGTCGTGGCCTTGGTCGTCGCCGCCCGCCGTGACCAGGCGATCGCCGCCGCCCGCCTCGTCAAGGTGGCCGCCGACGATCTGCCGGCGGTGCACGACCCGCAGGCCGCCCTGCTGCCGGGCGCACCGCTGGTCCACGAGAGGCACGGCAGCAACCTCATCTGCCGCCACCGTATCAGGCGCGGCGACGCCGAGCGCAGCCTGGCCGGATCGGCCTTCGTCGTCGAGGCGACCTTCCAGACCCAGCAAATTGAGCATGCCTACCTCGAGCCGGAGTCGGCCCTCTGCCGGGTCCGCGACGACGGCGTGGTCGAGGTGCGCGGCAGCATGCAGCATCCCTTCAGCACGCGCCGCTTCGTGGCCGAGTTTCTCGGCCGGCCGCTGGCCGAAGTCGAGATCGTCGGCACGCCCATGGGCGGCGGCTTCGGCGGCAAGGACGACACGGCGGCGTTTGTCTGCGCCCGCACCGCCCTGGCGGCGCTGCTGACCGGCCGGCCGGTGAAGATGACCTACGATCGCGAGTGGTCGATGCGCGAGAGCTATAAGCGCCATCCCTACCGCCTTGCCTACCGGCTGGGCGTCGACGCCTCCGGCCGCATGCAGGCCGTACACTGCCGCATCGTCGCCGACGGCGGCGCCTACTGTTCCACATCGCCTTGGGTGACCTGGCGTTCGACGGTGCAGATCTGCGGCCCCTACCGGGTTTCCGATGTCGACGGCGAGGTGGCCAGCGTCTACACCAACAACGTTTTCACCGGCGCCATGCGCGGCTTCGGCTCGCCGCAGGTCAATTTCGCCGTCGAGCAGCTGGTGGAGATGGCGGCGGAAAAAGCGGGCCTCGACGCCGTCGAGTTCCGCCGCCGCAACCTGCTGGGTCAGGGTGACGTCACCATCACCGGCCAGGCGCTCGACGGCCACACGGTCAGCCTGGCCGAGGTGCTCGACCGCGTGCTGGCGGCGAGCGACTACGCGGCCAAGCTGCCGCGCTGCCGGCACGGTCGCGGCGAGGACGAGGAGCTCTACGGCATCGGCCTGGCCCTCAGCTACCGCGGCATGAGCCTCGGAGCCGAGGGCGTCGACATGTGCGCCGCCATCGTCAGCGTGCAGTACGACGGCTCGATCCTGCTCGAGACCGGCATACACGAAAACGGCCAGGGTGCCGAGAGCGCCATGATGCTGCTGCTGGCCGAAGAGCTCGGCGTCGACCGCAGCCGTATCGTCTACCGCCGCTCCTCGACCTCGGCCATTCCCGACAGCGGCACCACCGTCGCCTCGCGGGCGACACTGATGGGCGGCGGCGCCGTGGTGCGAGCCGCGGCCCTGATCCGCAAACAGATGGTCGCCGAGGCGGCGCCGCAGCTCGGCTGCCCGCCCGAGGAGGTGCGCTTTGCCGGCGAGCGCCTGGCGCACCCGGCGAGCGGCCGTTCACTGACCTTCGCCGAGGTGGCGCGACGTCTCTATCAGCACCAGAAGTATCCCTACGCCCTGGGCGTCTTTCCGGCGCCGCGCGTCAGTTGGGACGAAGAGGACGGCCAGGGCCGCGCTTACTTCACCTGGGTCTACGGCTGTCAGGCCGTGGAGCTCACGGTGCAGCGCAGCAGCGGCCGCATCCGGTTGCTGAACGCCGTGGCCGCCCACGACATCGGCCGGCCCGTCAACCCGGCCATGGTCCGCGGCCAGATCTACGGCGGCATGGCCATGGCCGCCGGCTACGGCATGATCGAGGCGCTGGCCAGCGAAGGGGGGCGCATCCGCAGCCTCAACTTCGACACCTACCGCATCCCCCGCTCCGTCGACATGCCGGAGATGACGGCGATCATCGTCGCCAACCGTGACCCGCTCTCGCCCTCGGGCGCCAAGGGCATCGGCGAACCGGCCAACGAGCTGTTGGCGCCGGCGATCGCCAACGCCGTCTACCGCGCCACCGGCCGGCGCTACTTGACGCTTCCCATCCGGGTGAACCATGACCGCTAAAAGTAAATCCTTTATCCACGTCAACGGCCGGCGCATCGAGCTCCGCGCCGCCGACAAAAAAAGGGAACTTCTCGAGTTCCTGCGCGAGGAACTCGACCTGACCGGCGCCAAGCGCGGCTGCGGCATCGGCGCCTGCGGATGCTGCACGGTGCTGGCCGACGACAGGCCGCTGCGCGCCTGCATCACCCCCGTCGGCGACATCATCGGCAGGGCCATCCTGACCATCGAGGGACTGGCGCCCGCCGCCGGCGTGCTGCACCCGCTGCAGCAGGCCTTCCTCGATGCCGGCGCCGTGCAGTGCGGCTTCTGCACGCCGGGCATGGTGCTGACCGCCCACGCGCTGCTGCTGAAAAACCCGCGCCCCGGCCGCGACCAGATCCGCCGGGCGCTGGCCGCCAACCTCTGCCGCTGCACCGGCTACCAGCAGATCATCGATGCCATCGCCGCGGCGGTGCCGGCCTATGCCGACAAGGAGACCTCATGAAACAAAAGACCCACGACGGTGCGGGGGCGGACCAGGCGCTGCTTGCGGACCGCCTGGAGCGCTTCGAAAAGCTGGCTCTCGACCTCCGCAATCGCGATTTCCTGCTGACTTGGGAAAAGAGCGAAGACGAAGTGCGCGGCGCCGTGCTGCTCGCCGAATGCCTCAAGGAGCTGCACCGCGCCGGGCGCTCGCTGCGCATCTTCGACAGCGGGCTGGCCATCTCCATCTTCCGCGACCAGTCGACGCGCACGCGCTTCAGCTTCGCCTCGGCGGCCTCGGCCCTCGGCCTCTCCCTCTCCGAGTTGGACGAGGCCAAGTCGCAGATCTCCCATGGCGAAACCGTGCGTGAGACGGTCAACATGATCTCTTTTATGGCCGAGGTGATCGGCATCCGCGACGACATCTACCTCGGCGAAGGCAACCGCTATATGCGCCGGGTGGCGGCGGCTTTGGACGAAGGCTTCGCCGCCGGATTGCTGCCGCAGCGGCCGGCGGTGATCAACCTGCAGTGCGACATCGACCATCCGACGCAGACCCTGGCCGACCTGGCGCATCTGCAAAACCGCTTCGGCGGCCTGGAAAAACTGCGTGGCCGCAAATTCGTCATCTCCTGGGCCTATTCGCCCAGCTACGGCAAGCCGCTCTCCGTGCCGCAGGGGTTGATCGGCCTATTAACCCGCTTCGGCTTGGAGGTGACGCTGGCCCATCCGGAGGGCTACGAGCTGCTGCCCGAGGTCGTCGCCCGCGCCAGGAGCCAGGCCGAGGCCTCGGGCGGCTCCTTTACCCTGGGGCACGACATGAGCGCCGCCTTCGCCGGCGCCGACATCGTCTATGCGAAATCGTGGGCGCCCTTGCACATCGCCGCCCGGCGCACGGAGTTGTTGTCGGCCGGGGACGCCGACGGGCTCAAGCAGCTCGAGGCCGAGGGCTTGGCCCAGAACGCGCGCCACCGCGACTGGGAATGCGACGAGGCGCGCATGGCCCGGACCCGGGAGGGCGCCGCTCTCTACATGCACTGCCTGCCGGCCGACATCTCCGGCGTCTCCTGCCCTGCCGGAGAGGTCAGCGCCGGCGTTTTCGAGCGTTGCCGCCTCGACACCTACCGCGAGGCGGGCTACAAACCCTTCATCATCGCCGCCCTCATCTTCCTGACACGCGTTCCCGAGCCGCAAGCGGCGCTGCGGCGACTGATTGCGCGGCGCGAGCCGCGGCGCCGGTGAGGCCACCATGTCAAAAATCATCAAGCAACTCCGCCCCGAGGTCATCTCGCGCACGGCGGCGCGCTGCCGCGAGCGCGGCGTCATCATTCCCACATTCGCCCAGTTGCGCGATCCGGCCCTGGTGCCCGAGGCGGTGCGCCGCCGCCTGGCCGATGTCGGCATCGACGAGGTCGATCCGCTCAACCTTTTCCGTATCACCTGGAAAAACGATGTCGCCGGCGGCCTCTACGGCGGCGTCAATTTCATCGAGTTACCGCGCCAGGTGACCGGCGTTTCGGCGCGCATCGTCGGCCTGGTCGGCAAGTATTTCCCCACCGGGGCCCATAAAGTCGGGGCGGCCTTCGGCTGTTTGGCGCCGCGCCTGGTGAGCGGCGAATTCGATCCCCAAGCGCACAAGGCGGTCTGGCCGTCGACCGGCAACTTCTGCCGCGGCGGCGCCTTTGATTGTGCGTTGCTGGGGTGTACCTCCGTCGCCGTACTGCCCGAGGAGATGTCGGCCGAGCGCTTCGCCTGGCTGCGCCGGATCGGCGCCGAGGTCATCGCCACCCCCGGCTGCGAGTCCAACGTCAAGGAGATCTACGACAAATGCCGCGAGCTCGCCGCCGATCCGGCCTACATGATCTTCAACCAGTTCGCCGAATTCGGCAATCCGCTCTTCCATTACCACGTCACCGGCCCGGCCGTGGCCGAGGCGTTGTCCGTGTCGGGCGGCCGGCTCGCCGCCTTCGTCTCGGCCACCGGCTCGGCCGGCACCATCGCCGCCGGCGATTTCCTGAAGACACTCGCGCCGCAGCTCAAAGTGGTGGCCGTGGAGGCGCGGCAATGTCCGACGCTTCTGCAGAACGGCTTCGGCGGCCACCGCATCGAGGGCATCGGCGACAAGCACGTGCCCTGGGTGCACAATATCCGCAACACCGACGCCGTGGCCGCCATCGACGACGGCGACTGCCTGGCGCTGCTTCGACTGTTCAACGAGGAGGCGGGACAAAAGTACCTGGAAACGCTCGGCGCCGCCGCCGTCGACATCGCGCGCCTGCCGCTGCTGGGCATCTCCGGCATCTGCAACCTGCTGGCGGCGGTCAAAACGGCGCGCTATTTCGAGCTCGGCGCCGAGGACGTGATTTTCACCGTATTCACCGACTCGGTGGAGCTCTATCGTTCGCGGCTGGCCGAGCTGCGGCGCGAACAGGGTCCCTATGGCGCCGCCGCCGCCGGCCGCGACCACGCCGCCGTGCTGTTGCACCAGGGCCTCGACTACTACAAGGAACTCGGCCACTACGATCGCAAGGCGATCCACAACTTGAAATACTTCACCTGGGTCGAACAGCAGGGAAAGGCGGTCGAGGAGCTCAACGCCCAGTGGCAGCCGCAGTACTGGCAGGAGATCTACGACACCGAGATCGCCGAGTTCGACCGCCTGATCGCCGATTTCAACCGCGAAGCGGGAGTGCGGCTGTGACGCCGGCGCCGGCCGCCGTCATTCTCGCCGCCGGCGACGGCCGGCGGATGGGGATGCCCAAAATCAGGCTCGAAATCGCCGGCCGGCCGTTTTTGGCCCGGATCGCCGCCACGCTGGCGGCGGCGGGGATCGGCGACACGATCTGCGTCGTCCGGCCCGCCGATGAGGCCTTCGCCGGCGGGCTCGGATTGGCGCTGCGCATAACGGTCAACGGGCGTCCTGAAGCCGGCATGCTGTCGTCGCTGCGCCGCGGATTGGCGCTGGCGCCGCCGGGGAGCCCCGTCCTGGTCTGGCCGGTCGACCATCCGCTTGTTCAGCCGCAGACCATCGCGGCGCTGGCTGCCGCGGCGCGGCGCTGGCCGGCGGCGGTGATCAAGCCGAGATTTGCCGGCGCCGGCGGCCACCCCCTGATCATCCCCTGGAGCTTGGCTGAGCGCACGATGGCCGCCGGCGACGAGGCCCGGCTCGACGAATTGATCCGCGCCGGCGGCGAGATGCAGCAAGCGGTCGACGTCGCCGACGAGGGCGTCGTGCGCAACATCAACCGGCGTATTGAATTTGAGGGGATGTCGGCCCCGGGGTTGACATGAAGGCGGAGATCTTCAGCGAACTGACGGCGCTGGCTGCGGCGCATCGCCCCTTCTGGCTGGTGACCGTCATCGCCACCGGAGATTCGGCCCCGGCCGCCGCCGGTATGCGCATGATCGTCTGCGACGAAGGCATCAGCGGCACGGTCGGCGGCGGTGAAGTCGAACAGCGCATCTGCGAAAAGATCCGCCGCCTGCGGCCGAGCGCCGTCGAGAGATGGAGTTTCGACCTGGGCCGGTCCGGCCGCGGCGAAGCGACCGGCATGGCCTGCGGCGGTTCGCAGGAGGTCCTGGTCGAGCCCTTCGGTCCATCGTCGTCCCTGGTCATCGTCGGCGGCGGCCATTGCGGCATCGCCCTGGCGGCGGCCGCAGCCCGGCTCGACTTCGCCGTGACGATCATCGATGACCGGCCGCAATGGGCCAGCCGCGAGAAGCATCCCGACGCGGCGACCGTGATCTGTGCCGACTACGGCCGCGTGCTCGAGCACATCGCCCCCAGCGACAGCCACTACGCGGTAATCATGACGCACGGCCACCGCCACGACGAAACGGTGTTGCGGCAGTTGCTGAGCCGTTCCTGGCGCTACCTGGGCATGATCGGCAGCCGGCAGAAGGTCCGCGAGATGCTGGCCAGGCTCCAGGCCGACGGTATGGCCACAGAAAAGCTCCGCCGGGTTTTCGCCCCGGTCGGCTTCGCCATCGGCTCGCACGCGCCGGCGGAGATCGCCGTCAGTATCCTGGCCCAGCTCCTCGCCGTTCGCAACGGCGTGACCGCCATCCGATTCAACGACAATCCTCTGCTGGAACCATAGCCGGCCGCTCCTTCTGAGCAGGCAAGCGAGGTAAAAAAATGACGAAGCCAATGATCAGCCGGAAACGAGCCGCCGGTCACTTTTTCCTGGCCGCCGGCGCGGCTTGGGGGCTCTGTGAAACCGGGATCGGTCTGGGTTTGCGCGGCTTGTGCCAGGCCGGCATATCCGCCGCGCTCCTGGCCGGATTCGGGCTCTTCTGCCTGGCCGCGGCCGTCGGCTTTTCCGGCCGCCGATTGCCGTCGCCGCTGGTCCTTCTTCTGGCTGTCCTGTTAAGGCTGCCGGCGGCGCCGATTCTGGGCCGTCCGCTCGCCAGCCCAGCCATCTTCAACCCGGCCTTCGCCCTGGTCACCGAGTTCGCCGCCCTGGCCGCCGTTCTGGCTTTGCTCGGTCGCGGCACGGGCCGGAGCCTGGCCGCCGACATGGGGCGCGGCGCCATGGCGGCGCTGACTGCGGCGCCGCTCTTTCTGGCCGTCGGATTCTTGTCGCGGCAGCCGGCCTGCCTAGCCGCCGGCACGGCCATCCCGGCCTGCCTTTATTTTGTGCCGCTCAGCGCGGCCATCGCCGCCCCGGCTTTCGCCGGCGGCGTGCGCTTCGGCCGTGCCGCGGAGCGGGCGCTCGGGGCCAGAACGCCGCTCGCCATGCGCCTGCTGGATGCCGCGGCGCTGGCCATGCTGGCCGCCATCGTGCTGATCGAGCGTCTGCGCGGCTGAGGCACGGAGCGCTCAGGGCCGACGGCCAAGCCGGACGTGACGAAGTAGTTGGCTGGAATTTCTCGGCCGTTAGCCGAATATCGGGGTCCTTCTTTTTGCTTGACTATCGCTCTCAATTCATCCATAAAACAGTTCCAGGATAATCCGCCGACCGAACGGCATACTGGCGATATATAGGGAGCCGTTTTATGAAAGAACACTTCGAGATCATCATCCTCTTGGGGCGTCCCGCTTCGGGCAAATCAGAAGTTATTGATTATTTGAAAAAGACCCCGATCCCGGAGCGCTTGAAGCGTTTTCATATCAATGGATTTGAAGAAATTGACGATTTTCCCTTGCTTTGGACATGGTTTGAAGAAGACGCCATCTTGGAAAAGATCATGCATAAGCCGCGATTTCATACGGACCCTGACGGGTATTTCCTTCATACCTATCAATGGCATCTGCTGATCGAGCGCATCTCCTTCGAATACAAGAAGAAGCTGCGCGAGGCCGGCTACGCCGAGACCGTGACGACGCTGATCGAGTTCAGCCGCGGCACCGAGCACGGCGGCTACCAAGAGGCCTTTCGCCACCTTTCGGACGACATCCTGGCCAAGGCTTGCCTCCTTTACATCGACGTCCCCTATGAGGAGTCCTTGCGCAAGAACCGCCGCCGTTTCAACCCAAACCGCCCGGATTCCATCCTGGAACATGGTTTGCCGGATCAGAAATTGGAGCGTTTATACAAGGAAGTGGATTGGGAGAGCTTTAAAGGAAAGGATCCTGAATTCATAGATTTCTCCGGCCGCAGGATGCCCTATGTCGAGCTCAAAAACATGCCGGAAGTGACGGATGACCCCCACAAGCTTGGACCGGCCCTGGAGGTCTGCCTCACCAGATTATGGAACCTCCAGAGCAAGACATAGGAAGGGAACCATGGAAAAACGAGCCTTCAAGAAATTTCTTTCCGACTACAGCATTTGGGGCTTCGCGCTGGGGTATTTTGCTTGTTACATCCCCTACAGTCTCTTAACGAAGATCATGAGCAAAGGACTATTGCCGTCGCTTCACGGGACATCCATGGACGGTTTTGCCATCCTTCCCGTCGTCGCCGTGGCCACCCTGCTGACCATGATTCTCGTGATCAGTCTCCTCGGCTGGTGGAAGTATGCGAAACATTCGACGGTCTTCGGCCTCAGCGTGCCTCATCCGACGAAATGGACTTTTTTATCCGGCTGCTTTACCTCCCTCATCATCGGGACGACCACCCTGGCTTATACCTTTGAAAGCGTCAGCATTGTCCTGGCCATGCTTCTCATGCGGGGCGGTGTCCTGCTCATCGGCCCGATTGTCGATGCCAGCACAAAGCGTAAGGTCCGCTGGTTCTCCTGGGCCGGTTTTGCCGGCGCGGGACTTGCGCTTCTGCTCAATGTCCTGGACGCGAAAAGCTTTCGCATACCCCTTTTATTGGGACTGGTTATTCTGATCTACATCCTCAGCTATTATATGCGCTTCCAGTTCATGAGCCGGAATGCCAAATCAGATATAAAGGACGTGAATCTTCGCTATTTTGTCGAAGAAACCATGGTCTCTACGCCCATGCTGGTCATTATTCTGGGGATCTTTGCCCTCTTGAAGGGGAAGATCGGAGCCGATATCCGGCTGGGATGGACCATGCACTGGGGTCAGCCCTATCTCTGGGCGCTTTTTCTGATCGGGGCGATGTCCCAGGGGACCGGCTTTTTCGGAACGCTGGTCTTTCTGGATAAACATGAAAACACCTACTGTATCCCGGTCAACCGCGCCTCCAGTGTCCTTGCGGGAGTGATCGCGTCCATGGTGTTGACTCTTTTCCCGGGACAGCGGCTGCCGGCAACGATGGAGTTTGTCGGCGCCGGCGTTATGATCGTCTCCATTCTGTTCTTGAGTATTCCGCCTCTTGTTCAAGCGAGGCAAAAGAGGGGCTAGAATCCCTGGCGGCTGTTGTAGACTGTTCCCTGCTTTCTTTTATAAAGCTCCAAAACGGCGACGGCTTCGCCGCGCAAGCGTCCGCTTTCGACTTTGATTCCGCGTTTCAGCAGCTCCTGCGGCCAAGCAACCGGCAGCGGCCCTTCGTCGAAACCCAGGATGGCGTTCACATCAACGGCCGCGGCGCCGAAGCTCAGATTCGTGACCCCCGACCACAATATGGCGCCCAGACACATCAGGCAGGGTTGGGAACTGGTCACTAGCGCGGTAGGGTTTGCAGCATCATGACCCAGGTCCCAAGTTTGCAGGCGCTTCTGGGCGAAGGCAATGGCCATGATTTCAGCATGGGCCGGCGACAGGCTCAACGGTTCGACGCGGTTGACGCCGGCGGCCAGCAATCGGCCGCTGTCGGCGGCGAAGACCCCGGCCGCGAAAGGCCCGCCGCTGGCATGCTCCACGTTCCGCCGCGACAGCCCGATGATCCAGCGCAGGCGCTCCTCGGGATCGGGAATGATAATATCCCGGCCGGATGTTAGTTCCTCAAGCCAGGCGGGCAAGGTCAGCAGGATGCCGCAAGCAGGATACTCTTCATTGTTCATGGGTATTCATTATAACATGGCACAGCAGGTCCTTTGATATCCCGATCCCCCCGGCTTCCCTCCTTCAGCAAAAGGGAACATTGACAAGGCCCCGGGAGTTCCCTAAAATCATGTTCCGGTTTGGCCGGGAAGAGGCGTCACCTATGCAAGTAAAAGTGAATGGACAAACGATCGAGACTTTTGCGGGAGCCCGGGTCAGGGATGTCCTGCTCAAATATTCCCGCGCCGAATGGACGCTGGTGCGGAAAAAAGAAAAGAAAGTCAGCGACCCGCACGGCCATGAGGTCGACCTGGACGGCGAGTTGAACGGCGGCGAAGAATTGGTCATTAAAGCCTGCACCCCGGCGGAACCACGCTCATGAAACGCGTCCTTTCCGCCGGCCCGTTGCTGCGCTTGCTTTTATTTGCCCTGCTCGGCGTTCTTGTCTTGACGTCCTGCGCCAGACTGCCGCCCGCATCGGCCGCGACATCTGCGACGTCTGCGACGTCTGCGACGACCAAGGCGTCCGCGACAACCGGGTTGCCAAAGGCGACCGGATTGCCTACGCCGGCCGGCCCGGCCGAGACCCACATCGTCCTCTTCCACTCCAACGACGTTCACGGCCGGATCGACGCCTTCGCCAAGGTGAAAACCATCCTCGACGCCGAGAAGAAGGGCGGCGCCGACGTCTTCTACGTCTCGGCCGGCGACAATTTCACGGGCGACCCGGTCATCGACCGCTACGACCCGCCCGGCGAACCGATGCTGGAGCTGCTCGGCCGCCTGGGCCTCGCGGTTGTGTGCCCCGGCAACCACGAGTTCGATTACGGGTTGGGGACCACGCGCCGGTTCGCGTCCCGCTTCCCCATGGTCTCGGCCAACATCGAGGCGCCGGAGGGCGTCTTCCCGGAGCTCCGCCCGTGGACGGTGCTGAAGACCAAGAACGGGACCTCGATCGTCGTCTTCGGGCTGATCCAGATCGAGCCCGAAAACGGCTTGCCCTCGACTCATCCCGACAAGGTCAAGGATCTGCGCTTCCGCGAACCGCTGGCCAAGGCCTTGGAGATGAAGGGATTGCGCGACAAGGGCCAGGTCCTGGTCGCCCTGACCCACATCGGCCACGATCAGGACCTCCTCCTGGCCCGGCGGATGCCGGAGATCGACGTGATCATCGGGGGCCATTCCCACACCCGCGTCGATCCGGCGGTGACCGTCAACGGCGTGCTGGTCGCCCAAGCCGGCAGCGGCAACTTCTATCTGGGCCGGATCGACCTGCGGCTTCGGGACGGCCGGGTGATCGAGAAACAGGGCCGGTTGATCGACCTGGGCCAAGCGCGGGACGAGGACGCCTCGATCAAGGCCATGGTCGCCGAATACCGCCGCAACCCGGCTCTGTCCCGCGTCCTGGCCAAAGCCCCGCTGGAGATCAGCGGCATGAACGCCTTGGGCAGCCTGATGACCGACGCCATCCGCCGGACCCACAGCCTGGATATCGCCTTCCAGAACAACGGCGGCATCCGCGTCGGCCGCCTGCCGAAGATTATCACCCTGCGCGACGCGTATACGCTGGACCCGTTCGGCAACCAGGTCGTCGAGATCGCCATGACCCCGACCGAGATCAGGGGCCTGATCAAGGCCTCCTTCGAGAAGCGGGGCGACATCGACCTTCAGGTGTCGGGGATCACGTACGTCGTCCGCACGGACGGGACCCCGCGGGTCCGGGAGATCCTGTTGCGCCTTCCGGACGGGGCTCCCCTGCCCGAAGACCGAACCTACAAGGTCGGTCTCTCCAGCTACATCGCCAGCTCCTACAGCTTCGTCCACCAGGATCCCGGCCGCTCCCTGCAGACCACCACGGTCGACGACCTGATTGACTACCTGGAAAAGGGCGCGGATCTGGGGCTTTACCGGGACGTCTTGCGGGCCGTCTGGGAGAAGGCCCCGGCGCCTTCCGGAAACTGAACGGGGCGGGAGAGGCGAGATGGCCCAGCTTTATTTCCGCTACTCGACCATGAACGCCGGTAAATCCACTGAGATCCTCAAGATCGCCCACAACTACGAGGAGCAGAACAAACATGTCCTGCTTTGCACCCCGGCCATCGACGACCGCTTCGGCCGCGGCCGGATCACCTCCCGGATCGGTCTCCAGCGCGAAGCGCAGATCATCGACAGCGGCACCGACATCCTGCGCTTGGCCCGGGAGGCCAATCCCGATTGCGTGCTGGTCGACGAGGGCCAGTTCTTGACCCGCGAACAAGTGGTCATCCTGACCCGCATCGTCGACCAGCTGAACATCCCGGTCATCGTCTACGGCCTGAAGAACGATTACCGCAACCATCTCTTCGGCGGCAGTGAAGCGCTGCTGCTCTTCGCCGACAAGATCGAGGAAGTGAAAGCCGTCTGCTGGTACTGCCCCAAAAAGGCGACCATGCTGCTCAAGTACAAGGACGGCCAGCCGGTGGGCGATGGTCCGCAGATCGAGATCGGCGGCAACGACAAGTACATATCGGTGTGCCGCAAATGCTACGGGCAAAAATTGGAGATCAAGTAGGACGGCCGAAGCTGCCGAGACCGCTTTTGACTATCTTTCAACCCTGTGGTAATTGTTCTAGGGGATGGCGAAAATCGAAATTAAACCCACTCGACTCCCCGGGCTGAAGCCCGGGATAGATTCAGGGTTAATACTGAGCGGTGCTTTATACCCCGATTTAAAAATCGGGGTTTGGCGCCGCAAACGTATCAACCGCGTCTTCCTGATTATCCTCGATTCCCTGGGCGTAGGCAGCCTGCCCGATGCCGCCGCCTACGGCGATGAAGGAGCCAACACCCTGGGCCATATTGCCGAACGCCGCGGCGGATTGAATTTGCCCCATCTGGCAAAACTCGGGTTGGGGAACATCATCCCCATCCTGGGCGTGGCCCCGGCCCCTGCTCCTCTGGCCTCCTGGGGGCGCATGGCCGAAATGGCCCGCGGCAAGGACACCCTGGCCGGCCACTGGGAGCTGATGGGCGTCGTTCTGGAACAGCCGTTGGCTCTGTTCCCGCGGGGTTTCCCCCCCGACTTGCTGGCCGAATTCAAGCATCAGACCGGGGTGGCCGGTATTTTGGGCAACAAGGCCGCCTCGGGCACGGAAATCATCGCTGAGCTCGGAGCCGAGCACGCGCGCAGCGGCTTTCCCATCGTCTACACCTCGGCCGACAGCGTCTTCCAGATCGCCGCGCATGAAGACATCATCCCGTTACCCGAGCTTTACGAGATGTGTCTGCGGGCCCGAAAGCTCTGTGACGAGCGGCGGATCGGCCGGGTCATCGCCCGGCCCTTCATCGGCCGCGCCGGACAATTCAGCCGCACGGCCAACCGACGCGATTATTCCATGCGGCCCCCCGGGGAAACGGCGTTGGATGTCCTGCTGCGGAACGGATTGGCCGTAACCGCCATCGGCAAGATCGAAAATATTTTCGCCGGACAAGGCATCAGCCGTTCGCGGCCCAGCCACGACAATTCCGAAGGCCTGAGCCTGGTGCGGCAGGAATTGGCGGCCGCCGGGCGAGGCTTGATCTTTGCCAACCTGGTCGATTTCGACATGCTCTACGGCCACCGCAACGACATCGATGGCTATTCGGCGGCCTTGGAAGCCTTCGATCGTGAGCTGGGCGTC
>Ga0315287_10004531_pt1 | contig 13570 bp, 8 predicted proteins | sample YL17G11_0_MG_FD_205037 | JGI IMG/M metagenome (GOLD analysis project Ga0315287, IMG submission 205037) | Sediment microbial communities from Yellowstone Lake, YNP, Wyoming, USA - YL17G11_0 | ecosystem: Environmental > Aquatic > Freshwater > Lake > Sediment | place: USA: Wyoming | collected... | reverse complement strand
ACCTACAGCGCGCTGGTTCCGAACGAAGCGGGCTACGAGCGACTGCGCGCGGCTGCGTTGCCGGTAGCCGCGTTCTTCGTGTCGGCGAGCGAGACCCATAACCGCAAGAACGTGAACCGCAGCGTCGCCGATCATCTCGAGCGCTTCCGGCCGGTCGCCGAGCGCGCGCGCGCCGATCGCGTGCGGTTACGCGCATACGTCTCGACGGTGTGCGGCTGTCCGTATGAAGGCGACGTCGCGCTGGGCGCGGTCGTCGATCTGGTGCGCCAGCTCGACGCGCTCGGCGCCGACGAGATTTCGCTCGGCGACACGATCGGTGTCGGGGTTCCGAAGCAGGTGCGCGCGCTGGTGCGCGCCGTCGCGGGCGCCGTCGCGCTGGAGCGCGTCGCGCTGCACCTGCACGACACGTGGGGCCGCGCGCTCGCCAACGTGCAAGCCGGCTACGAGGAAGGCGTGCGGACCTTCGACGCCTCGCTCGGCGGGCTCGGCGGCTGTCCGTACGCACCGGGCGCGTCGGGCAACGTCGCGACCGAGGACGTCGTCGATCTCTTCGAGCGCGCGGGCGTCCCGACGGGCGTCGATCTCGACGCGCTCGTCGATGCAACGGCCTGGCTCGAGCGTGACGTGCTGCACCGCGCGCTGCCCGGTCGCGTCTATCGAGCAAGGCTCGGACAGCGCGAACGCGAACGAAGCAACGCAGAGGGGGCGGCTTGAAGACCGGCGACGACGTCCGCGGGAAACTCGCGAAGATCGAGCAGGGCGGCGGCCCGAAGTATCACGAGAAGGCGCGCGAGGAGAACAAGCTCTTCTGCCGCGATCGGCTGGCGCTGCTACTCGACGCGGACTCATTCGTCGAGGACGCCGCCTTTGCGAACAGCCAGGCGCCCGATCTGCCCGCTGACGGCGTCGTCACCGGAACGGGTCGGATCAGCGGCCGCCCGGTGTGCGTGATGGCGAACGACTCGACCGTGAAGGCAGGCTCGTGGGGTTGGCGCACCGTCGAGAAGATCCTGCGCATTCAGGAGACCGCCGAGCGGCTGCAAGTGCCGCTCGTCTATCTCGTCGACTCGGCCGGTGCACGCATCACCGACCAGATCCAGATGTTCCCCGGCCGCCGCGGCGCCGGTCGCATCTTCATGAACCAGTGCCGGCTCTCGGGCTGGATCCCGCAGCTCTGTCTGCTCTTCGGTCCGTCGGCGGCCGGCGGCGCGTACATCCCGGCGTTCTGCGACGCGCTGTTCATGGTCGAAGGCAATGCCAGCATGTATCTCGGCTCGCCGCGGATGGCGGAGATGGTGATCGGGCAGACGACCACGCTCGAAGAGATGGGCGGCGCGCGCATGCACTGCTCCGTGTCGGGCCTCGGCGATCTGCTCACGAAGACGGAACAGGAAGCGATCGCCGCAGCGCGAACGGTTCTCTCGTATCTCCCGCTGCGCGCTGGCGCCGCACTGCCGCTCGCGGAGCCGCGTCCGCCCTCGAAGGATTGCGCCGAGCTCGAGGCCGCAATCCCGCGCGACGAGAACAAGCCCTTTGACATCCGCGAGGTGATCGACCGCATCGTCGACGCCGATTCGTTCTTCGAGCTGAAGAAACTCTGGGCGGGCGAGCTGCTGACGGGTTTCGCGCGCATCGACGGGCGCCCGATCGGCGTCGTCGCGAACCAATCGAAGGTGAAGGGCGGCGTGCTCTTCGTCGATTCCGCGGACAAGGCCGCGCGCTTCATCGGTCTCTGCGACGCCTACGGCATCCCATTGCTTTATCTCGCCGACGTGCCCGGTTTCATGATTGGCAAGCAGGTCGAGCGCCAGGGCATCATTCGCGCCGGCGCGAAGATGGTGATGGCCGTGGCCGAGGCGAAGGTGCCGCGCATCTCGGTGATCGTGCGCAAGGCCTACGGCGCAGGTCTCTACGCGATGGGGGGTCCGGGCTTTGCGCCCGACGCGTGCCTGGCGCTCCCAACGGCAATGATCGCGGTGATGGGTCCCGAGGCCGCCGTGAACGCCGTCTACTACAACAAGCTGCAGGCAATGCCCGAGGACGAGCGCAAGGTCGAAACAGAGAAGCTGCGCAGCGATTACCGCGAGGACATCGACATCGAGCGCCTCGCGAGCGAGCTGGTGGTCGACGCGATCGTCGCGCCGGAGCGCCTGCGCGAAGAACTGGTCGCGCGATTTCGCGCGATCGGGGAGCGGCCGCAGGAGGCTGCCGCGCCGAAGCGGCGCAGCGTCGTTCCGATGTGATCGGAGCCCGAGCGGAAGTTGCCGGTTGAGCGGACCGATGGACCGTGCTAGCCAGTTGACGTGAACTGGCAAACTGCGTCGGACGACCGCTCGCATCCCGGCCCCGAACTCTCGATCGCCGATGTCTGCGACCGCACCGGCCTCTCGGCCCGCACCGTTCGCTACTACGAAGAACTGGGCCTACTGCCGGACGTGCGGCGCAAGGCCGGGGCGCGACGAGTCTACGGCGCCGATGAAGTCGAGCGCATCCGCTTCATCCAGCGCCTGAAGAAGCTCGGGCTCGCGCTCGCCGAGATCCGCGACCTGAATGACGTCCACGCGATCGGCGGCTCGACGGCAGCGATGCTCGACCGGCTCGACGAGGTTCTCGCGCAGCGTCTCTCGGAGCTCGATGCGCGCATCGGCGAGCTGGCCGGGCTGCGCGACCAGATCGAGAAGTACCGCGCCCGCGTCGCGAGCCGGGCGGGCGCGCTGCGCACCGGGAAGGGGAATTCGTGAGTTCTGCGCCGCTTCGCACGGCTCGGCCGATTGCCGCCGATGGGGCGGTGCGCGTGGTCACGGCCGCGTCGCTCTTCGACGGCCACGACGCGTCGATCAATATCATGCGCCGCATCCTGCAAGCGCAGGGCGCCGAGGTGATCCACCTCGGTCACGACCGCGGCGTCGACGAGATCGTCGATGCGGCGGTGCAAGAAGACGCGCACGCGGTATGCATCTCGTCCTATCAGGGCGGGCACATGGAGTTCTTTGCATTCCTGGTGGAACAACTGCGGGCGCGCGGTGCAGGCCACATCCGCGTGTACGGCGGCGGCGGCGGCGTGATCGCGCCCGCCGAGATCGAGCAGCTCCACGCCCTCGGCGTCGCGCGCATCTTCAGCCCCGAGGATGGCCGGCGCCTCGGACTCGAAGGGATGATCCGGCAGATCCTCACCGAATCGGCCGAAAGACCGCGCGTCGACGCGGCGGCCGAGCTTGCGCGACTCGCGCCGAGCGAGCCCGTCGCGGTGGCGCGACTCGTGAGCTGGTTCGAAGCGCGCGGGGGCGAAACCAGTGCCGAGGTGGAGCGCGTGCGCGCGGCTCTCGCGAAGCGCCGTCGCGGCGCGCCCGCGCCGGTCGTCGGCTTCACCGGAACCGGCGGTGCGGGCAAGTCGAGCGTCGTCGACGAAGTGGTGCGGCGTCTGCGCCGCGATCACCCGACCCTCACGATCGGCTGTCTGCTGGTCGACCCGACCCGGCGCCGCACCGGCGGCGCGCTGCTCGGCGACCGCATTCGGATGAACGCGATCGGGCAGCCCGGTATCTACGTGCGCTCACTCGCGACGCGTCAGGCGCACCTCGCGCTCTCGCAGGCCGTGCGCGACGCCGTCGCGGTGCTGCAAGGCGCGGGCTTCGATCTCGTGCTGGTGGAGACGGCCGGCATCGGCCAGAGCGACTCGGAGATCACCGAACTCGCGGATCTCTCGATCTACGTGATGACGCCCGAGTATGGCGCGCCCTCGCAGCTCGAGAAGATCGAGATGCTCGATCTCGCCGACCTGGTGGTCTTGAACAAGTCGGATCGCCACGGTGCGCAGGACGCGCTCCGCGACGTGCGCAAGCAATGGCGCCGCAACCGCACCGCGCGCCAGCCCTCCGAGTCATCGCGCCAGCCCTCTGAGTCATCAGGCGGCGCGCCCGACGACGCGGTGCCGGTGTTCGCGACGATCGCGAGCCGCTTTGGCGACGCGGGCACCGAGCGCTTCTACCGCGCGCTCGTGACGATGCTCGCTGCGCGCGCTAGTCACAGTTTCGCGTTGCCTGATCAGGTGCCGCGTGCGGCGGTCGAGACCAATCCGCTGCTCCCCGCGTCGCGACGCCGCTATCTCGCAGAGATCGCCGAGGCGGTGCGCGGCTATCGCGCGCGCTCGGATGCCGAAGCGGAGCGCGCGTCCGATGCCTGGGCACTCGATCGCGCGCTGCGCGCGGTCGACTCGCCCGACGTGGTCGCCGCGCTGCAATCCCAACGCGACGCGACGCTCGCGGCGCTGCCCGAAGCCGCGCGCACGGATCTCGCCGCGTGGCCCGCGCTGCGCGCACGCTACGCCGCCGAGACGCAGAGCTACGAAGTGCGCGGTCGCGCGATTCCCGTGGCGAATCACGTAGAGACCCTCTCGGGCTCGCAGCTGCCGCGCGTTGCGTTGCCGGCGATCGAAGAATGGGGCGCTGCGCTGCGCTTCCTGCGCCGCGAGAATGTGCCCGGCGCGTTCCCGTTCGCCGCCGGGGTGTTCCCGTTCAAGCGCGAGGACGAGGAGCCGACGCGCATGTTCGCGGGCGAGGGCACGCCCGAGCGCACCAATCGGCGCTTCCATCTGCTCGCAGCCGGGCAGGGTACCGCGCGACTCTCGACCGCCTTCGACAGCGTCACGCTCTACGGGCACGATCCCGACGAGCGGCCCGACATCTGGGGCAAGGTCGGCAACTCCGGCGTATCAGTGTGCACCATCGACGACGCGAAGAAGCTCTACTCGGGTTTCGATCTCTGCGATCCCAGAACGTCCATCTCGATGACGATCAACGGCCCGGCGCCGGTGATCCTCGCGTTCTTCCTGCACGCCGCGATCGACCAGCAGGTCGAGCGACACCTGCGCGAGACGAGCCAGCTCGACGCAGTGCGCGCGCGCTTCGCTCCGCACGGGCTGCCGTCGTACGCCGGTGAGCTGCCGCCCGGGCACGATGGTCTCGGTCTCGGACTGCTCGGCATCCCGGGTCGCGAGGCGGTCGACGGGGAGACCTACGCGCGCATTCGTGCCGACGTGCTGCGCCGCGTCCGTGGCACTGTGCAGGCCGACATCCTGAAAGAAGACCAGGCGCAGAACACCTGCATCTTCTCCACCGAGTTCGCGCTGCGCGCGATGGGCGACGTGCAGCAGTGGTTCGTCGACAACCAGGTGCGCAATTTCTACTCGGTGTCGATTTCGGGCTACCACATCGCCGAAGCCGGGGCGAACCCGGTGACGCAGCTCGCCTTTACGCTCGCCAACGGCTTCACCTACGTCGAGGCATGGCGCGCGCGCGGCATGGCGGTCGATGCGTTCGCGCCGAACTTCTCGTTCTTCTTCAGCAACGGGCTCGACGCTGAGTACTCGGTGATCGGTAGGGTTGCGCGGCGCATCTGGGCGGTGGCGATGCGCGAGCGCTACGGCGCGTCCGAGCGCTCGCAGAAACTGAAGTACCACGTGCAGACATCGGGCCGCTCGCTGCACGCGATGGAGATGACGTTCAACGACATTCGCACCACGTTGCAAGCGCTCACCGCGATCGCGGATCACTGCAACAGCCTGCACACCAATGCCTACGACGAGGCCGTGACGACGCCGACCGAAGAGTCGGTTCGCCGCGCGGTTGCCATCCAGCTGATCGTCAACCGCGAACTGGGTCTCACGAAGAACGAGAACCCGCTGCAGGGCGCCTATGTGATCGACGCGCTCACCGATGCGGTCGAAGAAGCCGTGCTGCGCGAATTCGAGCGACTCACCGAGCGGGGCGGTGTTCTCGGCGCGATGGAGACGCTGTACCAGCGCTCGAAGATCCAGGACGAGAGCCTTCGCTACGAAGAGCGCAAGCACTCGGGCGCGCTTCCAATCGTGGGCGTCAACACCTTCGTCCGGCCCGAGAGCGAAGCGGATGCCGCTGCAGCGCCGCGGGAACTGATCCGCTCGGACGAGACGGAGAAGAAGCGGCAATTGGGGAACCTGCGGGTGTTCAAGGCGCATCACGCCGAGCGCTGCGCAGCGGCGCTCGCTCGTTTGCAGTCCGCCGCGGTCGCGGGTGAGAATCTCTTCGATGAGCTGATGCGGAGCGTCGAAGTGGCGAGCCTCGGCCAGCTCTGTGACGCGCTCTTTGCGGTGGGCGGTCGCTATCGCCGCGCGATGTAACGGCTATCTTGCTCCGGCTCAACGGATGGGAGTTTGATCATGTCGAAGCGTGCGGATCTGGAGAAGTGGCGCGCACTCGCGAAGGGCGAACTCAAGGGCAAGGACCCCGAGTCGCTGACCTGGGAGACGCCCGAGGGAATCCGCATCAAAGCGCTCTACACGGCTGCGGATCTCGAGAAACTCGAGTCACTCGATACGCTGCCGGGCGCCGCTCCGTTCCTGCGCGGGCCGCGCGCGACGATGTACGCCAATCGCCCGTGGACGATCCGCCAGTACGGCGGCTTCTCCACCGCCGAAGAGACGAATGCGTTCTTCCGCAAGAATCTCGCGGGTGGACAGCAGGGACTTTCGGTCGCGTTCGATCTCGCCACCCATCGTGGCTACGACTCGGATCACGCGCGCGTGACGGGCGACGTCGGCAAGGCGGGTGTCGCGATCGACAGCGTCGAGGACATGAAGCGGCTCTTCGACGGGATCCCGCTCGACCAGGTGACGGTGTCGATGACGATGAACGGTGCAGTGTTGCCGATCCTCGCCTGTTTCATCGTCGCAGGCGAAGAACAGGGCGTCGCGGTAGAGGCGCTCGCCGGCACCATCCAGAACGACATCCTGAAGGAGTTCATGGTCCGGAACACCTTCATCTACCCGCCGACGCCGAGCATGCGCATCGTCGCCGACATCATCGAGTTCACCGCGCAGTCGATGCCGAAGTTCAACTCGATCTCGATCAGCGGCTACCACATGCAGGAAGCCGGGGCGAACGCGGTGATCGAGCTGGCCTTCACGATCGCCGATGGCCTCGAGTACGTCCGCGCCGCGCTCTCGAAGGGGCTCGAGATCGACGCCTTCGCGCCGCGGCTGTCGTTCTTCTTCGCGATCGGCATGAACTTCTACATGGAAGTGGCGAAGTTGCGCGCGGCGCGTGTGTTGTGGTCGGAGTTCACGGCGCTCTTCGCGCCGAAGAAGGCCGAGTCGTCGATGCTGCGCACGCACTGCCAGACGTCGGGCGCGAGCCTCACCTACCAGGATCCGCTGAACAACGTCGTGCGCACCACGATCGAAGCGATGGCGGCGGTCTTCGGGGGGACGCAGTCGCTGCACACCAACGCGTTCGACGAGGCACTCGCGCTGCCGAGCGAGGCGAGTGCCCGCATTGCGCGCAACACGCAGCTGATTCTGCAAGAAGAAACCGGCATCCCCGCGGTGATTGATCCGTTCGGAGGCTCGTACTTCATGGAATCGCTCACCGCGACGCTCGCCGAGGAGGCGCGCAAGGTGATCGACGAGGTCGAGGCGCTCGGCGGCATGGCGCGCGCGATCGAGTCGGGCATGCCGAAGCTGCGCATCGAAGAGTGCGCCGCACGTCGCCAGGCGCGTGTCGACCGCCGCGACGACGTGGTCGTCGGCGTAAACAAGTATCAGGTGACCGGCGCGGAGAGTGAGTTCGATCTGCTCGAAATCGACAACGCCGCTGTGCGCGACTCCCAGGTGCAGCGTCTCGCGGAGCTGCGTGCGAAGCGCGACGCCGATGCGGTCGGGGGCGCGCTCGACGCGCTCGAGGCGATCGCGAAGGGTGGTCCCGGCAATCTGCTCGCTTGCGCGGTTGCCGCGGCACGTGCGCGTGCAACGGTCGGCGAGATCTCCGATGCACTCGAGCGTGTCTGGGGCCGCCACCGTCCCGAGACGCGGACAATCTCCGGTGTCTACGCGGGCGTTTCCGGCGGCGACGAGGACTACGAGGCCGTGCGCCGGGAGGTCGAAGCCTTCGCAGAAGCGGAAGGCCGCCGTCCGCGTCTGCTCGTCTGCAAGCTCGGCCAGGACGGTCATGACCGCGGCATGAAGGTAATTGCCAGCGCATTCGCCGACATCGGCTTTGACGTCGATATCGGTCCGCTCTTCCAGATGCCGGAAGAGGTGGCGCGCCAGGCGATCGAGAACGACGTGCACGTGGTGGGCGTCTCGACGCAGGCGGGCGGTCACAAGACGCTGATCCCGCAGCTGATCGCGGCGTTGCGCGCGCAGGGCGCCGTCGACATCGCGGTCGTCGCGGGCGGCGTGATTCCGCCGAAGGACTACGGCGATCTCCACGCGGGTGGCGTCGTCGCGATCTTCGGACCCGGAACGCCGGTGCCGAAGGCCGCGCGCGAGGTGCTCGCCGCGATTCGCGCGCGACACGCATGAGCGACGCAGTCGCGGCGTACCGCGACGGAGTCCAGGCTGGCGATCGGCGCAGCATCGCCAAGACGATCACGCTGATCGAGAGTCGCCGTGCCGATCACGCCGCTCTCGGGCAGAGGGTGCTCGACGAGCTGGTGCCGTACACGGGCGTCGCGGTGCGGCTCGGCGTCACCGGTACGCCGGGCGTCGGGAAGAGCACCTTCATCGAGGCGCTCGGGCTGCAGTTGGCCGAGTTGGGCAAGCGCGTCGCGGTGCTGGCCGTCGATCCGTCGAGCCCGCGAACGGGCGGCTCGATCCTCGGCGACAAGACGCGGATGGAAAGGCTCGCGCAGCATCCGGCGGCGTTCATTCGCCCGTCGCCGTCGAGCGGCGCGCTGGGCGGCGTTGCGCATCGTACGCGAGAGACGATGCTGGTTCTCGAAGCGGCCGGCTTCGACGTGGTGATCGTCGAGACCGTCGGCGTCGGGCAGAGCGAGTTCACGGTGGCTTCGATGGTCGATTTCTTTGCGGTGTTGCTCCAGCCGGGTGCGGGTGACGAGTTGCAGGGGATGAAGAAGGGCGTCCTCGAACTGGCCGACGCGCTGGTGGTGAACAAGGCCGACGGCGAACAGCGCGAAGCCGCTCGTCGCGCGCGCATCGCGTATCAGCACGCGCTGGCGCTGTTGCGGCCGACCTCGGCGCATTGGCGCCCGCCGGTGCTGCTCGCGAGCGCGCTCGGCGGCGAGGGAATCGCGGAGTTCTGGCAGCAGGTCGTCACGCACCGGGCCGCGCTCGAAGCGGCGGGCGAACTCGATGCCCGTCGCGCCGAGCAGGCCAGGGCTTGGCTGTGGAGCCTCGTCGAGGAGTCGCTGCACTGGAGCTTCCGGTCGCACCCGGCCGTCGCCCGGGCGATCCCGCGGCTCGAAGCCGAGGTCAGCGCACGCAAGACGACCCCCGGCGCCGCGGCCCGGGCGCTGCTCGACGCCTTCCAGGGTCGATGAGGCCCCCGTCCGCCTTCGCCCTCCGCTCATAGCCTGACAAGAAATAACCTGGCGCCCGGCACCGCTTCGCGGCTTCATTTCGGGGCTGGCATTGCCGATGAGCCCGAGGGTGGCGTGCCGCCGGACGACGGGGTCGATAATGGTCCAGATCAACATGGCAGCGCGGGAGATCACCTTGAAGGTGGTCTATTACGGTCCTGCGCTTTCCGGCAAGACCACGAACCTCCAGCAACTCCATCAGCTGCTCGACCCGGCCTCGCGTGGCAAGATGGTCACGCTCGATACCACCGACGACCGCACGCTCTACTTCGACTTCCTGCCGATCCAGTTCGGCGCGGGGAAGGGCGTCTCGGTGAAGCTGAAGCTGTTCACGGTGCCCGGCCAGGTGATGCACAAGTCGACGCGCAAGGTGGTGCTCGCGGGCGCTGACGCGGTCGCGTTCATCGCCGACTCGCAGCGCGCGTCGGCGAGCGCGAATGCGTACTCGTGGCGAGACATGGAAGCGAACCTGCGCGCGAACGGGATCGACTTCGACGCGATTCCGAAGATCGTGCAGTTCAACAAGCGCGACCTGCCCGACATCAAGCCGCTGCAGGAAATCCGCGCGACGTGGGGCGACATCGCGACCTTCCCGGCGGTCGCGAGCAAGGGTGAAGGCGTGATCGAGAGTCTCCGCGAGCTGCTGCGCAAGCTCTATCGCCATCTCGACGCGAAGCACCAGTTCGCGACCAACTTCGGCGTATCCGAGGATGAGTTCCTCGGCGGCGTCTTTCGTCACGTCGGACGCAACGAGAGCAAGGCCGCCGCAGGCTGATCGCCGCGCGCGCCAGCTGTGCCGACGCCTGCGGTTGACGCTCCAGTCAACCGCCGATAATCTGACTGCGCCGATTCCCGTGGGGAAGCAGAACGACGGACCCGCCGCGTGCTCGCACGCGAGATGGGGCGCCCCCGGCGCGGCGGTCCGACCGAAAGGCAGAACAGCATGGATTCGAAGGCGGCTCCCGCCCTTCGGCTGAAGCCTCGCCGCGTCCCCCCGGAGTGGGCCGACGTCATCGTCTCGGTCGAAGAGGGCATTGCCGAGATCCGCGCCGGTCGGATGATCATCCTCACCGACGACGAGGATCGCGAGAACGAAGGCGACCTCTGCATGGCCGCCGAGTGTGTGACGCCCGATGCCATCAACTTCATGGCGAAGTTCGGGCGCGGCCTCGTCTGCCTCTCGCTCACCGAGGGACGCCTCCAGGAGCTGCGGCTCCCGATGATGGTGCCCGATGGCGACAACACCACGACCTTCGGCACCGCCTTCACGATCTCGATCGAAGCGCGCCAGGGTGTCACCACCGGTATCTCCGCCGCCGATCGCGCGCACACGATCCGTGTCGCGATCGACGACGACTCGCGCCCGCACGATCTCTCGCGGCCTGGCCACATCTTCCCGCTGCGTGCGCGCGATGGCGGTGTGCTGCGGCGCGCCGGCCAGACGGAGGGTTCTGTCGACCTCGCTCGGCTGGCGGGTTTGAAGCCCGCCGGCGTGATCTGCGAGGTGATGAACGACGACGGCTCGATGGCGCGCATGCCGCATCTGGTCGAGTTCGCGCGCGCCCACGGCCTGAAGATCGTGACGATCGCGCAACTGATCGAGCATCGGCTGCGCAACGAGAAGCTGGTGCGTCGGATCGCCGAGGCGGAGTTGCCGACCGCGGAAGCTGGCGAGTGGCGCTCGTACATCTTCGAGAACGACATCGATCACGTCGATCACATGGCGCTGGTGAAAGGCGAGATCTCCGCGGAGAGCGACGTGCTCGTGCGCGTCCACAGCGAGTGTCTCACGGGCGATGCATTCGGTTCGATGCGCTGCGACTGCGGCGAACAGCTCCACGCCGCGATGAAGCTGATCGATGCCGAGGGACTGGGCGTGATCCTCTACATGCGTCAAGAAGGTCGCGGGATCGGTCTCAAGAACAAGATCCGCGCCTATAGCCTGCAGGACAAAGAGGGGCTCGACACCGTCGAGGCGAACGAACGTCTCGGCTTCCCGCCCGACCTGCGCGACTACGGCGTCGGTGCGCAGATCCTCGTCGACCTCGGTGTCCGGAAGATGCGACTCATCACGAACAATCCGGGCAAGCGCGCCGGCATCGAAGGCTACGGCCTCACGATCGTCGAGCGCGTGCCGCTCGAGATCACGCCCAACGAAAAGAACTACGAGTACCTGCGGACCAAGAAGGAAAAACTTGGTCACGTGCTCCACCTGATGAGCTGAGGATTTCATGTTCGAAACTGTCGAAGATGTGCAGAAGCGGCTGGAAGAGCAGGGCTACATCTGCGACCGCCGGATTGCGACGGTCGTGTACCTGGCGCTCAAGCTCGAGAAGCCGGTGCTCGTGGAAGGTCCCGCGGGCGTGGGCAAGACCGAGCTCGCCAAGGTCGTCGCGAAGGCGGCCGGCCGGCCGCTCGTGCGACTCCAATGCTACGAGGGTCTCGACGAAGCCAAGGCGCTTTATGAGTGGGAGTACTCGAAGCAGCTGCTCTACACACAGATCCTCAAGGAGAAGATCTCGGAAGTGATGGAGGGCACCAAGAGCCTGCGTGAGGCGGCCGAGCGCGTCGGTCAGCAAGACAGCGTGTTCTTCTCCGAGCAGTTCATCGTGCCGCGCCCGCTGCTCCACGCGATCACGTCGAAGGAGCCGACGGCGCTTCTGATCGACGAAGTCGACAAGTCGGATCCTGAGTTCGAAGCGTTCCTGCTCGAGGTGCTCTCGGATTTTCAGGTGACGGTTCCCGAGATCGGCACCTTCGAGGCGGTGACACGCCCGATCGTGTTTCTCACCTCGAACGACGCCCGCGAGATGAGCGACGCGCTGAAGCGCCGCTGCTTGCACCTGTGGATCGACTACCCGGACGAGGAAGTCGAGCGCAAGATCCTCGAGGTCAAGGTGCCGGGGATGGACCAGAAGCTCGTGGCGGACGTCGTCGCGCTGATGCAGAAGCTCCGCAGCCTCGATCTGAAGAAGGCGCCGTCGATCTCTGAAACGCTGGACTGGGCGCGCGCGCTGCTGGCGCTCAATGCGACGTCGCTCGACGAAGACCTCGTGAAGGACACGATGAGCGTGATTCTCAAGTACGAGGCCGACATCCGGAAGGCGCAGCAGGAGCTGTCGCGGATGATGACGAAGCCCACGCCCGCGCCGGGTGAGGTGCCCGGCGCGCCGGCGCCGCCCCGCAAGAAGGGCACGCTCCACTAACCGGCGACCTGCGCCCGCGTCGGAGAGGTGCATGCAGCGCAAGATCCTCGAATTCGCGAACCTGCTCCGCCAGAGCGGCCTGCGCGTCTCGGTGTCCGAGGCGATCGACGCCTTCCAAGCACTCGGCGAGTTGTCGCTCGCCGATCGTGACGTATTCCGGGATGCGCTGCGCGCGTCGCTGGTGAAGCGCGGCGACGACATCGCCACCTACGATCAGCTCTTCGATCTCTACTGGTCCGGCTTCTACGACAACCTGAAGAACGCCTTCGACTCCGCCACCGGCTCGCTCGGCGAGCAGGGCATCGACGTCGAGCGGCTGCTCGAGCAGATCCGCCAGATGCTCGAGAGCGGCCAGATGCCGGAAGGCGAGATCGATCTCTCGGAGCTGGCGCGCGCGCTGCTGACCGGCGACCTGAATCAGCTCGAGCAGATGATCCGTGCCGCTGCCGCGCAGGCGGGCGCGGCCCGCATCGAGAACATGCTCCAGATCGGTTTCTTCTCGCGCCGCACGATGGAATCGCTGGGCGCCGAAGGCGCTGCCAACGAACTGCGCGAGCTGGCAGCGCGCCTGCGCGCAGCCGGCATGGGCGACGCCGAGGCCGACGCGATCGGCAAGCTCGCCGAGCGCTTCTTCGAAGCGCTGCGCAAGAGCGTGCGCGACTTCATGGAGCGCGAACTCCAGACGCGCAACTTCGACTACATGGAGAAGTTCCGCCGCGAAGCGCTCTTCGAGAAGAGCTTCTACTCGCTCACCGAAGACGAGATCGCACGGATGCGCGAGGTGGTCAGCCGCTTGGCGCAGAAGATCAAGAACGTGATGTCGATTCGGCGCAAGCGGCGCAAGAAGGGCAAGCTCGATCTGCACACGATGCTGCGGCGCAACGCCGGCCACGGCGGCGTTCCGTTCGAGCTGGTCTTCAAGGAGAAGCGCAAGGACCGTCCGAAGCTGGTGATCCTGTGCGACGTGTCGTCGTCGGTCGCGAACGTATCGCGCTTCATGCTGCAGTTCG
>Ga0315287_10004530_pt1 | contig 13572 bp, 16 predicted proteins | sample YL17G11_0_MG_FD_205037 | JGI IMG/M metagenome (GOLD analysis project Ga0315287, IMG submission 205037) | Sediment microbial communities from Yellowstone Lake, YNP, Wyoming, USA - YL17G11_0 | ecosystem: Environmental > Aquatic > Freshwater > Lake > Sediment | place: USA: Wyoming | collected... | reverse complement strand
GCGGCTGTTGCGCGCGAGATCGAGCGCCTGCAGCGCCCGGCCGATGGCGGCTTGCGCGTTGCCGGCATGCTGAGGAAGCAGCACCGCGCCGACCGAGATGCTGGTCACCACCGCGCCCACGCTGGTGTCGACGACGCTGTCGCGCACCGTCGCCATAAGGCGCCGCGCGATCGCCTCCGCTCCCTCCCCACTGCAGTCCTGCAGTACGATGCCGAACTTGTTGGACGAGAAGCGGCCGATGCAGTCCTTGCCGCGCAAGGCGCGGCCAATGCGGCGCCCGACAATGGTGATCACCTCGTCGCCGATGTCGTAGCCATAGGTCTCGTTGATGAGCGTGAGATCGTTGACGCCGGCGAGCAGAAACGCGCCTTTCGCCGGGGTGCGGCCGGCGCTCCCGAGAAAGCGGGTGAGCTCCTCGGTCAGCCTCGTCCGGTTGAGCTGCCCGGTGAGCTCGTCGTGGTTGCCGAGATAGAGGAGCCGTTCTTCGTGATCGCGGCGGTTGTCGATGATCTTGAGCGTGCCTTGCGCCATGCTCGGCCGCGACTGGGCGTCGATCGAGCAGATGCCGGTGTCCTCGACCCACACCGCGGCGCGGCCGCGGCGTCCCTCGGGGAGGAAGCGATAGCGGAGGCAATAGCGCAACTCTGTCTCGGGCGCGGCATGGGGACCGCCGGTGATCCCGTCATAGCGGGCGCCGGCATGCTCCGGATCGACCAGGAGCGCGAAGACGCGGCCTTTGCCGATCGTGCCCATATCGGCGACGCCGAGCACGGCTTCCGCGTTGGCTGCCCACTCGATCCGGTCACTGGCAAAGTCCCAGCGGTAAGCGGTCTCGCGGATCGTCGTCAGGATCGCTTCGAGCTCGAGCGGAACGTCGTCCGGACTTGAGCCGGCGCCGCTATCGGCGTCGTCGTCGCGCTCGCCAAAGCCGAGCACGCTTCCCGCGCCTTGCGGACGCGCCGGACGCTCGGGACCCATTTGGGCAAGCTCCTTCGAGGATACACTCACTGACCGCCCCCATCATCTTGTATGGGGCGCCTTTTGGCGCCTCGCTTATTGGGGCGAACCCTACGCAACAAGACTTAAGAAAGGCGAAAACCAAGACACATGCTCTAGGACGAGATGGCACGCGAGGCACGCCAAGGGCTGTGCCTGAAGACGCCTTTCGTCCGGCTTGGTTGATAAAGCGTTGCGGAAAACTCGAAAGCGAGACCTAAGCGGGGCTGCTCGTGCCGTAATCGCGCCGCGCCGCATTTATGGTGACCGAGAAGCCCGCGATCACGTCAGTCATCGCCATCAGCATCAGCAAAAAGAAGGTCGAGGTCGCGGCGCGGTCCCAGATCAGGAACAGGATCAGGCAGGCGACGAACACGATCATCGACAAGGCATGGTCGATGATCGAAGCGCCGCCGGTGCGCGTCGCCTTCAGGATCTCGAAGAAGAGAAGGCCGAGCCCGACCACCAGCAGGATGTCGCCGAGCGCGATATGCCAAACGCCACCCGAGGGCAGATTGACATCGAAGCGGGACGTGGCGAAATCGGCGCCGGCACCGGCAAAGCCGACATAAGCGAGCAGTGGGATGACGAGCAGAGGCAGCGCGGAGATCCAGCTCCGCCGTGCGCGCCTGTGCACAGCCTTGCCTTCGGGCTCAGGTTCCATCGACACTCGCGAAACCTCCGTCCCCAGCGGGCCGTTCGGTCTTTAGAGCATGATCCGGAAAAGTGGGAACCGGTTTTCCGATAAGATCATGCTCAAACAAGACTCTAAAGCGCTATCGCGATTCAATCTCAGGCGATGGCGCTTTAGGCTTAAGCCTCTTCTTTGACGGCAAGCACCTGGCGGCCGCGATAACGGCCCGATTTGAGATCGATGTGATGCGGCCGGCGAAGCTCGCCTGAATCCTTGTCCTCGACATAAGTGGGCGCCGACAACGCGTCGTGGGACCGCCTGTTGCCGCGCTTCATGCGCGAGGTTTTTCGTTTGGGAACGGCCATGGGGCAAATCCTATCAGCGGCCCCCCGAGGGAGCCTTCGAGCCCGCCCTTATAGGGGCAATCCTGACTGCTGGCCAGGGGCGGATCGCGAGAAAAGGGCGCTTCATCGCTGAGGCAAGACGCACCCCGCGCGCTGACCGATCACGGGCATGCGGCGCTCGACCGCCCTTGCGACGAGAAGCATGTGCCGGCTCGGCTTCGCCGGATTGCGCCAGCGGGGATTTGGCAGCGCCACAGCCAGCAGCACGGCCTCGTGGCGGGTGAGGTCGGCTGCGGGCTTATGGAAATAGTACCGGCTGGCGGCCTCGGCCCCGAAAATGCCCGGCCCGAATTGGGCGACGTTGAGATAGACCTCGATCATCCGTTGTTTCGGCCAAATGAACGACATCACATAGGCAAGCGGCATTTCCAGCGCCTTGCGCACATAGCTCCGCCCGTTCCACAGATAGAGGTTCTTGGCCGTCTGCATCGGGATCGTGCTCGCGCCCCGAAAAGCGCCGAGACCGCCGCCTTCCTTGACCGCGTCTCTGACCGCGCCCCAGTCGACGCCCCAATGCACGCAGAAGCGGCCGTCCTCGCTCGCGATCACCGCCAAGGGAAGCTGCGGCGAGATGTCTTCGAGCGGCACCCAATCGCGGCGGAGCGTGTTGCCTTTCAGCTTCTCCACCAACATCACCGGCGTGATCGGTGGATTGACGAAGCGGAAGACGACGATGGAGAAGAGGACGATTGCCGCCAGGAAAAGCAGAAAGCGCGCGGCGCGCCTGAGCCAAGGATGCCTATGACGTCGCCTGCTGCGTTTCCGTGTCCGCTCGCCTGAGACCGCTTGAATCGCCATAAGCCGCCTTTTACCTCCCGGTTGCCGCCTTGAGCAACGTCGTATTAGGGTAAGGATTACTCAGGATTTGCGGCAAAGAGCCGCTGTTTTTCGCACTTTCCCCAAGATGACCTTTCTCACACAGCTCGAACGCGTCGCCTGCGCCGTCGAGGAACGGCTCGACCGGCTGCTTGCCCAAGACCCGGTCCAAGAGCGCGGCCCCTCCCCCGGAGGAGCCGAGCTTGGCCAGGCCATGCGCTATGCGGCGCTGGGGGGCGGCAAGCGGTTGCGGCCCTTTCTTCTCATCGAATCGGCGCGTTTGTTTGGCGTTGCGGAGAAAGATGCGCTTCAAGCGGCTTGCGCGCTCGAATGCGTGCATTGCTACTCTCTGGTGCACGACGATCTACCGGCCATGGACGATGACGCCGTGCGCCGCGGCCGTCCCACGCTCCATATCGCCTTCGGCGAGCCGACCGCCATCCTTGCCGGCGACGCGCTGCTGACGCTTGCCTTCGAGATTCTGAGCGACACTCAGACCCATCCCGATCCCGCCATTCGCGCCGAGCTTGTCCTCAATCTTGCCAGGGCCGGCGGATGGCACGGCATGGCGCTCGGCCAGGCGCTCGATCTCAGCCCCGAGCGGCGAGGCTTCAGCGCGGGCGACGTGGCGAAGATGCAGGCGCTCAAGACCGGCGCCCTGTTCCGCTTCGCCTGCGAGGCGGGAGCGGTGCTCGGACGCTCTTCCCCTTCCGAACGTGCCGCCTTGGTCGGCTATGCGTCGTCCTTCGGGCAGGCCTTCCAGCTCGCCGACGATCTGCTCGACGCGCAAGGCGACGCCAGCGCGCTCGGCAAAGCCGTGTCCAAGGACGCCGCGCGCAGCAAGGCCACCCTTGTGGCGCTGCTCGGAGTGGACGCGGCGAAGAAAAGGCTCGGCGCGCTGCTGGAAGAGGCGGAGGCCGCGCTTGCACCCTTCGGCGACAGGGCTATCACTTTGCTTGAGACGGTGCGATTCGCCGCCAACCGCACACGCTGACGAGGAGATGTGATGGCACCGCGCGGGCAAGCCACCAAGCCGCGAGAGAACAATGAATCGCCATGGGCGGCGCTCGCCAGGCATCTCTACGCGCAATGGCGGTTCCTTGCCGCGCTGGCCGTCGGTGCCGCCGTAGCGCTCGTCGTGCCGCTTGAGGACGCGGTCCCGCGCGTCCTCGCCGGATGGAACGCGGGCGGCCTGGTCTATCTCGTGCTGGTCGGTATCAAGATGTGGCAAGCCGAGGTCGAAGGCATCAAGCGCGAGGCGAGCATCGAACGGGAGAGTCGTATCGTTGTCCTCGTCGTCGTCATCTTCGGCTCGATCTTCACCATGCTCGCGCTGTTCGTCCAGCTCATGGCGATCAAAAGCGAGCAGGGCATCGACCGCACCCTCAGCATAGGTCTGTCGGTCTTTACTATCATCCTGTCATGGCTTCTGATCCACACGGTGTTCGCGGTCTACTACGCGCACGAGTTCCACAGCGAAGCTAAAGGCGGGTCGCGCGGCCAGGGCGGCGGGCTGAAATTCCCCGACGACAGCACGCCCGACTATCTCGACTTTCTCTATTTCTCGTTCGTGGTGGGGACGACGGCGCAGACCTCTGACGTCGAAGTCTGCTCGCGCGCCATGCGCCGCGTGGTGATGCTGCACGGCATCTTGTCGTTCTTCTTCAACACGGCGGTGATCGCCCTCGCCGTCAATCTCGCCGCGCAGCTCGTGCAGGGCTGAAGCCCGCTACTTCGCGCAAGTCTTTGCCGGCGCGGGGTTCAGCAGGAACAGCGCATGCTCGGGGTTCTGCGGCGACAGCACGGTGAAGGCGCTGAGATCGACCCCCGGCACCAGCGCCAGATGCTCATCCTCGGCGTGGAACGCGAGCTTCATGGTCTTGCCCGCGCGCTCGAGCGAGAACCTCCCGATGAAGAATCCGTCCGTGAAGCAGGAGAGCGTCTCGCCTGACACGACACAGCGCGCGCCGTCGAGATTCGAATAGGTGTCCGGCTTATCGCGCATCAGCGCAGTGAGCTTGGCGAGATAGCTGCGAGGCGCATTGTCGCTCGCCGACCCGCGCGCGGCGATCGAGAGCGTCAGCGCCGCGACCTTCTGGCCGGGGTGCTTGGCAAGATGCACGGCGTCATAGACGCGGCTCCAGCATCCGAGCCACGGATCGGGGGCTTCCGCGGCCGGTTCGTCCTGAGCCAGAGCGGCGGGGCAAGCGACAAGAAGAGCCAAAACCGCAAGCCACGCTAACCGCATTTCCCTACTCCGCCTCGTTCCGCCCAATGGCGCCTTCGTCAATTCGTCGCTCGATATAGTCGAGCCTCTTCCAATACTTCATATTTAATCTTCAACCATGCTATTCTTCATCTTCAACCGTGCTATTTTCGCGCTCCGCCGGGAGGAAGCAACGATGCCACGTCGACGTATTCTACCTGCCCTCGGCCGTCGCGCGAGCATGATGATGCTGCTTTCGACGTTAGCCGGAAGCATGATCGGCGGCGCGAGTTTCGCACAAACACCGGAGGTTGATGCGCTCAAGGACGCCACCGCGCAAGCCGCCCAATTCCTGAGCTCGCTGCACTCCCATCTCCTCGTTTACGACCGCGTTTTGCAGATGCAGGTGGCGCGCGGCGCGCTGGCCAGCGAGCAGGCCGCCGCACTGTTACAGCAGCGTGCTGAGGACTTGGCGAAAGGTGCTGTGACCGCGGACGCTCAGGCGGAAGAGGAACGACAGGAAGCGAGCGTGTTCTTCAACGCGATCGAGCAGGCCGCGGCCAACGCGCCGGATTGGCCGAGCGCTCAGCCGCCTGACTACTAGAGCGCGCTGGTCTCGGTCATTCTCGAGCGCGTGCGCGCCGAGTATGCAGCGGCGTCAGCGGAGGGCAAGGACACCTCTGAGTCGCTCGATGACGCCTATCGGGCTCTGGCGCTCACGCGCGGAGAGGAGACTCCATCCGCCAGTCCCTTCGCCGATCCCGACGCCCGCATCTTTGCCGCGGTCGATGTTCCAGAGTCCGCTGCACCGCCCGTCGATGTTCCCGACGCGGCCGCTACGCCGCCCGACGCGGCTCTGCCGGGCCACTTGGAGTTTGGCGTGGATCGTCCGGGACAGGACTTGGCCTCGTTCGACCTAGAAGAGGGAGACTCGCCGATCGATTGCGAGAGCCTCTGCGACCAGAGTGCGGACTGCCGCGCATTCACTTTTGTCCAGCCCGGCGTACAGGGCCCCAACCCGCGATGCTGGCTGAAGAACGCCGTCCCCAACCCACAGCAAGACGCCTGCTGTGTCTCTGGGGTGAAGGCCGCGAGGGAATAGCCGCGATGCAAAACACGACGAGGCAACGATGAGCATCTGTAGCCGCCGAACCCGACATGTTCTGTGTTTCGTGCTTGTGCTGATCGCTGCGCAAACATGGCCGGGCTCGGCGAACGCGCTCGATAGGCTCCTAAGCCTGGGACTCATCCCGCTCAAACCAAAAATCAATCAATTCTGCGAGCAGGCCAAACAAGCTACTGACGTAAGCCGTCTGCAAACCATGCTCCAGTCCCTGACGAGCGATTTGGCAAAAGCCCAAGCCGACTACGAAGCTGCAACCAAAGCGGCAGAGGACGCTAACCTTCAATGGCAGGCAAGTTTGGAGGTGCAGAAGAACAACCAGGCGAACGTAGATCACTTGAGGGCGCTGACGAAATCGACTCTCCTGATTCCGGAGGAGAAGGAGCAACTGAGCACCTGGTTACGGCAGAGAGAGGACTTGCTCGTCAGATTAACGACGATGACCGGCATCTGGGAAAGCGCCAAGAGCCAGCTGCATATGGCAACCTACAAGAAGGAAGCCACAAGAAATGCGTTCGGCCAAAGCATAAAATGCGTGAACGCGCGCATCGAGGAACTCAAACAAGTTGCCGTGACGCCGCCGCCGGCAGGATCGGCAGAAGCCCCACCCGCCTCCAAGAAGTGCACGTTGGGGGGACGCGTGCCCGACGTTGAGATACTCGCGTTCCGCGATACAGTCTGTGATTTCGAACTTATGGCGGGCTACGACGGCCCGAACCCCGACTTGATTCAACCCAAAAACGGGACCGTCGAGTGGCGTGCTGGACACGTGATTTATCAACCGGCCCCGGGGTGGCAGGGACGCGATCATTTCGCGCTTTCGGGTCCTTGGACAGCGGCGACTGGCGGTGAGTCGCAGCAAATAACCATCACGTTTTCGGTCGACGTTCAATAGCAGCGCGCAACCCTACTCCGCCGCGTCGCGCCCGATGGCGCCCTGGCCGAACCGCCGCTCGATATAATCGAGCACCATCTGCTTGAAATCGGCGGCAGCGCCAGGCCCGCGCAAGGTCGCGACTTTCTTGCCGTCGACGAACACGGGCGCCGCCGGTGCCTCGCCCGTGCCGGGCAGCGAGATGCCGATATTGGCCTGCTTCGATTCGCCGGGCCCGTTGACGATGCAGCCCATCACCGCGACGGTGAGCGTCTCCACCCCCGGATAGCGGCGCTTCCACGCGGGCATCTCGTCGCGGATGAAATCCTGGATGTCGCGGGCCAGCTCCTGGAAGGTGGTCGAGGTGGTGCGCCCGCAGCCGGGGCAGGCGGCGACCAGCGGCACGAAGCTCCTGAAACCCATGCTCTGCAGCAATTCTTGCGCAACCTTCACCTCGAGCGTGCGGTCGCCGTTTGGCTCGGGCGTGAGCGAAATGCGGATGGTGTCGCCGATCCCTTGCTGGAGCAGCACGGCGAGCGCGGCGGACGAAGCGACGATGCCCTTCGACCCCATGCCCGCTTCGGTCAGTCCGAGATGCAGCGCGAGCTTCGAGCGGGCGGCGAGCAGGCAATAGACCGCGATCAGATCCTGCACGGCGCTGACCTTGGCCGAGAGCACGATGCGGTCGGGTCCAAGGCCAAGCTCGATCGCGCGCTCGGCGCTCAGCAACGCCGACTGCACGATCGCCTCATGCATCACCTCGCGCGCATCTTTCGGCTCGGGCTCTCGGGCATTTTCGTCCATCAGGCGCGTCAGAAGCTCTTGGTCAAGACTTCCCCAGTTCACCCCGATACGCACCGGCTTGCCGTGCTGAAGCGCGATCTCGATGATCTCGGCGAACTGCCGGTCGCGCTTGTCCTTGAAGCCGACATTGCCGGGATTGATGCGGTATTTGGCGAGCGAAGCGGCGCAGGCTGGATGATCTTTCAGCAGCGTGTGGCCGTTATAATGGAAGTCGCCGATCAGCGGCGCCTCCAGCCCGAGACTGTCGAGCCGCTCGCGGATGTAAGGCACGGCGGCGGCGGCCTCGGCGCGGTCCACTGTGATGCGCACCAGCTCGGATCCGGCGCGCGCCAGCGCCGCGACCTGGGCCGCGGTCGCCTCGATATCCGCCGTATCGGTATTGGTCATCGACTGCACGACGACAGGGGCCTCGCCACCGATGGTGACGCTGCCGATCCTGACTGGGATCGCCTGTCGGCGCGGTGAGCTGTCCATGGGCCCAGGATACATCAGATTTCGCACGCCCGCGCCAGAGCCTCAGGCCCCGTCCGCCGGGGCTTCTGCCCGCCCCCGCCCGCCCCGCCCTGCCCCCACGCAGAGGTCGGCCAGGAGCGCGCCGGTCAGCGCGCCCGCGGCTCCGCAGAAGGCCGTGGGCAGGTCGGGGATGCGGTCGGCGGTCAGGCCCTGTAGCGCCTCCGTCGCTCCTGCCAAAGCCATGAGTGCCCCTGCCACGATGAAGGGCCGGGACCAGGCGAAGCAGAGGACGAATGCCACAACGAAATAAGCGAGGAAGTGCTCGATCAGCCAGTGCAGCCCGGTGCGTATCTGCCACGCGACCGGGACGAGCGAATCGACCGCAATCGCCGCTAGAAAAACCGCGCCCGCGATTGCAAACCAATTGGCTCGCTTGGCCGAAATCATGCTTTAGCTCCCGCCGCCAGTGTAGCGCACGGGAGCCGAGCAATCTCCTCCGCTAAGACGACAGCGCCGCGGTCAGCGTGCCGACATTGTGGCGGAACATGTCGAGATAGGTGCCTGCCGGGCCATCCGCGCCCGACAGCGCATCGGTATAGAGCGTGCCGCCGATCTTGGCGTTAGTCTCGGACGCGATCTGGTCGAGCAGGCGATGGTCGGTGATGTTCTCCATGAACACGGCGGGGATCTTCTCCGCCTTGATCTGACGGATGATCTTGGCCACGTCCTGGGCCGAGGCCTCGCTCTCGGTGCTGACGCCTTCAGGCGCGATGACTTCGAGCCCGTAAGCCGCGCCGAAATAGCCGAAGGCGTCGTGGCTGGTGATGATCTTGCGCCGCTCCTTGGACAGCGTCGCGAGCGCGGCCTTCACCGCGTCGTCCTCCTGCATGATCTCGCCGAGATATTTGGCGGCGTTCGCCTCGTAGACGGACTTGCCGTCGGGGTCGGCGGCGATCAGCCCGTCGCGGATATTGCCGACATAGAGCTTGCCGTTGGCGAGACTCTGCCAGGCATGCGGATCGGTGATCGTCTCCGGCTTGCCGCCTTCCTCCTCGACCATGGTGCGCGCCTTCACACCCGTGCTCGCCACCACCACCTTGCCCTTGAAGCCCGAGGATTTCTCCAGCCGGTCCATCCAGCCTTCGAAGCCGAGGCCGTTGACGAACAGGATTGCAGCACCGGCGAGGTTCTTGGCGTCGGCAGGGGTCGGCTCGTAGACATGCGCGTCGCCGTCAGGCCCGACCAGCGTGACGACCTCGACGCGGTCGCCGCCGACTTGGCTCACCATGTCGCCGAGAATGCTGAACGAGGCGACGGCCTTGACCTTGTCCGCGGCGTCCGCTCCGGCCGATAGAGCGAAGAGAAGCGCGAGCGCCAATCCGGCTTGCAAGAGAATACGCTTGTTCATGACAGCACTCCTTCGTTTGAGGGGATCAGGCTTCCAGATGCTTGCGCGGGAGGAGGCGATAGATGAGGCCGCCGCGTGCGCCCAGCAGCATCGAGAGGAGATAGGAGATGCCGCACAGGAGGATGATCGCGGGCCCCGTCGGCACATTGGCGTAATAGGAGAGAAGCAACCCGGACAGGCTCGAGGTAAACGCGATCGCCACGGCGACCAGGATCATCCCCGAGACATCCTCCGCCCAGAAACGGGCGGCGACGGCAGGAAGCAGCATGATGCCGACCGCCATCAGCGTGCCGAGCGCCTGGAAGCCCGCCACCAGATTGAGCACCACCAATACGAGGAAGGTAAAATGCGTGGCCGAGCTCAGATTGCTCGCCGAGCGCAGGAACTGCGGATCGAAGCATTCGAGCACGAGTGGGCGGTAGATCGCCGCCAGCACCACCAGCGTGACGGTGGAAATCGCGGCAACCAGAATGAGCGCCGCATCGTCGAGCGCGAGCACGGTGCCGAACAGCACGTGCAGCAGGTCGATATTGCTGCCCCTCACCGAGACGATCAGCACGCCGAGCGCCAGCGACACGAGATAGAAGGCGGCCAGGCTCGCATCCTCGCGCAAGACGGTGGTGCGCGCGACGATCCCCGCGGCGAGCGCCACGGCGATCCCCGCGACGAAGCCGCCGAGCGACATGGCCGGCAGCGACAGCCCGGCCACGAGATAACCGATCGCAGCGCCCGGAAGGATGGCGTGGCTCATGGCGTCGCCCATCAGGCTCATGCGCCGGAGCATCAGGAACACGCCGATGGGAGGCGCCCCGAGCGACAGCGCGAGGCAGCCCACCAGCGCGCGGCGCATGAAGGAGAACTCGATGAAAGGGCTTGTGATCGCGTCGATCATGCCGGCTGCCGCTCGCGTGCGCCCTCGTCGCGCGCGCAGATCTCCGCGTGCTCGTCGAAGGCCTCGACCAGCTGGCGCGACTTCAACAGATTTGCCGGGGTCAGCACCTTGCGCGTCTCGCCCCAGGCCACGATTTCGCGCGCGACGAGGAGCGTGGTCGGAAAATGCGCGCGCACCTGCTCCATGTCGTGCAGCGCGGCGAGCACGGTGCGCCCTTCTTCATGCCAATGCAGAATCAGCGCGACGAGATCGGCGATGGTCTTGGTGTCGACGGCGCGGAACGGCTCGTCCAACAAAATCAGGGAGGCGTCCTGGAGCAAGAGCCGCGCGAACAGCACGCGCTGGAACTGGCCGCCCGACAGCGCGCCGACCGGGCGATGCCCGAGGTCTTGCAGACCGACGGTCGCCAGCGCGCGAGCGACCTCGGCTTCGCGCTCGCCGTCAAGGCCGCGGAGTGCGCCGATCTTGCGCCAGAGCCCCATCGCCACGCAGTCGAACACCGAGATGGGGAAGCTTCGATCGATCTCGATCTGTTGCGGCAGATAGGCGATGTCGGATTTCGTCAGCCCGTCGAGCTTGAGTGTGCCGCTGAGCGGGGAGAGCTCGCCCATGATGCCCTTGAGCAGCGTCGACTTGCCGGCGCCGTTCGGACCCACGATGGCCAGCAGCTCGCCGCGCCGAACCTCGCCATTGATGTGATGCACTGCGGGATGCCGGTCGTAACCGAGCGTCAGGTCGGAAAAGACGATGGCGGGCTCTTTGCTCTTCATGCTCAATTCAAGGCCCACAGCACCGCGCCCCAAAGCAGCGCTGAGGCGACCGCCACGATCAGGAGCCGCGCCGGCACGGAGAGACGCAACAGCGAGACCCCGTGCGCGAGCGATCTCGGCGCGGCGGAATGAGCGTGCGGGACCGGCGTTGCCTCGCCTGCGGTGGCGACCAGCGCCACATGACGATGAAGCCCACCCTGCTGCTCCGACCGCATCTCGATTCCTTTTCTGAGGGCCGGCTCTAAGCCGGACGGCAGATCTCGCAGAGGCCTGCGATCTCGAGCGTCACCTGCTCGGGCGCGATCTCATCCGGCGCCAGACTAAGCAGCGCCGCCTGGTCCGCGTCGGAAAGGGGAATCTCCACCACCTTCTCGCATAGCCGGCAGATGGCGAAGGCGAACTTGCCGTCGCAGGCGCCGTGACCGCAGGCGATGAAGGCCGAGCGCGACTGGAGACGGTGCACCATCCCCTTTTCCATCAGCTCGTTCAGCGCGCGATAGACCGTGGGCGGGTGCGAGATGCCCGAAACCCTCACCCGATCGAGAATGGCGTAGGCGCTCATGGGCTCTTTGGCTTTGCGCAGGCAGGAGAGGATCTCGCTCTGATTACGCGAAAGCTTGGCGTCGTGGTGGTGATGGGCGGCGTTCATGCGCGATGATATAACATAACATCAGGGGCCCCCGTCAAGCCTTGCGGCGAAGGGCACTTAGTCCGATTTCGGGTCGCCGCGGCCGACCGTCGATCTTACCGACCCATCCTTCCTGTGCAGGACAGCGCGGCCTCCGTGCTCGCGGGCGAGAGAGCGAGCCTTGCTCCAGGCGTCTTTCTGCTTGGTCCACAGCTCGAACCAGCCCTTTTCGTCGCGGAGGCGCCATACGAACTCTGGGCCACCCAGACTGAAGGGGTTGAGGCCGGGTTCGACGTGCCATTCCTTCTTGCTCATAGGGTCGACCTTGATCGGAAGCGAATTCGAGCGTGCAATAGACCCATGCCCCAGCGCATCGCCATCGTCGAGGGCGACATCACCAGGCTCGATATCGACGCTATCGTGAACGCCGCCAATAAGACGCTGCTTGGCGGCGGCGGCGTCGATGGCGCCATCCACCGCGCCGCGGGCCCCGAGCTCCACGCGGCCTGCGCCAAGCTCGGCGGTTGCGAGACGGGCGAGGCCAAGATCACGCCGGGCTTTCTGTTGCCCGCGCGCTACGTCATCCACACGGTAGGCCCCATCTGGGGCGGCGGCGAGCGTGGCGAGGACCGCCAGCTTGCCGATTGCTACCGCAACAGCCTCGCGCTGGCGGAGGCTCACGGCCTCGCCTCGATCGCTTATCCCGCCATCTCGACCGGCGCTTACGGCTTTCCGCCCGACCGCGCCGCGCGGATCGCGCTGCGCACCGTGCTCGATGCGCTTTCGCACAGCACCGCGATGCAGCGCGTCGTGTTCTGCTGCTTCGGCGCGGAGTCGCGAAAAACGCACGCGGCGGCCTTGGCCGCTTCGGTAGCCGACCGGACTTGAGCCTGAGGGCCCGCTATGCGGCCATAATGCTGCTTTGCCTCGGCCGCCGCACACCGTTACTCTTGGGGAGCCCTCATGAGTCGCCGCGGGGCGGCGTTCGGCACCCCAAAGGTGAGACGCGAAGATGCCTGAGCTCGACCCGCTTCTGCTTTCGCGCATCCAGTTCGCCTTCACCATCTCCTTCCACATTCTTTTTCCGTCCTTCACCATCGGGCTTGCCGCCTGGCTCCTCGTGCTCGAGGCGCTGTGGCTGAAGACCGGCAAGGCGATCTACATGGACATCGCCTTGCACTGGACCAAGATTTTCGCCGTGTCCTTCGGCATGGGCGTGGTCTCGGGCGTCGTGCTCTCCTACGAGTTCGGCACCAATTGGAGCGAGCTGTCGCGCCGCGGCGGCAACGTCATCGGCCCCTTGATGTCCTACGAGGTGCTGACCGCTTTCTTTCTCGAGGCCGGTTTTCTCGGCATCATGCTGTTCGGCTGGCAGCGCGTGTCGAAGCCCGTGCATTTCTTTGCCACCTGCATGGTGGCGCTCGGCACCGCGATCTCGGCCTTCTGGATCCTGTCGGCCAATAGCTGGATGCAGACCCCTGCCGGCTTCCGCGTCGCCGAGGACGGCGTGCTGCATGTAACGGATTGGTGGCAGGTCATCTTCAACCCGTCCTTTCCCTACCGG
>Ga0315287_10004528_pt1 | contig 13575 bp, 12 predicted proteins | sample YL17G11_0_MG_FD_205037 | JGI IMG/M metagenome (GOLD analysis project Ga0315287, IMG submission 205037) | Sediment microbial communities from Yellowstone Lake, YNP, Wyoming, USA - YL17G11_0 | ecosystem: Environmental > Aquatic > Freshwater > Lake > Sediment | place: USA: Wyoming | collected... | reverse complement strand
TGGACATTATTTTAATCCTGGAAGTCACCGGGTTGGTGTACTTGCCCTGAAGGGGCGTGGTTTCCCGGAGCATGCCGTCCACCCGGTAGCGGATACGCAACTGGTTTTCTTCCGGTTCAATATGAATGTCGCTGGCCCGGTCCCGAACCGCCTCGGAGAGGATCAGGTTCACCAGTTGACTGATCGGGCCCTCTTCAATTTCTTCTTCGACCTTGGGTGAATCTTCATCTTCCTCCGCGGAGATGGATTCCACCGAAGATTCGCCCTTGGCTAATAACGACCCCCCATACAATTCCTCAATAGCCCGCTGGATCTCTTCTTCCAGGGCGATCACTGGGATGATGGTGAGTTTGGTCCGGATCGACAATTCATCGATGGCCAGGATGTTGAGCGGGTCGGACATGGCCACGGTGAGCGTCTTGCCATCTTCCCGGATCGGGACCAGCAGGTAGTTTTCGGCCACGGTTTGCGGGACCACCAGGATCAGTTTCTTGTCGATGGCCTGACTGGACAAGTCAATATAAGGAATGTGCAACTGGTGAGAGAGGGTCCGCATGATATCTTCTTCCGAGACGAAACCCTGTTTAATCAAGACCCGGCCCAATCGTTCCCGGGTGACCTTCTGCAAGGCAATGGCCTCTTCCAGCTTTCTCTGATCGATCAAACCGGCTTCCAGTAGAATGTCACCCAGGCGCTTCTTAGCAATCATAAACAGCCGCTTCCCTCTTAAATCAATCCTTTATTCTCGGACTCCCTATTCGGCCCCCTCTTGAGCAGCTTGACTTGCAAAATCCATTCCTAATGTAAATCTTGTCTTCATAATTTAGCATGAAAATCCCCCCCACCCCCCTTTTTCTAAGGGGGGAGTTAAAGTCCCCCTTTGACAAAGGGGGATTTAGGGGGATTTGCAATGGTTATTTACATATTAATCGGCAGAGAGGTCCAAACCCTTTACCTCCAGCCCTATTTTTTTATTTCATAACGGGTCCATTTTCGTGCTATAGTTAAAACAAATCAATAAGTTCAAAGGGGAAGATTATTTTGAGAAGCCGGGCGCAAAAACCCCATAAACCGTTAAGGGCCTTGGGAGTCGATTTAGGCGGAACGCGGATAAAAGTCGGAGTGGTGGACGAACAGGGTCGGCTGTCCAATTTGAAAAAATTTTCGACCCGCGTGGACTTAGGCCGAGAAGCCCTGATCCGACGGATTATCCGGATCATTCAAAGGAGCCTTTCCGAGGACGCGGACCCCCAAAACCCCCCAGCGGCCATCGGTCTGGGAGCCGCCGGGATGATCGATCTCCGAAAGGGCGTGGTACTCCTCTCCCCTAATTTTCCGGACTGGCAGCAAATCCCCCTGGCCCGATTGGTCAGTGAACAAACCGGGCTCCCCACCTTTTTGGATAACGATGCCAATGCCATCACTTATGGAGAAAAATGGGTCGGCGCAGGGATAGATATGAACAATTTTGCCTGCTTAACCCTGGGCACGGGAGTGGGCAGCGGACTTATGCTGGGCGGTCGCCTCTGGTATGGAAGTCAGGGAAGCGGGCCGGAAATCGGCCACATGACCATCCACCCCAAGGGCCGGCGCTGTTTGTGCGGCAACCGGGGTTGTCTGGAAACCCTGGCTTCCGCCGGTTGGTTGGTAAAAATGGCCACAAAAAAAAGAGGAACTAATCCCCTGGCCTTTATTAATCCCCTTAGGAAAAACCGGATGGCTTTCACTTCCAAGGACCTTTACCTGCAGGCGCTTCAAGGGGACCCTTTTTGCCGGGACCTTTTTGAAAACCTGGGAGAAGCCCTGGGGATTGCCATTGCCAACCTAATCCATATTCTGAGCCTGGAGGGCGTCGTTTTGGGGGGAGGTCTAAGCCGGGCGGCCACTATTTTCTTGCCTTCTCTGGAGAAAGAATTTAAAAAGCGATTAACGCTGGTCCCTCCCGAAAAAATTAAAATCCGCCTTTCCCGGTTGCAGGAAAAAGGCGGGGTCCTGGGGGCCGCCGGAATCGCCCTGGAACGATTAAATAAAGGATAACGAATGGCTGCTCAAAAAAAATCCATAAGCCGAAAAGAACTACTAAAGAAAACAGATGAATTTATTACCACTTCCAATAAAATCGCCCATTGGGTCAAGGTCCATTACCAGAAGGTAATCTGGGTGGGGGCGGTTGTCGTTCTGGTGGCGGGGGCCTTTTTGGGTTACCGGGCCTATGCCGCTCACCAGGAAAAACAAGGCCGGGAGGCCTATTTCGCCGCCCTGGAATTGCCGGAGATCAACCAAAAAATAAAAAAATTGTCCGCGGTAACCACCGAATACCCCCGCACTCAGGGCGCCCAAAAAGCCTGGATCTCCCTGGGGCATCTTTATTATCAGCAGAAAGACTTCACTCGAGCATTGAACGCCTACCGTTCGGCCCTGAGCCAGGGGAAACTCCTTCCGGAATTTCACTCCCTGACCACCGAAAGCCTGGCCTACGTTCTGGAAGAGAAAGGGGACCTCAAAGGGGCCGCCGACACTTTCATCCAGTTGCTTAAGGGACCCGATCCCCTGCTCAAAGAAAACGCCCATTTGAATCTGGGCCGGGTCTATGTCAAGCTGGGCCAAACCAAAGAAGCCAAAAGCACCTATCAGGATTTCCTCAAAGCCTTCCCTAATTCCATTTATGCCCCTCTGGTCAGAGACCGACTGGCGAAGATGTAATTATTTTTCCTTGACAAGCCATTTCAAAAAATATAGCGTAGCTACATTATAACTATATAAATTATTTTCGTTTACCTAAACAAAAATAATTTATCAAACTTGGGGGGGCCGCCATGCATGCACTATTGTCGGGAAAACCAGGGGATCAGCAGCTCTTGCTGGGCAACGAAGCCATTGTCCGGGGGGCGTTGGAGGCCGGGGTGGCCTTCGCCACCGCTTATCCCGGAACGCCTTCTTCGGAAGTGCCCTTGAATTTCTTTCAGATCAAGCAGGAAACAGACCTGTATTTCGAGTATTCCACCAATGAAAAGGTGGCCCTGGAAGTGGCCGCCGGGGCCGCTGTCTCCGGCCTGCGGACCATGGTGACCATGAAACATGTGGGCGTGAACGTGGCCGCCGATCCCCTCATGACTCTGGCCTACACCGGGGTAAACGGTGGGATGGTCATCCTGACCGCCGATGATCCCTCGCTCTTTTCCAGCCAGAATGAACAGGATAATCGTTTTTATGCCCGGCTTTCCGGCCTGCCCATGCTGGAGCCCACCACTCCTCAGGAAGCCAAGGACATGACGATCTATGCCTTTGAGCTCTCCGAAAAGTTAAGGCTGCCGATATTGCTGCGGACCACCACCCGGATCAACCACTCCCGGGGTATCGTTACCCTGGGGGAAATCCCCCCCCGGCAAACGAAGGGGAATTTCGTCAAAGATCCCTTTAGTTATGTAACGGTACCGGCTGTTTCCCGGACGCTGCATGTGAAGCTCCTGAAGAAATATGATCAGGCCCTGGAAGAGGCCAATCGCTCCTCTTTCAATGCTATCATCGGGCAGGGGAAATGGGGGATTATCACCCAGGGGGTCAGCTTCTGCTATGTACAGGATGCCTTGCAAGAACTTGAGGTGGAGGGGGCCTTTTCCGTATTAAAAATGGGCTTCTCCTATCCGTTTCCTCAGCAATTGGTTGAAAAATTTTTATCTCAGGTGGATAAGGTCCTGGTGGTGGAAGAACTGGAACCGATCATGGAGGAGGCCGTTCTGGCAACAGCCCAAAGAATCGGCCGACAGATCCCGATCCAGGGAAAAGGCATCGGCCTGCTCAACCGCCTCTTTGAAAATGAACCGGTCCGGGTCAAAAAGTCCATTGCCCAGTATTTCGATCTGCCCTACCAGGTCAAGGAACCGGTAGAAATCACGGACCTCCCGGCCCTGCCCGGCCGGCCTCCCAACCTCTGCCCGGGTTGCCCTCATCGTTCCATTTTTTATTCCGTTAAAAAAGTGGTCGGCCAGGAGGCCATATTCCCGACCGATATCGGTTGTTATACCCTGGGGGTCCTTCCCCCTTTGAGTGTGGCCGATTTCGTGATCTGCATGGGATCCAGCGCCAGTTCGGCCGCCGGTTTCTCCCGGGCTACGGATAAGCCGGTCATCGCCTTTATCGGCGACTCCACTTTTTTTCACAGCGGGATTACCGGCCTGATCAACGGCTTCCATAACAACCATAAATTCACCCTGGTCATTTTAGACAACGGCACCACGGCCATGACCGGGCACCAGCCCCATCCTGGGGTGGACTCCACCCTGCTGGGCCAGCCGAACAACCGGGTTTCCATTGAGGCCCTGGTCCAGGGAATCGGGATAAAGATGATCACCGTGGTGAACCCCAAAAAGGTCAAAGAGACTATGGAGGCGGTCAAAAAATCCCTGGCTTTCGAGGGCGTTTCCGTAATTATTTCCCAGGAAATCTGTCCGCTCTATGCCCGGCGGGTGCTGCCGCCCACCAAGGCCAAGACCTTCACGGTCAACGAAAGCCGCTGCAAGAACCATCGGGACTGCGTCAATCTTTTTGCCTGTCCGGCTTTTTATATCGAAAAGGATCGGGTCCAAATCAACGAGAACCTGTGCATTGGCTGCGCTGTCTGCGCTCAGGTTTGCCCGGAACATGCCATCCTGCCCAGGAAGTAAACTAGACTATTTGCGAGGTATCAGCTATGAATACTAAAAGAATCGTTTTCGTCGGTGTGGGTGGGCAAGGGAACCTCTTGTCCTCCCAAGTCTTAGGGGAAGCCGCCCTGCTGGCCGGTTTTCCGGTCAATGTGAGTGAGGTGCATGGCATGGCCCAGCGGGGCGGGGTGGTGGAGTCGGCCGTGGTTATGGGCGGGGCTTTAAGCTCCATCGTCTCCGATGGAGAAGCCGATGTGCTCCTGAGTTTTGAGCCCTCGGAAACCCTTCGGGCCCTGGCCAAATGTTCCCCTGGTTCCACGGTGATCACCAATATAGTCCCCCTGGTCCCTTTTACCGTGGCCGTCGGGAAGGGAGCTTACCCCGATATCAAGGCCTCCCTGGAGCTGATCCGAAAAAAAGTAAAACGTTTGATCGCCTTAAACGCCAACGCCCTGGCGGAAGAAGCCGGTTCGGCCATGGCGGGTAATATCGTTATGCTGGGCGCCCTGGCCCAAAGCGGCATCCTGCCTCTGACCCGGGAGCACTTTCTGGCGGCTTTGAAAAAAACCATCAAGAAAAAACTACTGGACGTAAATTTGAAGGCCTTTGATTTAGGCTTCGAGGCGGCCGCCCGGTTGTAGGGGCGAAAAATGTTTCGCCCCTACCCGGCGTTTGAAATTCGGACAATAAAAGAAGCCCCCGGTTGAAAAACGGGGGCTTCTTTTATTCAACCCTCATGGCCGAAACCTGGCCACGGGCGGGGATGGGACCCCGCCCCTACGAAAAGCGGACTTCAATCGTCTTGGCGTGCAGGGGAAGCCCTTCCTTCCGGGCTAACAGGGTAATCGTATCCTTCAGCCCTTCCAGCCCCTTACGGCTCAGGTATTGGAAAGTCGGTTTTTTGATGAAATCATCCACTGAAAGCCCGGAAAACATCCGCGCGCAGCCCCCGGTTGGCAGGACATGGTTGGTTCCTGAGGCGTAATCTCCGGCCGGAATGGGGGCATAAGGCCCCAGGAAGATGGATCCGGCGTGTTTAATCCGAGGTAGTATCATCCAGGGATCTTCGGTGACAATCTGGAGGTGTTCCGCGGCATATTCATTGGCAAAATCCACCGCTTCCTCTAAACTGGCGCTAACCAGGATCGCCGAATGGCGAGTCAGGGCCGTCTCGATAATCTCTTTTCTTTCCAACCCCGGCAATTCCCGGTTGATGATCCGGCAGATCTCCGCGGCCAGTCTTTCAGAGGGGGTCACTAGCACCGCCCCGGCATCCGGATCGTGTTCAATCTGAGAGAGAAAATCCCAGACCATCCATTCCGCCTTAGCCGTTTCATCGGCTACGATCAGGGCCTCACTCGGACCGGCCGGGGAGTCAATATCCACGATCCCGAAAACCGCCATCTTGGCCGCGGTTACGTATTTATTTCCCGGCCCGACGATCTTGTCCACCTTAGGCATGATTCCCGTGCCGTAGGCCAACCCGGCAATGGCCCAGGGGCCGCCGATCTTAAACAAATAATCGGCCCCGGCAATATCGGCGGCCACAATGGTCACCGGATCGGCCACCTGGCCCTTCTTGGGCGGAGTGCAGGCCACCACGGTCTTCACCCCGGCCACTTTGGCTGGAATGATGTTCATCAGGACACTGGACGGATAGTTGGCCTGACCTCCCGGCACATAGGCCCCCACCGAATCCAGAGGGCGGGTAATTCTCCCGGCTAATATACCCTCGCGGATCTCGACCGTCCACATGTCCCGCTCCACCTGGGCCCGATGAAACTTCTCGATATTCTTGGACGCGGCCTTCAGCGCCTGGACCACATCCTCCTCAACCTGTTGATAGGCGCTTTTCACCTCTTCCGGTTGAACCTGCAGATCCCGAAGGGTGATATCCCCCTTATTCTTTTTATAATGCTCTAAAGTGACCGCATCCCCATCTCTTTGAATGGACTGAACAATGGCCCGTGTCTCCTCGTAAATGCTGGAGATATCCTCCATGGACCTGGCAATGAGAGCGGCCCGGCGTCCGGGATCAAGGTCTTTCAGTCGTTCCGGTTGAATAAATTCCATTGATGGTTCGTCTCCTTATCGAATGTTTAATGGAGGTTTGTTTTTCATTCGAGGTTGGGCGTTCGATGTTCAATGTTCGATGTTCACTTTTAAAACCTCACTTGACGTTTGGATATAGTGCCCCCCCGAAAGGTTGTCAAGTGGAAAAGCGGGCCAGATAATCCCGCAAGGCATCCCGGGTGCTGGAAAAAGCCAAATTCTCCCAGGGAATTTCCGGGGGATGGAAAAGTCCGATCTCCAAGGTTTCGTCCCCGGCTTGGGGAATGCCGGCCAACCATTCGGCTAAGTAGGCCACAATAACCACCAGACTGCCTGGGTAAGAATAAATATTCAGCAGGGAAGTAAGACGAACCTCCATCTCCGTTTCTTCCAGAGTCTCCCGGATGGCTGCCGATTCCACAGTTTCACCCCGGTCCACAAACCCGCCGGGGATGACCCATTGGCCGTAACCTGGCGATATAGAACGTTTAACCAGGACAATCCGATCTTCGTAGGTGGTTACGGTGCAGGCGGCTATCTTAGGATCCAAATAATAGACAAACCCGCAGCGACGACAGACCAATCGTTCCGGTTCTTTGGGTTTTATCACCCGCTGATCTAAATCGCCGCCGCATAAGGGGCAAAATCGGTAAGAGGGATGTTCCTGATGGGGATGGACCATTCGGGGTTCTAAATCGACCATAATCTACTATTCTACGGCAGACCCCTGGGGAAATAAAGACTTTTTTCTTGATTCCTGGGGCTATTCCCGTTAAAGATAAAAGGTTAGGTAAAGTAGTTCAGGGAAGGAGCAGTCTTGGAAAAAGAGAAAACCCCGGGGAACGCCCCGTACAAGAAAAAATCCACTATCCGGGAATATGCCGAATCCATTGCCATTGCCATTTTATTGGCCCTGCTGATTCGGGCCTTTGTGGTCCAGGCCTTTAAAATCCCCTCCGGTTCTATGAAGCCGACCCTTCAGATCGGCGACCATATTCTGGTGAATAAGTTCATCTACGGGGTCAAGCTGCGCCTGCCCTTCACCGCCATCAACTACACCCTGATCCCGATCCGCCAACCCCAACGGGATGACGTGATCGTTTTTATTTATCCGGTTGACCCTAAAAAGGACTTCATTAAACGGGTTATCGGCCTTCCCGGGGATACGGTTCAGGTGACCGATAAAAAGGTTTTTATCAATAATCAACCCTTTGAGGATTTTCATGGTTCCCACAGCGACCAGAATGTGATTCCTTATTATGAGCAACCCCGAGACTCCCTGGGTCCCATCAAAGTTCCCGCCAACAAACTGTTTGTCATGGGGGACAACCGCGACGAAAGCTATGACAGCCGTTATTGGGGCTTCGTGGACCAAAAAGCCATTATCGGGCAGGCTTTTATTATTTACTGGTCCTGGGACCGGCTGAATTTTGGCGTCCGCTGGAACCGGTTGGGCAGCCTGATCAAATAAAGGTTCTTCACCCTAACTTTATTTTAGAGCAGGCCAAAAACCGGCTTGACAATTTTTTTTTCTTGGTTGATTATTAGATGTTTGACCTGATCCGGGATTTGATACCCAACCCTCATGCGTACAAATTTTAATCTGAGAATTTATCTCTAACCGCTATCCAAATATTCAACTATTTTTGGATAGCGGTTCTCCGGCGCAAAGGAAACAAAATGACCTGGGACATTATCCCGAAACCTTCCACCCCCTCTCCCATCGGGATTGAGGGGGTTTTTTTTAACCCCCAGGGGTTCCGCTATGCCTTTTAGTCGCCACCACCTGACCGGGATGAAAGGGTTAACCCGGGAAGAGATCGAAACCATCCTGACTACCGCCGAGTCTCTCAAGGAGATCTCCTTCCGGGACATAAAAAAAGTCCCCACCCTGAGAGGGAAGACGGTAGTCAATTTCTTCCATGAACCCAGCACCCGCACCCGGACATCCTTTGAAATCGCCGCCAAACGGTTAAGCGCTGATACGGTCAGCTTGTCCGCCGGAACCAGTTCCCTGGTCAAAGGCGAAACGCTGATTGATACGGCTAAAAACCTGGAAGCTATGGGCCCCGATGTCATAGTGATCCGCCACTCCCTGGCCGGTGCGCCGCACCTGCTCTCCCGCTCCGTCAAGGCCTCCATTATTAACGCCGGGGACGGGATGCATGAACACCCTACCCAGGCCTTGCTGGACCTGATGACCATCCGGGAGAAAAAAGGAACCCTCCAGGGTCTCCAGGTGGCGATCATCGGGGATATCGCCCACAGTCGAGTGGCTCGGTCCAATATGATCGGACTGAAAACCATGGGGGCCCGGGTCATGGTCGCCGGACCTCCGACCATGATCCCTCCCCACCTCGATGCCTTCGGGGTGGAAGTCAGCTATCAACTCGAAGAAATCATTCCCCGAGCAGATGTGATCATGCTGCTGCGGGTCCAGTTGGAAAGGCAGCAACAACTGCTGTTCCCCTCCTTGAGGGAATACTCCCGTTTTTTTGGCCTTCATCCCGGAAACATGAAAAAGGCGAAAAAGGACGTGATCATCATGCATCCCGGCCCGGTCAATCGGGGAGTGGAACTTCATCCCGATCTGGCCGACGGGCCGTTTTCGGTCATACTGGACCAGGTAACCAATGGGGTGGCTGTTCGGATGGCCCTGCTGTACCTGCTTTTGGGAGGTGAGCGGAAGTGAAATATTTGATTAAGGGGGGGCGTCTCATCGATCCAGCCAACCAACTGGATGACCTCATGGATATCTACATTCAAAACGGAAAAATTCAGGACCTGCTGCCCGCCGCCCCCCGAAGGACCGATAGAGAGCTAACGGATTATAGGATCATACCGGCCGAGGGCCTGGTGGTGACCCCCGGTCTAATCGACATGCATACCCATTTGCGAGAACCTGGCCAGGAATACAAAGAGACCATACTCACCGGCGCCCAGGCCGCCGTGGCGGGAGGCTTTGCCGCGGTGGCCTGCATGCCGAATACCCAGCCGGTGAATGACCAGCGCTCGGTTTGTGAATTTATAGTCAGCCGGGCCAGAGAGGCCCGATTGGCTAAAGTCTTTCCGGTAGGGGCCATTAGCCTCGGGCTCCGGGGGGAGGCGCTGGCGGAGTATGGGGACCTCAAGGAAGGCGGAGCGGTGGCCCTTTCCGATGACGGCCGGCCGGTGATGAACGGCCAGTTGATGCGGCGGGCCATGGAATATGCCAAAGCCTTCCGCCTGCCCATCATTGCCCATTGTGAAGACCTCCATTTAAGCCAATCCGGGGTGATGAACGAGGGCCCGACCTCCACCTGGCTGGGGCTAAGGGGTATCCCGGCCGCGGCGGAGGAGACCATGGTCCAGCGGGACATCTTGCTCTGCCAGCTTACCGGCCAGCCGCTGCATATTGCCCATGTAAGCACCGCCGGATCCGTTCAGTTCATTCGAGAAGCCAAGAAAAAAGGGCTTCCGGTTTCCGCGGAAACGGCCCCCCATTACTTCACTCTGACGGAGGACACCTTGGTCGGTTTCGACACCCTGGCCAAGGTCAACCCCCCCTTGCGGAGCCGCGAGGACCTTCAGGCCATTCAAAAAGGATTGAAGGACGGGACCCTCGACGTCATCGCCTCCGACCACGCCCCTCACAGCTCGCTGGAGAAGGAGGTCGAATTTGAGCAGGCCTTGTGCGGCCTCATCGGCCTGGAAACCGCGTTGCCCCTCACGCTGCAATTGGTGCACAAGGGGCTATTAACCCTGCCCCAGGCGATTTCCAAGTTCACCACCGGCCCGGCTCGGGCCTTGAACCTGGAGGGGTGGGGGCAGCTCCAGCGGAATGGCCCCGCCCACCTGACGATTCTGGACCCCTTCTTCGAATTCCAGGTCGATGTCCAACAATTCCGTTCCAAGAGCAGGAACTCTCCCTTCAACGGCTTTAAATTGAAGGGAAAGGCCCTCTTGACCATGGTAGACGGTCGAATCGTCCACAATCTGTTATTCCAAACCCTTGAGGGCTCATGAAATCCATACTGGTTGTCGATGATGAAGCCAGCATCCGGGAAATGCTGGAGATCCTGCTGGCCAAAGAGGGGTACCAGGTTGCCACGGCCGCCAACGGGACCGAGGCCCTTCAAAGTTTCAAAAAACACCCGGCGGCGGTGGTCCTGACGGACATCCGGATGCGGCCCCTCGACGGCCTGGCCTTGTTAAAAGAAATAAAAAACCTCCACCCCCGGACGGAAGTGATCATGATCTCCGCTTATGCCGATACGGAGACCGCCGTGGAGGCCATGAACGAGGGGGCCTACGACTACTTCCCGAAACCCTTTGATATCGTTGAGCTGAAATCGGTTATCCAAAGCGCCTTTTCCAAATATGCGGGGCAGCCCGAACAGCCGACCCCAGCCGGAACTCCTCTTCAATACCAGACCAAGCCCCTGATCGGCCATAGTCCCCAGTTGAAGCGGGTGTCGGAATTGATTCAGCGATCCTCCCAGGTGGTCAGCAACGTCCTGATCACCGGGGAAAGCGGAACCGGCAAGGAACTGGTAGCCCATTTGATTCACGAAAACAGCCAGCGCCGCGATTTTCCTTTTGTCACCGTTTCCTGCGCCGGGATTCCGGAAACACTGATCGAAAGTGAACTGTTCGGTTATCGCAAAGGGGCCTTTACCGGGGCCCAGACCCATAAAATCGGATTGGTGGAAACAGCCCACCGGGGGACCCTTTTTCTGGATGAAATCGGGGAACTTTCACCCACCATGCAGGTAAAACTATTGCGGCTCCTCCAGGAAAAAAGCTTCACTCCCCTGGGCGGCACCGATGAGCGTTTGGTGGATATCCGCTTTATTTTGGCCACCAATAAAAACCTGGAAAAAGAGGTTATGGAGGGACGTTTCCGGGAAGATCTCTTTTACCGGATCAACGTGGTTTCCATCCAGCTCCCGTCGCTTCGGGAAAGACCGGAAGATATTCCCCTCCTGGCCCACCAATTCCTGGAAAACTATTCCCGGTCCTTAGGTAAAAAGATCAATAAAATCTCCTCCTATGCCCTGAAGGTCTTAAGCCAGTATCCCTTCCCCGGAAACGTCCGGGAATTGGAGAATATTATCGAAAGGTCGGTGGCCATGGAACGTTCCACCATCGTCCTTCCGGAAAGCCTGGCCCTGGCCGCCTTCAAAGGGGTGATCGCTTCCACCGGGGAACTCCCGCAGATCACCCTGCCGGGGGAAGGTCTGGATCTCGATCAAACCATGGATAAAATAGAAAAAAATATTATTATTCAAGCCTTGAAGCGGGCACTGGGCAATAAGCAGCGGACGGCCAATCTATTGAAAATCAACCTTCGCTCGCTTCGTTATCGAATGATCAAACACGGACTGGAACAGGAATAGAGGATAGTTGCTTAGTGGGTACCCCCCCATATTTGGCATGGCCGCCGGGTCTTGGCGAATTAGTAAATTAGGCCCGGATTCGAAGTCCGGAGTACCTTTGGAAAACCCTTTCGCCAAGACCCGGCAGCCACGAAGGTCCAATTTCAAATGGAATCATTAATTAGAAAATATAAGCGCTCGATTATCATCCTCCTCCTGATCGGGCTGGCTTTCGCCCTGGGACTAACTTGGCGATGGATGGAGGGGACCCCCCAATATACCCTGTACCGGATTGGGTCCAGCTTAAAAAACCGCGATTTTGAAACCTTTTTATTGTATGTTGATCTGGATAATATTCTAAAACAGCAGGTGGCCGAATCCTTTTCCACCCTGTTCAAGGCTTCGAATTCAGAGAGCCCCCTGGGGAAATTATTAGGTCCTCTGGGGGAGGTTAAAATCACCCTGATTCCCGGGGTCCAGAACGGGTTGGCCGTGCTTGCTAAACAAGAATTGGAAAAATATTTAAAAAACCCGAATAATCCCACCCTGCCCTCGGCCTTTTTGCTGCTTTCCGCGGCGCAATTTAATACCCGGGAGGACCTCTCGTTAGTGACCTTGAAGAAGGATAGTGATCAGCTTCGGATAGCCATGCGTAAGGCGGCCGGGACCTGGCGGGTGATAGAATTCAATCCCGAGGATACCCAGCGGTTGATCACCAAGTATCTGCTTCCTTGAGGCCGAACTCAAGGCCAGCCCTATTACCCTCTTGACCCATTGACCTACGATGCGACCTCTTGCCGAATATGTGGAGAACCCCCAGGCGATCATTGCTTTTCTGGAGAAATTGCGCCAATCCATCATCCAGATGGCGGTCGTAGTCCTGGTCTTCTCTCTGGTGGGTTATGTGTTGTCTAAGGAAATCCTGTCCTTTCTCCAGCGGCACACCGGGGTAACCCTGGCCTACTATGCCCTGTCCGAGACGTTTTTCGGACTTTTGAATATCGCCCTGGCCGTCAGTCTGGTGATCAGCACCCCTTTTATTCTCTTTAAGCTGTTGTCCGCCCTGAACCAAGTCTTTGACAATTTCACCAGGACCATGATGTTCAGCTTCTGGCTGGGCTCGGTTTTTTTATTTTACCTGGGCGCCTCTTTTTGCCTTTGGATTACCCTGCCCTACGGGACCAAATTTCTCTTAGGTTTTCAAAACCAGAACCTGGAAGCCATCATCTCGGTTCGAAAATTTATCTCTTTCTGTCTCACCTTTATCTTCGGCTTCGGAATCATGTTTGAGTTGCCCTTGGTCATGGTCCTGTTGGGCCGAGTCGGTTTAGTCAAACGGTCTATTTTTACCCGCTACCGAAGCTATGCGGTCCTAATAATCGCTATCATTTCGGCCGTTTTAACCCCCACCCCGGATGCCTTCAACATGATGCTGATGGCCGTCCCCCTGTATATCCTGTACGAAATCGGGATTATCGGTATGCGGATCTGGGAAAAGAGAACCCCTTCTTCAATAGCTAAAG
>Ga0315287_10004527_pt1 | contig 13577 bp, 10 predicted proteins | sample YL17G11_0_MG_FD_205037 | JGI IMG/M metagenome (GOLD analysis project Ga0315287, IMG submission 205037) | Sediment microbial communities from Yellowstone Lake, YNP, Wyoming, USA - YL17G11_0 | ecosystem: Environmental > Aquatic > Freshwater > Lake > Sediment | place: USA: Wyoming | collected... | reverse complement strand
CCTTTGAGGGCATGAATATTCCCGTAATAAGCATGCACCTTCTCAATTTCAAGCAATGCCATAACAGAATCCCCCAAAAATTAGCTTAGAGGAAAGCGAAAGGCGCCCCCCTCCCTCTCCCTCCCCTCAGAGGGGGGAGGGAGAGGGTAGGGGGTGATTCATTCATGCTCGATGCCTGCCTGCGGTAGGCAGGTGCTATGCTCTAAGCAGTTCCCGTGGCGCGACTCACTTCAGATGAGCTCCCCTTCCCCAGGTAGGCTTCGATGACCTTAGGGTCTTTTTGAATCTCGGCCGGAGTACCCTCAGCAATCTTTTGTCCATAGTCTAATACGGTCACCGTTTCAGAGATACCCATCACAACTCGCATCTGGTGTTCGATAAGAAGGATTGTGATCCCTAATACATCACGGAGATGCCGAATAAAGTCCATCATGTCCTGCGTTTCCCTGGGGTTCATACCTGCCGTTGGTTCGTCAAGGAGCAGCAGTTTAGGACGCGATGCCAAGGCGCGGGCGATCTCCAACCGCCGCTGGTCACCATAAGGAAGATTCTTAGCTAAGAAATCACCCTTGCCTGCCAGATTCACAAATTTGAGGAGACGTCGTGCCTCTTCGGCTGACTCCTTCTCCTCTTTCTGGGTAGCAGGCAATTTTAAAACAATGCCGAGGAACCCTGCTTTCAAGTGACCATGGAGACCCACCAACACGTTCTCAATCGCTGTAAGGTTTGGAAAAAGGCGAATATTCTGATAGGTTCGTGCAATTCCGAGACGGACAATTCTATCAGGAAGCAGACCAACCAGGGAGTGGTTGTTGAAGAGGATCTCTCCGGCTTCAGGCCGGTAAAATCCGGTCACGCAGTTAAAGAAGGTTGTCTTGCCAGCTCCGTTGGGTCCGATGATACTATGGATACTCTCCTCCTTGATTTCTAAGTCCAAATCATCCACGGCAATCAGCCCACCGAAACGCTTTGTAGTTTTTTGCGCTGTTAGAATCGTCATCAAATTCTCTTACCGACTGGATGTGGGTGCGTCGCCTTGTGACACTTTCTCGGTCTCAACAGGTTCTTCCTCATGCAACTCGCGGCGACGTACTGCCTCTGGCCAGAGACCTTCTGGTTTGACGAGCATCATTATCACCAAAGCAGCACCATAAACCAGAAGCCTGTACTCAGCGAACTCCCTCAACAGCTCAGGCAAACCAACGAGGGCAATGGATCCCACGATCACACCAGGAATACTTCCCATCCCCCCTACAATGATGATACAGACGACATTAATGGAAATCATTACATTAAAACTATGGGGATAGACTGAGCTGAGTTTGCTCGCGAAGATGGCTCCGCTTAAAGCAGAGAAGGCAGCACCGGTAGCGAAGGCCAGCAACTTGGTGGCGACAAGATTGATTCCCATCGCCTGGGCCACGTCCTCATCCTCACGCACAGCCATCCAGGCACGCCCCAAACTGGAATCTCTGAGACGCAAAGAGATAAATGCAACAAGAAAACAGCCAGCGAGAATAAGATAGTAAATTTGTGGAGGACCGGCAAACTCAAAGCCGCCAATGGATGCTTTAGGAATTTTACCAACACCTTGTGCGCCACCCAGCCATGGCCTTAGAAAGTCGGAAAGAACGAGAATACGAATGATCTCGCCAAAACCAAGGGTTGCAATAGCGAGATAGTCGCCGCGCATTTTGAGGACAGGGACACCCAGGATAACTCCCGATATCACCCCCATGAAAATTGCAAAGGGGAGGGCTCCCCAGAATGACAGATTGAAGAAACCCAACTCAGGTGAGGTCAATATGGCCATCGTATAGGCACCAATGGCGAAGAAGGCCACGTAGCCAAGGTCCAAGAGGCCAGCAAAGCCGACGACAATATTTAACCCCAAGCCTAAAAGAACATATAGGCCCACGATGGTCAACACTTCACTCAGGAAGAGGCCAAGAATCTGGGGAAGAACAAACAAGATAATGAAGAGAAGAAGAAGACTCGTTATCCGCAAGGCACGTTGACCTGCAGGTGGCAGGTGCTGCAAGCCCGTTCGAACAGCATTTCCTTTTCGGGCCCAGAAGTAGATAATGGCAGCAATTAAAATGAACAACGCAATGGCACCATAGATGGTGAGTCCATTGGCGGTAAAGAGCCATTCATTAATAATGGCGAGGGGCCCCCAAAGGGCGAAGGTGGGACGGAGCAAATCTTGTAGCACCCCAGTTCCTACGATGCCAGTCAGGGGGATGATCAAGACCCGACGGACAAGTCTAGGCGAAAGAAAGAATAGACCTGCCAGTATACCACTCAGGGCTCCAGCACCAAGAAGCAGGAAAACGCCAATCTGTATCCCTTGTTTAAAAGTGAGCAATTCGTAAAGGAGAGGCATGGCATTGACGAAAACTTTACGGAGATTAATCAGACTCCCCACAATGACGAGAAGAGCGAGCGAACCCCCTATAATCAGCCCCGTCATGAAACTATTAACAATCACCCATGGCAACTCAGTCCGAGTCGTTCGTTTTGCTGCTAGGTAGCCCATGAACACTGCAACCAGGAGCAATAGAGTATGGCCCATTGAAATGACGTTGCTGATAATGTCGCGCTGGCTAAAAGACTCAACCATTCCGATAAGGGTCAAAAGGACTGCAGAAACGCCGCCGATCAGTCCAATCTTTATCCCTTGCTCTAAAATAGAGTAGATTTTCTTCATTTCCTTTAGTTCCCTTTTCCTATCCCTGCTCCCCCTTTTTAGGCCTTCTTGACCGCTAGCCGTTCTCCAAGAATTCCTGTCGGTCTGAAGATCAGCACAAGCACCAGCATGGTAAAGGCAATCGCATCTTTTAACTGGTATGGTGCCACAATGCCCAAGCCATCCAGAAATAGACTGGGTCCTATGGATTCGATGAGGCCGAGAAAAATTCCACCCAGCATGGCTCCAGGGATATTGCCAATACCGCCCAATACCGCTGCTGTAAAAGCCTTAATCCCCGGGATAAAACCCATGAAGAAGTGCACCTGTTTGAACATTAAAGCATAGAGGACGCCAGCTGCTCCAGCTGCCATCCCACCGATAACGAATGTTGTGGAAATCATCCTGTCAATGTTAATCCCCATCAGCAAGGAAGCCTCTTTATCTTCAGAGACTGCACGGATTGCCTTCCCAACACGCGTACGCTGAATAAAGGAATAGAGAGCAACCAATAGCATTGCAGCGGCCACAATCACTACCGCATGAATCCGTAAAATTCGAAATTCACCGAAAACGATTTGCCCTTCCATCATCTTCACCACTGGATAAGCCTGGAAACCGGAACCATAAAGCCCCCGAAAGGTATATTGTAGAAAGAAGGAGGCTCCAATAGCAGTGATGAGAGGAATCAAACGGGGTGCGGTTCTCAGGGGACGATAAGCAACCCGCTCCAGAAGAAAGGCGATCAACGTTGAAGTAGCCATGGCAACAAGGAAAATGACAATTAAACAAAGGATGGGCTGACGATCTAAAAAACCGGAGGAGTAAAAAGCAGCTGCAACATAATAAGCGGTGTAAGGCCCGCTCATAAAGACTTCACTGTGGGCGAAATTGATCATCCGCAAAACTCCATAGACGATGGTGTAACCCATGGCGATAAGGGCGTAGATGCTCCCCTGAGCCAAACCGAAGATGAGAAAATCAAACCAGTGGTAACGGGTATATCGGCCTGTAGTTAAGGTGGCTGTGGATCCCCAGATAATCATGGCTAACATGACTGCTCCAATTAACCACATGACGATATCTGTTGGAGTAATTCTTTCCCTCAATCTCCTCAACCGTTGCAACATAAAGGGCCTCCACCCCTTGAGATCACTTCGCAAATTGAATTTCGCCCTGCTCTACCTGATTTTCAACCTCCAAATTAGAAGTGAGCCGGGAACGACTTCCGTACCCGGCTCACCATGTTAGTTCACAAGAAACCCGGTTTTTAAAGAGAACCAGGTTACTTCTTGGCCGGAGCTGCCTTGGCTGGAGCCGCTGCTGCAGGCTTCCAGAAAGGTTTATCGGGCATCACTAACTTCTTAACGTTTTCTTCCGTTGTCTTGTACACTGCAATCCTCGGGTCTGCACAGTCACCATATTCGTTGCAGTTGATTGTTCCCGTCAAGCCTTTGAAACCCTTTGTGGCATAAAGGACATCTCTCAGTTTCCCGCGATCAATGGTAAGTGAACCGTCGGGAGCCTTCTTAGCCACCTTCTCAATAGCAGCAAAGATGATCATCGCTGCATCATAGGCATGGGCATGGAAGGGGGCGAGAGGTTTTTCCCCATATTTCTTCTGATGCTTATCCAAGAAGCTTTTATAGCCACCGGCAAAGGCTGAGAAGTCTGGACTTGAGTGATACATACCCACTGCTGTCTCACCGGCAGCCTTATAGAAGTCGGGAGAGAAAATACCATCCGCGCCCATCAAACCGACCTTCTCCAAACCCTTTACTTCCTTCACCTGGCGAGTGATATGTCCACCCGCTGCGATAAAGATGGGGTAATAAATGAACTCGGGTTTTCCTGTGGCGATCTTGGTTAACATCGGGCGCATATCTGTATCAGTAGGAGAAACAGCTTCCTGAGAAGTGATGGTTCCACCCAGTTTTTTAAAGGTCTCAGCAAAGACCATCTGAAGTTGTTCGGCATAGACGCTTCCGTCATGGATGGTTGCTGCTTTCTTAACCTTCAATTGCGTCCAGGCAAAATCAGCTGCCACTGCTCCCTGAACCTTATCGTTATGGCATGTGCGCAGATAACCATCATAATCTGGCCCGCGCTTCGGGTCTGTTAAAGTCGGTGAGGTATTCGAGGGTGAAACCGTTACAATGCCAGCCTTCCAGAGGATTGGCGCGCCAGGCCGAGCCTCACTTGAGCAGTTCGACCCAATCGCCGCCACAATGGTCGGATCAGCAGCGAGTTTGGTTGCAGCAGCCTGCCCACCTTCGGCGTTGCAGCCTGTGTCTTGAAAGGTTAGCTTGATGGGGAAGCCAAGGAGTTTGCCACCCTTGTCAGCAGTAGCGATCTCTACACCACGCCTGGTATCGGTACCCAACGAGGCGTCCGCCCCTGCAATGACCATCCAGCTGGCAATGTGAATGGGTTCGCCGGCTTTGATCTTAACCACGCCCAATTTGCCTTCATATTTGACTTGTGCTGATGCGGAAACCACTACCAAACAAGCTACCATAACGAGTACAATTGACAAAATAAAAATGCGTTTCATAGGTACCTCCTTTCTTGGTAAATATTAGATAATTTAGAAAACCAAAACCTGTGCTTTTTTCCTACAGCGCATCACCCCCTCTCAAAGCCCCTTCGTTGTAAGTAGAGCAATATTATTAAAAGCATGGCTATTTGTCAAGTTATTCCTCAGAGCTTTCTGAGAAAGTCCAGAAATCTCTATCAAGAGGGCGTATAGTAGCTTTTCAGAGGTCTCTTTAATCCCAAAAAATGGAAACTCAAAAATTGTCATTTTACATTTAATTTTGGATTTTGAAATTTGAGTATTGGGTTTTTAGAATCTAAGAGTTTTCTGCCAGACCTCTTTGAGGTTGTAAATATTGGCCTCTACAACAGTCTTCCCATGCAAACCAACCATTCGAAAGATTTCGTCATCTGTAACCACCCCGATCTCTCCATAAACCGCATCACCGAGAAGCGCTTCAAAGGCACTCTTCTTTGTTGGATCAATGGTTACGATAAAACGACTCTGTGATTCGGAGAAGAGCAGGGAGTCATTTCGATCCAATCCGGTTCGAGGAACCTTTCTCAGATCAATCTCCATTCCGAAGCCACCTGCGAATGCGGTCTCTGCTAAAGCTACACCCAATCCCCCATCCGAACAATCATGACAAGATCGAATCAGCCCCCCTTGTATGGCGCTATATATCTTTCTGTATAGAGATCGGGCCTTCTCTGCATCGACCCAGGGGACACGGTTTCCTATCAAACCTTTCGATGCATAATACTCGGATCCTCCTAACTCGTCAAGAGTCTCCCCAAGGATATAGACCAAGTCGCCCGGTCTCTTGACATCCATGGTGATCGCTTTTCTTACATCATCTATCTTCCCCAAGGCTGAGATGAGGATGGTTGGAGGGATGGAGATCTTTGTCCCTCCAATCAGGTAGTCATTTTTCATACTGTCTTTGCCAGAGATCAATGGCACGCCGAATACTTTGCAATAATCGTAGAGGGCTTGGTTGGTCCGTACGAGTAGAGCCAGTTTATACTCGCCATCGGGCGCCTTCTCCGATTGGACCGGGTCGGGCCAGCAGAAGTTATCCAACCCTGCAATCCGATCAGGATTCCCACCTACAGCGACATTGTTCCGGATTGCCTCATCGATGGCACAAGCTGTCATCGCATAGGCATCGATGTCACTATATCGGGGGCAGATCCCATTGGAAATGACGATCCCTTCAAAGGAGTCGAGGATCGGCCTCAGTACGGCGGCATCGCTTGGGCCATCATTGAAACGTCCCACCAGAGGTTTGATCACGGTGCCTCCCTGAACCTCATGGTCGTACTGACGGATCATTGATTCCTTGCTACAGATATTGAGGCGAGAGAGCATCTCCTTCAGGGTCGAGGTCAGGTCTTCAGGTTCTGGAAAACCTGCCTCTTCATGATGGGGCCTCTTCCATTTTGCCCGGAGTTCCATCTTGGGGAGCCCAAAGTGAAGGAAATCCATATCGAGATAAGCCACTGTCTTTCCTCGATAGAGAACATGAAATTTTTTTGTTTGGGTGAAGGTTCCGAGGACGGTGGCCTCCACGTCCATCTTTTTCGCTAACTGGAGAAAGACATCAATCTTGGAGGGTGAGACAGCCAAGGTCATCCTCTCCTGAGCCTCTGATAGGAGAACCTCCCAAGGGTGCAGACCATGATACTTGAGGGGGGCCCGATCGAGATGGAGTTCGCAACCAATCTCCTTCGCCATCTCTCCCACGGAAGAGGAGAGGCCGCCTGCACCATTGTCCGTGATGGCTTTAAAGAGTCCCCGGTCTCTGGCCAAAAGTAAAAAATCGGTCATCTTTTTCTGAGTGATGGGGTCGCCAATTTGAACGGCAGTGACCGGTGAATCCTCTCGAAGCTCTTCCGAGGAGAAGGTGGCTCCATGAATCCCATCCTTTCCAATTCGACCTCCGGTCATCACAATGAGATCACCGGGTTCTACCTTTTTTATATGGGAGGGTTCGCCCAATATCTCTCTGGGCATGATCCCTCCCGTTCCACAGTAAACTAAAGGTTTTCCGAGGTAACGGTCATCAAAGATAACACCTCCATTGACCGTTGGAATCCCGCTCTTGTTTCCCCCGTGCTCCACTCCCTCTCTCACACCTTCATAGACTCGCTTCGGATGAAAGAGACGAGGGGGAAGAGGTTTATCATAGAAGGGGGATGAAAAGCAGAAAGTATCGACGTTGAAAATAAGTTTCGCCCCTTTTCCTGTTCCGAAAGGATCTCGGTTGACTCCCACGATGCCGGTCAATGCTCCTCCATAAGGATCTAAAGCACAGGGGGTATTGTGCGTCTCTACTTTGAAGACCAAATGATAATTTTCGTTAAAGCGAATGACGCCTGCATTGTCGTCAAAGACGGAGACACAAAAATCTCCATTCCCCAGGGAAGCACGAATCTCCTCAGTTGCCCTCTTGACAAAGGTTTTAAAAAGACTGTCGATCGTCTCTCGATTCCCTTTTTCATCGATGTACTCAATTCGGCCATTGAAGATCTTATGTTTGCAATGCTCAGACCAGGTCTGGGCAATCGCCTCTAATTCGACGTCAGTGATCCTTTTCCCCAAATTCCATCTCTTCCGGTCATCAATGACCATTGGATTCCTCAGGTAATTTTGAATGGCCTTCATCTCCCTGAGATCGAGAACCAAGAGTCGCTCCTCGTTCAATATGAGAAGGGTTTTATCCTCAATTTCCAGATTGATCTCCTCAACCTTTCCCTCCACGTCACCTACCACCTTTGGAATCTTGGGTTCGATTTTATTAACCCATTCATCAGCCTTCCAGAGATCAAACCTCTGAACGAGTGGATTCCCTAAGAGGTCCGTGCAGATCTTTTCTACATCCTTTCGCTTTAGATTTCCTCGGATGAGATATTGGGTGGAGGTGTAGACTTTTTCCTCTTCTTTCAATTTTCTTCCGAGCCTCCACTCGATCGCTTCCTTAGCGGTCTTTCCCACGTTATCGGTGACGCCGGGCTTGAACCCTACCTCGACCAACCAATCGAAATCATGGGCTAAAGGTCGATCGATTCCGTATTCCTGAATGATGGGGTCGAGAAAGGGACCGGTGGCGACCATCTCCAATTCCTCCCCGGGGAGTTCCATATCGAGTGTAAAGACCGATAGGGTCTTCACCGATTCGACCGGTATACTGAGATCATTTTGGACCCTCCTCCTCACCTTTTCACCCAGGGCATCTCGAATCTCTTTTTTTAATCCAATTTCAATTCGGTGGGCCACTGTCTCCTCCAACGGATTTAAATCAATGCCAAATGACAAAGTTCAAATTTCAAATCAATGACAAAGCCCAAATTCCAAAATTCCAAATATTGAGTTTTATGTTTGAAATTTGGATTTCATTTGGCATTTGGATTTTGACATTTGACATTGTCTATATATTTCTTAACAGCTTTGAGGCCTCTCCAGAGATGGTCCTCTTCATGGGGTTCGATGGTATAAATAGGATTCAAACCAAATTTCGAAAGGAGGTTAAAAAATCCATCAAAATCGAAACTTCCTTCACCGATTGGAAGATGTTCGTCCATCTCTTTATGATTATCATGGAGGTGGACCTCGCTCAAATCATTTCCGAGGGCTTCCATCCATTTAAGGAAAGGGGTCTTGCTGAAGACATGGTGGTGGCCCGTATCGAAACAGAATCGGAAACGGGGTGAATTGATCTCCTTCAAAAGGGTTGCTAAGGAATCAGGAGTTTCCTCAAAGACATTTTCGATAGCGAGAGTCAGCCCCATCTCCTCGGCTTGCTTAACGAGAGGTCTCCAGGTTTGGAGACTACTTTCGAGCCAAAGGCTTACATTTCCATCGAACTTCCATTTCTCATACCCCGGGTGAAAGACGATCGTTTTCGGTTTAAAGAACTGGGCCAATTCGATCGTCTTCAAGAACCGTTCCCATGTGACCCCTTTGACCTTTCGGTCGACCCCTCCGGGACTTAAGTCCATGAATGGACCATGGACGGTGATTTCCAATCCATTTCGCATAAGGGTCTCGGCCAAATATTTAACTTCGTTTTCATGGCAGGCATCCAAATCGTCGCCACTGAAATAGATTTCAGGATGGATGCGATTCTGGAGAGCAAAATCGATTCGTTGAAGGAGCATCGAATAAGGTACATTGATGTGGATAACGGTCATGATCGGTCTCTCTACTGTAGTGTCTCTAAAACTTCTTTACAATGATAATAAGGGTTGTCATTCCCGTGAAAACGGGAATCCAGCTGAAAAGACTGGATTCCGGATCAAGTCCGGAATGACGTTCAGTGTAAAGTCTTTTCTGAGACAGTACACTAGTTTCTTTTGTTCATCTCGTTTATGACCATACAATAAGATAAACCACATAGACCAGAAAAACAAAGGAATTTATACCATTCCCTAAGATAAAATTCAATCCTTCTCATGAAAGGTATTTGTTTCCCATTGCAATAGGGAGAAAAATTATGATATAAAAAAATTAAGGAGAGTTTATGTTCAATATCGGATTGCCGGAATTGCTAATTATTGTAGCGATTGCTTTGATCGTCTTTGGACCGAACAAACTTCCAGAATTGGCCAAGGCCTTTGGTAGGGCGATGAGGGAATTTAAAAAGGCAACCGAAGAGGTGAAGGAGAGTTTCGAGGCAGAGACCAGGGATTTGGAAGAGCTGAAGAGTACCTTAACGGAAGAGAAGGAGAACCTTATAGCTAATTTGGCCGAAGAGGTTTCGGGAGTTGCTGAAGAGGCCACTACCCCTCCAGAGGCTACCCCTGAAAGATCGGCTCCTGCCGAGTCTCCCATCTCTACAGAGACTAAGCAAGGGACCTTACCACTGTTTTCCAGGCCCGCAGAGACCCCGCCTCTCGAAGAGGCATCGACCTTTGTGGAAGGGGAGAAGGTGGAGAAGGAAAAGAAGGAGGAACCAGAAGGGGCGAAAGAAGGGATCCCTTCCCATGGATGAGAAGAAACTTCCCCTCACCGCTCACCTACAAGAACTGAGGAAACGGTTAATACTTTCTTTTATTGCTATTGGGGTCGGTTTTTTTGTTTGCTACGCCCTTAAAGAGTCTCTCTTCGATATCCTTGCTGCGCCTCTCATAAAAATGATGCCAGCGGGTGGTTCATTGATCTTCACCAGCGTGGCTGAAGCTTTCTTCACTTACATGAAGGTGGCCTTTATTGCGGGCCTGATTTTGGCCTCTCCCTACGTCCTTTACCAGATTTGGGCCTTCGTTGTCCCGGGTCTGTATCAAAAAGAGAAGAAATATGTAGTCCCTTTTGTCCTCGGTGGTTCACTCTTTTTTGCAATGGGGGTTTTTTTCGGATACTTCATTGCCATTCCCATCGGTTTTAAGTTTCTTCTGGGTTATGCGACCGACTTCATCAAGCCCATGCCGAGCATGAAAGAATACCTCTCCTTCAGCATCAAATTTTTACTCGCCTTCGGTCTGGTTTTTGAATTTCCCGTTGTCTTAGTGCTTCTCGCAAGGATTGGAGTGATCGATGCGAAGACGCTGGCCCGACAAAGGAAATATGCCATTCTCCTTATTTTCATCTTTGCTGCCGTCATGACCCCTCCCGACCTCATCTCTCAGGTACTCATGGCTCTTCCTCTGATGGGACTCTATGAACTGAGCATCCTTCTCTCTAAGGTTTTTGGGAAGAGGAAAGAAGTTCCTGCTTCCCCCTAACCCGGACAAGCCGGAACGAAAAATGATTTTGAAACAACATTTTCAAAGTTTGATTTCAAAATAATCTCCGCAAGCGCTTTGCAGTAAAGGGTTTGCGGCGACCATGAAAAATATTTTGCCAAAATAAATTCCAATTTCCAAGCCCAAATGACCGCCCCTCACCCTTCCCCTCTCCCCCGAGGGGAGAGGGATGGGTGAGGGGGGTTAGGATTTTGAATTTTGTTGATTGGAGCTTATTTGTGATTTGGTGCTTGGTATTGGGTGCTTCGCTTAACACGAGAAATTTTTTGTTGCCAATTTGGCAACCATCTAACTTCTAAGCGCCTAAGAGGTTATGGCTGAATCCCCGTACAAGATTACTCAATGGCCGAAAAACGAGAGACCCAGAGAGCGCTTGCTTCAGCACGGCCCCCAACACCTGACGGAGGCGGAACTCTTGGGAATTTTACTGGGGAAGGGGACGAAGAAGAAGACCGCCATCGACTTGGCAAGGGAGCTCCTGGACCGATATGAATCACTTGAGAACCTCTTCAGCCGCTCCCCTTCGGAATTGATGAAGATTAAGGGAATCGGGTCTGCCAAGGCGGCCACACTCTTGGCGGCTTTCCAGTTGGTGAGACGGCTTCAATCTAAGACGAGTAAAGAACGGCCTTCCTTCAAGCGAGCAAAGGACGTGGCCAGTTATTATCTCCCGTTGATGAAAGATTTGAGAAAGGAGGTCTTCAGGGTTCTTCTCCTCAGCCGCGCCAATCGTTTGATTAAAGAGGTGACCATCTCTGAAGGGACTCTCGATGCGAGCATCGTCCATCCCAGGGATGTCTTTCGAGAGGCTCTGTTAGAGCCTGCAGCAGGGGTCATCTTGATCCACAATCACCCGAGTGGAAATCCGAGCCCGAGCGAGGAAGATCTCCGGATCACAAAACAGTTGGTCGAAGCAGGGCGGCTCTTGGGAATCAAGGTTTACGATCATATCATCTTAGCAGGGGAGAGTCATCGGAGCCTGGCCGACGATGGCCTGATGTAAATTCGGATTTCGGAATGCGGAATTCGGAGTTTTGTTTAGATTCCGCAATCCCCAATCTACATTCCGCAATACGATGATGAGAGTTCTGGTCACGGATGGGCACTGGAGGAAGACTTTGGCTGCGGTTCGATCCCTTGGTCGCAAGGGGGTCCATGTCACCGTTGGGGAAAGGACTTTTCTTAATACTTCATTCTTTTCAAAATATTGCAGCCGGCGTATTATCTACCCTTCTCCACGACGATATCCAGATCAATTCATCGAATTTCTTTTAAGAGAGTTAAAAAAAAACCGCACGGATTGCCTCTTCCCGATGGAGGAGGAGACCCTACTTTTGATAACAGGACATCAGTCTGAAATCTCAAAATATACCTACCTCTTAATTCCTGACACTAAAAAGATTGAATTTGTTAGGGATAAAGGAAATCTCATCCAGTTTGCGGAGACCCATGGAATTCCGACGCCAAAGACTTTTTTCCCCTCCATCCCCGCCCTCCCCCGCCAGGGGGGAGGGAGAATTGAACCAGGCACCCTTCCAAACCAGGGGGAGAGGGAACATGGTGGGGAAGGCTTCCTCTACATAAGGGGAGGGGAATTCAGTGAGGTAATCCTTTCTTCCAAGGTGAAAGGGAAAGCTAATAAGGTAACCCTCCCCCTTGACGGGGGAGGGAAGGGTGGGGGTGTTAACCTGGATTCGATTCCCATTCCTGCGGTTATTAAACCCCGGATCAGTTCCGGATCCTTTGGCATTGCCTATGTCAAAAAAAGGGAGGACCTTATCCCTTCCTATGAAATGGTTCACGCCAAGTATTCTTTTCCTTTAATTCAGGAGTGGATTCCTGATGGAGGAGGAACATTTGGACTCTCCGCCCTTTTTGATGAGGCTTCAAATGTTAAGGCGGCTTTTGTCCACAAAAAGTTGAGGATGTACCCAATCCAAGGAGGTCCCAGCACATTGCGGGAAGGGGTTGAGCATCCCCAGGTTATGGAGTTAGGCCTCTCCCTCCTTAAATCATTAAATTGGGTAGGCATCGCCATGGTGGAATTCAAAGTGGATCCGAGAGATGGGATTCCAAAATTGATGGAGGTCAATCCCCGTTTCTGGGGTTCGTTGCAATTGGCGATTGTCTCCGGAGTCGATTTTCCTTATCTCATCCTCAAAATGGCACGAGGGGAGAAGTTCGAACCCATTCTTCACTATCCGGTGGGGAGACGCTGCCGCTGGCTTCTCTTTGGAGATATTCTCCATTTTCTGTCCAACCCTCATCGTTTCCATCTTCGCCCCTCCTTCTTCCGTTTCTTTAACCCCAATACCTCCTATGATATAATTTCGAGAGATGATCCCCTCCCTGTCTTGGGAGCAATGGCTACCTTTTTAACTTTCCTCTACGATCCAGAGATGAAGCGATTTTTAGAGAGGAGATAATTGCATTGCGGATTTCGGAATGCGGATTGCAGAATTTAAAGATAGTTATATTACTACCTAAATTGAGCGATTTTTGTTGATTTAGCAATAGTTTCGTTCATAAAACACCAAAGGAGGCCATTTCCTCCAAACATTGTTAGCTATTATGTAGGATGAAACGGTCTGTCAGGACATTGCCGAGG
>Ga0315287_10004526_pt1 | contig 13578 bp, 7 predicted proteins | sample YL17G11_0_MG_FD_205037 | JGI IMG/M metagenome (GOLD analysis project Ga0315287, IMG submission 205037) | Sediment microbial communities from Yellowstone Lake, YNP, Wyoming, USA - YL17G11_0 | ecosystem: Environmental > Aquatic > Freshwater > Lake > Sediment | place: USA: Wyoming | collected... | reverse complement strand
AATCGACCCCGCAACAGTCGAGCAGTTCCATACGGGCCTTAAGCCTTTGCTCGAAGAGGGCAAACTGAAACAATTGCTCGTGCAGTTCAGATACGACTTTGCCGATTCGCAGGAGAACCGCCGGCACTTGTCCGAAATAGTAAAGAATTTTTCCTACTCGTTCAGCCTGGCCGTGGAGGTCAGGCACAAATCGTGGCAGATGCCGGACACGCTGAGCTTCCTGCAGGACCTCGGCGTGACCGTCTGCAACCTCGATTACCCGACCACGCACAACTCATTCGATATGCAGTTCTGCACGGTGGGCACAAACGGCTATTTCAGGATGCACGGAAGAAACGCCGAGAAGTGGTTCAGCAAGGCCGGCAGAGATGAAACTTACAATTACTATTACGACGATAACGAGCTCGGCCAGATAAAGAATCGTCTTGATAAGTTAGCTAAGGCCTTTGAAACGCTCACCGTCATCGCCAACAATCACTATCAGGGCGCCGAGCTTGCCAACGCACTTGAACTAAAGGCATTGGTTACAGGGCAGAAACAGCTTGTTCCAGAAGGTCTTTTAAGGAGTTATCCGGATCTGGCAAGGATTGCCTTAAATGTGTAAGCGTTCGTTACATTGTCGTTCATCAAGGTGGAGATGGTATGCGCATAGCTGCACTTGCCTGCAGGAGTTACTACAGCCTTTTGAGGGGGCCGGTCTCGGTGCAGCGGCTTGTTCAAAGGGCCAAAGAGTACGGCTATGGCGCTATCGCCCTTGCGGACGTCAATTCGATGTATGGGGCGGCGGATTTCTGCAGGGAAGCCAAGAAGGCGGATATAAAGCCGATCCTCGGCGTTGAGATTCTAACCAATACCCAGAGAGCTGCATTGCTCGCTGAAAACAGGGCCGGCTACGAAAATCTTTGCAGAATAACCACGGCAAGAAACCTTGATGCCGGATTTTGCCTTATCGACCAGCTAAAAACGCACCACAACGGCCTTATCTGCATATCCTCCCAGGAAAATCTCTTAAAAGCCCTGCAAAATATATTTGCCAGAGATTACCTGTTTGCCGCCTCCAAAACCACACCGCAGGCCGAGCGGGCAGTCGCCAACAAGATAGAACCTATTGCCTGTGAGGATTTTAATTACCTGGACGACAGTGATATAGCCACAGCTAAACTTCTTACCGGGATAAGACAGTTGAGCGTAGCCGGGCCGGGGCCGCAGGATAACTGCGGATTTAACAAGCTAATACCCGAGGCGCAATTCAAGCGAAAATTCGAGGACTGCCCTAAAGCGCTCGGGAATGTCGAGCAGATAGCCCAGCGCTGCAATTTCAAGTTGTTAAACGGACATTATTTTCTGCCCAAAGTCACACTCGCCGCGGGCAGGTCCGCAGACATCGAGCTTGCCAGGCTCTGCCACATCGGTCTTGCAAAGAAATATAATCCCATCAAAAGGGACATTATTGAGCGGGTCGAACATGAGCTGGCGGTTATACGGGAGAACAGGTTCAGCGATTATTTTCTCGTGGTCCACACGATAGTCGGCTTCGCAAAACAGAAGGGCATTCCGGTAGAGGTCCGCGGCTCAGCGGCCGGCTCGCTCGTATCGCACCTGCTCGGCTTCACCAGGGTCTGCCCCATTGCAAACAATCTGTACTTCGAGCGTTTTATGAACCCCGGCAGAAAGGATTGCCCCGATATTGACATTGATTTCTGCTGGCGAAGGCGGGACGAGGTAATAAGGTTCTGCTACGAGCACTGGGGATATGAAAATGTTGCGATGATCTCAAATATCAACAGATACCGCCGCCGCAGCGCGCTTCGTGACGTCGGCAGATTCCTTGCTCTCGATCCCAGCCGGATAAACGAGCTTGTCAACACACGAAAAGCAAACCCCGATTCGCCGGTCTATAAACTGGCCGAGACGATAATAGACATACCCAGGCACGTAGGCGTGCACTGCGGCGGTATAGTCATTACCCCAAAACCTGTCAGTCATATCGCGCCTCTCGAGCGGGCCAGCAAAGGCGTGATCATAACTCAATACGACAAAAGGGCCGCTGAGGCCGTCGGACTGGTCAAGATCGACCTTCTCGGCAACAGGGCGCTTTCAACAGTAAACGAAGCGGTGCATATTATCGGCAACCCTGCCCAGGGCGTGGACATCGATTCTATAGACCCGAACGACGAGAAGACGGCAAAGATGCTGACTGCAGGGGACAGCCTCGGAGTATTTCAATGCGAATCGCCGGGGATGAGGCAGCTTCTTCGCGGGCTTAGGGTCGAAAGCAAAAAAGACGCCGCAATCGCCCTGTCGCTAATCAGGCCCGGCCCCGCTTCCGGCGGAATGAAGGCCGAATTCATCGAGCGGCACGTAAACCGAAAGCCGTTTCAATATCTGCACCCGAAAATGAAAGACGTCCTCGGTGACACTTACGGCGTGATGCTGTACCAGGAGGATGTGATGCGGATAGCCGTTGAGGTTGCCGGTTACAGCCTCGCCGAGGCCAACCAGTTCAGGACCGAGGTGTCCAAAAAGGTCTCCGCCGTGCGTTTGCAGCAGCAATACACTGATTTTGTATATGCCAGGGCCGAGCAGCAGGGAATCGACCGCCGGAGCGCTGAGGCCATCTGGGAGCAGATACTCAAATTCGCCGCTTACTCCTACTGCAAGGCCCACGCGACGGTGTATGCCAATATCGCCTGGCAGACGGCCTTTTTGAAGGCGCATTACCCGCAGCAGTTTTATACCTCGCTCTTTAACAACCACCACGGGATGTATCCGCTTAGGGTCTATGTGTGGGAGGCCATAAGGCACGGCATAAGGATACTGCCGCCTCACGTTAATCACAGCGAAATTGAGTGGTCGCCGCAGGGCAGAGCCATCCGCGCGGGGTTGAATATCATCAAGGGCCTGCGTAGGGTGGGGCTTGCCCCCCAGGGGGCTGAAGCCCACCCTACGGACGCTATTGTTGAGCAAAGAAAAATTAAACCTTTTGCCGATATAGACGACCTGCGCACGCGCGTAAAGTTCAATAGGCCGCAGTTACAGAACCTTATTCACGTCGGTGCCTGCGACGGCCTGGGCAAGAATCGGCCGACAATGCTGATGCAGTTGCATTCTGCGCCTTCGGACCCGAATCAACTGCTGCTTTTTGATATGCACAATAATTCTCCGGGAAAGACCCTGCCCGAATATGACCGAATTGCGAAACTCAAGGCCGAGGTCGATGTCACCGGAATCCCATTTAGCCTTCACCCCGCCCTGCTGCTCCAGATAAGGCACACCCCCGCGGCCAAACTCAACAAATTCATCAACAGACAAGTCACTGTAGCCGGCTTTGTGGCCGCCGCGCGTCGGGCAAAGACCGGTGACGGGCGAACAATGGGCTTTGTAACGTTGGAGGATTACTCAGGCCTGTCGGAGATAACATTCTTCCCGGACAAGATAGACCTGTACAGGAACATCTGTTCCGCCGCCGGCCCCATCTGGATAAAAGGCAAAGTCACCGAGCATCTCTCGTCAATCACAATAGAGGGCCACGATTGCGGAAGAGCAGCATAGCCAACGATATTCCTAATCCACCACGATGCAAAGTCTATCGGGCTATTTCTTTGCGGAGCCAGTCGATACTCTGCTCGATTTTGCCCGGCGCAGCCTCGCATTCAATCGAAAGCCAGCCGTCCCAGTCCATATCCTTCAGCAGCTCGATGCAGCCGGCGATATTCTCGGCGTTGACGCCCTCGCCGATACCGACGACCGAACAGGCGATGCCCGTCATACCGCCGCGGACCGCCTCGGCCAGCTCTGCGCTGACGTCCTTTATGTGGCAATGCGAGACCTTGTTGCGGAACCGCCGCAAAAACTTGACCGGGTCCTGCCCGGCGATAAAGACATTGCCCGTATCCATATTCATTCGCAAATACGGCGAGTCATAGAAGCTCAGAATTTGCTCCATAGTATCGGGGTTGGTCGTATAAGGGCCATGCGGCTCAACATTGATTATCATCTTATATCTCTCGGCCCACTCGAGCACGACGCGGTAATACTGTTTCATAAGCGCCATCACCTCGTCATCCGTGTATCCTTCCGGTTTGTGCCCGCCGTCGGTAGTATCCACGCACGGACATTTTAGGGCCTTTGCAAACTGGATTGCCCTAAGCGTGTAGCCGATTCCGCGGTACTGGCCCTCGGGGCAGGACATCGGATAAGCCGCGTCAAGCTGGGAGACCTTCAAACCCATCGAGTCCAGATAGCTCTTGAGCTTGAGCGGGTCGGAATGGAGCGGTATGTGCGGGCTGTAGCCTAACGCCTGAATGAAGTAGTCGCCGTCAATCGTCCCGAACTCCACGTACTCCATATTGTGGTCTTTCGCCACACGGCACGGAACTTCATACGAGACGTCAAGGTGCCGCCAGTTATCTACGTGCATGCTCAGTTTTATCATAATATCGCTCCTTTGACAGCTTAAAACGTAACCACAGACAGGATTGACACTTGGAATCTACCTGTTTGCCGCCCTCGCTTCAACAAGAAAGTGGAATTCGGTCGGCAAAGGCGCGCAAAAAGATTTGACAGCAGTATTTCCCTTGCCAATAATCGACTTCCAGAACCGCGTTTCATAAATGGTACGACGATAAGAGAAATGGAATCCGCCTGTTTGAATAGATTTCTCCGCTCCCTTCGGTCGGTCGAAATGACGGGATAGTCGCGAAACTTGCGGAACGCGGCAGTGGTTTTCTATTGCCATCGGTCGTTGCACAATGAGCCTTTTCGATGGAGGCCGGCTATGGAATTGAGTCCGTTCATGTCGCTTATCTCTGCCGCGATGCTCGGTGCGGCCGCATCTATTTCATCCGCCGGCGAAACAGAGGCGGATTTCTCGCCAAAGCCGCAGGAGCGGCAACTGCCATACACTATGCACTCGGAAATGAAGGAGCTGCCCCGCATTAAGGTCGGGCGGAAGGATGCGGACGTGATTGGGAGCGACAACCGCGCCCTTCAGGCGGCTGTTGACTACATCGCCGGCTTGGGAGGGGGTGTCGTAGAAATCGCCGAGGGCCAATACACAATGTACGATTCACTGCACCTGCGGTCGAATGTCACCGTCCGGGGCGTTGAAGGCAAGACTGTTCTTCGCAAAGCGGATGGGGCTGAATCGCCCCTTGCCATTGACGGCGATTTTGGCGAACAGCAGATTACCGTGGCAAATCCGGCGGGCTTTGAAGTCGGCTATGGCGTCGCAATCTGGGACGACGGCGCCGGCGGATTCCACACCACGGTCGCACGCATCACCGGACGCAGCGAAAACACCTTCTCAATCGACAAACCCCTGATGGCGGACTGCATGGTCGCCAATAAGGCCAAAGCGGCAACGGTGTTCCCCGTCATCAGCGGCTATGACCTTAAGGGGGCAAAGGTGGAGAATCTCGTTATCGACGGCAACAAGGACTCCAATGTGAACCTCAACGGATGCCGCGGCGCGGGAATCTTTCTTTATCGAGCCTTTGGGACGGTAATCAGCAATTGCACGGTCCGCAACTACAACGGCGACGGCATCAGTTTCCAGCAGTCCAACGATGTCACCGTAGTCAACTGCGTCAGCGAAGACAACGCTTCTTTGGGTATTCACCCCGGCAGCGGCTCGCAGCGCCCGGTCGTCCGCAAGTGCATCGCCCGCCGCAACGGAACCGACGGCCTGTTTCTTTGCTGGCGGGTCAGGCATGGGCTATTTGAAGATAATGAGCTCGCCGAGAACGGGCAGTTCGGAATCTCCATCGGGCACAAGGACTCGGACAACCTGGTCCGCCGGAATCTCGTCCGGCTGAACAAACGGGATGGGGTGTTTTTCCGAAACGAATCACTGGGAATGGCAGCCCACCGTAATCGCCTCGAGGACAACGTAATTGAGAACAACGGCGCCGACGGCCAGGCCGCCGGGATTCGTATTCGCGGCGAGACAAACGACCTCATATTCAAGAGCAACACCATCCGCGACACCAGGCCGCAAGACTCACAAACCCAAGCCGTCGGGATATTGATTGAAGAGCAGGTCGGCAACGTCGAGCTGGACGGCAACAAAATTGAGGCTAAGACCCCTATTGACGACAGGCGGACACAGAAAACTGAGTAGAATAGTATATCCAATCGTGCCTGCTGCTTGCCAGAGAACAGGGCCATCAAAGGAGAACAAAATGAAGCCATCAAATCGTCGGGATTTCCTCAAGACTTCTATCGGCATAGCTGTCGCAGCTACAATTCCGCCTAATAGAACAAGCATAGCGGCAAATGAGAAAGTCGTAGTCGGAGCGATGGGACTCGGCGGCCGTGGAAGATTCCTGGTAGAGAGCTTCGCGCGCAGGGACGACGTTGAGATCGCATATCTTTGCGATGCAGACACAAGGCGTCTTGCACCGGCCGCCAAGGCCGTCGAAGCCGTACAGTCCGCGAAGCCCAAGCTCGTCCAGGATTTTCGCCGTATTCTTGATGACAAAAGTGTGGATGTGCTAATTAACGCAACGCCCGACCACTGGCACGCCCTCGGGACCATTATGGCCTGTCAGGCCGAGAAAGACGTCTATGTGGAAAAACCTATGGCCCACAACGTCTGGGAAGGCGCAAAAATGGTCGAGGCCGCCCGAAAGTACAAGAGAGTGGTCCAGGTGGGTATGCAGACTCGCAGCGCGCCTTATATGGCCGAGGCCGTGAAATACATCCAATCCGGCCAGGTTGGCGACGTGCACCTTATCCGCGTTTTCAATATGATGAAGCATCCGATGATGGGGAAGGGCGCCGAGCAGCCCGAGCCGGAGGGATTTGATTACGATATGTGGTGCGGCCCGGCCCGCAAGCCGCCCTACAATCCGAGTCGCAACTGGCTTAACTTCTGGGAGTATAGTTGCGGCCCCATTGCCGGTGACGCAGTTCACCAGTTGGACCTCGCCCGGTTTTTGACCGGCGATGAGCCTTATCCCGATACGGTCTGCGGTACGAGCGGGATCGCCGCCCTGCCGGATGGCCGCGATACTCCCGATACCCAGTTGGCGACATACGAATACGGCAAATTCACCCTCCAGTTTGAAGCAACCCTCTGGACGCCATATATGAAGAAAATCGCCCAGCACATCCGTGACGGCGATTTGTTCCCCGACTGGCCCTTCTGCGCCACGAGGATTGAGGTATTCGGCACCGAAGGTTTTATGTACGTCGGCAGACACGGCGGCGGCTGGCAGGCATACGACGCGGACGGCAAGCTCGTTCATTCCGAGTTCGGCCGACAGGGCGATAAACCGCACCAGGACAATTTCATCGAATGTGTCCGCACGCGCCGCAAGCCCAACGCCGACGTCGAGCAGGGCCACTATTCCGTTCTGCTCTGTCACCTGGCCAATATATCGTACCGCACCGGCAACCAGAAGCTCACGTTCGACGGCAAAACCGAGTCTTTCGTCAACGCCCCGGACGCCAACAAGTATCTAAGGCGAACGTACAGAGACCCATGGGCAGTGCCAGAGGATGTATGATTGTGACGGCGGCGTGAGCCACAACGGCGGTCAGAAGATATTGCGTCTGAACCGACACTTGGCGCGCCAAGCGAAAAGCACGCCCAGCAGCATATAGCCAAGCATGCAGGCTATCATCCAAATCGTTGATCCGGCTGCATCCAGCGAATTGAAGCTCGGCCAGTAGTAACTACCCAGCGTCCCGGTGGTCCCACCCATCACCACCCCCGCGTGCACCATGGGATTGGTGGCTATGTAGGCCTCGAATATATCCCCCCCGGCTCGGCCAATGCCGACAGCAATAAGACCCAGCAGAATCGGCGCCACCGCCCAGATTGCGCCTGCCAGAGCAAAATTGGCAATGACCGCCGTGGTGGTATGCCTCACACGAGCACTGAAATAAACCCCCGTCCCGAAAAGGAACACGACTATCCAGGCGACCAGGATCGCCATCTGGATGATTGCAACCGGATGAATAACGCCCGACAGCGTAAAGATTATGATGTGCCCGAACAGCAAGAACCATATCGGCAGGCAGCGGCGCAGGAAGCCCGCGAACTTTCCAATCAGTATCTGCCAGTCGCTCAATGTAGTCGCCAGCAGCAGCGGCCAGGCCTGCGACTCCTTTTCGGTGGTAATGCACGTTGCCGGAAGAATAATCGTAAACAGCATTCCAAGCCCAGCAAAAATTATGACATAGACGATGTGCGTATCCCCATCGTCCAGCATATTCTCGCTTGCACACAACGCGTAGGTTACAAACAGCACGATCAGCCCTGCGAAAATGGCGGCAACCATAGCGATTTTGCGCCGTCCCAACACGGGGGTCCTAAGCTCTTTCCACAAAACGGCGGGCCCCGTGACTCGCCGAGGCGCGGCGAGATTCCGTTCTGCAGATGAACCGGGCTTACCCTTCTTCCGGGAGGATGCCGCGCCCACCTGCCCGGTGGCCTGGCGCAGCGCGACGGTGCGGACCACGCACACGCAGATAAACAGAACAACAACCGAAGCTGCTAACATAATCCCGCAGTGCCCCGGCCAGAACCTCGTCGGAATGGCAGCCGTCGCCCTCGGCTCAAGCATCGTTATAGTATTGAACATCATCATACCGTACGGATTCGGATAGAAAATGATCGCAGTCAGGCGCGGCCCCGGCCAACGCCCGATTATGGCATCGCACACGAAGGCCGACAAATACGGCAATAGCAGGAAAAGCACGCCAAGCGTTAGAGCGGTTACAATGATAACAGCATACGCCCTTCGGCTGAATACCGAGAAAAGCAGGCTCAGCGAGCCGACAAAAACAACGGCGGTAAGCGTCATACACAGGCTCGATATGACATACATCCAGGGCACACCCCCGAACACACGAACAATCGCCAGCAGAGGCAGGCTTATCCCCATCAGCAGGACTATCTGGAGCAGCTTGCTGGAGAGCTTGCCGATAACGATCTGAAAGCTGTTGATCGGCGTGGTCATAAGCAGACCCAATGTGCGGTTGTAAATCTCATCGCTGACTGAAGTGCTCAGCATCATCAGCGCAACAATCTGCGTCGCAATGAACTGAAACCAGATTACAAACGCGATTATGCCCTTGCCCATCTCCGCCATTCGGGAGATTTGGCTCAGATTCGAGCCGCTGCGCGGCACCGTCCCAATCCAGAATACCGCGAGAAAGCCAGTCAGCAGGCTCAGGTACGCGAAACGAAGGACATAATTCCTTCGCCGCCGGCTCGATACACGCAGCTCCTTCTCGAAGATCGGCCCCGTCAGCCACGAAAGGCTCAGGAATCGCACCACGTAATTGAGCAATACTCCGGCCATAATCTATCCAGGCAAAACCTAAAAGATCTTGCGCCGCAGGTTAGTATTCGCAATAGCAATACAGACACCGGCCGCGAACAAGTATATTGTCACTATGCCCAGCAAAGCAACAATTGATACGGAAAGCCCCCGGCCCTTGTCAAAAAACACTACGCCTTAATTGGCGCCTCGCAGCGCGCACCGCGAGCAGTCCGAGACCTGCGTAAACGAGGCCCGAAAGCGCCGTGTGAGCAAGCCGCACCAAGAACATAAAGCTCATACCGCCGCCCCCAGCGGGGCCGAGCGCCCGCATCACAAAAAAACCAGAGAACGCGCTGAATAATCCGCAGCAAAACCAGGAGAGACCTATGTACACACCCACTGTTGCGGCGACCGCAGCGCTGGTGCTCTTCATCCGAACGCCGAAATAGAGGCCGAGCCCTATCAGAAAAACGACCGAGCCCGCCAGCGTCACTATTTGTGGAATCACATAGAGCCAGTAAGAATACGGTATTGACCCGCGAAATGGCGCAATCAGACGCAGGAGCAGGTACCATAGAATCATTGCCGCCAGCAACGGCAGGTTCCTGCGAAAAGCGGCGATTCCTTTGCCGTAAAGTATTTCCCTGTCTTCCAACGGCGTTGTCAGCAGGATTGGCCAGGTCATGCCTTCTTTCTCGCTGGTGATGCTTGCCGCCGACAGCACCGCCAGACGAATCATGACGAGTAATGAAAAGCCGCTCATAAGATAGCTGAATAGAATGTACACAGCACCGCCTCTGGGAACCAGCAGCAGCCAGGCAACGGCCACCAGGACTATCCCTGCCAGTACGGCGTACATGATCACGTCCGTCCTGCCGTGTCCGAAGAAGGGCTTGCGCATCTCCTTCCAGACAATTGGCGCCCCCTCGACACGCCTTATAGCGCCGACTCCGGCCCGATGGTATCTATGAGCCGATACGCCCTTCTTTTTCTCCGCCGCTCCATTCGACGTCCCCTCAAATGCCCGGCTCAGCGCGATTTTGCGAACCCGCCATACGGCCAGCGCCACCACACCCGCCGTTGCAGCCGCCATAACCGCGCAGTGCAGCGCCCAAGACGAGAATGTCCCCACCTTTCCCGGGATTGCCAGCATTACATACGTGCGCATAAGCATCGCAATGAAGGGATTCGTCAGAAATAAAACTGAACCGGTAACAGCGCCTCCTCCCGAAACCAGACCGACCAGACCAGGCAAAGCACCGAATAAAATCAGGTACGCCGTGACGATTGTCAGAACAACCGCGTAAGCCTGCCGGCAGGTTACAGACCAGAGCAGGCTGAGCGAACCTGCAAAAAGCGCCGCCGTCAGCGTTATGCAAAGGCCTGATACGACGTAGTCCCACGGTACGCCGCCAAAGACGCGGACGACAGCCAGCAAGGGCAGGCTGATGCCCAATAACAGGATTATCTGCAGCAGTTTGCCCAGGAGTTTTCCCATAACGATTTGCAGGCTGTTGATCGGCGTGGTCATCAGCACGCCGAGCGTGCGCTGCCGGACCTCCTCGCCTATGGACGTGCTGAGCATAACGATGGCTATCAACTGCGCCGCGACAAACTGAAACCAGATTATCGTCGTGATGACGTACTTGCCCGCCTCCGGCATCCTCGACGCCGCAAACACGCCCGGAGCAATACGCCTGATGCTGACGGTGATAAACCACGCATATAGAATGAACAAACTCAACAGCGCAATGTACGCCGAGCGCAGCACATAATTTCTCTTTCGCCGGCTCGATACGCGCAGCTCCTTGTCGAATATCGGCCCAGTCAGCCACGAAAGGCTCGGCAGCATCGAAACAGCATTTTCCAAAGCGCCGGTCATAATCAGGTCAGGTAAGAATCAAAAGATATTGCGGCGAAATCGGCACTTCGCCCGCCACGCAAACAGCAAGCCGAAAGAAGCGTAGATGAGCATAGTTACCACCAGGACAGTCGTTGTGGAGCCGACGTCGAGGCTCTCGTCTATCCAGTCATATCTGAGCTTGGCCAACGCTGCATGGGCGTTATATCTGCCGCCGGCGCCGTGCATAATAATCGCCGCCTGCACGACAGGATTCGCGCACACGCCAATCCTGGCGATCTGCTCGCTGCGGCTGATCGTCGCCATTAATCCCAACACCATCGGAGCAACGACCCACAGCGCCAGGGCAAGCGCAAAGGTCGCCACCACCGATGAGGTCGTTCGCCGCAGACCGGCGCTGAAATACAGCCCTGCACTGGTCAGAAACACGACCAGCCAGACCACAAGCATAAGCAAGTGAACTATGGCGACTGGATGAATGTAGCCTACAAGGACGAACGCTACTACGTGCCCGCCCAACAGAAGCCAAACGACAGAGCAGCGCATGAAGACCGCAGCGGCCTTTCCCGCCAGAATCTGCCAGTCGTCCATTGAAGTAGCCAGCAGGAGTGGCCAGGCCCGTGACTCCTTCTCCGACGCGATGCTGCTTGCAGAAAAGACTATATGGAAAACCATAGCAATCGATACGAACATCACGGCATACGAAACATGAGGGAAGTCCTCGTCCAGGTATCCCTCTCTCGCCCAGGCCCCGTAAGTCATCAGCAAGACGACAATAGTCACCACAAGCCCGATGATACTGTTCCTTCCTTCGAAGCCCTGAATCAACGGAGCTCTTACATCCTTCCAGAAGACAGGCCAGCCGCGCACCCGCCGTACTACGCCGCCAATATCTTCGCTTTGTGCGGTTCGCCCGGGCCATTTCCCTGTCGTTCGCCGCCTGCGTTTTGGAATATGCTCGAGTTGTCCCGTCGCCTGACGCAGTGCAACCCTGCGCACGGTGCCTGTGCACACAGCTATCAGCAGACCCGACAACCCCAACATTACCGCACAATGCACCGGCCAATAGAAGCGGGCCACCCCGGCGGGCAAGCTCGGTGACATCAATAGCGCTGTATTGAATGACATCGCGTAAAAAGGGCTAAGATGTGACAGCGCATGCCAGAACACCGGATAAGAAAACGGCCGCGGCACGCGCAGCCCGATAAACGTCATTGGCACCGTCCGCAGCAGGCCTATTATCATAGGAAGCAGGCCGAAGACAAGCCCAACGGTGGTGATTGCTTTGATGATGACAACGTACGCCCGGCGGTTGCTTATTGAAAAGAACAGACTCAGAGCACCCGCGAATATGACGGCCGTGAGCGTTATGCAAAGGCTCGACAGGACATACGTCCACGGCACCCCGCCTAAGATGCGGACAATCCCTAACAGCGGCAGACTGATGGCCAGCAGCAGCACCAGTTGCAGCAGCTTGCTGGACAGTTTGCCCATTACGATTTGAAAGCTGCTGATCGGCGTTGTCATAAGCAGCCCAAGCGTCTGGTGGTATATCTCGTCGCTGATGGAATTGCTCAGCATAATGATAGCGATCAACTGGGTCGCCGCGAACTGAAACACCACGATAGTGCTTGTGATGGTCTTGCCCGCCAGGGCCATCCGCGACTTCTGAAACGTCGTCGAGACCTGCCAGACCACCATACTGTGCCAGACAACGGCCACAAAAGCCGTCAAAATCACTACATACACAAACCTCAGGACATAGTTTCGCTTTCTACGGCTTGATACACGCAACTCCTTATCGAAGAGCGGACCGGTCAACCGGGCGGGGTTCAACAATCTCCACAAGCTGGTCACTGCACCGGTCATGAACGCCTCTTATTCCGCCGACTATTTTGGCCCTGAGCCTCCGCGGCGCTTAATGGACTATGCCTTTGGTCAACTGGAGGAATGCGTCGTCGAGCTTGAGCTGTTCCGGCTGCAGGAACACAACGTCAAGATCCGCCTTGACCAGCGTGCGGGCAATAAGCCCATCGCTTTTCCTGCCCTCGTGGAAAGTCACCGAAATGTAGTCATTGATGGCTCGGACGTCGCGTATCTCCGGCAAAGCCGAAAGCAGCTCGACAGCCTTATCCTGATTGCTCGCCACCTTCACGCGGACCTTGCTTTGTATGCCCAGGCGCGGGCGAATCTCATCCAGCGTCCCGCTGAACACCAGCCGCCCGTGCTCGATGATACCCACGTGGTCGCATATCTCCTCAAGCTCGCTCAGGATATGGCTTGAGATCATAATCGTCTTGCCCATACGCTTGAGCTCGCGCAGCAGCTCTCTGATTTCTATCCGCGCACGCGGGTCGAGCCCGCTGGCCGGCTCGTCAAGGATTAGCACCTTTGGGTCGTGGATAAGAACACGCGCCAAGCCGAGACGCTGCTGCATACCAC
>Ga0315287_10004525_pt1 | contig 13580 bp, 8 predicted proteins | sample YL17G11_0_MG_FD_205037 | JGI IMG/M metagenome (GOLD analysis project Ga0315287, IMG submission 205037) | Sediment microbial communities from Yellowstone Lake, YNP, Wyoming, USA - YL17G11_0 | ecosystem: Environmental > Aquatic > Freshwater > Lake > Sediment | place: USA: Wyoming | collected... | reverse complement strand
CCCGGGACGGTCTACTCGTACGTGCTGGCGCGCGTCGAGTCGGCGCCCGGCACCGCGCCGCTGGCGTTCGGCCCGTACCCCGTGCAGGCGGTCTCCGACGCGCCGGGCCGGGCGTACTTGGCCGCGGCGTTCCCCAACCCGGGGGCCGGCAGCCAGACCATTGCCTTCGGCCTGCCCGAGGGGCTGGCGCCCGGGGCGGTGGTGCGCCTCGAGCTCTACGACGTGCGCGGCGCACGCGTGCGCACCTTGGTCGAGCGGTCGGCCGGGCCCGGCCGCTTCGTGGTGACCTGGGACGGCCGCAACGACGGCGGGCGGTCAGTGGCGGCGGGTGTCTACCTTTACCGTTTGACGGCCGGCGGGATGGCGCTCGGCGGCCGGCTGGTGCGGCTGGAGCCGTGATGTGCTAGCTTGATTTGCGAGCATCCTCGGCTTCGCACCCACAGGCCACCCCAGGGTGGCCTGTGACGTTGCGGGGCGGCCGGCTACTATCCGATCACCGCTCACTTGGGAGAGACCGGGCACGTCCTGTGTGTCAAGAACCGCTCCGGCAACGTGCATGACGGCAAGGCCTCGCGGGTCTTCCTGCGCGGACTGTTCGCTCAGATCCGGGCTACGCTGGGGCCTCTCTACCGGTTGCGCTTTCGCCTGGATGGGGCCTTTTTCCGGCAAGATGTCGTCTCTTTGCTGGAGGCCCGCGGGGCCGGTTACGCCATCAAGGTGCCGTTCTTCCACTGGCTCGACCTGCAAGGACGGATCGCGCGGCGGCGCCGTTGGCAGCGGGCCGATGGCGACGTGGAGTTCTTCGAAGAGGCCCTGGCGGTGACGCCGTGGCACACCCACCTGCGCGTCGCCATCTACCGCAAGCGCGTCTACCATCGCTCGGCCAAGAACTACCAGCTCGACCTCTTCGATCCCGATGACGGTTACTTCGAGTACTCGGCCATCGCCACCAACCTGGACCTCACGGGGCCTCGCTTGTGGCGGTTCATGTGCGGTCGGGGAGCCCATGAGAAGGCGATCGGAGAACTCAAGACCGGCCTCGCCTTCGCCAGCATCCCAACCCAGCACTACGGCGCCAACAGTGCTTGGCAGCAGCTCGTCGCTCTGGCCCATAACCTGCTCACCAACTTCCAGATCGAAGCGGGCGCGGCCCGGCGGCCCCGGGGCGCCCGCGCCACCGCCCTGTTCGTGCTCAAGTCCGTGCAGACTCTGCGCTTCGAGATCTTCCACCGCGCTGGCTTGTTGCTGCGCCCCAACGGGAGCACTATCCTGCGGTTGGCGGCCAACCCTCAGGTCCGACAGGCCTTCACCCGGACCGCCTCCCGCCTGCCTGAAGTGGCGTGAGTTTTCGCCGCATCAAGGTTAGCCCCAGAGACGAAGGGCACTCCCGCACGGACAGCCAAAGCACGAGTGATGCGGATGCTGAAGCGCAACCTTCAGCAAATATGCGCACGATCATATTGTCGCCTGCCGCCAGGCCTCGGATTGAACCACACTAGGAGTCCCGGGCGACTTTTCGCAAAACAGTCTCCTCATAGGACGCATTCCTTCGATGACCCCTTGACGAGCCATCTCGAAGGGCTACTCTTGCTGCCGCCACACAGACGTGGCGGTCTTCGCACACTCACACTCCCCTGAAACCACCCGGACAGGGAAGGCGGGGGCCAGCGATGCAGAGCTCATCTGCGCGGGCTTCCGCCGGTCGGTGTCTGCCTCACGCTCAGATTGCGACCGGCCGACGGATCGAGCAAAGGATAGCCCGTCCAAGCTGCGTGGACGGCGAAGTGCTGGGATAGCATAGCCGGCTGCTAGAGGAGGAATTCCCATGATACGGTTCTTTTTCGCTTCTGCAGGACTAAGGACACTTGCCGTATCTGTGCTTGCTACGATCGTGATGACGCACACGGCTTGGGGCACAGGCGGTCAATGGTCTTCTTACCCTGACGGTGTTGAACTTGCCGGGCAGGCTGCTGCTTATGATCCCGTGCGGCAGCTCATGATCACTTTTGGCGGCAATGGGAGTAGTGGTGAGACGAATGACCTCCGGGCCTTGGCGCTGTCTGGGAGTCCGTCTTGGAGCACCCTGCCAAAGAATGAGAATTACCCAAGTGCACGGCGGTATGCTTCGCTAGTATACGATCCCATTCGCGACCGACTCCTGCTCTTTGGTGGACGTTATGGCTTGTATACGCGATACAATGACCTTTGGGAGTACGACCTGGCTGACTCGCAGTGGTCTGAGCTATCCCCTGGAGGGACGGCGCCACTTGCTGACTATACCACGAACGCGGTCTATGATTCCCTTCGTGATCGTTTGATCGTGGTTGGGGGCGATGCACTCGTGTGGGCCCTACCTCTCTCCGGAGCACCATTCAACTGGAGCTTCATCGCCCAGGGCGGCACGCCCCCGCCGCTGATGATGGGCTTCCGTCTCGTCTATGATGAAACGAATGACCGCCTGATCACCTTCGGCGGACACGACGAGCTGGATTGCCCGCCTCAATGGGACGATTGCAGTTGCCAGATTCCGTATTGTCCGGACCACTGTTACCCGTACTGCAACCTGCGGACAGTGGCTGAATATCGGCTCTCTGGGCAGAACGCAAACATATGGTACATTTTGTCACCGGAGGGCACTCTTCCCGATTGGCGAGCGTACCACAGCGCCATCTACGACCCGGGGCGGCAAAGAATGGTCGTTTTTGGTGGGCGTATTTACGGTCATGACATCTTCTATGACGACGTTTGGCAGCTCACCCTTTCTGGCACTCCAACGTGGACGGAACTCTACCCGACGGGTGGGCCCGTTGACGCCCGAGGAGCGCATGCTGGCATCTATGATCCAGTTCGGGATCAGCTTGTCATCGGTGGCGGCGCGACAACGACGTTATTGTCGGATGCTTGGGGACTGCGCTTTGATTCTGTCCCTCCGGCTGCAATTGACGACTTGCTGGTTGAGGCGGCCGGTAGGTACAGTGCAGCGGTGAGCTGGACCGCGCCCGGGGACGATGGCAATAGCGGTCAGGCAGAGGAATTCGACTTGCGGTATAGCACCTCGGCGATATCTACTGATGCACAGTTTGAGTCAGCTAGCCAGGTCGGATGGGAGCCGCCGCCGGGGAGTGATGGTACTTATCACTGTATCGAGCTTGACAACTTGACCTCATGCACAACGTACTACTTCGCCATCAAGACCACTGACGAGAGCGGGAATTGGTCCGGATTGAGCAATGGCGCAAGTGGCACGACGACGTGCTCAGGGAATAGCGCTGCAACGTGTGGTAGTGGATTGCGGGCCGAGAGGGAAGCCAAGAGCGGAGGGACGGGCTGGGATTCCGGCATACAGGCGGGCCCGGACGCGGCTGCCCTACCCGAATTTGATCTCGGCCCGGCCCAGCCGAGCCCGAGTGCTGGCAGCGTCAGGATTCGCTTCACGATGGGTCAGAGAGGCCCGGTGTCGCTTCGGGTCTACGACCTCTCCGGTCGACTTGTTCGTACTCTCGCCAGCGGCAGAGTCGAAGCCGGTCCCCACGAGGTGGTGTGGGATGCCCGCGACGACGGCGGGCGCGCGGTGCCGGCCGGGGTGTACTTCTACAAGATGGCCGCCGGCAGCTGGCAGAGCCAGCGGAAGGTGGTGTTCTTGGAGAGGTGAGCGCTGCTGCGCTTTCGTAGCGAGCGAGGCCCCGGGAGGCAGGATCTCCCGGGGCCTCGGGTTTCCTGCGCCTGGCGTCACGCCCGAGCTCCCGCCTTCGAGGAGGCTGAAGGTGCACGGGGTTGGGTTGTCGGCTGCAAGCAGCGTCCAAGTGGGAGCGTGACCTCGCCGAATCCCCGCCACCCAGCCGCCTTGATTGTGGCGGATGCGACAGGTAGGTTCACAGGCGACCCGGGCCATGGGTTTCTGCCGCGGACGCAGTTGCGACGAGAGACTCCGGTCCACAGGGCACCCCTGGACCCCGACCGCCCGAGCCACGAGAGCCAGGATGCGGACGACAATCGACCTCTCCGTAGAACGTCTCAGGCGCCTGCCGCAAGACCCGACGGATGTCTGGGAGGGCGGGCTCGTACGCGCCCCGCGGTGGGTGAAGGGTGAAGGGGAGCCGTACCGCCCCCTGCTACCCCTCTGGCGGAGCGCAGAGAGCGATCGGATCGGGGGAGCCACGCCGCTTCAGCCGACGGAGGCGGGCACGGATGCCACGGTCCAGCAGTCGATGCTCGAGGCGCTGCTTCATCTCTCACGCCAGCCGGGCGTCGAGTGCCGACCGGCCCGCGTGGCCGTGCGCGGTGCCAGGCTGGCGGCCCTGCTGCAGGGGATTCTGGCGGAGGCCGGAATCGAGGTCGATCTGGTCGAGGAGATTCCCCTCATTGACGAGTTGATGTCCCGGATGACGGCGGATCTGGCCGGACCCGAGGCGGCCCTCAATCCTCTGGAGGCGCCCGGGGTGACCGTCGAGCGCATGCGGGCCTTTGCCGAGGCGGCGGTCGAGTTCTACCGGGCGGCGCCCTGGAATCACCTGAGCAACGAGGATCTCGTCCGCGTCGAGTCGGAGGCCCCGAGCCGGGAATTGGGCTGGTTCACCGTTCTGGGGGCCGGCGGGCTGGAATACGGCCTGGGTTTCTACGCGGCACGGAAGCACCACGAGCTCATCCACTCGGGCGCCGAGCCCGAGGAGTACTTGGCCAAGAGGGGCGGGTGGTCACTGACGTTCGACCATCCCGCGCACGTGCCCCTGGCGGACGCTGATCTGTGGGAGGCCGAGGGTCTGCCGGTGGCTGGAGCGAGAGCCTATCCGCTCCTGGTTGGGTTCCACCCACGCGAGGGGTTCCGTCGCGCGGACGCCGCCGTGCTCGGCTTCGCCGAGGGAATGCTGCGGGCCCTGGCGGAAAGCACGGAGGACGACTTCGACAGCGGGCGCTGGTCACGAACGGTGATCACGGTCGACGGCGTCGCGACCGTGGTGCTGTCGCTACCCGCCATGCTCGAGTATGCCGGCGGCGAGACCGCCGGGGACGGCGCGCACCCGGGCCCAACGCGACGGCGCGGGGGCTCACCCGCGTTCCCCGACCGGCGAATCATGGAACGCACGATGAGAGACTTGCAGCGCGCCATCGCCACCCAGGGCTTGGACTCGGTGGAGGAGGTCAACGAGTTCCTGAGCCGGAGGCAGGGCGAGCGGTTGCTGCACGCGCCGGCGTTGAGTCCGGAGGAGAAGGCCCAGCTTCTCTTCTACGAGGCCCTCGAGAACACGGGGCGTGTGCGGATCAAGCTGGCCCGGGAGGCCCTGCGCGCCTGGCCGGATTGTGCCGACGCCCTCGTGCTGCTCGCCGAGGAGATGCCGGATCCGGATCGGCGGAGGGAGCTCTACCGCCTCGCGCTGAGCGCGGGGGAGCGAGGCCTTGGTCCCGAGGTGTTTCGCGATTCGGCAGGGCACTTCTGGGGGATGCTCGAGACCCGGCCCTACATGCGGGCCCGGCTGGGGTACGCGCACTGCCTGGAGGAGGCGGGGCAAGCCGAGGAAGCGGTGGCGCACCTGCTGGAGCTGCTCCGGCTGAACCCGTCCGACAACCAGGGCATGCGCTTCTCGCTGATCCCTCGGCTGCTGGAGTTGGGGCGGAACGAAGAGGCCTCAAACGTGCTGGCCCAGTACGAAGACGACCGCTCCCCGACGGTGGCCTACTCCAGGGCGTTGAGCGAGTTTCGGCGCACCGGGGACACGGCCGAGGCCAGGCGCCTCCTCGGAAGGGCGACCCGGAGCAACCCGCATGTGCCTAGCTTCCTCCTGGGCAGCGAGGCATTGCGTCCCGCGCCCGGGGAGACCTACCGAATCGGGAGCGAGGAGGAGGCGGGCGTTGCCGCCGACGAACTGAACAAGTCGTGGAAGGAAACCCCCGGCGCACTCGAATGGTTGCGGACCGCTCGGCGGGAGCGGAAGAAGGAGCGGCGGGACAAGCGGAAGCAGGGGCGCAAAGGCTAGGAGAGACGGGCGACCGCCCGAGGCATTCTGGGTGCTCGGTGCTTGGTCGGACGAGGCATCGTGGCGAGCCTGGTCCCCCATGGACCAGCGTCGCAGGTCACCCGCGACCTCGAACTCGGCTAGGAGGTTTCGACAGCCATGGACCATCTTGGCATCGACGTGCACAAGCGAGAAAGCCAGATCTGTATCGAGACCGAGGGCGACCGCCCTCGTCGAGCGCGAAGAGACGGGTGAAGAACCTCGCTGAGGGGACATCAGGACAGGAGTAAAATGCCCGAACTGAGCCACAGTAATAGGAGGCGCTGCTTCAAAGGCACTCTGTAGCCATCGGCTATCGTGGCGCCCTCTGGGAGATGGGGCCAGGTTTGCCCTTCAGGGGAGGACTTATGGATCCCGAACTAGTTCCGCTGACCAAGAAGTACAGGTTCCTGGGTGCCATGGACGAAGACAGGTTCAGAGATCACGTGGTGCGCCCTCTCTTTCTTCGGAAAGGCCTGAAAGACGGACGGGATCTCTGCGGGCCGCAAGAACAAGGCAAGGACGCGGTCTTTGTGACAGAGGACCCGTTTGGCACTATGGAGGTCTGGGCCGTGCAGACAAAGCGCGGCCGCCTGAACATGGCCAGCGATGCCAAGGCAAATGTGGTCACGGCTGAGACGCAGCTTCGGACGGCGCTAAAGACAAAGGTGACCATACTCGGGAAGCGTCAACGCTTACTACCGAGCAAGGTAATCCTTTGTGTCAGTGGCTCCATAAATGCGGCGGCCCGCGATTACCTGCACGAGACTCTGGATGACGCCCGTCTGATGTTCATGGACCGGGATGACCTCGTGCCAGCTATAGATGAGGTATACCCCGAACTGTGGCTTGGCATCGATCCGGACATCTATCCCTATTTGCGAGCTGTCAAGAGGGACGTTGAATCGGCAAGCGATATGCTCGCCGTTGTCGATCTGCTTCCGAATGCGAGCGTAAGCCCAGCGGCAAAGACGGACTATTATGTGCCTCTGCGACTGTACCGGCTAGTGGAGGGTAAGCACAAAGGAAGAACGCGTAGAGGCGGCCTGGCGAGTATGGAGGAGATCCCCGTAGAAGGAGTCTTGAAGAAGAGAGGCCAGCGCCGCGCGCTGATTATGGGAGGTGCCGGCTCCGGGAAGTCGACGGCCTTGAAGCGGCTGGCATATGTGACCGCGACAGCGAGCCTCTCGCGAGACGCCAATCATGAGTTTCCAATCATGCTACGCGCAACTCAGGTTGCAGGCGCTGGTGCAATGAGCGTGGTAGACCTGGCACAACGCGAGACGCGCCGGCTGACGGGGCGTGAGAAAGTGCCCTTCACGGCGATGGACCTTATTGAGGGGAGGGTAATCTTTCTGATAGATGCCCTTGATGAAGTGAGCATGCCGGAGGCACGCAAAACGGTGTTGGGGCGGCTGTCCGAGGTTCATAATCAGTATCCGGAGTGCCCTATCATTGTGACGGCGCGGGACAGCGCCGAGATCAGAGCAACAGCAGGCGCGGCAGAATACGTGCAGTATTCCATAAGCGCAATTAGTCTCAAGCAAGCTGCGCAAATCGTTGCCTATGTCAAACGCGGGGCAAAGGTTGGCACTGAGGATGCGGAGGAGGTGTTGAGACGACTTCAGGAGGTGCACGGGATTGACTTGAACCCCCTGTTGGTGACGGTGTTCGCCGCGACGAGCGAGTATTGCGGGCGTGATGTGCCCGCGAATATTACAGAACTATTCAAGAAGTATACAGAGATGATGATCGGCCGCTGGGACGCCTCAAAGGGACTAGCGCAGCAATACCAGGCTCCCATGAAGGACTTCTTGCTCCGTCAGGTGGGGCTGCGGATGCATCGGAGAAAGAGTGTGCGAATCAGCCGGGAGGAATTCGAGGCAATTGTGCGTGAGGAACTGTCCAGGCGGGACAGACACGAGGAGGTTAGAGGAGTTGTGGAGGAGCTCCTGACGAGATCGGGACTATTCCGGTGGGATGATGGCGGGGTCGAGTTCCGACATTTGCTGTTGCAGGAGTTCTTCGCAGGGCGGGGTGTGCCGCGAGCGGAGTTGACTAGCGTATTAGCCGATCCGTGGTGGAGACGTGCGGTGGTGTTCTATTTTGGGGAGCACCCAGACGAAAGTGAGCTGTTTGAGGAGCTACGAACGTGGGCGGAAGGCCAGGATATCAGGACGCAGTTCGAGGCGGCGATATCGTTGGGGCTGGCCGTGCAGGCGTCCTACCTGGTCGAGGGGGGAATCAAGACGAGCATGCTCTACTGGATTGTGAAAACATTCGCAGCCGCGAAGCGTGAGCTGCTTGAAGGCGACAAGTGGATTCGGAGCAAGCCATTGCTTGGTTATATCGCGTATTACCTGAGTGGGAAGGAGTCCGTGGCCGTCGCTTTGAGCCCGGCGGAGCGGACGAGGCTGGTAGATGAGTGGGCGGAGGCGGGTGGTGATAAGAGTCGGGTAGAAACGGAGCGCTTCTGGCGGATCGTCGCATTGCAGGAGATGGGCGCACTCGCGCAGGCGGAGGAGTTGATGAGGGGCTTCGCGCCAAAGGACCGGCGACTGTTGCTAGGGGTGTTCCTGGGTTGCGTGTTCATTCAGAGGCTACGGGTCACCCGGCCGGAGGAAAGAAGAAGAGCGAAGCATCTTGGAGACCGGGTGGCGGGAAAGGCCAGGCCGCTGATACGGCAGCTCGTGGAGGAACTGCAGAGTACGATACTGGAACTCCGAAAAGGGAAGATTGCGGCGATTGAATTGCCCGCTGAGGCGGAGGCAGAGTGAAGTCGATGGCTCGACAATAACAGGCACAACTGGACACGAGGGAACCCGGGGGACCTCGTTGGAGCGAGCCTGAATTCGGGATTGAGCGAAAGGGGAGTGGTTTTGGGCTGCGGGTGTCGCCGAGGAGAAGGGGCCACATCCCGCGATCGTTTTGGGGGTAAACGGGTGCGGGGCGGGATTCTGTCCCTGGAGCATGGGAGACGCGGTGTCAGGGAGCACATGGACTGGACTCCAATTCGATTGCACAACCATGAGGCTTAGGATGATGCGGCGGGAGAAGCCATGGGTGAGTTTGTGAATCGCCCCGGGTTCTCCGGAGAGCCCTTTACGTGAGTGCCGCCAGCTCGGCTGGAGCCGCCTGGCGATCGTAGTGGGCCTGTTCGAACTCGACCTGCGGAACGTACCCGATCGGCTCGAGCAGGCGACTCGTCTTATATGTACAAGTCAGGACTTTCTCCGACACCCGGCCCTCCCACGGACTTCAGGCAGCAGGCTCGGTGGCGTCTTCCTCGCCTAGGGTGCGCGGTGGCAGTTGCTCGATGCCCAGGGCCTCGTGTCAACGCCGATCCTGAATGTCCCCTGATCGCCGGCGAGGTCGCAGCCATGAAGGCGCGACAGCTCTCTGCCCCCGAAGCCGATCACCTCATCGTGGAGGCGATCCGGAAGCGCGTGGTGCCGGCATCGTGGCTGCCGAGGGTTCTCTCTGCCTGGGAGGAGCCAACGCACGAGGAGTTCGCGCCGCGCACGGCGTGGTCGCTCGTCAACGCGTTCACCGAGGTGCTCAAGGGGGTGAGCCCGAGGGCGCAAATGGAGGGGAGCTTGAGGCTCTCGGCGGTGGTGCGAGGGGAACTGCAGATTCAGTAGTACTTTCCGAGGCCGGTCTAAAGGGATCGGCCTCTTTCTTGAAGTCAGGCTCCGTGTGGTAGGAGCTTTGCTCCATAATGATACAAGCGGGCGATCTATGACGGCGCTCATATAACCATCTGAGTCAAGGGAATTGACTTGACGTCGTCCTGACACAGGCGGAGCCTTGTAGCCGCGTGAGCAAACCCCGGAGGTTCGCGACCGAGCCCGCCTCAGACACCCGGCTGAGACCCGCGCCGCGTTGCCGCTTCGGAGTTCGCGAGATCACTCGTGGCTGGGCCGCGCTATGAGAATCCGCCCTCGAGAACACCGAACACTCCCAACGCTGGCCCTGGGCTTCAACCGACGGCATCCGCTGGGGAGAACCGCGCTGTCCGGACTTCAGCGATGAAGGGAGTGCCCGTAATGCACCTGAGGCCGGCTGTTCTCATAGGAGCGATCGCGCTAGCTGTTGCGATGCAGGCCGCGGCTGATCCGCTGCCGAAAGTATATCAACTAGCATGTGACACGGTCCAGGTAGACCCTCTACAAGTACGCTTCACGTTTGGGGTTCTCAATCTGGACCCAGCTGCCAGTGTGTGTGACATTATCTTTTGGGTTGACGATCAATCACACGTGCTGGCCTGTGACACGGAAGTACCAAAGTGGGGCTGCTATGTCTACACGCCGACGCAAAGAGTGAATTGGCTTACAATCGTTGACCCCCCGGACTGCATGTTGTCAGGGGAGCATCGGGAGCCCTACTCATTCGTGTCCGACAGCGCATCTCCGCTTTTCTTCGCCCGATTCGACAGTCCAATCATAGGATTCGGGGACCAGTACATCCGCTTCCATTGCCCCGATCTGGTACCTACACGACGATCGAGTTGGGGCATGCTGAAGGCTATCTACCGCTAGCACGCGTGGTGTGTGCTAGAGCGCCGTGGAGGGAGCCATGAAGCGCACAACCGTATGCCTGTTGCTTGCGACGGCATGGATGATGTTCAACGCCGCTGCTGGAGCGACACAGGAGAGTGAGCAGCTCTATGTTCCTGGAGAAGTTCTGGTGGGATTCCACTCCGAAGCTGCGATGTCCGCGCGGGACGCTGCCGTGGCATCAATCGGAGGGCAGATCAAGCGGAGGCTCGATCCGATCAACTTGCTGCATCTGACCTTTGCCGATCGGACGGTGCCTGAGGCGATCGCGGAGCTGATGAAGAACGGGAGCGTGGAATATGCCGAGCCCAACTACTACGGCGAGCTGTTGTTTACGCCGGATGATTCGCTGTTCGAGGACTCGTGGCATCTCCAGAACACCGGTCAGCAGAGCGGAACAGCAGGGGCTGATATCGACGCGCGCAGCGCATGGGACTTCATCACCACGTCGCCAAGTGTGCTGATCGGCGTTCTGGACACCGGGGTCGACTACACGCACCCGGATCTGAGCGACAACATCTGGACCAATACGTGGGAAGCGAACGGCCAGACTGGGGTGGACGACGACGCCAATGGCTTTATTGACGATGTCCACGGCTACGACATCTTCGACGACGACGGCGACCCGATGGATGAGTATAGCCACGGTACAGCCGTGGCCAGCGTGATCGCCGCGGAGGGGAACAACGCGATCGGTTTGTGCGGCATCACCTGGGACACGCAGATCGTGGCCATCCGGGTGACGGATGGCAATACGATCACGATCGGGGACATCGAGTACGGGATCTACTACGCCCTGACGGTGGGCGCCAAGGTCACGAACAACTCCTACCGACACTTCGGGGGTTACTCCCAGAGCCTGTCGAACATGATCAACTACGCGTGCACGGGAGGGCAGCTGTTTGTTGCTGCGGCAGGGAACAATGGGGAAGACAACGACAACCTGCCTGTCAACAGCAGGATCTACCCGGCGAGCTACAGTCCCGGGTGCATCATCTCGGTCGCGATGAGCGACCGGATTGACTCGCTTGTTACGGGGACGCGGAAATGTAGCAACAACACCTATTCAGGATACGGCGCGACGAGTGTCGATCTGGCGGCGCCGGGCTGCGAGGTGTGCTGTGCGGTGCGGTATAGTCTGAACCCGTCCAGCCCTTACACGTGCGGAAGCTCTGGCACGTCTCTGGCCACTCCGATCGTCACAGGTGCCGTGGGTCTGCTGTGGGCTCAGAACCCCACGTGGTCGAACTCCGATGTCAAGACGCGGCTGCTGAACACGGTAGACGTGCTTGCCTCGATGGATGGTCGGATGGTCAGCGAGGGACGTCTGAACTTGCAGCGGGCCGTAGACAACGTCGCACCGAGCACCATCGCGGACCTGACGGTGGAATCCATGGGGCGGTGGAGTGCGGCGGTGAGCTGGACGGCGCCCGGAGACGACAGTACCGAGGGCAACGCGAAGGCGTTCGATTTGCGCTACTCGACGTCGTCAATCACCGAGAACAACTTTGCGCAGGCAACTCAAGTGGCTACGGGGGCCCCGGGCACCCCTGGGACGGAGTACTGCATCGAGATCGACGACCTGAGCTCCTGCACGACCTACTACTTCGCGATCAAGACGGAAGACGATGCCTTCAACGTGTCGGCGTTGAGCAACGTTCCGAGCGGAACGACGGCATGCTCAGGACAGTTGTACGCGACGTGTCCGGGGGAGTACATGTCGGCTGAGCCGGGTTCGGAGGAGTCGGAGGCTCCGGGGATCGCGAGCACCGAACGTGCGACGGGAGGGGTCGCAAAGCCGCTCAACGTTCTCTCGCTTGGGCCCGCCCGTCCCAACCCCAGCCGCGGTACGCTGACGATCGGCTACAGCCTGGCCCAGGCGTCCCCGGTCGCCATCCGCATCTACAACGTGGCCGGCAAGCTCGTCCGCACGCTCGTCAGCGGCACCGGGGGCGCGGGCCCCCACGAGGTGGTCTGGGACGCCCGCGACGACGGCGGGCGGGCGGTGCCGGCCGGCGTGTACTTCTACAAGATGCTGGCGGGCAGCTGGGGCAGCCAGCGGAAGGTGGTGTTCTTGGAGCGGTGAGTTGATGCTCTGCATTGCATAACAACGGATGCCCCGGGAGGCGGGACTTCCCGGGGCATCCGACTTTGGAACGGCATTCCGGCGTTGCGGCCCGCAAGGCGAAGGTAGTCCTTTGAGCGCTGAGAGGGAATCCTCAGGGTTCCTCTAGGATGAAGGCCTTAATCCAGGCCTTCGCACGCCAGCCAAGACGTGGCCACCAGGCAGTCGGAGTAGGCAGTTCATAGTAGCGCATGTTGATCGAGTGAATTGTGGATCCGAAGATGGCCAGTTGATCCCCGGGGATGTCTCTGAGGGTCGTAGTACCGTCCGGGAGCTTCTTGTGACGGCGGGCAGCGATCAGGAATACCTCTTTGATTCTCCCGTCCCCCGTGGGCTCGAAGCCGTCAACGACCCCAGCATAGAGCCGGGACCCCTCCGGGTGATTCACCAGGATGTCCGCTTCGGGCATCAAGCGACGCGAGAGTCCGGGAAGCCTGCCCTGGAGGATGTAGTACCAGTCGGCCTGCATCCGAAGCATGGGCACGTGGACATCCCAGCGGCTTGCCCAGACGAGGCGCCGGGCGATGGTCCCGGCAGCCAGAGAAGCCACGATCACGCCGGCATACTTCACGAAGCACCACCACCAACCGTAGCCTCGAATTACGGCGAGCAGTATCTTCGGTGCGTCAAGGTCATTCGTTAGGCCCGCGAGTGAAGCGAGGAGGCCAAGGGTCGCTCCGTCCAGGGGGCCAACCAAGCATCGAATCGCCAGCGCGTCGATCGGAAGTGCCCAGAGGATGTAGAGGGCGAGTTCGCTGAGGGGCGAAAGCGAGGTGAGAGACCGCGGAAACTTACCTGCGTAATAGGAGTTCAGAAAGACAATACCGGGAAGCAGAGCAGCGGTGAGCAGGATCCCAGAGAGCGCGAGGTTCACGGCCAAATAAAAGGGCCAGCCAATTCAGCTGGCCG
>Ga0315287_10004524_pt1 | contig 13580 bp, 20 predicted proteins | sample YL17G11_0_MG_FD_205037 | JGI IMG/M metagenome (GOLD analysis project Ga0315287, IMG submission 205037) | Sediment microbial communities from Yellowstone Lake, YNP, Wyoming, USA - YL17G11_0 | ecosystem: Environmental > Aquatic > Freshwater > Lake > Sediment | place: USA: Wyoming | collected... | reverse complement strand
GAATCAGCTGCGAAGCCAAGGCACTTCTGCATTGTTGCTCCGCGAATCCTAGCTGAAGCCGTGCTGCTGGTCGGGAACACCAGGAGTGACATGCGTGCGTAGGAACTGAGAAAGGAATCCAGTTGGGCGAAGATCTGCGTTTGTGCTTGCACAACACGCCTGGGTCCGGTTCGCGTTGTGAGTGCAGCCGATCCTCCAGCGCAGCGCGGTCCGCGGGAGCGAAGTGCTCAACAGGTGGTCGTTGCGCGCCATCGCTTCAGTCGGCTGGAATCGGTTACTCCGCAGCAGGAAGCGCTCGACGCTAAGCGGCAGGCGAGCCAGAATCGAAGCGACCGCGGCCTCGCCTTAGGGGTTCTGGCCCGCAACCTCTACAACCTTCTGCGCGGCCAGGCCGCGAACGACACGCACCGCTGGCCGGCCAACGAACTGGGCGAATGCGTCGGGAAGGGAAAGCGCAATCCCGTTCTGGTGCACGCTCTGGGGCGCGTCTGCCAGTTTCAGCGGGCAAGGCCGGCTGGCTTCCGCAAAGCCGTAATAGCCGCCGCCGTGGACCGTGAAGGCAGGGACATGGATGAGAAGAACGCGCTGGTTGGTCACGAGCAGGAGGTAACGCTTCTGCATAAGCCGAGCGATGAATCCAAAGGCGAAGATGACCATGGAGTATTTCCAGGCGCTGACAACGCCTTCAATGGTTTCCGCTGGGCGGAGGACCCCCTTCTGGCGAACCAGCTCCAGTTGCTGGTCCTCAAATCTCGTCTCGATGTCTTCCAAACTCATAAGCGAACCTCGCAAGTATGGAAATCGGACCACGGATAGGGATTTCCTTCGTACCGAGTATCCGGGCGGGGACTCGGCGCGTCAAGGACGCACCGGGTCGCACCGGGTCGGAGGCGGGAGTGGCACGGGCGCTGGAGCGGGTGGACGAGAAGGTGCGTGGTCGGTGATGCGTCGACGGCCGGCGTCACACAGCGTCACCAGATCGTCGCTGGCTCGCGATCGCTATCTCGGCGGCCGCCGACCGGGGGCAGCGCTCACAATCGCGAAGGTCACGGCCCTTTTTCCGTACCTGAGCATGGTGTAAGGCTGATCTCGCACCAGCCGGTTCCACATCGCGTCCCAAGACCGTGTGTCCCACGTAGCCGTCCACTGCCAGTCGCCGCCCTCGACGCGCCAGATCCGATCTCCTGTGGCAATCTGAGCTGCAGCAGCTGCGGGCGAAACCGACTGAACGATCCAGGTACTGGCGCTAGAGTCGTACAAAACCGAGATGTCGCCCCTGGACAGACGTGGAAGCTCCCGCCGAGCCTCAAGGCTGTCGCGACGCTCCCGCGCTCTGGCCGTGATGCTGTCGCGACGCTCCCGCCCCCTTGCTGCTGGGAGTTGTCGAGTGAAGCGCGCTTCGATGATTCGTTCAAATCGGTGTTGGTCGAACCACTCGGCGTCACCCCAAGTTGGCCCACCAAGGTAGATTCGGATCCACTCGCTACGTCCTTCACCCGGTTCCAGAACGAGCCGCGGGATTCCGCACAGGGAGCCCCATTCCTCGATCCTCTCGCCCGTAGTGAGAGACAGGTGCGCCGCTGACCTGCCGAGAGAGCCCCGGGCTCCCGTGCTCCACGCGAACTGAATCGCGGACAGCTGTCGTTCTGGGATTACGCGCTCGGCTCCGTTGACCAATAGGCGCAGGTCTCTGCTCTGACTTGTGCTTGCAGTGCCAAGTCCTGGATTGTCACGCAGGGGCGTCACACAGGTGGTTTGGAAGGACCAATGGCGTGCAACAACACTATCCCCATTCTGGAGCTGAATCGTGACCGGGCCAAGTTGGGCTATCGCATGCGCTGAAGGTGTCGACAGCAGAAACAGGAGGACCAAACCGGTGCGCATGACTGGAGTATGGCGCGTCCGCTGCGGCGGACGCAAGGCGGTTGATCGGGCGGTTGATCGGGTCGGTGGTGGTGCCGCTGGCGCTGGAGCGGGTGGACGAAGAGGTGCGCGCCGTGCGCGGATGCACTGTTCCCCTGGAAGGGCCGAAGCGTGTGTGGCCCTAGTGTGCGGTGGCCCGTGAGCGCCAAGGGGAACAAGACCCCGCATGATCGCGCCCGGACCATGGGAATCCTCGACGCGCCTCCCGTCACAACTGACATCAGTCAAATCGTCTGCGGCGCAGCAGAAGGCATGCGTTCGTGTCCCCGCCGTCGCAAGCCCGCCAGAGGAACTCCTGGGCGCGCGTATCACTCCGGGGCACGCCGCGGCCGTCAGCGTACGCCCCGCCGAGGTCAGTGCACCCTGACATGTCCCCTCCGTCGCAGGCCCGACGGTAGAGTCCGACAGCGAGTGTATCGCTTTCGGGCACGCCGAAGCCAGCGCCGTACATGCGACCGAGGCTGGTGCACCCCGACAGTTCTCCTCTGTCGCAAGCCCGTCGGTATAGCTCGACCGCCCGCGAATTGCTCCGGGGCACGCCGCTGCCAAGCTGGTACGCCTCGCCGAGTTTGACGCACCCCTTCATGCTCGCGCCGTCGCAGGCCCGTCGGTAGAACGCAACGGCTAGGGTATCGCTGTGATCCACACCTTCGCCAATGGCGTACATCGCACCGAGGTTGTAGCACCCATCCATATCCGCCGCGCCGCTGACGCCCAGTTGCGTACCCACAGGTATCGTCCCCCTATCGTTCCCGCCGTCGCAGGCCCGCCGATAGAACTCCGCCGCGCGCGTGGGGTTCTTAGTCACGCCGCGGCCATTGGCGTACACCACACCAAGGATGGTGCACCTCTTCATGTCCCCGCCGTCGCAGCCCCGCTGCAGGACCTCGGCGGCGCTTGTGTCGCCCTGCGGCACGCCGCGCCTCTCAGCATGCATCGCCTCTATCCTCGAGCACCCCGATGGCTCCCCGCCCTCGCACGCCCGCCGGTAGAACTCGGCGGCGCGCGCGTCGCTCTGTGGTGCACCGTGGCCAGTGGCGTACATCAAGCCGAGGTTCGAGCACGCCAGCATATCCCCGCCGTCACAGGCCCGCCGCGAGCGCGGACCGGGCAAGGCTGGCTCCACGAGCGGTGCCACCCGCTCCCAAATGGTGACGGAGGCCTCCGGCCCGTCGCCCCAATCGCCTCGTAGATAGCCGGTCGCCGCGCCGGTGACGTGTGGACACTGCGGGTGCCCCTCCACCTGGAGCGAGTCAACGACCAGGCCGGTGCGTGCCTCGAGGAGCCTGATTGACCATCGCACTTTGGCCAGGACCACGTTGCTCGCGAAATCGCCTGTTGCTGTGCGGTAGGGACCACAGGTGTCGGCGACCACCTCCTCGTACTTGAAGCACAGCACCAACTCCACCTCGGAAAGTCGGTGCGTGTACCAGCGGGCGGACGGCCCGCCCGTCCACCCAGCTGGTTCTCCGCCTCCACCGGCGTCCGCCAGCATGTGTCTTCCGTGGCGGCTCGTGTCGTACGGTGGGGCGCTACGAAAGGGAATCCCTCTGCACACGCCTGCCGTGACGGCCGACATACGGCGTTCTTCGAGGGCCGACATGTTGAGTTGTTCAGGCGGCGGCGTGTACGACAGCGTGAGGAACACGAGCACGAACGCCCCGACTACGATGCCGAGGACCCAGCGCAGTTGAATGCTCACGACGGCGGATATACTGCGCTGAGGCTGCGACGGCTAGGGACTGAAGATGTGGCGGTGACGGGCTGTTGGCGCGCCGAGGATGCAACGGGCCACCGCGGGAGATGGGTCCGGTGGACGAGCAGGTGCGCCGGGGCGCGGGAGCATTCACGGATGAGCTGTCTTCATGGAAGGGCCGATGCGTGAGAGGGTGCACGGGGTTCAGGTCCCTCCGCCGTTTCGCCAGCAAGTTCTCGTGCGTACGCAAGAGGATCGGCACGGGCGGCTTCGGCGAACCAGGTGCATTCATCTCGGGCGAGGTCAGTCGAGCCACCTGTTGGGCGATGCGGCCGCGTTGGTTCGGGAGGTTGTCAGTTCACCCCACGCAACTGGCGTGACATCGATTTGGCGGCCGCGGCGCGTCTGGCTTGCACTGCGGCGCTGTGGTACGTTAGCGCCGCGGCTGCGGTGGTCACCGCGGCCAGCAACTCAACGCCGTCGCGTCACGTGGCCCACCATTGTTCTTATGAGCAAGGAGGCCAGAATGGGTCACCAACGCCTCTACGCTGCGATCTTGGCTTTCGCGTGGGCGGGACATCAAGGCCCTGAAGTACACAGATTCGGCCAACAGGTAAGGCTTAAGCCCGGCGCATCCTTGACCGTAACGAGGCGGGGTATCGACGAGTTTCGACGGCGCTACCCGTCGGAGTTCGCCGATAGCGCTGAGAATCTCGTGGCATTCGAGTTCGCAATCCGATCGGCGGACGAAGCGCAACTGGTCATCTTCAAGACCGACCGCGAGAATCCTGCTCGTTCAGATGTTGTGGTGCTCTGCGATAGCGCCCGAGTGAACATCCTGAAGATGGGGGGAGCGGCGATCGACGATCCGACGGCCTACACCTTCGGCCCACCCGGAGCCTATCAGGCAAGAACTGATGGTCTCTGGAGGTCCATGACTGTCGGCACCAAATCGTTCGTAGCTTTCTTCGCACTGCCGCAAACGTGTACGAGCGCGCGCCAGCAGTTGTTGGTTGGGCTCACAGTCCCGATCGAGGGAAGGGACTCCATTCTCCAGTTGCAGTTCGCCGAGCCTCGTCGACGCGCACCTTAGCTGGAGCTGTCACGGTAGCGTCGTTGCCACGGTCATCGGCTGGGTCGCATAGCCAGCATTTGCAGCTGACCGGGGCCGCGCGATGATGGAGCCTCGGCGGACGCCCAAACCGGCCATAGGCGGCCGGGGGATTGAGCTTGCCGGTTGGTCGCCGCTGGCGGCGTGCATCGGGCCGGACGGAGTGAACTGCCAGCACTACCTCTTCGCTGGATCGCCTGTAGAAGGTGTGGACATCGCCTCAGCGGTCGCCTCGCGTGCGCGCCGCTTCCGCGCTCGAGAATAGGCTAGGAAGTAGGCCACAACACATACGGCAATCTGAGCAACCAGCCAGATCCGCACGCCTTCAGCGGGCCCGCCGCCCGGAGTGTTGCCCCTGAAGAAGGCCTCGGGCCAAAAAGGTCCGAAGACACCAACAACCGCCGCAATCCACGCACCGCCAGCCCCGCCGTCGCTGGCTCCGACGAGCATGCCAATAGCATACGCGATGAGCGCGCCCTCGATCCCGTAGAGGACATAGCTGGAAAGCCGCGACATTGCGTCGTACGCAGCCAAGTTCAACGGCGTGAGAACGAGCCCGGCAGCGAGCGCCAGCCAGCCGAGTAGGAAGTTCCGTCCTCGCATCGTGACCTCCAGCCGCTAGGAGCATGCACCTTCTGGCTGAATCTCGGATGGTCCTCAGCAGGGCGTATTGTTGCGCGTCCGCCGCGGGGAGCGCAAGGTGTCTGAGCCGGTCGGTGTCGATGCCGCGGGTGCTGGAGTGGGTGGACGAGCAGGTGCGCGCCGGGGCGGATGCGCGAAGGGCCGATGCGCGTGTGGGTGTGGTGCGGTGGCCCCAGGGCGCTGGACGGACGGCTGCTGGACGGGTTGGCATGCGCAGCGTGCAGCCTGCTGACCGTCGCCTACGAGGATGTGTACGACAAGCTCCGCACGGCTATGTGGCCACCGCCAAGGTGCGCGTGCGGGTTGGCGGCGCTGGCGTGGAGGGCGGTGCCGCTTCGGTAATAGCGGTAGGGCCGGAAGCGGCGCGGACAACTCTACCCGACCAAACCTATGAGGTTGCTCCCACACTTGGGACATGGGCCACAATGGATCGCGTGGCGGATCACCCCTCGCGCATCTGTCCGCGGTGTCTCCCATTTGTGCCTGCAGCCGGAGCACTTCACTGTCATCGGCGAAGCGGCAAACCGCTGAATCGCCTCCTCCTCGGCGCTTAGCGGCCGTCTAGGTTCGCCCTTCTTGAACCACCCCATGCATGGCTCCTTTCGGTCTCGCTGGCACCTCTGCGCTACTCGCGCGGACGACAAAGCACGAGAGCTACGTGGCACTGTGGGCAATGTGTGGCCATTGCGTTGAATGCCTCGAAACCACACCGCTCACAGCGGGAGACTGCGGGTTGCTCCGGCTGCAGCTCCGCGCTGAAGGCCAGACCCAGGGAACGCAGGTCGCTTGTCGCCTTGCCCAAATGCGCCACGAACACACATACGGCGATCAGTTCGACAAGAATGAATAGCGCGGCGGCTGGAGTCCATGACATCAATCCCGCCAGCATCGTCGCGAACACGAAGAAGAAGGCAATCTTCCGGGAGGCGCGCGGCGCGAGATCATGTCGTGCCAGAAACTTGTTGAGTTCATCAGCGTACCCCGCCCACACGCGGAACATCCAGAAGATCCCGTACACCGGGATAAACAAGTAGCCGACGGCCTTGCCCGGTGAGATTTCTGTCTTCCCGTCCTGAAGCTTATTCCACAAGTTGTAAGTGAACAGGCACACGAGCACGAGCCAGGCGACTATTGCGACGAGCGCCATGACGGCCATGTCCTGCCGTTCGGCGGCGGGTACCGAGACATCAGCCGACATTGTGATCCCCGTGATCTGGAGCCAACCCACCACCAGGATGGGCCAGAACCAGAGGTGTGGAAAGCGGCGCGGTTGCCCGGTGCTGACTGGCGGTTCCGACTGGGGCATCGCCACTGTGACGGGCGACCTTGACGCGAAGGGAGCGGGCGCAGCGCTGCGTGCCTCGGCCTGGAGGAATTCACCGCAGTGTTTGCACTTGATCGCTTCGTCCTGGATATCCTCTGCGCAGTAGGGGCACTTCTTCATGGGGAGTACCTCCGACTTGTGAACTCACAAGGGAAGCGCGAAGCGTGGGGAATGTTGGCTCACCACCTATCCCCCGAGCTGGTGCCGCCGTTCAAGCTGCCGTGGTGGTTCCCGGCTGTCCAGTCGAGTCCACGTCGATCACGAGGTCGTAGGCGTTGCTGGTGAAGCGGTCGGTGGACACCTCAAATCCGGCCATAGGCGGATATGAAGTAGCGCGGCCGAGGCGGTTGAGCGGGTCGGTGGGTGAGGCCGCTGGTGGGGTGCATCGGGACGAACGGCCGGAGACCGCGCTGGCCCTCCGACGTGGCGTTCAGATCGCCTTGAGACGCTGTACCTGCACATGACCCAGGCAACGCGACTGTTTGGGAGGCAGCGCCTTTTCAATGACGAGCTTGAACACTTGATTGTCGTTTGGGATGATGGCTGACAACTGCCGCGCTCGCTTTGAGCCGCCAGCACGACCCTGAAGAGCGTCCAGGACGTCCTTGGCGCGGTTGTCGACGTCGTGGCTGGCGAGAAGATTTGCATCCATGTAGAGGCGCACGCGAACTTCGAGGCGATCGTGCTCGGTGTAGGTGACGTGAGCTCGCTCGCGCGCCTTGTCGGCTGCAGCGTGAATCGCATGCCGCCACTTGAGCCTACGGCCTGACGGATACGGTGGGATTCGGAACGAGATCTTCAGCGGCCGCTTGGGCATAAGGCATCCAGATTGCCAGTTGTTCCCGCGAACTGACTACCGATCGAAATACCGTCCCGGAGAGCGCACCGCCGTGTCATGCGCCTCGCCTACCGCTTCCGCCCTCGCTCCACCAGTGCGCCGCCCGTCAGTTCAGCTCATCGTCTCCGTGAACGACTCCCGCACCCGATGCGCTCCACCCGATCCTTCGCCCTCGCTGCGCTGCGCGATTGCCATTGCATGTTGCTGGGGCTGTCTGCGCCCCCGCATGCCAGGGGCCTGATGTGGTCCACGACGTAGCCGGGGCGGCCGCGGGAGTACCCGGTGCTGCGCATGAAGTTGATTGCGGCGGGCGTCAGTGTGAGTTCAGTTTCATGTATAGCGCGAACACTAGCAGAGCACCCACCGAGACCAGGCAGGTCGTCAGAATCCGCCGCACGGAAATGGGGTCACTTCGGTGGCGGGACATCAGTTGTTTCCCCGTGACGGCGTGCATCGCGAAGTAGGTACCGCGCATCATCCCGGCTACGCCCAGAACGCCGGCGGGGAGGGTCACCGGTGACAGTACCCCCGAAATCGTAAACGCGACAGTGTCATTCAGGCCTAACCAGAAGCCAAGCATCAACGGGAGAGCTGGAAACCCGACAAGAACAAAGAACGCAACACCGGCCGGCAGCATCCCTTTGACCCACTGTCCAAAGGTGGACGCCGCGCTCAGCGATCCGCCGAAGTCAGCACACTTTGCAAGTCCCCAGCCGACCGCGACGAAGGGTGTAAGGAAGGATCGGAGGAGACGCTCCGATCGCCGCGGAGCCACTTGCCGGGTCGACGGCGAAATGGACATTCTCACCTCCTCTATTCGGGCTCCAGCATGCCAAGCCGCGAGTTCACGGCCTCGGTGACCACCTCAAATCCGGCCATACGTCGACGGCGCAAGACCGGCCATAGAGCGGGCGTTCAAGTCGAGGGTGATGATGCGCGTCCACTACCGTGAGCGCAAGGCGGTTGAGCGGGTCGGTGGGCGGGCCGCTGGTCGGGTGCATCGGGACGAGTTCAACGCCTTGATGTGAGTGACGTTACCCCCGCGAATGAGCCAGGGTAGGATCGGAGGGTCCCGGCGTTTGTCTTCTGGGGCGAAGAGCGCCGCGTACTCCGCCGGGGGGCGTGTGCCATCTTGCCGATAGCGCCGAGGAGTGGCCCGTCTACTTCACAGCCATGCTAATGGCCGAAGGCTACGAGGACGACCCCGGAAGCGCTCAGGCCTCGTGCACTGCGGCATCAGGCTCCTTATGAAGCCAAAGCCCGAGGACTCGCCCACGACGCACCTGCGTGTCATCGAGCAGGGCGAGATCTGGGTGATAGCGGAGCCAGGAAGACCCACGTACCTAGAGGCGAGCGACTACTGAGCTTCGATCACCCTGCCAACAAACTCCGTGACCTCACGCGCTGGGCGTTCGTCCGTGCTTGGCAGGAGATCCTCCCCCACAAGCCTTGAGGCAGGGAGCTGCACAGTGACTGGTGAGCTCGCCAGCTTCAGGACAAAGCGTGCTGCTCGGAGGAACTTCTCGTCCTTGTGCCTGTGGATGATCTGATCCGCCCCGAATCGCGCCTCGTCGACGATCTCGTTCCTGCCGAGAGGCGCGGGTTCTCTGCCAGGTACTTGGAATTGGGGCAAGCCACGGAGGAGCACGACCCGATCCGAGAGGAGCCTCCGAAGAGTGATATTGAGATTCGCTCTTGCTGTCGTGATCGCCGCACTGGCATCCATCGCGTCCGCTGCGAAGGTCACAAGGGCGCGGATATGCTTGGTGAGTTGTGCAGAGTCGGCGAAATCCGGGACGACAAACACGACGAGAGTGATCGGTAGCCCGTTCCGGAGCGCTTTGCCCGTCACGTAAGTTGTCACGCCTGGTCGGGTGCGCGGTTGTTCTCCGGTACCTTCGAGCTCAACGAGGGCATACGTTCCAAACGACTCGCGCGACTTCGCGACCACGCGGATTCCCGAGCCCATGAGCGTGCTGAGGAACTTTCGCGGCATCCTGTCTGTTGTAATGACTAGGAAACCGTGTTCCAGTCCCCAGTGCCATGGGATATTGTGAGTGAAGACGGGCATGCCAACCAGCGAGTCCTGGTAGATGAGGCGCAGAACGAGAGTGTCTCCACCGAGATCCAGCAGCGCGAGTTGCGTTGTCTCAGCCAACCGGACTGAAGGGCTGCTGGAGTTGATGTCTTCTATGATGGCCCGACGACGAGCAGCCTCGTCAAGGCGTGCGTAGACCCTCGCCTCGCCGGGATGAACTGGTTCCGCTATGTCCTCGCCTGCAACTAGACGCGCGACCTCATCGGGCGTGGCTATGTCGCTGGTTGCGCCGCGGCGAATCCAGACCTCGTGCTTCCTGAAGGCCAAGCGGAGCCGGTGGTCTATGAAATCACGGGCGAGACAGTGCGCGCGCCTGGGGTTGGGTCCGACAGCAATCACCTTCAGAAGGAATGATCTTGAATTGAGGTTCAGGCGCACGTTTGTGAGCGACACGCGCGGGATTGGACTGATGCTGGTTCTGACGAGCGTCTGGAGATTGTCATCAGTGAGTTTCGGGTTGCGGACGGAGAGATAGCGTCGTCCGTCGTTGGAAACTCCGATGATGATGTAGGAGTGGCGAGGCCCGTTGTTGGCCATCGCGCAGATGTCCTTGGCGAGCTCTGCCTTGTCCGCCTCGTTCCCGGCGAAAGCGTGGCACTCAAGCTTGAACTCGACCGTGGTCGTTTCGCCGGCCGGGATTAGGCGACGAAGGCGGGTCGCACGGCCCAGCTCAACCGCCGGCCCCGGAAGCGGCCCGGGTATCGCACCCCGGAGGAATGTCACAGTCGGTGAAGCTCGGTGTTGCACTTCACACTTGATATCAGGCAGCGCGCAAGTCAGTCGAGGATCTCGTGGGACTCGTAGCGAGCGCTACGACCGCACGAGACGCAGACAAACTCGCTGGCAGGCGCGGTCCCGAATGAAATCGAACCACCTGGGCCAAAACCGATGCTCCCGCCTGGCCCGAAGGAGATTGAACCGCCCTCAATGTGAACGCCTTTGGTCTGTACGTTTGAGAGGTTCGTTGATCCCCCCGGTCGGTGAGACACGGCGATGCGCGCTCCACAGTGCTTACAGTTGACGTGCATATGGACCTCCAACGCCCATTAAGGACGGAACTTCAAGTCAAGCGGGACTGCGTATCCAACGCCTACCTGAACTAGCCTCAAGCATCCCGACACAGTCACCAACGCCTGAGTCATCAAGTTAACGAACTTCGAGAAGTCGATCTTGCCGATCCCAACTTCGCTGGGGAACTGCGGGATACCCTTGAGTATGTCAAGGAGGCGGTCAATCTCCTGCAAAAGAGGAACAGTCTTGGCGGTAATCATGCCCACGACCTTCGTGTCTCCTACTCGCATAACGGGGCCACCCGAGTTTCCCGAGTTGATCATTCCGTTTATCTGGAGAATTCGGCATGCTGGGTCGGAAACCAGGCGCTCTCCGTGCGCCGACAGAACGGCGGCAAACACGGACGTGCCGGTGACACCTGCAGGATAGCCGACAAACATCAAAGGCTCGCCCAGAACGAGGTCGGCAGATGTTCCCGGTACACAAGTCCCCTGCGAGGGGGTGGTGGTTTCCAAGACGGCGAGATCTAGCTTCCTGTCGAGGTCCTTGACGGTCGCGCCCGCGACGCCCGATATCCTCAGGTCACGCGCCGTCTTGCCGATGGGCGCTACTACGTGGGCGGCGGTGATAACTGATCGCTCCGTCGGACCGAGGAAGCCGGACCCCCAGCCCCGCGATCCGTCGTCGTAGACGACATCGACTCTCCTCGCGATTCGGGAGAGCTCGGCGGCAGTCTCTTTGTAAGTGGCCATGGTCCTTGAGCGCGGTGCCTAGATTCACGCATAGCTGCGGCGGGACCCCCGCCCGCCGCGTGGCAGCGCAATGTATGCAGCGCGCGGAGTGACGGGGCAAGAGCTACGTAGCCCGAACAGCGAACTCGCTTTGGATGCGGTCTCCGTTGCCAAGAATGCTGTATAGCACGGCTGCGTAGCGCGCGGGGGATGGCGAGTGTCGGTGGCCATGACATGCACGGGGTCGAGCGTGGCGAGCCAGCGCGCGTAGTGGGCGCAGAACTGGGTGTACTGGTAGCCGTCGGGGTGGGCGGCCTTGTACTCGAGCCACAGGAGCTGGCGGGTGACGCCGGGCCGCTTGTGTTCCGCGTGCACCGTGGCCCAGTCGGGCAGCGGGCGTGCCGCGTGGGCCGCGGGCCCCGCAGGGAAGAGGCGGGCCTCGAGCACGGCCTCGTCCACGTCGGCCGGCAACGGCCAGGGGAGGCCACTGCGGTGGAAGCGCCGGAGGTAGTCGGCGACGGTACTGCGCGGCAGGCCGAGGCTCGCGGCGGCTCCGGTGCGCTTCGGCATCGAGCCGCAGCAGCTCGAGGATCGGTTGCATGGATAACCTCACGGCGGGCACAGCGGGCTCCCGGGCAGAGAGCCCGAAGGAAGCCCGGCCCCGCGTCAGTTATCCAGCGCCCCGCCCCGGCTCAGGTGTCCGACATCGAGCGAAACGGGTGTCCGAGATGCTCCGAAACCGGTGTCCGACTTCCGCCGAAACCGGGGTCCGACTTGGGGCGAAATACGCAGCAGCCACGCTGCGTAGCGGACTAGCGGATAAGCTGCAGTGCGCAAACCTGATCCTGCAAACTCCACCCACTGGGTAACGCCTGGCCTAGCGAACCGAAGGCCCGCGCGCGCTGGCAGGTTCATGCGCTAGTCAGGCCGCTTCACTTCGCCATCTCAAGAAGGGCTGGGACCGCCCCGCCGCATTGGTACACAGGATACGTGAGGCGTAGGTCGAGGATATTGAGGTATGCCACGAGCACGAAGTCGCTGCCCTTCCGATGATGGACCGTGTAGCGGATACCGTCAGTGACTATGAGCTTGCCGACGTCTTGGCGACCGTCGCGGAGAGCATAGTCCCTGGCCTGGCCGAATGGTTGGAAGACCGAGCGGCCGAGCAGCTTGGCTTCAACAACAGCGGTGAGATTGCCGTCATTGGCTGGCATCTGCCGGAACAATGCGACGTCGATGTTACGCCACTCCACCGCGGCCGTCTGCTCGGACCAGCCGAGCGAGAAGAGGAGTGGCAGGACCAGGTAGGCGACGGTTTCGTGCTCGCTCGGTCGGCCCTCCGGGCGCTTGTCGGGATTGCTGTACCAGGATGCGACTCCGTCGAGGCTGGCCATAGTCTCGAGTAGTCTGTCTACTGTCGCTCGCGGCAGGCCTTCAGCGAAGAGCTGTCGAGCAAGGTCGGACCCGCGCAGCGGTTGCCCTGGGTCCGGGAGGGCAGCCAACTCGCGCTGGAGCTGAGCACTGGGAGTCGGCAAGCTCGCCACCCAATCGCGTACCGCTGGCACCCCCACTGCGGCGAATGTGCGTACCTGACCACCGAGCGTTCGGACCTGGAACTCGTGGCTCGTCCCGGGAAGCCAGCGGACTCGGCGCACGTGGTTGAGGTCCCAGCCGTCAATGTCCGCGAAGGCCTCGCTCCAGGTGGGCTGGTCGTCGGCGACTTCACCGACAGCCAAGACGCAACCGGTCCCGAGCCGTAGCAGGACGATGTCGCCTCTTCTTGCATCGAGGCAGAAACGCCTGATGCTGTTTCGAATGTCACCGAGGGAAGCGTAGGCTGCTTCGTCGTAGGGCCCTGGACGACCGGGCCCGACAATCATCACGTCATACTTGAGGCAGAGGTCGCCATACGAGCGCTCGGTATCTCCAGCCCCCACCTGCCAAAGCTGCCGTCCGGTCAGGTCCATGCTACTGCAGAACTCCCCACTTCTTCCACCCTTGGCAGTATCCGAAGGCGTTCATTGGCATGCGGTCGAAGGGGCCGCCAATGCACTCTCCGGTTGCCGACGGGTCCTCGACCTCGGCTTGGTCGCGAAAGACAGTGAGCTTTCGTGACCCGGCCCAAAGCTCGCAGGTAGCGCATTTCTGCCACGTTGCTGGGTAGGCCTCAGCCATAATCCCTCCTTGGTGATGTGAAGCGGCCTAA
>Ga0315287_10004522_pt1 | contig 13585 bp, 17 predicted proteins | sample YL17G11_0_MG_FD_205037 | JGI IMG/M metagenome (GOLD analysis project Ga0315287, IMG submission 205037) | Sediment microbial communities from Yellowstone Lake, YNP, Wyoming, USA - YL17G11_0 | ecosystem: Environmental > Aquatic > Freshwater > Lake > Sediment | place: USA: Wyoming | collected... | reverse complement strand
TGCGGGGGTTGCAGATCGATCCGCCCACGCACTGGGCGTAGCAACCGCCCGCGGACTTCTGGGCCATGGAGGCGCCCACGGCGATGGCGGAGTTGATGGCGGCCGATGGCACGGTGTATTGCGCAGACGAGCGGCAACTCGAGAGGGCGAGGGCGGTTCCGAGCAGCAGACCGGCGGCCCGCACCGCCGTGGGGCTCACTTCGAGCGGCGGGAAGCGAAGAGATCCCAGGCGATCACGGCTGCCATGGTCACCCCGAGCGCCCCGCCCACCGCGGCCAGCGGCGAGTGGAAGATGCTCGCGGCGGTCAGGAGGCGACTGTCGACGAGGTCGTGGACGAAGGCCACTCCCAGCGCGAGTCCGGCGATTGCGAACACCCAGGACGGGAACTTCGAGGTTTCCTTCGTGGCGGTTCGAGGCATGGCAGTCCCCCACTTCGCTGGAAACGCTAGCAACATCGGGCCGGGATGGCCAGTCGGGGGAGGCAACGACAAAGCCAAGGCCCCCCGGTGCAGCAGGGAAGGGCCTGGTCATGCTGGTGTTCTGGAGCCGACACCCAGAATTGAACTGGGGACCTACTGATTACGAATCAGAGTTACTACCACCTTTTAGGCAGTGTTCACATACGTTCTACGACGCGAGTCGCATCGGTGTGGCGGGAGTGTGGCGTGGCTTCGTCTCATCCAGAATCAGTCGTGCACGCACGCGAAGTGACGTGACGAACCGCGCCTGGACCCGGGAAGAGAACACTACGCGGCCCGCTTCGACAGCGCCCGCCACGTCTCGACGATGCCCTTCGAGCGGGCCGGTGCCGGGGCGCGAGGGTGTGCGACGTGTCGGCGCGGCCTCGGCAGGGCCGTTGGTCGAGCGGGGGCCGCGGTTCGGAGCGTGGCGATAGTCGAGCGGTCGGTGTCGACATCGGCCTTCGAGTGCAGCGCCTCCCACTTCTCGACGGAGTCGACGCTGACACGCTGCACGCGCCCGAGCCACACGCGTTGAAGGTAACCGGCCGCCTCCATCTCGCTGATGGCGCCGTAAGTGAACGTGCGCCCGCAACCCCAGCGAGCGGCAAGGTCGGCGATGGAGAGGAACGGCGACGGCCGCGCCATCACCACCGTTGGCGAGCGCCTCCGCGCCACCACCGGCGGGGCAGGCGGCCACTCCTCCAGGCCAGCGTCACTCCGCGCCAGGTCCCAGGTCACGTCGGCCATCTCCGCAACGAAGTCCTCGTCCATCACGATGCTCTCCTTTCGCCCACGCCTTCGACGAGCACTCCCGAGATCCCCGCGTCGATACGCACACGCTGCCACGCGTCCTCCCCCTCGACCATTAAGGCCACCCTCACCAGCCGCTCATCCATGCCGACCCGGTGCGCCGCGCTGGCCATCTGCGCCCTGGCCGCCGCCAACCACCTCGACGCCTGCTCGCGCCGGACGGTGCCGGGGTGGCGAGCGTGCATACCAGCGTCGCGGACCATCTCGCGCCGGGCATCGAGCGAGTCGGCGAAGTTCTGCATCTCCTCCCCGTCCGCGAGCACGGCGAGCGCCACGCGGAAGAGCCTCACGCCCTTGTTCGCGTCGGGGTGCTTGAGCAGGCCGACGATGAGCAGGGTGCGGATGTCGAGGATGAGGTCGAGCACATCGGCGCGCTCTTCCTCCTCGGCCGTGTCGGCCGTCAGCTCCCGCCACTTCGCCATTGTCTCCTCACTATCGGCGGTGGCGTGCCCGGGGGCGTCATAGCGATAACCCTCGCTGTCGACCTTGCTGACCGGCGCGTTGAGCGGCGCGGTCCGGCTGGCGTGCAGCTTCTCGGACCGAACGTGGTGGCCAAGATCTGGCCACACGCAGCCCTGGAGGAAGGTCAGGAAGGTGGCCGTCTCCGGCTTCCACTTGTCGAGCGACTCCCAGGTTCGCATGGCGACGATGGCCATGCCGTCCTCGGAGGTGAGCCAGCGATAGCCGTACCTCCGCGTGACGAAGGCGGCGAGCTGTCGCCTCTCCCGTGTGTCGGCGCCGGGCTCGAACCGGCGCAGGAGCACGTCGGCGGCGGTGCGGTCCGCCTTGGCGAGCAGCGCCAGGTCGTCGGTCGCGAGCAGCTTCATCGCGTCCCGGTTCACGCTGCCTCCGCGTTCGTCGAGTCCGCCAGTAGAAGCTGCTGCATCTCAGCCAGGTCACCGTCCGCCGTGTCGACGGCCGTCTCGCCGTACCCGCGCGCCCTCGGGATGCCCGCCCAGGTCGCGATACGGTTCGTGCCTGCCCTCGTCCTCTCGTTGTGTTCCCACTCCGGCCGCGCGGCCTTGAGCGCCTGGACGAAGCGGTTGTTCGCCATCGCCTGGTTGCCGTTGGCCTTCGCGAACGCGGCGTAGACGGCGTAGACCTCCGACGCCCGCAGGATTTCGGGACGGTCAGCAAGCTGCGCGTCGCGGACGATGGCGACCTGCAAGTACTCCGACCTGACGGCCTCGAAGTAGCTGGCCTCCAAGGCGTCGGCGAACATCTCCACCGTGGTGCGGCTCGCGTCGATGGCCGAGTCGCGAGCGGCGCTCCGGTGGACGGAGAAGGCCAGCTTCGAGTCGACGGCGTAATGCTTCAAGTAGTGCCCGAAGGCCGCCACCTCGGCCATGCCGCGCGCGTTCCAATCATTGCCGTCGAGCGTGAACAGCCCCGCCATACGGTCCAGGTACTCGTCGGATGGAGGCACCGGCTGGAAGAAGATGCTCCACCGTTTGTCGTGCTTGCCCTCGACCTTCACCGGCAACGTCGAGTTCGACATGAGGAAGAGCTTGAGCCGGTTCTGCACCATAAACGGGTTCGCGCCCTTGCCGGTGGCCCGCGCCTCGGGCGTTCCCGTCAGGCGTTTCAGCTTGCTCGTGACGTGGGGCACGTCGACGGCGTCAATCTCTTCGACGCCCAGAAGCAGCTTGGTCGCGTAGTGCAAGGTGAACTGCGTCGCCAGATCCTCACCATCGGTGGTGAAGCAATTCTCGGTGCCAATCAGTTCGGAGAGCGCGCGATAGATCAGGCTCTTCCCCGTGGACTGCTGGCCGTAGAGCACGGGGGCAGTCTTCATCATGCGCGCCGGGTGCTGCGCCGCGAACGCGACCCAGTTCGTCAACCAGCGCCGTGCGGCCTTGTCCCCGGCGGTCAGGAAGTCGAGCACCTCGGACAAGACGGGCCACTCGCCCGCAGCCGTCACGATGGTCGGCGGCACGAACGTGTTCACGACGCGGTAGCCCGCGCGTTCGAAGATGGACGGCTGCGACGGGTCGCAGGCCAGCGTCACGGCGTCGAGCACGGTGTGCTCGGCGATGGCTGTGGTTGCGGCGGCCGGCGTCATGCCGCCGCGTGAGATCAGTTCTCGTCGGGCCTCGGCCGCGTTCATGGGCGTCTTCAAGTCCCAGGTGATGCGGCTTTCGGTGCGCGGGAAGTACGCCTGCGCAGAGCGGACGTAGCAGACCGCGTCGGGCAGCGGCGCCTCCTGCGCGTCGGTGGTCGGCGCTGGCGCGGCGGCAACGTCGTCGAACTTCTCGCCGAGCCGGTGGTGCTTCGACGCCTCGGCCACCTTGCGCTCGACCTCGTGCTGCTCGAAGGGCGGCACAGCCCTGGCGTTGTACTCGGAGAGAACCGCCACGGCGTCGTCCTCGTGGAGGACCAACTCGACGGCGCGGCAGGCGGCCGAGAACATCTGGTCGTGTCCGCCCTGGCCCGCGACGGCCGGGTCCATCTTGGCGACGTAGGCGGCTGCGCGGCGCTTCCCGTGGGCTCGGTCGGTCGGGGAGCGCAGCACCGTCAGCGTGCCGGCTACGTCGGTGACGGGCGTGGCCTGCGGCTCGATGACCTTCTTGGAGTCGGCCAGGACGCAGCCCAGTTCGACGAGCTTGTCCTTGATGCGCTCCAGCGTGGAGGCCAGCGTCGCCTCCGACAACTCGGGCAGGTCGGCCGCCACGGGCATCGCGGGCGTCCACGTCAGCTCGGCGCCCGTGTGGTGGGTGCCTGCGACGACGTACTGCTGGCCCTCGGCGAGGACCTCCACCTTGGCGCGCTCGCCGGACGGCGTGGTGAACTCGACGACCACCTTCGGGAACGGCAGGTCGCGAAGCACGAACGGGAGCAGGCGGCGGGCGCTGTTCGACCGGCGGCGCACGGGCGTCGCGCCCAGGTGCTCGATGATGACCAGCTCGATGGCGTCGGCGATGGCGAGGTCGTCCACGTCGATGTCGAACGCGGGCCAGGACGCAGCACGCAGGCCGACGTTGGCGTTCGGCCAGGTCGACCACTTGGCGATGTCGTCGCCGGTCGCGGCGGGGCGGGTGGCCCACTCCTTCAACATGGGGGCCTTGCCCGGCGCCTTCGTCACGTCGGCGGGGGCGTCGAAGGCGTGGACGGGAAGCAGGTCGGCGGTGAAGCCGTTGGCGGACCAGGGCTCGAAGATGCTGGGCGCGACGACCGCCTCGACCACGGCGGCGACCGGCGGCACCAGCCGGACGACCGGCGGGGCCTTCGTGGGGACGGTGGGCGGGGCGACGACTGCCGGCACGGGGTCGACGACCCAGGTCTTGCCAGAGGGGCCGTAGATGAAGCTCACGGGGCACCTCCGGCCTTCCGGCTCTTCCTGGCAGCGTACCTGTCGTTCACCGGTCGCAGCATCGCGAACCCCGGCGGCAACGTCGGCTGGATGGTCGGCAGGCGCATCACCTCCAGCGCGGCGGACGGGAGCCCGGCCTGAGTCAGCCAGACCTTGGTGGCCTGCCGCAGTCGGCCGATGGTGCCGGTCGAGACGACCACGTCGCCGATGTCGAGCGTCGGGTCGCCCGACTCCGAGGAGAGATAGGCCAGGAAGGAGTCGATGGGCGGGTGCGAGCCCGTCTCGACCCGATCGAAGTGCTCGGGGATCTCGATGAGGTGCGGGACGCTGCGGAACTTGAGCGGCGAGGACACGCGAAACCTTCTGCCCGGTGATGCTGGTTGGGCCGTATTCGGTTGCCCGAGAGCGACGTGCGCTCGGGGTGTTTGCTTAGTTAGGAGGTGGGTCTGACCTGTTCCGCGCGCCCCGGACGGGACAGTCGAGGAAGACTGGGAACTTCAATCGGCGGGTATTCGTGACCCGCCCCACGGTGGTCGGACTCCTCGCTCAACTTCGGGTGGAACGACGTTGCGGTGATGCCGCCGTCCAGCCGAGGAACGCGTTCGCGAGCACTTGGTGGACTTTGATAGATAGCACCCGGGTCTGACCGGTTCCGCTCTTGCTGCGACGGCCGCCGACGCTGTGCGAGCCGTCGGGGCCGTGCTGGAGGAGGACTACTTCTTCGACGAGGGGATCGGCTTCGCGTTGGCGCACGACCCGGACGGCTGGTTCGCCTTCTCGGCCCTGCCCGAGGATGGCTTCGCGGGGTCGACCGCCGGGCCGCGCACGGGCGCGGGGTACTTCGGGCTGTACGGCGCGGGGATCTTGTTGGGGACGACGGAGGGGACGGCCATGCTGTTCTTCTCCTGGTGAATGGCCGCGAGAGCGGCCGGTGAACTACTTGGCCAGCGCGATGGAGAGCGCTGCGGTCATGGCCTCTTCGGGCGGAACATCGAGGGGTACCTCGCCGCAAGGGCGTCCTGCCCGGCGTTGCCAGTCTTCACGGGCGCCGGCTGCGGCCCCATCGAATTGAAGCGGGTCTGGAGAGCGACCACGGTGCGGCGGTTGACGCCGCACGCCGGGACGATGTCGCCGTCGATGGTCGTGGCCACGAGGTGCGGCGCGTGCTCGGAGATGAGCTTGCACTCGGCGGGCGTGAGGGGCGTGTCCAAGAAGTCGGTCATCGGCGGGCTCCCCTCCTGGTCAGCGCGGTGAGCTGCGCTCGGCGCGCGGCGGTGGCCTTCTTCTCTCTCGGCGACTCGACGCGCGTGGCCGGCACGTCCGCCGAGAAGCCGGTGAGGTTCCCGCAACTCGCGCACTCGGCGACGTTGTAGGTGAAGTCGATCTTGCGGATGGGGAACGGCCAGAGCCCACACAGCGCGCAGGGCGCCGCCGTCAGGGCGTCGGTGACCCTGGTCATCAAGGAACGGGTGTCGGGGGCGATGCCGGCCATCGATCTGGAGCGGCCGGCGATGATGGAGCCGCTGCGCGACGCGGCGCCGACCTTAAGCACGGGGGCCATCTACCCCACCGCCTCTTCGAAGATGTCGGACTCGCTCCGGGGCACCGGGGCCTGGACGTGGGGGCGTCCGACGATGTCGGTGCCGACGTAGCGGGCTCCGCTGGCAACCATCTGGTCCCTGGCCGTGATGCGCGCGGCATTCTGCGCCTCGGGGCCGTGCTCGCCCCGGAGGTCACGAGTGAACTTGTCGGCGACACGCTGTTCTTCACGGGCGCGCTTCTCGGCCTCGCGGCCGGGGGCGCCGGCCAGGAAGTCGAGCAAGGCCTTCGACGAGGCAAGGGCGTCGACGTTGCCGTTCGGGGTGGTCTTCACCTGCTCGGCGATGAGGCCGCGCGGGGCGATGACCGGCACGCCCTTGGCCTTGGCGGCGGCCGAGGCGGCGGCCGAGGCGGCGAGGTATATAGACCGAGCTGCGGTCCACGCACTGGCGAGCTGGCCCACGAGATCCTGGACCGTCGCGGTGATGGCCTCGTCCTCCTCGGCGAGCTTCGAGACGGCCAGCGTGGCGGCGGCCTCCAGCTCGGTGGCCTGGGCGTCCTTCACGGTGGCGGCGGCGAGGGCGAGGCGGTCCCTGCAGGCAGCCAGGCGCTGCTGGAGGACGTTCACCTTGGCGGCGGCGACGGACGCGGCGATGAGGGCCTTGTCGAGGTCGGCGTCGATGGCGTCGAGGGTCTTCGCGTCGGCCTTGATCTTGGCCTGCTGGGCCTGCTCGACGGCGGACTCGGCGGCGGCAACCTGGGCGGTCTTCTCATCGAAGTCCTTCTGGGCGTCGGTGGTGGTGATGATCTTCTTGTCGGTCACGAGTCACTTCTCCTTGGGGTCGGACAACAGGCCGTCGATCAAGACGGCCTCGTTCTGGATGAGGGCCAGGGCGTCCACGAAAACGGCCTGGTCAGCGGGGTGGAGCGGCAGCGGGTTGGCAGCCACGCGGCGGGCGAACACGGCCACACGGCGGGCGAGTTGATGGGCGTCGGACGGCAGACCGATGGCGGGGTCGGCTCGGCGCTCGCGGTACAGGCGGCGGCAGCGGAGCCGTTGCGCCTCGCGCTCGGCGGTGGTCGGTACGTAGCCTCTCGGGGTCGGCAAGGTGGCCCTCCTACGGGCAGAAGCAGGTTGGGGACAGCCAGCCGCCGGGCGACGAGCAGTACGGACAGGGCGGGCGGCCAGCGGGTGGAAGCGGGTGGCGCCACGGGTCGGTGGGTGGCGGGATCTCGGGCGGGCGGACTGGGCGAGGTGGAGTCGAAGGTGGCGGTGGACGGGTCATCGGCAGGCTCCGGGGCGGGGAGGTCTTCGCCCTCATGGAGGTGATGCCGCTGACCGTGCGGACGTGTGACGTGGCCGGCGCCGTCAACGCCTCGCGCCAGGACCAGCCGGGCCGCGCGCTACCCCGACCACGGGCAGGTGGGTGGGGCAGATCTGCTGGGTGGGCATCCGGGTGGGTGTTGAATTTTGATACCCACCCACCCAAAGCCCATCAACGTCAGGGGGTTGAGCCCTCTTTTTGAGGGTGGGTGGGCCGGGTGGGCCACATTCGCCATATCCAGCCTACGGGACGGCGGGGGCGCAGCGGCCTGTTGGCGGCGTGGCCGTACTGCCCCTTGTCCTTGAAAACTGAATATTGAATTGATACCCACCCATCCCCACCCACCAGCAGGAAACGCAATAGGCACAGCGCCTTGGCCCTCTGCTGATCCCCACCCGCATCCCCACCCGCATCCCCACCCACCTCGTTGATCCCCACCCAGCAGGCGTCGCGGTCCTCGCGCGTGCCGTTTCTTCCCCCGAGGTCAGCAAAACGCCCCACGGGCGCCGCCGTCGCCAGGCCGACACCGACAGCCAGCGAGCAGGTCACGGGGACCGGGGGACCGGGGCATCACGTCTACGGGAGCAGCACCCTGTCACCCCTTCGTCCCGAGGTCCATGTGCCCCATCCGCCTATCGTCATCTCTGCCCCGTACCTCATCCCCGGCGACCGCCGCCAGGCCGCCGACAGGTCCATGCTCTGGGCCGCGAAGGAGGCGACCGCCGTGCTCGCCAAGCTGGACGCCGCCGCCGACAACATCGAGGCCTTCGCCGCCCTGCTCGCCTCGCCCGTCTCCTGTCGGCCGGCGGCCATCCTCCAGGACCTGGCCTACGCGACCGCCCGCGTGCTGATCCTGGCCCGTGTCGCCCAGGTCTACGTCGACGTGGCCGGCGCGTTCGCGCCCGAGGCCGTTGTCCAGCGACTCGCCGGTCTGCCAGGAGGGGACCGATGACCCGCCCGCGCTCGAAGGCCATCGCCACCCGGGCCAGCTCCGTGCTCGCCCAGGTCGAGCAGATGGAGCCGGAGGCGATGCGCGGCGAGTTGGCCTTCACGCAACCGATGCTCGACGTGCTGCGGGATATCAGCCTGGGGCTCGACGTTCGCAACAGCACGTCGGTGATTGCCCTCGCCCGACTCCGACTCGACTTCTTGCTGGCCAAGCCGGTGCAGGGCATCGCAGTGCAGCAGCTCGTGACCCTGAACTTTTTGGACCCGTACCGCGATGGAGAGGTGGTGGCCGTCGAGGTTCGCCAGCCCGAGCTGCCCGTCATCAAGGGCGAATCGGTTGCCGCTCGCGCCGAGCGCGTCGCCCTGGAGGTCGAGCGGGGCCGCCGTGCTTGAGCCCTCCGTCAGCGTGTCGCTCGCCCGCCTGGCCTACACCTTCACCGCGCACGCCACGCCCGGCCAGATCCTCTGCCACTACATCGCCTCCGAGCTGGCGCTCCCGCAGATGCCCGGCACCGAACTGGCGAAGGTCCACTTCCACGTCCTCGTGAACCCCGTGCGTCTGGAGCAGGTCTCGCTCTCCGTCACCGACTGGAAGCTCTACGTCGCGCTGACCCGCTGCTGGGGCCTGGCAGCAGCGCAGGGTGACCAGGCCGTCGAGCGCAGGCTCTTCGAGATGCGCCAGGGGGGCGGACCGTTCGTTGCGCCGCATCTCTGTCACGGCGTGGCTCTCTACTTCCCCGAGCTGTAGACGGGCTCGACCAGCGCTGGCCTCCCACCAGCGCCGAGCCCCAGAAAGGCCCCGACTGCTGCGCGTCCTCCGGCGCGTGGTGGTCGGGGCCTTTCGCTTGGTGGCGCCCGAGCTGCCCTGCCGAAAGGGGAGTGTGGGATTCGACCCGGCAACCCCCCGACTTCATGGGAGCGACCGAACCTTGACGGAACGCAACCTTTTCGTCAGGATGCGGCCATGCGCGTCGCGACCTACCACCGAGTGTCCACCGTCGACCAGAACCCCACGCTGGCCCGCGAAGAACTGCGAGGAGCTGCCGCACGTCTCGGCGAGCTGGCGCTCGAAGTGGAGGAGAAGGGCTCGGGTGCCCGCAACGACAGGCCTGGTCTTCAGCGCGTCATGGAGGCGGCCAGGAAGGGGAAGTTCGACGTGCTCGTGGTCTGGAAGTTGGACCGATTCGGCAGGAGCACGCTGGACCTGCTCTCGAACATCCGCCAGCTCCACACGTCCGGCGTGCGCTTCGTCGCCACCACGCAGGGCCTGGACCTCAAGCCCCAGGCCGACGCCATCAGCCAGCTCCTCCTGACGATGCTCGCCGCCGTGGCCGAGTTCGAGAGGACCCTCATCGCGGAGAGGACCCGGCTCGGTATGGCCCGGGCTCGACGGCTGCATCGCCCCATCGGCCGCCGGCCCTCGCTCTCCAAGGTGCAGGTGGCGAGGGTGAAGGCGATGAGGGCCAAGGGCGCGAGCTGGTCCAAGGTGGCCGAGGCTGTCGGCACCAGTACCGGCACCGCCCGACGCGCAGCAGCGGCCTGATCCCGCCCCCGGCGATGGGCCTGGGACCTCCTGGGATCGATCCTGGGGCACGCAGCGCGTCCGCCCATCGCCGCACCCATGAATCGGGGTGACGTGTCGCCAGCGGGCCGCCCAGGTCGTCGGTCTACCGGGCGCTGCCTGCCGGCGCCGGCATCAGCCAGGCCCGGTGCCGCGCCAGGTGGACGGTGTCGACGGCGCCGAGGCGCCAGAGGACGTGGTCGAGCTGGCACGGCACGCCGGGCGCCGAACTGCACGTCGGGCACGGCGTAGAGCTGACGGCAGCTCGGAAGTGAGCACGGCGCAGCCGGACGGTCGGCGAGCCCCAGGAGGACGGCATCCTCCGAGCGTCCCATGCCCGAGAGCTGGGCGCCAGCCCATGCCCCTGGTCCGCCTGTCCGCAGCCGGCCAGCTCCACGTCCAGCTCGGTGCCCAGCTCGAAGGCGCTGCCTCCACCCACGTCGTGACGAGCCAGCCTTGCACACGCACGCCTGGTGATGACGACCCCGCCCATCGATGTCCAGGAATCATCAAGGGGGGCACCCCGGCCCCCGGGTTCGGCCGGTCGCGCCCGAGGACGTGGCGTCGGATAGTTTCTCTGCTGTGTGAATATTCACTACGGGTGAACTATTTCGCCCCAGGCGCAAGACGAGGACGACCCCGCCGGCACCCGGCCGCCCTTGATGCCCGTCGCCTACCCCGGCCTGGGCAGCGGCGCACCGGTTGGACCTGGGCCAGGTGTCGAAGGATCTCGTCACGGTGGCCCGGCAAGCCCTGGCCGTTGATAAGGCCCTGGTTCGGCTCGCTGACGAGAGGGCACGGGCAGCGCGGCCGGTGCTTCAGCCTCTACCATGAGCGAACCCTAATATTGATCCCGCGCTAGACGCATTGCGGCGCTGTTGCTCCTGTGAAGATTTCCATCCGGTCGCTTGCATTCGTGAGTTGAGGGGGTTCACGATGCGCGAAATGGGGAACCCCTGACATCGGGTCAGGTGAGCAACGTGGCACCAAGCACTCCTTCTGCTCCCCTAGGCAGCATCTGCACCCGCACTCGCGGCGTGGATGGACATCCGGGCTTCGGGTGAGCGTTCATCGACAATGGAGAAAGCCATGAGGAAGATGCAGCGATTCAACATCCTGTTGGGCATTGCCGCGCTCGGATGCGCTCTCGTTGCTACGAGCGCGTCAGCGACCCCACCTCAGAGGACCCACTATTCGTACGCTGGCCCCGGAGGGACGGACCATAGCTTGTGCGGCTTTCCAATCAAGCTCACCATTCTCATCGGCGAGGATGACTACACCGAATTCTTCGACAAGGACGGGAATCTCATCATGTCGCTCGATCACTTCGTCCAGCAGGACCAGTGGAGCGCGAACGGCACGACCCTGACGGGAATTCCCTACACGGCCAATATCCAGTGCCACAACAGTGGGGGCGTCTGGACCTGCGCGGCGGATGGAGTCCAGGAGAAGGTTCCGCTGCCGGATGGCAGCCTCTTCATGGGCGCAGGGAGGGTGAACCCGTTCACGGGATTCGCGATAGAACCGACCCACGGAGTGTTCAAGAACCTCGCCGGGTTCTGCGCGGCGCTCGCGCCGTAAGAGAGTCAAGTCCAGCCACCTGGCGGACCGAATCTTGAATGCGGCGCAACGGGCGGTCCTGGCGACGGGGCCGCCCGCTTCTACTGCGGCGGTGGCTTCGGCTGCGGGAAACAATGCGCCTGGCCCGCGCATCCGGTGAGCCGCGCTACGGTCGCGGTTCCTATCGCTCGGCGGCGGCACGACCCGCAACTTCGCCCGGCAGAAGTCGCAGATGACCTCGTCGCCGGCCTGGAGATGGCCGACCGGGAGGAGGGAGCCGGAGCAGGGGAGGGGAGTCGGCACGCGGGCAGGGTGGCACGCGGGGCCGACGGGGGCGACGGCTGGCACGCGCCTCGGGTCTTTCTTGATGTCCGTCGCCCGAGATAGGCTGAAAGACCACACTCACGCGGAGGGAAGAATGCACTCGAAGATTCTTGTGTCGGTCGTGGCGGTGATGGCTCTGGCCGCCGGCTTCATGGCGAGCCGAGCCGAGGGTCAGACAAAGGGCGCAGTCCGGGAGCAGAACGTGGGCCGGTGGCAGATAGTTCAAGGCCCTCCCACGGGTCTCTATCGCACGTTCCTCATCGATACGATGACTGGCGACACCTTCATCGTTTGCGGCAGCAAGGACGATAAGGTTGAGGGCTGGTGCCCGATGCCACTCTTGAGGCCCGCATCGGGGCAGCAGTAGAAGCAGGACCACGTCTCTGAGGGGTCTGCGCGCTACACCGGCGCGAACTTCTTGGCGTCGCCCTTCAGCGAGCGGACCACACGCAGGTACGCCTCGGTGGTCTTCAGATCCGCGTGCCCGAGCCGGCGCTGGAGTTCGAGCAGGTCGATGCCGTTCTGGAGACAGGTCGTCGCGTATGTGTGGCGCAGCTCGTGGGCCGTGTAGCGCGGCACGTTGGCCGCCCGGCAGGCGTCCTCGATGCGGTTGCCCATCTGGGCGGCCTCGTCGTCAGGGAGCGCGGCCAGCGCGACCAGTTCGCGAGCCGCCGTGAGCACCGCCTTCGAGATGGGGATGTCGCGGCCGACGCGCCCCTTCGACTCGGGGACGACGAGCGACCCGCCCTGGTCCGCGTCATGGAGGTGCTCGGCCTTCATTCTCGCCAGCTCTCCGTACCGGATGCCCGAGCCGACCAGCACGAGCTGGGCGCGGCCCCAGCGGTCGTCGAGCTTCTTCCCGGCCGCCTGCCACACCTTCTTCTCGACCGGCCGCTTGCTCGTCTTCTTCTTCGGCTCGCGCACCTGATGGACGCGGAGGTCGGCGGTGTTCTTGGTGCGGTCGTGGTCGCGAGCCCAGCGCATGAACTTGGTGAGCGCCGCAAGGTAGCGGTTGCGGGAGTAGATGCCGGGATTGGTGGCGCGGACCTTCGCCGGCTTGCCGTCCTCGCCGAGTAGCGGCTGGCCCTCCTCATCGAGAGCGTTGACGAGCTTCGTGGTGACCTCGCCCTTCTGGAGGTCGGCCAGGAACGCCTCCACGTCGTCCTGAGTGAAGGAGTCGAGCCCGAAGAACGCCTTCCGCTCGCCCCACCGCTGGAGGTAGCGCGCCTGCTCGTCGACGTACTTCTCGGTGCGCCCCTGGGTGAACTGCTGGAACTGGAGGAAGTCGAGGACCGCCGGCCCCCAGACGTTCCCGGCCTGGGTCCTCGGGACGTAGTGGAACGGGTCGGCCTCGAACCGCTTGTACTCCTCGAAGGCGGCCCCGGCCGTCCGACAGGTCGTCGAGGGGCGCAGGCGCTTCCCGTGGACGGTGCGCTCGATGTAGTAGATGCCGGAGCGGATGAAGCCGAGCCGAACTCCCTTGTGCTGCCACACCACCTCGACCTTGGTCGCCATGCCCCAGATCCTGCCATAGAATGGCGTAGGTGTGGCAATGACCCACGCAAAGGCGGTCACCGGTGGACCCGAAAGGGTTACCGATGACCGTCTAAGTACCTGATTTCTGGAGCCGACACCCAGAATTGAACTGGGGACCTACTGATTACGAATCAGTTGCTCTACCAGCTGAGCTATGTCGGCGAAAAGCAGGAAACGCGAGGCTTTCTAGCACCGCTGGAAGGCCCTCGC
>Ga0315287_10004520_pt1 | contig 13588 bp, 10 predicted proteins | sample YL17G11_0_MG_FD_205037 | JGI IMG/M metagenome (GOLD analysis project Ga0315287, IMG submission 205037) | Sediment microbial communities from Yellowstone Lake, YNP, Wyoming, USA - YL17G11_0 | ecosystem: Environmental > Aquatic > Freshwater > Lake > Sediment | place: USA: Wyoming | collected... | reverse complement strand
GGGCGAAGGGCCCGGCAACCCCGCGCAAGCGAAAGCCCGCGAAGCGCTGAGAGAAGCACGTTCGCACTGTTCGCGGACGCCGCCGGGGACTGTCGTCCCATTAACACAGAGCTACGGTGGAGGGGTTTCCGGCCGCCCGAGCCTGTGTGCTGCGGCGCTCCAGAGGCCGGAATAAGACCGCGGGAACGCACGTTGCGTGCTTGTGACACGTGAATCTGCGTGTAAAGCCTGGAAAAATTGCGCAAAGCAACCTAGAATCAGTCGAGATTGTGTCCGCCGTGCCGTAGGCGAAAGGATTGGAACACCCCCTTGACTCAGAACCAGCTGACCGAACTGCTCGAGTCCGACCAGGTCAAGGCCATGATCGAGCGCTCCGAGGAGCGCGGCTTCGTGGATCCCACCGAGTTCGAGGCGTTCGTGCTCGAGCACGAGCTGAACGACGACGAGGCCGAGCAGCTGACGCGCGAGCTCGAGACGATCGGCCTCGAGGTCGGGCAACGCCTGGCCGAGGCCGAGGAGAAGCGAAGCGCCGAGGAGAGGAAGCGGGAAGAGGCCGAGGCTGCCGTGTGGGCCGCCGAGTCCCTCTCGGGCGCGGCCGACTCGCTGCAGCTCTTTCTCGCCGACGTCGGACGCCACAAGCTGTTGACCGCCGCCGGCGAGGTCACCCTCGCGAAGCGGATCGAGCGCGGCGACCCGGTCGCCAAGCGTCAGATGATCGAGTCGAACCTGCGCCTCGTGGTGTCGATCGCGAAGGGCTACCGTGGCCTCGGCGTCCCGTTCCTCGACCTGATCCAGGAGGGCACGCTGGGCCTGAACCGCGCCGTCGAGAAGTTCGACTGGCGCCGCGGCTACAAGTTCTCGACGTATGCGACGTGGTGGATTCGCCAGTCCGTACAGCGTGCTGTGGCCAACCAGGCGCGCACGATCCGTGTCCCGGTACACGTCGTCGAGCGCCAGCAGAAGCTGTCACGCGCCGCACGGCGGCTCGAGGTCGAGCTCGGCCGCGAGGCGACGAAGCAGGAGCTGGCGCACGCGACCGGACTGCCGATCCAGCACATCGAAGAGGCGCTCGGCGCCGCCCATGCGTCGGTGTCTCTCAACCAGACGGTCGGGGCCGACGACGAGGGTGAGCTCGGTGACCTGTTCGCCGACCGCGAAGCCGCCGACCCGTTCGAGGAGGCCGAGGGCGCCCTCCGCCGCCAGGGAGTGAGGCGTGCGCTCGACGCCCTGCCCGAACGTGAGCGCAGGATCCTCGAGCTCCGCTTCGGCTTCGAAGGTGAGCCGTGGACGCTCGAGGCGATCGGCCACGAGCTCGAGCTGACCCGTGAGCGTGTCCGGCAGCTCGAGGGCCAGGCCCTGTCGCGGCTCGCCGCGATGCGCGATCTCGCCTCGCTCGCCGCATAGCGTGTGCGGGGCACCTGGCTGGTGCCTGGCGGCTGGCTGGTGCCTGGCTTCAGCCAGGCACCAGAGACGGCGTGCAGCTCACTCCCTGCCGCCGCCTGGCTGAAGCTGTGTAGGCAGGCGGCTTGATCCGTCGACCGATCCTCTAACCTCGTCCTGACATGTCTCAAACTTTTCTGCCCACAACGGGTCATACTGTGCGGCCGCACCTATGCGGATGCGGGACTCGGAGGGAAAGGAGCAACAATGGGTAAGGGACTCAAGATCATGCTCGCGCTCGTGGCGATAGCGCTGGTCGCTACGACGGCTGCGTTTGCCGCGGCGAACAGGTCGCACGCGAGCGACACGCTCGTGCTGGGCTCGGAGGGCGATCCGGTGCTGCTCGACGGAGCGCTCGTGTCGGACGGGCCGTCGCTCAGGGTGATCTCTCAGATGTGGGAAGGACTTGTCGGCTTGAAGCCGGGCACGACGAAGGTCGTACCTGCGCTCGCAACGAGCTGGACGACCTCGAAGGACGGGCTCCAGTGGACGTTCAACCTCCGGAAGGGGGTCACGTTCCACGACGGGACGACGATGGACGCGAAGTCGGTGTGTTACAACTTCAACCGCCAGTACACCCTGCCCGCGAACCTTCAGGGCGAGAACACGAACTACTACTGGTTCACCGTCTTCGGTGGGTACGCGAAGCCGGCAACCGGGAACCCTGGGCCCGACAAGAGCCTCTACCACGGCTGCAAGATCGTGAACCCGTCGACCGCGCGGATCATCCTCAACCGCCCCTCGTCGTCGTTCCTCGCCGCGCTCGCGCTCTCGAACTTCGGGATCGCGAGCCCCGATGCGCTCGTCAAGTACAAGGCGGACGCCGCGACGATCGGATCCGACGGCGTCATCAGGCCGTTGGGGACGTTCGCGACCGAGCATCCGATCGGGACCGGGCCGTTCAAGCTCGAGTCGTGGAGGATCGGCGACAAGCTCGTGCTCGCTCGCTATGACAAGTACTGGGGCACGAAGGCGAAGCTCAAGAGGGTGATCATCCGCCCGATCACCGACTCGACCGCGCGCCTGCAGGCGCTCCAGTCGGGCGAGCTCGACGGCATGAACCTGCTTTCCCCGCAGGACGTCCCGACGGTCGCCGGCAACTCCAGCCTGAAGGTGCTGAGCCGGCCCGCGTTCAACATCGGCTATGTCGGCATCAACCAGAAGATCGGCCCGCTGAGCAACCTCAAGGTTCGCCAGGCGGTTGCGTACGGCCTCGACCGGAAAGCCGTGATTGGTGCGTTCTACGGCGGTCGCGGCCAGGTGGCAAACCAGTTCCTGCCGCCGCTCGTCGAGGGCTACGCCGCCAAGGGCGTGCCCGAGTACCCGTACGACCCGGAAAAGGCGAAGACGCTCCTCAAGGAGGCGGGTCAGACCCTGCCCGTGACGCTCGAGTTCTGGTATCCGACCGACCGGCCGCGCGGCTACATGCCGGATCCGCCGCGCAACTTCCAGGCGTTCGCGGCGAGCCTCGAGAAGTCCGGTTTCAAGATCGTCCCGCATCCGGCCCCGTGGCGAGGCGGCTACGTCGCAGGCGTCCAGTCGGGCAAGGCCGCGCTGTACCTGTTCGGGTGGACGGGTGACTTCGGTGACCCTGCCAACTTCCTCAACGTGCACTTCGGCGCCGAGAACACACAGTTCGGGTTCAACAACCCGGCTCTGTTCAAGCTGCTCCAGCAGGCGGACGCAGAGTCGAACCTCGACAAGCGGACGCTCCTCTACCAGCAGGCAAGCATCGACGTGATGAAGCTGCTGCCGATGGTGCCGTACGCGAACAACCGCCCTGCGCTCGCTTTCAAGAAGAACGTCAAGGGCTACATCCCGAGCCCGGTCGAGATCGAGCCGCTCAACCTCGTCTCGGTCGAATAGCAGGCCGGCAACCGGCGGACGACGAGATTGGCTCGCTTTGTCGTCCGCCGGTTGCTGCTGCTCGTCCCCATCCTGCTCGGGGTCTCGGTGCTGCTCTTCGTCTGGGTCCGTGCCCTGCCGGGGACACCGGCGCAGGCGATCCTCGGCGAGCGCGCCACCCCTGCTGCGATCGAGCGCTTCAACCGCCAGTACGGCCTGACCCGGCCGATTCACGTCCAGTACTGGGCGTACATGAAGACGACGATGCGAGGCGATCTGGGCACGAGCGTCGCCAGCAGGCGCCCCGTCACGACAGAGATCAAGGAGCGGTTTCCGGCCACGGTCGAGCTCGCATTCGCCGCCATGGCCTTCGCGCTCCTCGTCGGGCTTCCGCTCGGGTTCTTCGCCGCCAAACGGTACGGCCAGGCCTTCGACCACTCGAGCCTGTTCTTATCCCTGATCGGGATCTCGATCCCGGTCTTCTTCCTTGCGATCATCCTCAAGTACGTGTTCTCCGTGAAGCTCGGCTGGCTGCCGAGCATCGGCCGGCAGGACGTCCTGATCGACGCGGAGCATCCGACGGGCTTCTACGTGCTGGACGGGATCATCACCCGCAACTGGGCCGCGGCGTGGGATGCGGTCCAGCACCTGATCCTGCCGGCGATCGCGCTTGGCTCGATCCCGCTGGCCATCATCGCCCGGGTGACGCGGGCATCGACGCTCGACGTCCAGAGTGAGGACTACGTGCGCACGGCCCGCGCGAAGGGGCTCGCCCCGCGCATCGTCGATCGTCGCCACGTGCTGCGGAACGCGCTCCTGCCGGTGACGACGATCATCGGGCTCCAGGTCGGGATCCTGCTCGGGGGCGCGGTGCTCACCGAGACGGTGTTCGCGATCCCCGGCATGGGGTCATGGCTCAAGGAAGCGATCTTCAACCACGACTACCCGGTGCTGCAGGGCGGGATCCTCTTCCTCGCCTTCGTCTTCGTGATGGTGAACCTGCTCGTCGACATCGCGTACGGGTTCATCAACCCCAGGATCCGGGTGAGCTGATGTCCCTGGCCGAGGTCGAGGGTGTCCGGATCGAGCATGAGCATCTGCCGAGCGGGCTCTGGCGGGAGACGGGACGTCGGCTGCTCCGCAATCCGGGGGCGATCGTCGGGTTCGTCTTCGTGCTGTTGTTCGTCCTCATCGCCATCTTCGCGCCGCTGATCGCACCGTACTCACCGACGGAGCAGAACCTCTCGTTGCTCGCGGACGGCTGCTGCCCGGGCCCGTCCTGGGCGCATCCGATGGGGGTGGACGAGCTCGGCCGCGACGAGCTTTCGCGCGTCATGTACGGGGCCCGGTACTCGCTCGTGATCGGCGTCGTCTCCGTCACGGTGGGCCTCTCGATCGGACTGCTGCTGGGGGCGATCGCAGGTGGCTTCGGCGGGTTCGCCGACTCCATCGTGATGCGCGCGATGGACATCATGCTCGCGATCCCCGGGCTCCTGCTCGCGATCGGGATCGTGTCGCTACTGGGGCCGGGGCTCGTGCCGGTGATGATCGCGGTCGGCGTCGCAACGGTGCCGATCTTCTCACGGTTGTTGCGCGGGGCGATTCTGGGCCAGCGGGACACCGACTACGTGCTCGCGGCGCAGTCGATCGGCGTTCGCCGCAGGAGCATCCTCACCGGTCACATTCTTCCAAACTCGATCTCGCCGGTGATCGTTGCGGGCACGCTGGCGATGGCGACCGCGATCATCGATGTCGCCGGGCTCGGGTTTCTCGGGCTCGGTCCCCAGGATCCCTCGACGCCGGAGTGGGGGACGATGCTGACCAACGCGAACTCGTACCTCTCGACAGCCCCGTTCCTGGCGCTGTTCCCGGGGCTCGCGGTCGTGATGGTGGTGCTCGGGTTCAACCTCATCGGCGACGGGCTCCGCGAGGCGCTCGACCCGAAGCTGCGCGGGCGCCTCTGATGGCCGAGCCGCTGCTCTCCGTCGAGGATCTCCAGGTCCGCTTCTGGACCGATCGCGGCACGATCCATGCGGTCAACGGCGTGTCGTTCGACATCTCCGCCGGCGAGACCCTCGGGATCGTGGGTGAGTCGGGTTGCGGCAAGAGCGTGACGTCGCTTGCGATCCTCGGGATCCTGCCGCGCGCGGGCAAGGTTGCCCAGGGCACGGCCCGCTTCGAGGGGCGGGACCTGCTCACCATGTCCGACCGGGAGTTGCGTGCGATCCGCGGCAAGGAGATCGCGATGATCTTCCAGGATCCGATGACGAGCATGAACCCCGTGCTCACGATCGGACGCCAGATCCGTGAGCCGCTGGAGGCGCACTTCGGGATGGACCGGAAGGCTGCGGACCGGCGAGCGATCGAGTTGCTCGACCAGGTCGGGATTCCGAGCGCGAAGTCACGCCTGTCGGACTACCCGCACCAGTTCTCTGGCGGTATGCGCCAGCGCGCGATGATCGCCATGGCGCTCGCCTGTGAGCCGAAGCTGCTGATCGCCGACGAGCCGACGACGGCGCTCGACGTGACGATCCAGGCGCAGATCCTCGATCTCTTGCGCTGGATCGTCGCCGAGAACCGGGCGGCGCTGATGCTGATCACGCACGACCTCGGTGTCGTCGCCGGCATGTGCGAGCGGGTGCATGTGATGTACGCGGGCACGTTCGTCGAGACCGGGTCGGCGGACGAGATCTTCTCGAGTCCGAGGCATCCGTACACGCTCGGGCTCCTGCAGAGCGTCCCCCGGCTCGACATGGGCCGGCGCCAGCAGCTGCAGGCGATCGCGGGGCAGCCCCGGAACATGCTGAGCTCCCCTGCGTCGTGCCCGTTCGCGCCCCGGTGCCGCTACCGGGTCGACCGCTGCGACGCGGAGCTCCCTGCGCTGCGCCCGTCCGGATCCGGCCAGCAGGTCGCGTGCTTCGAGCCGGTCGACCCGACCGAGTGGTCCCGGACACGGCTCGGGAGCGTGGCGTGAACGACGTCGCCACCGGCGCCGGGACGCCTCTCGTCGAGCTCGACGACGTCCGGATGTGGTTTCCGATCAAGAGCGGCATCGTGCTCGACCGCCACGTCGGCGACGTCAAGGCCGTCGACGGCGTCTCCTTCACGATCGGGCGCGGCGAGACGGTCGGTCTCGTCGGAGAGTCGGGCTGTGGCAAGTCGACGCTCGGGCGCGCGATCCTCCGGCTGTACCGCCCAACCGGCGGTCGCATCGCCTTCGACGGAGAGGACATCACGAACCTCTCCGAGGCCGATCTCCGCACCGTTCGCGGTCGCATGCAGATGATCTTCCAGGACCCGTACGCGTCCCTCAATCCGCGTCATTCGATCGGGCGGATCGTCGGTGAGCCACTGCGCGTGCACGGGACGGTGAGCCGAAACGAGATCCCCGCCCGTGTGCGGGAGTTGCTCGACGTGGTCGGGCTGCCGGCCGACGCTGCGAGCCGCTACCCGCACGAGTTCTCGGGCGGACAGCGGCAGCGGATCGGGCTGGCACGGGCCCTTGCGCTCAATCCGGAGTTCCTCGTGTGCGATGAGCCGGTGTCGGCGCTCGACGTTTCCATCCAGGCGCAGATCGTGAACCTGCTCGAGCGCCTGCAGGTGGAGTTCGGCCTCACCTATCTGTTCATTGCCCACGATCTCGCGGTTGTCCGTCACATCTCGAACCGGATCGTCGTCATGTACCTGGGGAAGATCGTCGAGGTGGCCCCCGCGGACGACCTGTACGACAACCCGTTGCATCCGTACACCTTGACGCTGCTCTCTGCGATCCCGATCCCGGACCCGGAGGTGGAACGGCGCCGGGTCGCGATCCGGGTGGAGGGCGACCTGCCGAGCCCGGCCGATCCCCCGGCGGCCTGCCGGTTCCACACGCGCTGCCCGTTCGTGCAGGACACCCTGTGCGCGCAGGAGGAGCCGCTGCTGCGGAGCCTCGAGGGCCATCTCGTCGCCTGCCACTTCGCCGAGGATGTGAAGGCGGGGCGGATCAGGCCGAAGGAGCGCGCGGTGACGTTCGAGCCTGGCCCACAGGTCGCCCCGTACGAGCTGCCGCCTGACTGACAGGCTGTTTGCCGACGCTGCCCGGATCTCCCCCACCGTGGGTGATCTTCGGCTGAATGCGGGCCTGCACTCTCAAGCGACCTCCGAGGCGGGCCGATAGACGCCCCATGGACGCTGCCGAGCGCAAGGAGATCCTGGGCCGCTACCGTGACCACAGTCGCCGTTTCGAGGCGGCCGCGGCACGGCGCAGCGCGGGCCGCGGCGGCTCTGTGATCCAGTTCTCACCCCCGGCCCTCCGGGAGCTGGAGCAGGAGCCGACCGCCAGGGAGCTCGAAGTACTCCAGCTCGTCGCCGACGGTCTCGTGAACCGCGAGATCGGCCAGAAGCTGTTCCTGTCGGAAGAGACCGTCAAATCGCATGTGCGGCATCTGCTCGCGAAGCTCCAGGCGCGAAGTAGAGCCCACGCCGTAGCTGTTGGCTATCGGCGTGGGCTCATTGCCTGACCTGCAACTGTATTGGCGACGTCAGAGCCTCATTTCTGAGCTGTTCCGGCTACCCCATTAGAGGGATGCGCGTACCAGATGCAGAAACGAGGATCTGACGGCTACCAATCTCTGACGCCCGTAGCCATGGCGGCACACAGGACGACACGAACAGAGTTCCGCATCGACCTACTCCTTCCCAATCTCGGGGAACTGACGGCAAGTGGATCATATCCCTCATTCGAGTGATAGTGCAAGGCCGGCTGGCAGCCTTACCCGCCGTGCGCTCCTTCTCTGGGTCGCCGGGTTGACGTCCGTTGCCGTGTGCCTTTTGGCTAGCCTCATTCTTCTCGGCCCGGCTATTACCGACCCGTGGACCCTCCTTGCCCTTGCCTTTACGGCCGCGGTGGCCGACCGAGGAAGCGTCCGGCTTAACGAGACGACTGAGCTCTCGATCGCGCCGGTCATAGTCCTGTTCGCAGCAGTTCTCTTCGGGCCGCTCGCCAGCGGACTTGTCTATGCCGCATCGGAACTCGGAGACGCCGAACTTCTCGGACGATCGACCCCCGATCGCTCGCCTCGACTGAAATGGCTCACCTACACGAGCATTCGATTCATCGTCGGGGCAGCCACCGGCGCAGTAGCGTTCTGGACGCTCGATATCGCACCCGCGGGATTCGGCGGGGTGATTCTCGCCGCATTGGCCGCTTCAATAACGGCTGAGTCCCTCGATCTCGCCTTCGCGGTTGTGACCGCGAAGCTACGTGGGAACCGACCAGACTACGCTCGAGCCGTGGCGCCGCTCCTCGGTACGGCCGTTTGCGCCTACGCCCCGTTAGTTGCTCTGCTGTCTGTGGCGTATTCGGAGGTTTCTCCGTGGACAGCTCCGCTGTTCATCGCTCCGGCTCTAGCTGCCCAGAGACTGTTCGCCATGTATCAGGAGCAGCGTCGACTTACTGCGGATCTACAGGACGCGAACGAAAGCCTCCGTCAATCGAACCTGGAGTTCGCCGAGGCCCTCGTCGCAACTCTCGAACAGAGCGATCAGTACACAGCGGGACACTCCAAGTGGGTCGCTATCTATTCGCGTGACATCGCGGAGCGGATGGGACTGCCGCTCGCAACGCGGGACTTCGCCTACCTCTGCGGACTGGTACACGACATCGGGAAGATCGGCCTTCCGGCGAGTCTCCTCGGGAAGGAAGGGCCTCTCACACTTGAGGAGCGTAAGGAAATGCAGAAGCACTCAGCAATCGGCGAGAGCATCCTAGAGCGCGTCGAAATGTACGCCGAAGTAGCGACAGTGGTACGTCACCATCACGAGCGAATCGACGGCGAGGGTTACCCTGACGGGCTTGCTGGAGACGCCATCCCCCTTGTCTCGAAAATCATCGCGGTCGCGGACGCATACAACGCAATGACCTCAGATCGACCTTATCGCGACGCCATGCCGAGTCGGGTTGCGCGTCTACGTTTGGCGCAGGCCGTTGAGAGTCAATTCGACACGTCAGCCGTAGCCGCGTTTGAAGCGCTGCTCGCTGGCTCAAACGAACAGTACAGAACGGCCAACATGCCAGGAGTCGATACCGTAGCCATCGCTCACTCGCCGGAGCCAGGTTGGCTACCAGATGCGGCATTGGGCGCAGCCTGACGTAACCGGTCGTGCGCTGCATTTAGAGCAAGAGCGGTACGTGAACGTATCCCAAGCTTGTCGAAGACATGGTGTACGTGAGCCTTGACCGTCGACTCGCCAATGAAGAGACGAGCGGCAATGTCTCGGTTCGAAAGTCCTGCGCATACGAGGAGGTAGACCTCGCGCTCGCGCACTGAAAGCGACTCGCGAGGGTCGAGTCGCGCCGCCGTAGCAGGACCGCTCTCTCCGGCTATCGTCTCGTCTCCCGCCCGCCCGACTGCGAAAACGGCACGTTCACGTGTGATGCCAGAGTTAAAGAGCACCGGAAGAAGGTCGTGGTTTGACCTGTACGCATTGATCAGAATGTCTACCCCACCCGTCTCGAACGCAACGTCAACGAGTTCCCTGGCCCTATCGACGACCTGAGAATCGCGCGACTTTAGGGCGACGACGGCCTGGATGGCTGGCCAGAGAACTCTCGCCTCAATACCTTGGGTTCGCGCAATCGCCTGACGTCCCAACGAGAGCGCATCGTCCAATCGGCCCAGACATGCAAGCGCAAGCCCTCGCGATGCAAGAACCTCACCCTCCATGCCCTTGACCGCGTGCGAGACGTCAGGTGGCTCGATTGCGCATGCCTCTGCCGACCGTCCTTGCTGAAGCAACACGCGAACGCGAAGCGCGTACTCGTTCTGGATCGCGAAACCGTCGTTGAACCGGCGCGCCAGATCCGCCGCAGACAGAAGATGAGTGTCGGCCGAGTCGTATTGACGGAGGCCTGCCAGTGAGTACCCAAGCATCGCATGCGCATGCGAGAGCGCCACATCGACGCGGAACTTGGAGGCGTCTTCAAGTAGAGCAGTCGCCTGTGTTAGAGCTTCCTGGTAGTAGCCGCCGAGGGCTAGGGCCCAAGAGTACGAGCTCCGGAACGAGCATCGGGCGAACGGATCACTAACGGCCGACACCAATTCGACTACGTCGCGCGCACTGTTCAAGTGGCGGACGAACCCAAAACGGAAGCCTAGGCTCAGCTGCTTCCCGGCCATCCGAACAAGCTCGACGGTGTCACTTCGACACGCGGTGAGTTCCAGCCGTTGCAGCAGTACATGGGCCTCATCAAGCTCAAGCGCAGCGGCACACATCACCTGACCCCACTGAGCTCGCCGCTCGCTCCGATCATCCGTAGCGCCTTGAGACGCCTCGCGATAGAGACTCAGAGCCTGGCCTTCTCGGGAGCCCGCGTGTGCTGCACGAGCAGCTGTCTCTAGCGCCCTGAAGCGACTACCTGGACTGTTCTCTGCGCAAGCAACGGCTCGCATCGCTTCAGCCTGGGCCTTCATGTGGAGGCCGAGGCGGAGGTCAACCTCGGCTTGAGCAATGGCGAGGATCGGGGCACCAATTTGCTTCGCTGTGGCCCTCTCGACCCACGACGCGATGGTGGCAAGGCGTGCGGTGTTCAACATATCGTCGAGGGCGTCCCCAACAAGCAGCTCGAGACCGTCGAGGTCGAATTTCTCGATCACGTCGAATGCGGCATCCCAGTCTCGACGTGTGCGATAGAACAAGGCTGCAGATTCCGCTCCCTCGACGTACGTGTCACGGGCATCGCGTCGAGCTAGCTCCTCCAAAAATGCGGCTGCGAGAGGGTGGAACTCGAGTCGGCCACCTCGTTCGTCGAGAATTCCGAGACTGAGTGCCTCGGCGCAGATCGCTTCTGCTCGATCTGCGCCGAGCAGCACGCCCGCAAGCTCTCGGTCGAGCAGCGGAGCTACGGCAAGGATGCCCAGGCCGGTTCGCACTTCAGGGTCGAGGCTCCGGTATACCTCCTCCGCGAAAAAATCGTACAGCTGGTCGGGCATCTCGACGTCATCCCCCACCGGAGAGGACGTGAGGCTCGCGAGGCCGATCACGGCAGGCCAGCCGCCCGCGAGGGCGAGCAGGCCCGGGCTCATCCCATCTCGGGCGCCGGCAAGGACCTCCTCCGCTTCGTCCTCACGCATAGCGAGCTCGCTCTGGCCGACCTCGTGGACGTCGCCATACAGGATGCTGCGTGTCGACACCCAGCACGGGCGCTGGCGCGTCGAGATCAGAAGGCGCACGGGAGCGCACTGCACCAGTGTCTCCACGAACGACTCCGCGGTGGCAGATGCGCACGCGTGGTGGTAATCGTCGATCACGATCCACGAATCGTCCGGCCAGTCCATGAGATCCTCCGCAAGCATCTCCGCTAGCACCGTCACCTCGTCCGCGGGATCCGTCGTCGCACCCAGCCGCTCGCACAGTCGCCGGTCACAACCCGGCACGAGCTCCGCCGCCGCGGCGGCCAGGTCACGGGCGAGGACGGCCACATCGGCCGACGAGCGACGGGCGCGAACCCAGGCAACCCGCATGCCGTCCCGCGCCGCCCACTGCTCGGCGAGGATCGTCTTCCCGTAGCCGGCCGAGGCCACGAGCATCCGCACCCGGGCCTGCGAGCGATCGACCGCCGCGATCAGGCGCGGGCGCGCGACGATGCGGCGCGGGCGAATCGTCGGCTTCACACGAGAGGAGGTCATGCCAGTGATCGCGGAGGCTACTGCAGAACGGCTGATTCGGAAAGTTGGGCGCCCGCGGAGGGCGAGGGTGCGTCCCGCGGGCGCCCGGCCGTCAGGCCCTCGGCCGTTGCACGAACGAGCCGAGGCTTGCAGAGAGGGGGTCCTCACCCGTCAACGCGCGGAACGCGACCGGGATGTACCGCCGCCGGCTGACACCGAGCTTCGAGCGCAGCGTGTCCGAGTGCGCCTTTGCCGTCCGGGGCGAAATCCCGAGCCGCACGCCAACCTCATCGTTGGAGCAGCCCGCGGCGATCAGAGCGATCACCTCGCGCTGCCGGTACGTCAACCGGGTCTCTCTATTGGTGGCTGCTGTCGTCATGGATCGGAAGGCTAGTGCTCCTTGTTCAACGGAACCATTCATCGGCGGGTGTAACCCGCGATCTATCTCGTGACCGAGGGCGACGTCACACGCACGCGCGCCGGGCCGGGTAACCACTTCGAGATCCACCCTCGGTGGGGCTGCTCCACCCGATCCGGCACGAGCTAGAGGTAGGCACTTTCGCACGGCTGCTCGGAGCCCGGTGGTGGGAATCGAAGGGAGCCGAAGCTGCGGGTTTCCCGCGCCCCACTAGGTAGCCGTGCCGATGCGTGCCGGCGTCCGTTCGACGACGCTACGCGCGATGAGCGATCGCGTGCAGGATGAGAGGATGCACGACGCCGTCGACGTGATCCTCCGGGATGGCAGCACGATGCGGCTGCGTGCGCCCGTCCAGGCAGACGCGCCCGGAATCGTCTCGTTCTTCGCCGATCTCTCCATCCACAGCCGCTTCCTCCGCTTCCACGGACTCGCAGCCGCAGGCGAGCGCTTCGCCCGCACGCTCGTGGAGCCCGACTGGGAGGAGAAGGGCTCGTTCGTCGGCGTCATGGGCGAGGCTGACGAGGAGCAGATCGTCGCCGTCGGCAACTACGTCCGGCTCCGCGACCGGCACACCGCCGAGGCCGCGTTCGCGGTCGCCGACGACTATCAGCGCAACGGCATCGGCACCCGCCTGCTCGAGCAGCTCGCCGCACGGGCCGCCGAGCACTCCATCGACGCCTTCGTCGCCGAGGTCCTCGCCGAGAACGCGACGATGCTCGGGGTCTTCGAGAACGTCGGCTTCCGCGCCACCCGCGCTCTCGAGGGTGGCGTCTACGAGGTGCGCTTCTCGATCGAGCCAACCGAGGGGTACCGGCAGCGCGTCGACGAGCGCGACCACGTGGCGGTCACCGCTTCTCTCCGCCCGTTCTTCGAGCCGGCCACGGTCGCCGTCATCGGCGCCTCCGCCCGCCGCGGCTCCATCGGAGGCGAGCTGTTCCGCAACGTCCTCACCGGAAACTTCACGGGCGCCGCGTATCCGGTCAACCGCAGCGGCGAGCCCGTCGCAGGCGTGCGCGCCTACAGCTCGATCGAGGAGATCACCGACCCGATCGACCTCTGTGTGATCTGCCTGCCGGGCGACCGCGTCCTCGCCGCCGCCGAGGAAGCCCTTCGCCAGGGCACCAGGGCCCTCTGCGTGATCTCCGCGGGCTTCGCCGAGATCGGCCCCGAAGGGCGTGAGCGCCAGGATCAGCTCCTCGCGCTCGTCCGCGCGCACGGGGCACGGCTCGTCGGCCCG
>Ga0315287_10004518_pt1 | contig 13589 bp, 14 predicted proteins | sample YL17G11_0_MG_FD_205037 | JGI IMG/M metagenome (GOLD analysis project Ga0315287, IMG submission 205037) | Sediment microbial communities from Yellowstone Lake, YNP, Wyoming, USA - YL17G11_0 | ecosystem: Environmental > Aquatic > Freshwater > Lake > Sediment | place: USA: Wyoming | collected... | reverse complement strand
TCACCATGCTGCTGGTGGCGATGGCCGCGGCGCATCCGAAGGCCTTGAACTTCACTTCAGTCAGGACGTCGTCCTTGACCTTGATGAATATTAGGACCATGTCCCCATCCGCGGGATTGCCCTTCTTGCCTACCCCATCCGGGTCCTTGATCTCGCCCATGTTCCTTGGGTTGGCGAAGTGGTCCATCACTCCTTGGCTGTATGGCACTGATCCGCCTCCTTGCCCTTTGGCTTGGTCTCAGAAGTTGCCACGGGCTCCGTATCGTAGGATTTAACTGGCGACATCTCTCGGAGCTTGCTTACAACCCCGGGCAGGACTTCTATCAATCGCTCCGCCTCCTCCGGTCGGTTCATGCGGCTTAGAGATATGCGCAGCGAGCCGTAGCTTTGCTCCCGCCTGACGCCCAATGCCGCGAGCACATGTGAGGGCTCTAAGCTCCTGGTCGAGCAGGCGGAACCAGTGGAGGCCGCGATCCCCTCCAGATCCAACTGGAGCACCAACGATTCTCCTTCGATGAAATCGAAACGGAAATGAGCGTTGTTGCATAGGCGTAACGTACGATGACCATTCAGGTATGATCTCGGAACGACGGACAGCACGCCATCGATGATTCGATCGCGAATCGTGGTCATCGAGCCAATGCTCTGGTCCATCGATGCCATGGTCAACTCGAGGGCTTTGCTCATGCCAACAATACCGCTGATGTTCTCGGTAGAGGAGCGATGACCCTTCTCGTGGCCGCCGCCATACATGATGGGCCTTATCTTAACCCCTTTTTTCAGGTAAAGAGCTCCCACCCCCTTTGGGCCATGGAACTTATGGGCGGAAATGGACATGAGGTCGATGTTGTCCTTCACGACGTCCAAGGGCATCTTGGTTATCGCCTGAACCGCATCGGTGTGGAACAGTGCACCGTTCTCATGGGCAATGGCACCGATCTCCCTGATGGGCTGGATGGACCCGATCTCATTGTTGGCGTACATGATGCTTACCAGGACGGTTCGTCGGTCGATCGCCTCTTTCAAGTTTTCCGTCGAGACGAGACCCCATTCATCCACTGGAAGATATGTCACCCTAAAGCCCTGGGTCGCCAAGAATTCACATGTGTTCAACACCGCATGATGCTCTATGCCGCAGGTGATTATATGATCACCTTTTTCTCGGTTAGCGAAGGCCACGCCTTGGATTGCCAGATTGTCTGATTCCGTTCCACCAGAGGTGAAGATGACCTCTTTGGACCTTGCGCCCATCACCCTGGCGATCTTTTCTCGGCTGGATTCCATGGCGTTATAAGCCTCCCGGCCGAAGGAATGCAGGCTGGAAGCGTTTCCGAACTTCTGGGTGAAGAAGGGTTCCATCTCCTTCAGAACCAAAGGGTCGACCGGGGTCGTGGCACTGTTATCGAAATAGATACGTTCCATGGTACCCTCTTTAACTATTGTTATTATATGTAATGATATTGCCTCTTCTCTAAAATGGTTCTGATTAATAGATTATTGGGTTGGACTGATTGGAATATGTATTCATCCTTCTGCAAAAGAAGAAATATGCGGAAAGGCTGATTGTGCTCGAAATTCATGGATGTCGAAGCGGTCCGCAGGGACTTCCCACTCTTCAGCTCGGCCGAAAAGGATTCTATTTATCTGGACAGCGCCTGCCAAAGTCTCAGACCAAGGCAGGTGATCGCCGCCCAGAACGAGTATTATTGCGATTATCCGGCCTGTGGCGGAAGAAGCGTGCACCGCCTTGCCACCCAAGTTTCGATAAAAATGGATGAAGCCCGTGAGCGCGTCAAGACCTTCTTCAATGCGAGCAGGCTTGAAGAGATCGTTTTCACAAAGAATTGTACCGAGGCCCTCAACCAGGTGGCCAAAGGTCTTCCTTTGAAGAAGAACGATGTGGTGGTGACCACGGACATGGAGCATAACAGCAACCATGTGCCTTGGCTGCAAATGCAGATTACCAAGGGGGTCAAGAGGAGGTTCATCAAGACCCCTGACTCTGGGCTATTCGATATCGAGGCCTTCAAGTCCAAGATGTCAAGAGAGGTCAAAGTCGTCAGCGTGGTCCACACCAACAATGTGACGGGGACCTCCGTCCCGGTCAAAGACATCACAGAGATAGCCCACGACCGCGGAGCCCTAGTGGTGATCGATGGAGCGCAAGCTGCACCCCATCAGAAGGTGGACCTGAAAGACCTGGACATTGATTTCTACACCATCTCGGTGCACAAGATGCTGGGTCCCTCCGGCGTTGGCATATTGTACGGCAAGTTCGAACTGCTTGCCGAATTGGAACCACTCATCTCGGGGGGTGGGAGCGTGAGCCTGACGGATTTCGATCGAGCGGAATATCTGCCACCGCCCGAGAGATTCGAGGCTGGCCTGATGAACTACTCCGGTGTCATAGGGGCCGGAGCGGCCGTCGATTACCTGGCTAAGATCGGAATGGGGGAAGTAGAAGCCCATGACAGGTTGCTAAACGCTAGAGCGACCTCAAGACTGAAAGACACCCCCTCCATCACCATCCTCAGACCGCTGGAAGCAGAACATCGTGGAAGCATACTCTCATTCAACATCACGGGCATGACCTCTCATGACGTGGCGATGATCCTCGATGATGTCGGAAAGGTCATGGTACGCTCCGGTATGCATTGCGTTCATCCGTTCTTCCTTTCCCATAAGATCAATGGCTGTGCTCGGGCGTCGTTCTACATTTACAATACGATCGAAGAATGCGATAGGTTCACCGAGCTAGTGACCGAGGTCGCATCCAAGTTCTCAAGGTAGATTACGATCCATGCCTCGGAGGATGAAAAGCGCTTCTCCACGAATATTGACACCGGCGGTACCGCCTCCAAAATATCTGCGCTGGGACCTGCACTTGCCTTGGTGAGAAGGATGACGTCGTCGGGTAGCTCGATGGACAGGCGACCTTCATCACCGAGCATTGAGATAGAGCCAGGCGCGATAACGACCTTTGTGAACCCCAGGCACATCTGGGGCATCAGATCGAACCGAAGTCCCACCGGCGCGTGGGCATCATCGACCTTATGGAATACCTCGGAAAGGGCGGCGAGCGTTCTGAGGGCGGTCTTGGTTTCGAGCTCGTCCTGAGTATCGGAAAAACCAGAAATAATTACGGCAATAACCAGGATAGCGCAAATGCCGAGTACAAATTTCGATAGAACGAATTCCAACATTTCATCCCGCCCGCACCATGATGAGCAGCGACCCTGCTGATTGCACGGCCTTGAAAACCAGGTCGGATTCACCGGCCTCCAATCGAATGGTCTTGCCATCCCAGGTGCACATCTCTATGGCAGGATCATCGAGAGGAATGGTGCAAATCGGGCCAATACCAGAAACGATACTGATCACTCTGGCCGAGGCAGAATTGGGTGAACCTCCGATTTCAATGGCAGGCTCCCCGCTTGCCATGGAAGGCCGCATTCGTACATGGAGGGTCCTGATGTTACCTTCCCCACCTATGAAGGCTGAGACCGCGCACCCTTTGATCTCCAGAGCGTTGCTGGTGGCCTCCTCGATTATCACGGTCGAATCATAATAGATGAGGGTTTGCCAGACTGAAGGAAAGGAAATGGAAAGGAGCAGGGCAACGATAAGCAGTTTGAGCGGTAACCCCTCGATGCCCCTCTGATCCATATGTGACATCTGATCACGCACACACGACAGGGATGGTGATCGACCTTGACGAGGTGATCCCCGATTTCGCGACCGTAACCGTCACAAAGCTTAGCGACTTGCCAATGTGAGAAGCGGTCAAGTCATCCAAGGTCGCCCTCCCCTGCGCATCAGTGACACCGTGAGGACGCCTTCCGCTAACATCCTGCAACCCGCCACCATCGAGAACCACAGAGGCTCCTTCGATCGGGTCACCATTCTGATCCAGCACGGTGATGGTGAGGTCGATGCCATCGCCGACATATACTCCGTCCTTGTCGCTGTCTTCAAGCACGATTTCGTTGGCCGAGGCGTGAACCGCGGATATCGTGGACGGTGCCTGCAGACCACCCATCCAACCCAATATGATCGCCGATCCAATGCCCGCGATCAACACCATGATGAGCAGCTGGAGGGGCAAACCCTCAATCCCGCCGTTCCTGTCGCCAATAAAGCTCTTCTTCGGAGATCTCATGCCTTGAAGAAAATCCTGAGGGTTCTTATTCAGGGTCAATACAATTAGGCTTCGACCTCTTCCTGGTGCGTGCAATATTTATGCAAGTACGATGCTGCCCAAAAGCTTTAAGCCGAAGTCTATAATACCGAGTGAAACTTTACCATGCCACACCTTGTCAAGTTTGAGGGGTAAGCAGTGTTCAAGAAAGTTCTAGTGGCCAACCGGGGAGAGATCGCCATACGCGTGATGCGTACATGCAAGCGCCTCAGCATACCTACGGTGGCCGTTTACGCCCCCAACGACCATCATTGCAAACACGTGTTGATCGCCGACAAAAGCGAGGAGCTTCACTCTGACAAGGGCATGATCCCCTATCTCGACATCGATGCCATCCTCGAGGTCGCGGACCGCCTCAAGGTTGACGCGATCCACCCTGGCTACGGGTTCTTATCGGAAAAGGCGGAGTTCGCTCAAAAATGCGAGGACGAGGGCATCACCTTCATTGGTCCAAGCGCCAAGGCCATGGCGTTGCTTGGCAGCAAATTGGACGGCAGGGCGTTCATGGAGAAACATGGCCTCCATACCACTCCAGGGACGCTGAAGCCCTTGGATGATGCGGAGGAGGCCAAGAGGGAGGCTAAGCGCATAGGTTACCCTATCATGCTGAAGGCCGCTGGCGGAGGAGGGGGTAGGGGGATGCGCGTGGTGGAAAAGGAAGAGGAGATAGAACAGGCATTCGAATCCGCCCGTACCGAGGCTGACAAGGCCTTCAAAGACCCAAAGATATTCATGGAACGCCGCGTCCTCAAACCGCATCATATCGAGTTCCAGATGATCGGCGACAGCAAGGGGAACGGCTATTGCATAGGCGAGCGCGAGTGCTCCATCCAGCGAAGGAACCAGAAACTGGTAGAGGAGAGCCCCTCCTGTGTCGTCTCTGACGAACTGCGCAAGGAGATGTTCCCCAAGGCCGTGGAAGCCTTGATGGCCGCTGGGTACCAATCCCTTTGCACCTTTGAGTTCCTCATGAGCTCGACCGGGGACCTCTATTTCATGGAGGCCAATACCAGGATCCAGGTCGAGCACCCCGTTACAGAGATGTGCACTGACCTAGATCTGGTCGAACTGCAGCTAATGATCGCTTCGGACCGGGATATATCGGAGGAGCTGAAATCCGTAAGACCGAGGGGGCACTCCATTGAGTTCCGCGTCAATGCGGAGAACCCGTTCAATGGCTTCCTACCTAGTCCTGGGAGGATCGACAAGTACATCGAGCCGGCGGGGGAGGGCATCAGAGTGGACTCCGCGGCGTACGAAGGTTATGCGGTCCCTACCGATTTCGATTCCATGCTAGCCAAACTGATCTGCCATGGCAAGGACCGTACCGAGGCATTGCAGCGCTCCAAGGATGCGCTGGACCGCTATACGCTCACCGGCTTCAAGACCACGATACCGTACCATCGGCTGGTGGTGAGAACGCCAGCGTTCCGTTCGGGGGTTTATAGCACGGACTTCGTGCGGGAGCACCCTCCATCGGAGCTGCTCAAGCAAGAGAGCTTCTCCCTCTTCGAGGGTGAGCACTAGCCCATTAGCTCGACCTCTTCCACGACGGAATAGCTGGGACCCTTAGGGCTGAGGACGCTCTTCTTCAGCCTTATGGAAGAGAAGGCCAGCTCACCGAACTCTTTGGACTGGTTGGCAATGATCACTTCTTTGACACGGGCCATACCCTGCGGACCTTTCATGCGGCCAAGGGTGACATGGGGCGAGAAAGCCCGTTCCTCCTTTGGGAAGCCCAAGGAGGCAAGGCCAGCTTCCAGCCTCATGGCCATATCCTTCATCGGCTCAGAACCGTCCATGCCCACCCATACCACCCTCACATTCGATGTGCTGGGAAAGGCTCCCACCTGTCTCAATTTGACCTTGAAGGGCGCATGACCTCTGGCAGACTCCTTCATGCAAGCGACGATTCCAGGTATCATGGCCTCCTCCACCTCCCCCAAGAACTTCAGGGTCATATGGATCAGATCCGGGTTCACCGTCTTGATCTGGGCTTTGGTAGAATCCAATTCCTGGATCAATCTGACCAGCGCTTCCAATCTTCCGATGTCCATAGAAATGAACGCGCGGAATGTCATCAGTTACCCTCTTGCCGAACCAATAGCATGCGACCACGGCATAATCAAGCCTTTCCCAGATGTCCCTCAGGTTGGAAACGATTATTAAACCGGTCCCGAATAAGGGAAGCCAATGCAATTGGACCTGGTGATCATCGGAGGGGGACCCGCGGGGCTCACGGCCGGTATATATGCGGCCTCGCGCAAGCTGAGGTGCCTCGTTCTGGAGGCGGGCGACGCGGGAGGCCAACCGATGAACATCTATCCAGAGAAGGGGTTGGAGAACTATCCTGGATTAATGGTCCCCGAGGCAAAAGAGCTGGCGCACAAGATGGTATCACATGCGCAGGCTGCTGGCTGCGAGCTCAGACTGCAGGAAGCTGCCATAGACATCGAGGACAAGGAGGACCATTTGCTGGTCCGTTCCACCAAGGACGAATACGAGGCCAAAGCGGTCATCCTAGCCATCGGGGCCGGACTGTTCAAGCCGAAACGCCTGGGAGCGAGGGGCGAGATCGAGTTTGAAGGTAAGGGGGTCTATTACAAGCTTCCTGATCGGAGCGAGCTGATAGGGAAGAAGACGGTATTCGTGGGCGGAGGCAACAGCGCCCTGGAAATGGCGCTCCTGGCCTGCGACATCTCTGACGTTTGCGTGGTACACCGCCGAGATCAGTTCAGAGCCGATACGATCTATGTGGAAAGGATCAGCGCCTCAGGGGCGGAGACCTACATGAGCAGCGAGATCGAAGAGATCGCAGGGACTGACAAGGTGCAGAAGGTCGTGCTTAAGGTCGGCGATCCTCCGAAGAGGGTCGAGGTCCCGGCGGACATGGTCATCATAAACATCGGTTTCACGCCTGAGAACAGCGAGCTGCAACGTTGGAACCTGGCCTTGGACAATGGTCTGATCACCGTGAATACCGAGATGAAGACCTCGCGCAGAGGCATCTTCGCCTGCGGCGACATCGTCACCTACCCTGGCAAGTACAAGCAGATCGTGACCGCTTGCGGAGAGGGCGCCACAGCGGCCAACTCGGCCTATAAGTACATTAACAAGCCGTATTGGGCCTGACCTTTGTCTTCTTGCAAGGACCGCATGCGCCTTGGCTCGCCCAATCCCAAGGAACGCGATTGGATCAATGAATCCCCCGATGGTCAAACATGAAAAATGGAGAGAAGAAGAAGGTGAGAAGCACTGAAGCGCCTCCTCACTTCGATATTAGCTCACTTGCTGACGTCGATAGCGCTGTTCGGGCACTCATCAGCGCAGGTGCCGCAGTCGGTGCAGGTGCCGACGTCAATGACCGCGATCTCTTCCACCTTGATTGCTCCATTCGGGCAAGCGTCCTCGCAGATTCCGCATCCGACGCAGTCCTCAGCTTTTACCTTGGCTACCATATAATGACCTCTTTGGGCCGAAAGATGAGAGGTCATATAAAATGGTTTGGTGCGTAGCCAATGCGATTTTTGAAGTATTCAGGGTTCCATATGTAGAGCCATGCGTTACGTCTCGGGTAAGGTGCTTACCCCCGAAGGCTTCATCGACGGTCACGTGGCCTTCGAGAACGGTTACATCAAGGAGATCGGCAAGGGCAGGAAGCCAGGCTCCATCGCTACTGGCATAATCACCCCGACCTTGATCAACGCCCACACCCACCTGGCCGACTATGTGGTGCCGGTCGACCTAAGGTTATCCCTAGAGGAACTGGTGGCCCCCCCGCATGGATTGAAGCATCGCATGCTGGCCGAGGCGAGCGAGGAGCTGTTGCTCAAGTCGCTCCTCAAATTGGGCAAGTTCATGCGGGCCCGCGGCGTCTCACGCTTCATCGATTTTCGCGAGGGCGGGCAGGCCGGCGCCCGCCTACTTACCAGCCTGCAGGGCAGGCCGCTGGCCTACATCTATGGTCGCCCGGTCGATCTCGAGTTCGATAAGGAGGAGGTCGATCTGATCCTGAGGGTATCGGACGGCATTGGGGTCTCCAGTATGGCAGATTGGGACTATGCGACCCTGGAAGAGCTGGCCCAATACACTCGTTCCAAGGGCAAGCGGTTCGCATTGCACGTATCGGAACGCATCAGGGAGGACATCGACGATGTGCTCGACCTCAAGCCGTCATTCCTGGTGCACATGACCATGGCCGAGCCCCAGGACCTCGAGGCCTGCGCCAGGGCGGGGGTGCCGATAGTGACCTGTCCGCGCTCCAACATGTTCTTTGGCCATCTTCCCCCGCTGGCAGAGATGTTGAAGGCCGGTGCGAAGGTCGCCCTGGGGACCGATAACGCCATGCTAAACATGCCAGATGTCCTGTCGGAGATGGAGTTCGCGGGAAGGATATTGCGCATGCAAGGCGTGAAGGAGGTCAATGCCGTGGTTGAAATGGCCATCGTCAACGGCAGGAAATTATTAAAGGAGAAGGTCGCAATAGGTATCGAGCCTGGATTGCCATGCGATTTCATTGTAACCAAGTACAACGGGGGAGACCCGGCCGTGGACCTGGTACTGAGGAACAGCTCATCGGACCCACTTATGGTCTGCATGGGCCGTGAGGCTTGGAGAGGAGAGCCATGAGACCGTTCAAGAAGATATTGATCCCGACGGACGGGAGCGAGAACACAAAGGATGCGATCGCCAAGGGCCTGGAACTGGCCAAGATGATGGACGCCGAGGTCACCGCATTGTACGTCGTGGACCAGACCTCCTTCATCAACTTCCCCATGGATTCGACCATTGTCTCGGTGTACTCCATGCTGGAGAAGGAGGGAAAGGACGCCGTGGAATATGTGAAGCGCGAGGGTGACAAGCTCGGCGTCAAGGTCACGACCAAGATAGAGGAGGGTTCCCCCTCGCGGAAGATCGTGGACGAATCGAAGGTCAACGACCTGGTGGTGATGGGCACGCTCGGCAGGTCAGGCATCTCCAAGCTCCTTCTGGGCAGCGTGGCGGAGAGGGTCGTGCGCTTCGCGGAGTGTCCAGTGCTTGTGATCCGTTCTAGCCGGGGTGGTCAGTGATGACGACCGTGGGCGATGTGATGACCGCGAACCCTATCGTCGTCCAGGTACCTGGAAGCCGCAATGAGGTCCTGCAGGTCATGATCAAGCACAATCTGACCGGGCTGCCGGTGGTCAAGCGGAGCGATGGATCGCTCACCGGCATGATAACCAGGCAGGAAATCTTCAACAAGCCAGATGAGGATCAGTTGGCCATGCTGATGCGACGCGACCCGCCGACCATCGGCTCAAAGGACTCGGTCCAGAAGGCGGCCAAGACCTTCTGCTCCAACTTGGTCAGGCATCTCCCGGTGGTGGACAAGAATCGCCTGGTGGGAATCGTGACCCCGACCGACCTGCTTGAGGCCGTGGAGAAAGGCGGGTTCCAGCAACCGGTAGAGGAAGTGGTCAAGTCGACCTGCGTGCCGATCTATGAGGATTCCCCGTTGGTCGTGGCCCTGGTTACCCTCAAGGTCAGCAAGGTCATGGCCATGCCAGTGCTCGACGAGAAGGGACGGCTCACCGGCATCCTGACCGACCGTGACATCTTCAACACCAGCTTGATAAGCGACCATGTGACCAGATCGAGCCAAGGGAATGCCTTGGAGGAGGACGAATGGTCATGGGAGTCGTTGCACAATGTCATGAAACTCTGGTACGAGGTCTCGAAATTGGAGCTGCCTGTAGTGCCAGTGAAGGAAGTGATGGTGCATAACCCCACCACTGTCTTCAGGAAGACCACGGTGGCCGAGGCCGCCAGAATCATGAGGAAGAACGACTTCGGGCAGCTGCCGGTGCGTGATTCGAAGGATCACCTACTGGCGATGATCTACGACCTTGACATTGTCTCGGTGCTTTCCGGTGAATAGGCATGAACTCGGCGGACGTACTCTCCCTCTGCAAGCGCAGGGGCTTCATCTGGCCAGCGTATGAGATATACGGTGGCATCGCTGGTCTCTACGACTATGGCCCCTTGGGCACAGCGATGAAGAACAACATCATCGGCACTTGGAGGAGGATGTACACCCTGGGCGAGGGCTTCATCGAGATAGACTCCGACACCATCGGCCCTGAGGCAGTGTTCAAGGCCTCGGGGCACGTGGACCAATTCTCCGACAAGCTGGTTACCTGCAAGAGCTGCAAGACGCCGTTCCGGGCGGACCATCTGCTCCAGGACAAGGTCCCGAACGCCGCCACCCTGAGCCTGGAGGGGATCGATGAGAACATCAAAGCATACAGCGTGATGTGCCCGGATTGCGGCGGAGAGCTCTCCATGGCCGAGGATTTCAACCTCATGTTCAAGACCATGATCGGCCCTGGTTCCGCCGGGCGGGTGGGCTATCTGAGGCCAGAGACGGCGCAGGGCATCTTCGTCAATTTCAACTCCTTGTACCGTTACAATCGGGAGAAACTGCCCTTCGGCGTGATACAGGTGGGTCGTGGCTATCGCAACGAGATCTCGCCCCGGCAGGGCGTCATCAGGTTGAGGGAGTTCAACATGATGGAGGCCGAGCTGTTCGTCGATCCAAGTGACAAGACCTGGCCTCGGTACGATATGGTGAAGCAGGAGATGCTCCGACTATTGCCCAACGACCCGGGCGACCAAGAGATCCAGATCTCCCTCGAAGAGGCGCTCAAGCGTGGCATCATCGCCAATGAGACCTTGGCCTATTTCCTTTGGTTCACCCAGAAGTTCCTGGTAACCGCTGGGGTAGACCCCGATAGGCTAAGGTTCAGACAGCACCTCAAGAACGAAATGGCGCACTACGCCTGCGACTGTTGGGATGCCGAGGCGCTTCTAAGCTTCGGCTGGACCGAGATCGTCGGCATCGCGGACCGAGGCAACTGGGACCTATCCCGGCACATCGAGTACTCCAAGGTCGACATGTCGGCTTTCAGGCGTTACGATGTCGCCCTCGAGGTGGAGAAGGAGGTCATCAAGCCCAAGTTCGGCCTGCTCGGTCCGCAGTTCAAGGCCCGATCAGCAGCGGTCGGGAAGGCCCTGGAGGCGGCCGATCCCGCCGACATCAGGGAGGACCATATCGAATTGGAGCTGGAGGGCCAGAGGATGCGGGTCGACCGCCGCTACTTTGACATCGTCCGGGTCAAGGAGAAAGTGGCGGGCGAGAAGCTGATACCTCATGTCATCGAACCCTCGCATGGCCTGGACCGAATCATGTACACCTGCCTGGAGCACGCATATTCGGAGAAGAAGGACAAGGAAGGCACCTACATCGTCATGCGCATGACCCCCTCCACCGCGCCGCTCAAGGTGGGGGTCTTCCCGCTCATGGGCAAGGTGGAGCTGCTCCATCCCGCGCAAGAGATCGACCACGCCCTACGGGTCAACGGCATCGAGACCAGCTTCGACGACTCCGGTTCCATCGGTAGGAGATACGCTCGGATGGACGAGGTGGGCACTCCCTACTGCATAACGGTCGACTATCAGACACTGCAGGACGGGACGGTGACGATCAGGGAGCGCGATTCGACCAGTCAGGAGCGGATCAAGAAGGCGGACGTATTCACCGTGATAGGACGATTGCTGAGCGGTTCCATGGTCTTTTCGGACCTGAAGGGCTGAAACGACCCTTCAAGCCTAGGGAAAAGGAGGCCATGAGATGCAAAGGATATTAATAGGGATGTCATGTCGCTTGAATTGCGAACAAGCGCGATGATGACGATATTGCATTCATAGCGTGCACATAGGAACAATGGGGAATGATGCAAATGATGGGTGAAAACATCGAGGCGATGAAGCGAAAGGAGCTCATAGGGTCCCAGATCGACGCGATCAAGCTCGAGGACCTGATGGATGACAAATTCGAGACGGTGGACCCCGAGGAGAGCCTGACCGATGTGGTGGCCAAGCTGCGCGCCAAGGACCTGCACGAGGTCGCGGTCACGGAGGACGGCAAGAAGCTGCTGGGCCTGGTCAGCTACCGTTCCATCATAAGGAGGAAGAACCTGGTCATCGGTACCAAGGCGAGGGCGGCCATGGACCTTGCACCGCTGGTCTCGCCCGAAACCTCCGTAACGGAGGTGGCCGAGCACTTCCTTTCCACCGGCTACCGACAGATGCCGGTCGTGAAGGGGAACAAGCTCGTGGGAATGGTCTCTAGGGCGGAGATCGCGAGCATCATCCCGAAGATCAAGGAGCTCAAGGTGATCCCCGTCAAGAACATCATGACCGAGAGCGTCATGACGGTCACAGAAGAGGAGCCGGTCAAGAACGCCGTGGATATCATGCGCCGCCTGGACATCCGGACCTTACCGGTGGTGGACAGCGAAGGACGCCTTTCCGGCATCATCGGCATCCGTGACATCGTCAACTACAACTGGAACCAGAAGCGCAGCGAGACCAGGGGAGAGATCAAGGGCGAGAGCAACCCGGTGGACATCAAGGTGTCCTCCTTGGACAAGGACGTGGTCTACACCGTCGGCCCGCAGGAGACCTTGAACGGCGCGTTCAAGCTGATGGCGTCGAAGAAGGTATCGGCCCTGCCCGTGGTAGAGGACGGAAAGATCATGGGCATCGTGACCTTGTACGATATGGTCGAGCTGCTGGCGTCCTTCGCGAAGCGGGATGTGGTGTACATGCAGATCACCGGCCTGGAGGAGGAGGACCGCTTCTCCCTGGACATAATGGAGCGCGAGATCCAGAACGGGCTTGCCAAGAGCTCTAAGATCGCCCGGCCCTTGCTCTTCACCATGCATGTCGCCAAGTACCATTCCTCGGGCAACAGTGCGAAGTACTCGCTCAATGGCAGACTGACCACCGAGCACGGCATCTTCATAGGCCACACGACGGAATGGAGCCTGATAAAGGCCACCATCGACCTGATGAACATCCTGGACGAGCGCATCATGCAGAAGAAGGAAGAGCGCGTGGATAATAGGAAGAAGAGCCGCAGCGAGGTCAAGAAGAAGCGCTAGGTCCCTCGACCGGTCGACTAACCTCCTTACCAATCCTTTTTATTTCTTCTCCCCTTTTCCCTGTTTCGCCATGTCATACGAAAACGTTCCTGCCGAGAGGAAATGGCAGCAGAAGTGGAAGGAGTGGAAGATCCACAGTTTCGATTTCAATTCCACCGCAGCGGTGTACAGCGTGGACAACCCTCCCCGCTACACCTCGGGTTCCTTGCACTTGGGACACGCCACCGGCTACTCGCTCATCGATTTCGCCGCCAGATACCACCGCATGCGGGGTTTCAACGTGTTCTTTCCCCTGTGCTTCGACGTCAACGGCATGCCCACCGAGGTCAAGGTGGAGAAGAAGTACGGCATCACCAAGCTCTCCGTCCCGAGGCAGGAGTTCATCAAGCTGTGCTCGGAGTTCGCCA
>Ga0315287_10004517_pt1 | contig 13590 bp, 16 predicted proteins | sample YL17G11_0_MG_FD_205037 | JGI IMG/M metagenome (GOLD analysis project Ga0315287, IMG submission 205037) | Sediment microbial communities from Yellowstone Lake, YNP, Wyoming, USA - YL17G11_0 | ecosystem: Environmental > Aquatic > Freshwater > Lake > Sediment | place: USA: Wyoming | collected... | reverse complement strand
TGAAAAGGCATCTAGGATGGATACCCTTGAAAGCGTCAGCTATCAAGTTTAATGGTGATTACATCACCTACTCTAAAAACAAGTACCGCTTCTGGGATCATAGGAAGCTGCCTGAAGGATCTAAGATTCTTTGCGGATCCTTCTGCGAAGATACGCAAGGCAGATGGTATCTTAACCTCGTAGTCAAGTTTCCCGAGTACCTAGCTAAAGGTCTTAAAGAGGTTACCGCGATTGATCTTGGCTTAAAAACCGTAGCCGTCCTAGCGGACGGTACGGAGTACAAACGCGACAACTTAACAAAGAAGTACCAAGACAAACTTGCTGCCGCGCAGCGGCATAGAAAAAAGAGGCAAGTTAAAAACCTGCATGCAAAGATAAAAAATGCAAGAAGCGATTTCAATCATAAAGTGTCACATGATATAGCAAAAAACTATCAAACGGTTTTTTGTGGTGACGTATCTAGTTCAAAACTTTCGCAAACGAAGTTTGCGAAAAGTGTATATGATGCGTCATGGTATCAGTTAAAAACACTCCTTAGCTACAAAGTCCTGAGACGGCAAGGGGTGTATAAAGAGATAAGAGAAAATAACTCCACGGTTCTTTGCTCAACATGCGGATCTAAATCAGGTCCGTCAGGCGTCAAGGAACTAGGAGTAAGAGAATGGACATGCAGCGCATGCAAAGAGGTTCATAACCGAGATGTAAACGCTGCAAAAAACATTCTCCGTTTCGGGCATGAAACGCTAAGTGGAACCTTGAAAAATAGGCTATACGAGGGAATCCCCGCCCTAAAGGGCGGGGAGGATGTCACTTTGACAGATTAAATATGTAGGTGTAAACAATCAACATTGAGGGACAAAATTGAGTAACGACATATATTCAAGATTGTCCACGTATGGTGGTATAGCGGGTGAGTATGTTGATATAAACGAATCAACATTTTCTTCTGCTGCTGGATCTGCCTATACCCCTCCTGAGCGTGGAACTTATCGTAGATCTGACGGTGTACGTCGGGTGCAGGTACTTCAGGAATGTCCTGTTGTCATTGAGACGTTTCAAACTTCTGCGGGAATTATCAGGCTTCCTGCAAATACGCTAACCGTATCCACTAACGATGCAGGCGATGGTCGAATTTTCTTTTTAAGAAACTCTGGTACCGGAACACTCACTATACAGGATTATTTAGGCACTACTTTATACTATTTAGTAGCTGACCAAATTACGATCATATTTGGTAATACGGCAAATGAGTGGGATTTTGTTGCGGCATCCCCTTACTTGTTATCTCCTGGTACGAATATAAATTTCTCCACTCCTACGTTATCTTCGCAGCTTATCAATGCGTTTACTTTGCAGTCGAGTACGACAACAGCTTCAACTTACATGTTGCTGTCCACTTCGGACTCCCAGCAGGTATTTGTAGGCACTACTGCGGGGCAATCAGTTGATTTACCGGATGCTACGACGCTTGATGTAGGTAGGCTGTTTGTCCTTTGGAATAATTCCACGCAGAATATTGTTGTTAATAACAATACTGGAGCAATGTTATTTAATTTGCCTGCGAATTATAGGGCAATAGTAACTGTAACAGACATAAGTACCATTGCCGGTCAGTGGTCTTGGATGTTGATTACGGAATCATCCACGCCGGGTCTATCTACCAAAGCGGGGATAATACCTGCGGTTAGTTTTACTGGGAGTCCTAAAACGGCGACTGTAACATTTGCAACAAGTTTTAGTAGTAGTGGATATTCGATTACATTGACGGGGATAGACAAGCGGTCTTGGAGTTATGAGAGCAAGACTTCCGGTGGGTTTACGATCAATGCAAATGCAAGTCAGGCGTTAACGGATGAAGTGAGTTGGCAAGCTTTATTAAGCGGTGAAACTATTTAAGTAGGGGGTATATATGTCGCATTTTATTGACAACATGACAGTGGAGCAGTTAACCAACACAAATGCTATTGCGTTGGGTGTAACTAGTACAGTAACCGCAGCGGGTACTCAAACCTTAACGGTCAACTCAACACATCAACAGGTGTACACTGGATCTACAGCAGCGCAGTTGATTAAAGCACCTGATGCTACAACCTTAGTGGTTGGTCACCAGTATCGTCTTTGGAACCAAGCGACTGTAGCAGTCACTTTCCAAAACAACACTCCTACCACTCAATTCACCTTACCCGCAGGCGCTCGTGCTGTGGTAACCGTTACGGATATCAGTACAGCCGCAGGTGTTTGGATTTGGACGATTGAATCCGGTACTACGGATTTAAAAACCAAAGCCGGAACTGTTTCCGCTGGAACGTTTACTGGAACACCGAGAACCGCAACTGTAACGTTCACAACTGCCTTCACATCTGCGAACTATTCTCCTTCAGTCATAGGAGCGGATGGTCGTAGTTGGAAAGTTACTACTAAAGTAGCAGGTTCATTTGTGATCAATACACAAGCAAACACTGCTTTAACAGGTGCCGTGGATTGGATTGCAGTTGATCAGGGTGAAAATTAATAACTAAATGTCACATATAATTGATAATATTACATCTGAAGGTCTAACTGACACAAAAAGTTTTAGAGCGCAAGCCGTAGTACAAGCTACGGCTGCGTCCACTTTAACTCTCACTGTGGCTTCCGAGCATGTAACAATTTTTACGGGTACTACGGCTGGGCAGAATCTAAAACTTGGAGATGCTACTACCTATCAGGTCGGTCACATTTACATTGTACATAACAACTCTACTCAGAGTGTAACTGTTCAAAACGCAACTCCGACTTCTCTTTTTACGCTAGCAGCTAACCAACGTGGAACAGTTGTTTTACAGAACAATACTACGGCGGCAGGAATTTGGGTTTTTACGGTAACAGCCACTACCACACTATTAATTAAAAACGGTACTATAGCCGCAGCTAGTTTTACAGGTTCGCCAAGAACCGCGACAGTAACCTTTACAACAGCATTCCCTTCCACTAATTACACCATTGGGGTTACTGGATCGGATGCAAGGCAGTGGAGTTTTAGTTCCAAAGCCACTACCGGCTTTACCATTAATAGCAATGCAAACGGTGCGCTCTCCGGTAACGTCGATTGGCAGGCTGGTGCAATTGGGGAGTCTACGTAAATGACTGGTATAATTGACAATCAAACAGTAGAAGGCTTAGCAGACATTAAGAGTTTTAGGACTCAAGCTGTTGTAACGGCTACGGCTAATACGACTACGACGTTAACAGCCACTTCAGAACTTTTAATGATTTATACGGGATCAGTTTCCGGACAAATTGTTAAGCTAACCGATGCCACTACAATTAGCGTAGGGCATCGTTACGAAATTCACAACAACTCCACGGCAGACTTGACTATACAAGATAATGCTGCCGGTAACTTAACCATTCTAACTGCCGGTCAGCGTCTGCAAGCTATACTTCAAGTAGCGGGATCGGCTGCTGGGACGTGGAGTATTATTGAGTTTGAGAAAATTGTAGGACAAACTTCTGGATCAACAACCTCTCTTTTTAATGAATTCTTATTAGATGTTTTTCATACTCACTCAATGATTGATACTTTAGTTTTAAACGGTGGTGTCTCTACCATGGACACTACTACAACAGATAATACTTATTCAGGATCTTTTACAGAGTCTACAGGTCCGACAGTACCCGCCCTAACCACAATGGGGAAAGCCTACGCTTTCAACAATACCAGTTTAACGATTAAAGCGGGGGGTCAAACCATTGAATGGCGTATCCGGCTTAACCAATTAGCAGGAATCACTAACGCCGCACCTAACTTCGACTGTAAAGCTGGAACTCAAGATAATGACTTAATTGGCGATCCAGCAAATGGTATTTATTTCCAGTATCAAGGAGGTGTTAATAGTGGACGATGGACTTGCGTTACAGCTAATGCCTCCACACGTACAACGATAAATTCCACGGTAGCTCCGGTAGCTAACACTTGGCAGAGACTTAAATACATAGTTAACCAAGCCGGTACCTCTGTGGCTTTCTACATTGATGACGTTTTAATTGGAACAACTATCACAAACATCCCTTCTAACAATGCTTGTAGAATACAGGTAAGTATAGAAAAAGAACCGTTCAATATAGCTACGTTCCTTCCTGCGGCGGTAAACACCACTACGGACGTTATCACCTTAACAAATACCTTTACCAACACAGACAGGGTTGTCTTTACTACAACCACTACCCTGCCTGCTCCACTGTCCGCTGCTACCATTTACTTTGTGGTGGGCAGAACTGCTACTACCTTCCAGGTATCGACTACCTCCGGTGGTGCAGCAGTCAACCTTACAACTCAGGGGACAGGAACGCATACCGTTTCTCAAGTTTCAGGTACGGCAAGTACTATGCAAGCCGACTGGTACGTTTATAGTGTGACTAGATAGAGGAGATCCTTTGAACGTAGCTTACTTAACATATCAATTTGACAATAATCCTCTAGGCATCCCAGATGGGTGGGTATCTCAAGTTATTGAGCTAGGGGAGGATGTAACATCGCCGGGTGCGGATTGGGTCGTAACAGACATTGATACCTATAATGCTTATGTGGCTTCTCAACAATCCTCTTACAATGCTTGGGTTGCTGCTAATCCTGTTCCTGGTCCGGCTTTAACCGGGGAGTTATATCAGGTAGATGCTTACAACAGTAAAAACCAGTTAATTTCTAGCACTTTTTATACGACTAAAAATTCGGTTGGATCGTATTCAGGTAAAGCCCGCGACATCATCTATACGATAGACCCTAGTTCTAACACTATAAGCTCTACGTTAGAGACTAAGTATGATGCTAATGGTCTAGCAGTAAAAGCTAAAACAGAAACTTATTATCAAAGTGTTTCAGGGAATACTCAAGTTATTGTAGAAAAAAGTTAAAAAGAGGTTCTTATATGTCATACAAATCAGGATTATCCCTACCAACTGTCAGTGCCGCAGGCAATCCCATCGTAGAACACTTTGCTTCGACAGGTTCCCTAGGCTCAAAAGCTATTTCTTTAGTTACCCCCAATTTAGGTGACCGCACGACTTGGTATCAAAAATCGGTACAAGTCACCACGGAAACTCTAACCGACTCCGGTAATGGTTTATTATTCAACAGCGCCCATCCTTGGTGGGTGGATATTTATAATGAAAAACTTACATACACGTATAAGCAAGTTCCAAAACGAGACGGCTCTTTTGGTAAGCCTGCGGATTGGGCAGTTACCATATATGTAAATGGGACCTCATTACCTCAAGTGGTTAGTGGAGTTACACAGTGGACTGTTGATTTTGTAGCCGGGACCGTCACCTTTACCTCAAGTCAGACTAGTAACACAATCACCGCCACTTACTGGCATACAGATGGTGTATCTATTCCATCTGAATGGTTGTTCAATCCAGCCTCTGGAAAAGTATATACAATTAATTGCGTGGAGCTTCAATATTCCATGAACATACCCGCTGTCTTCAATACAATTTTATTTGAAATTTGGGCAGGGGCAAATGTATCTACCTACGGTAGTTTTTCTAATGCATTATTTGATGCTGGGTACGGACAATTCAGAGCTAGCTACCGCAATGTTTGGGATATCGTTAACGTAACTAACAATCAATCATCCGCAGTTATTCCCAAACATGGGGGTATGACACAAGATTTATTTATAGCACCGTTTAATTACACACAAGCAATTAGAATGGCTGCCTCTCAAGGTACCCTACTAAGAATGTGTTTAGACGGCGATGAAGAAATTCCAGATGTGGAAATAGCTTCTGCCTGTTTTTATCTAACAATCCAATAGGAGAAGAAAAATGTGGAATTTCCTGTCTAAATTTACTATCGGAAATATCTTATCGTGGTTTACAGGAACAAATAGCTGGGTGGCTTTTGCTAAACATTGGTTAGGTTCCTTCACCTTTCGAGTATTTGGCTACCCTAAATTTCCCCTAACAGAATACTTCAATATAGAAAAAGTTTATAACTTAGACCCAAATGCTTTGTACTTTTGTGTGTGCGCCGACACCTCTAGTTTAGAATGGCAGGGAATCCATCTAACTACTAACGGAGGAACTTGGGGACACTGTGGAGTAATCCACCCCGGCGACAATGGACTATGGGTTTACCACATGAAAGCCTCAGGACTTAACTCCTGGCATCTTTTAGACTTCCTTAAAGAATGCGATAATTTTGCACTCCTTAAATTACCTTTAACACCTGAACAACTCACTATAGCTAAAGCACGGTTAGACGCAATCCTTAGCGTGGCTCCTAGACTCGTCTACAACTATCAAATAGAAATGGATCAAGCTATCGTCGATATGCTTGCAAAAGGACAAGTATACACACCAGAGGAAGTACCTAGCAAAGAATACTGCTCCCAACTTCTATACATGGTAGGAGCAGGGATAGCCCCAGGTTACACCATGAACAACGTCTTAGGACGCCCTAGGTTTGAACCAGATGGCGTCTATAGGGCGGGACAAGTGGTATATGAACACCGAGCAGTGGAAGTTAAGTAGATGCAGTGAAGACATCCGATTTAATCGTCGGAAGCAAAGCTTGCAAACTAGTTAATATAGCTTGCAAAGAAATGGCATCTGCTGAGTATCCCTGACTGTTTAATTCGGCGACAAGCGAGAAGATATTCTGGACAGCAGATTCCTCTACGCTTGTAATCGCCACACGCATTTTCGTGACATCCTCCCCCACTAAACCTTGCGGTTATAGCGGGGGCTTCCTTTGCGCTTTGTCTGGTGACTGTCGTCACCAGACAAAGCTCTCAGCGTTTCATGTCCGAAACGGAGAATGTTTTTTGCAGCGTTTACATCGCGGTCATGAACCTCGTGACAACTACTGCATGTCCACCCTCTTACTCCAAGACCACTTAGTCCACTCGGACCTGTCTCTTTAAGGCAAGATGAGCAAGTGATCGTAGACTTTCTTTCGTTAATTTCTAACATCATGCCACCACGCCTAAGGGACTTATAGTGACAAAATTCTTTTAATTGACCCCAAGCGGCGTCATGGACGCCGCTTGACATGTTTGTCTTTGCTAACCTCTTTGAAGAGGCATTACCAAAGAAAATAATTTTATAGTTTCTAACCAAGTCTAAAGAAGCTTTATGATTAAAGTCTTTTCTAGCATTTTTGATTTTTGCATGTAGTTTCTTTGCTTGTTTTTTCTTCTTACGTCTTTGTGCCTTTGCTAGTTTTGCGGCATAGGTTCTAGTTAAATTATGTCTTTCAAACTTACCTCCATCCGAGGTAGTCATGACTGTTTTTAAACCTGGATCAATGCCTACAAAAGTATCAGGAGGCGGAGCCTCTTCTAGTGGCAGCTTCGCTGCCTCCACAACAAGGTTGAGATACCATCTTCCCCTGGCATCTTCGCCAAAGGACCCTGTTTTGATCTCGGCTCCCTCCGGGAGCGACCTATGCTGCCACAGGCGTAGTTTGATCTTATTGTACACGGCGTACCCGCCGTGAAATTTAAATGTTTGTCCCTTGAAAGGTAGCCACCCAAGATGCTTTTTTACATTTCTCCAGCGAAGAAACTTCTTCGTTGTCTTAAGTTTTAAGAGGTACTCTTGTGCTATCGCTTGAATGCTTTGTGCATTGATGCTTAGAAACTTAGATGCCCCTTTTAATAGCTTGTTGAGGTCTTCCTCGTTAGTATAACGGCGAGATTCTTTCCATCTTTTTCTAACGATCTCATTAACAAAGTTCCAGACAAGATTGGTTTCCCAGGCTAACTGCTTGAGCAGTTGTTTTAGGTTTCCATCTTTTAGGCGGAACTGGTATGTTGTGTAGAGCATGTGGAGAGGCTATACTGGAAAAATGAAACCAGCAAGTTTTATCTAGAGTCTAGCGGCTTTCATCTCCATCCAAGCCTGCGGCTATGGATGGAGCATTCGCCTAGGGTGGTAATATTAACATCAGTCGTCGTAGCCATTATTTCTCCTTAGGCGTCGTAATGTGATTCGTAAGACTCTTTAAACCCACGATCAAACTGCGTCTTAAGTAGCGCCTCGTCTAATTGAGGGATATTGCTCTTGTGTAAAGCAGCCTTCTCAATATGGTCTTTTGACTTTTTCAAAAAAGCTTTAAAGGCTCGCGCCTTCTCATTAAGAACTTGTTGCGGCGTAACCGATTTTACCTGTAATTCGTCGCCAAGATCTCGTCCCGCTTTTTGTGCCTCAAAACCATAGTTGAGATACTTTTTATACTTGTCTAAACGCTCCGGCGTTAGAGGCTCCCTTTCCTGCTGGTCATCTTGAAGTGGGATTCTATCCTCTGCGCCGATTTTATATTTTGCTAAAACTCTTTTTATAAACATTTAATCCTCCTAGACATTGAATCTAGATCTCAAATCCACCCAGACATGCTCAGGTATCATCAAGATCCGGTCCCACCACTCCACCGCTTCCCATACAGTGTCCTGGACAGGATCCGAGACACCTTCCCGGAAATGCGCCCATACCTGATCCCAGACATCCACCCTAATCTGATATCCTACATTTTGCACCGCTTGCTCCAGATTTTTGTTGACTTTCTTTATCCAGTAAAGGATACTCTACTTTAGAGACAAGGTTCCACTCAGAAGTATCGTACAAGCATGTTATGTTGGTTCAAATCCGGCTTTCCCCTTCACTTTGCGGGGAAATAGCCTAAAGGTAAGGCACAAGAACACAAATCTTGAAAAGAGTTTAAACGATTTTTCAACTTGAACCCAGTCTCTAAAAATACCCGCAAGGGTATTTTTTTTTGTATAAAATAGCCGTCGATGATAAAGAATTCACTGGCTGGCACCGTGCTGGTGCTGGTGCTGGCGCAACAGGTGCTCAAGGTGCAGTGGGTGCGGCAGGCGTAACTGGTTCAACAGGTGCAGCAGGCGCAGGGTCAACAGGTGAAACAGGTTTGCGCGGAGCGCAAGGACTGAGAGGTACAGCAGGTGCAGCAGGTTCCGCAGGTGCAGCAGGCGTAACTGGTTCAACAGGCGCAACAGGCGCAGGGTCAACAGGTGAAACAGGTACAGCAGGTGCAGCAGGTTCCGCAGGTGCAGCAGGCGTAACTGGTTCAACAGGCGCAACAGGCGCAGGGTCAACAGGTGAAACAGGTACAGCAGGTGCAGCAGGTTCCGCAGGTGCAGCAGGCGTAAAGGGCAATGATGGCGATCCAGGCCCAGCAGGCGTAACTGGTTCCACAGGTGCAACAGGCGCAGGTGCAACAGGCGCTACAGGTACAGCAGGTTTAGCAGGCGCAACAGGTTCTACAGGTGCAGTGGGTGTCGCAGGAGTAACAGGTGAGACAGGTATGCAAGGTCCCCAAGGTCCATCAGGTCCTTGGGCTACTTCAGGCGCAAACATTTACAATACAAATACCGGCAACGTAGGTATCGGAACATCCTCGCCTGGAGCTATACTTGATATCCAAGGAAATACCGTAAATGGAGTAAGAATAACGCAAAACAATCCTGCGTCTTACGCCCAACTAAGTATGAATAATGATGCCGGTGGGCACCTTGGATTATCTCTTTCTGGCTCGACATACGGACCTAATTTATTTGGTCCTAATAAAGCCGTTTTTTACGGCGATAGTGTGGCCGGAACGATGCTTTCCACTAGCACTGGAAATGTAGAATTAGCATCAGCTTCAGCTATTAACATGGTTATGACGCAGGCTGGGAATATTGGAATCGGCACGACTACTCCTGCAACAAAGCTTGACGTTGTTGGCAAGTTTCAAGTCGATAGCAACGGGAACCCCGTCAAAGTAAACAACGTCACGACAAGTTTCCCATCGGTTCAGGGATCAGCGGACTCGTATCTGATAAACGACGGATCGGGTAATCTAACGTGGAACACTTTGCCGGTATTTAGTCCAAATACGCCTACAGCCGGTATCATCGACACAAGCGGCATACTTGGTAGCACGACTGGTTTTAACGTCAATACAGGTCATGTTGGAGAAGTTGTATCTGCCAATCTTTCTAGGGCATCAGCGCAATCTACCGCTAGCGGCGTTTACAAAGATGTTAGCGCACTGCCTCTTACCACAGGAGTTTGGCTGATTAGTGCAGAAGTTGGATATCTGATGTCTAACGGAACAACGGCTACATACATTGATAACTATATTGGCACTGGCGCAGCGGATGCCGGACCTACATCTAGCAATGCAAAGGCAAGAAGCGACGGAGGAAATGAGAACCAAGTAATCATTAGCGGCACTTTGAATGCTGTAACAGGTGGTTCGGATCAGATTGTTCCTATACCACCTTACGTAATTTATGTATCGGCGGCATCGCAAGTGTTTAGATTCGGTGGTCAGATGATCTATTCTGGTACTGTTACTCAATACGGGAGCGCTCAAGCCGTTAGAATCTATTGAGGGTAAAAAATGACTATTGGCGCAAAAATTAAATTACACGACGGTACGGATACTCATTCCGTAGCACTAAAAGCGCAAGACGCAGCTTTAGCTGCGGATGTCACTTGGACACTTCCTGGGGCAGACGGCACCGCAGGACAGGCTCTAGTTACTGGCTGGAGACTTTCTCGGCGGCTTACGACCTAAGATAAGAAAGCTCAAGTAATTTAGATTTCGTGCTCTCTATACTGACATGCTTAATTCCAATGCCACCGGCTTTTTGCCACCTTCTAATGTTGGCTTCCCAATCATCAATAATGATGCCATGAGGACTAGCTAATTGGTGCTTAAAAGCACTGCGACGAAAGAAGACTGGAGTAGGCAAGCCTAACCAAAAGTTGACCCACTCCCTTTTTTCCTGCATGGCTCTAGCGGTATCATGACCTGAAGGCGAGGTTATAATATGTGGACTAGCTCCTTGCTCCTTTAACCACTCCCAAAAAGCAATCGCTCCAGGCATCGGCTGAAGACGCCGCCAAAAGTTGGGAGTGCGTTTAATTGCCTCCCAAGCATGATCCTCATCCGTATCACGCATAGGAAGAGTAGAACCGCAAAGCTCTAAAAAACCCCGGTCAAAATCTGCCAAAACACCATCTAGATCTACGCCAACTTCAAAAATCTTAAGGGGCATGCAATTTCCCAACAGGACATTCTAACTCATTTAAACCCACAATAATTGGCGGTGCTACCAACTGGAAGAACACCACTCCTAGAATAATATTCCTAGTACTGTATTTGTATACCAAAGTAGGGTCTTTAGCATCATTGAGTCCAACGCAAGAACCATACTGTGTGGAACTCTCACACCCCACTAAAAGGCAAAGGAGTAATGCGGGTAAAATTTTTAACAAAGCGTCCCCTAGCTATGAAGCCATACGATGAATAATAGAAGCAAAAAAGGCGCGGCTAGCTTTAGCAACTCTAGAGAATTTTGTCCTATTTCCAGGATCAATTACGCCTCTTTTTCAATTCTTTCTTCATCCTACCAGAATATCTGTTAACACGCAATACTACTGGAGAACTGGATTCCTAAATGTGGACTTGCTCGTAAATTTTTATAAACCTCTACAAGACTTCTGCTGTCCTGCTTAGTTTCGACATGCCGCAAAATTTCACGAACGTTTGCTCTTTTATAAATTTGATCTTCTTCAATCTCTATGAGGGTTTTCATATTGATGATGTGGTCGGTTGGCGGACAATCTTCATGTGTATGAACACACAAGCTGTTTATTTTAACGCCTTTTTCATACACTTGAATGTTCTCTCGCTGGTGTAGGCGGTACCACTTACCACTTCCGCCGCGCACCATCACGTAGCCATTGGTGACGTAGCACCGCCATTCTCGCTCCGAAACCATGTCCCGCAAAAGGCGTCTAGCTTTAAGTTCCGCCACACTCGTCGGATTCGCACCTATAGGGTAGGAAAAGCGAATGCTTGAGCGCACATGCCAATTAGCACGCATTCGGCTGCGCATCTGTGCTTGCAAGGCTTGCTTACGATGTGCAGCTAAATCCTCTTCACTTACTAGTGAAGTGTTGTAATAATGACGACCGCCATTTACGGTGAGGATATTGCCTATTAGAGAGGTACTCTCTATATTAAATGTCGTGCCTTCTGCATTGAAATATATTTGGTTATTTGGATTTACCAATATGGTTGACGCGGTTCCGGTAGCGTGTGTATGAAAATCTCGCACTTGTGCATGCAATGCACTTAAAGTGCTCGCCGTCATAGGCTGACCAATAAATTGATCTAGGTTATAGTTGTACTGAGGAGTAGCTATGGTAACCGCATCGATCAAATTGCTAATAATAGGCATTAAACATTCCAACCCTTAACCCGAAGTGCCTAGACACTTCGGTTGTGTCTGGCACAAAGCGCCTTGAAATTTTGCTTAGACTGGGACTTAGTGATCTCAACCTTCTTCTTACACCCAGTCTTAGAGCACTGGACTTCTACGGTCAGACCAAGATCTCTCATGGCTTCAATAAACGTTTGACCTTTAGCGATATAGTCGATGTGCTTGCCGTCTTCACCCCATATGTGGTGGTCTATGCAGTAGCCTTTGAGTGTTTGGTCGCAGTTTTCACAGATCGAGTGGTGACAAGTAGGGACTTTGCATTTCTTGGAACACGTTTCTTTGCAAACGTCTTCGTGGCATGCGTCCCCATGGCACCGAACAAAATCATCCTCTGACGCGTATTCTTCAAAACATTGTTCGCAAGTAAATTTGGCGTACATTCTTACGAACCTCTGCGCACATTCAAATATTAAAACCTTTGAGGCTCTTGAAGGACAATTTTCGATCTTCAGCCCTCAACCCTTTGTTGTAGACTTTCGTGAGCATATAGAGGAATTGCCTTTTCCCATTGGTATTTCGGATGGCATCCGGCATACCGCTTAATTTTTCTAGCATGCGAGTATGCTCATAATTGGCATGTGAGACAAACTCCAGGAGCGCGGAGTTAAAGCTGCTGCGCCCATTAAACGTATATTGTCCGACTCGTTTAATTTCGTCCATTTGTTGGAACGTATGCTCAAAATGGGGGGTTTGACCTAAATCAAATGTCAGCTCACCATTTTTGAATTCTTTATTGTTCTTAGTAGCTTTTTCAGGTGTCACCACGCGACGGACGATGGTGCGCTGGAGTTTGAACTTCTCCGCTAGCTGCTCTAGGGTGGAGTAGAATTGGTTACCTGAGTCGGCATGGTGCTTACCGAAATCCGATTCTTTCCAATTTGTTTGATCGGAGTTTAAGATCACCATCTCCTTGATGGCATCTTCTTTCGGTACCACTTGAAACCAAAAGGGTAGGTTTTCCTCTTTGCAGATTAAAAAACGGTGCTGCCCATCCGTGATGAAGTAGACACCAAATTCTTCATACACAGTAATCGGTGCGCGTTTAAGAAAGCCATGCCGCAGAAGATTGTAGCGCTTATGGTTCAAGTTCGACTTGGCGATAACTCGGTTACCTAGAGGCATGAGCGAAAATAAGTGGTAAGCTGTTGTCCTCCTGATAGTCGGCGCAAACTCTTCTTCAGGTGCGACCGTAGGTGCGACCGTAGGCTCTTCCGTCGCCACTTCGATTTGTGGCGCTGAGATCATAGGTTGCGCAGGTTGCGCTTGCGCAGGTTGCGCTTTAAAGAGACCTGACAATTGCTGCAAA
>Ga0315287_10004516_pt1 | contig 13598 bp, 13 predicted proteins | sample YL17G11_0_MG_FD_205037 | JGI IMG/M metagenome (GOLD analysis project Ga0315287, IMG submission 205037) | Sediment microbial communities from Yellowstone Lake, YNP, Wyoming, USA - YL17G11_0 | ecosystem: Environmental > Aquatic > Freshwater > Lake > Sediment | place: USA: Wyoming | collected... | reverse complement strand
CTAGCGCTACAACTGCGTAAGTTATTGCCTCCATTGTAATCAACCCCTAAGAAATCTCTATTAGCGTGTCCCTGTCCCTCCACGCTCACGCGTTCTTCACGACGATGTCTCCGAGGATGTTCGCGACATCCTCCGCCCTGTCAGTGGCGGTCTCGAGCATGTCGTATATTTCCTTCTTCTTCATGATCGTTATCGGGTCGTAGCCGTGGCCGTTGAAGAGCTCGCCCAGAGCGTCCAGGTGTACATCGTCCGCCTCGTTCTCGAGCTTGTGGATCCTCTGGTTGCTCTTGTCCACAGCATCCGAGGGCAGCTTGCGTATGCCCTTAAGCGCCTTCGCCAGCTGGTCCGTCTGTTCCACGATTATGCGGGCGAAGTTCTTTATTACCGGGTCCTCCGCGGGTTTGATGCCGTATATGACCATGCGCCTCACTGCGGCGTTGGTGAAGTCCAGCACGTCGTCCATCACGGATGTCAGAGAGGCGATGTCCTCCCTGTCTATCGGAGTTATGAATGTCTGGTTCAGGGCATGGTATATGTCATGGACCATGTCGTCGCCCTCGTGCTCTATTCCCCTGAGCTGTTTCTGGAAATGGAGCGGTCCCTTGCATTCCTTGTCCTCCGTCATGTTGAGGAGGACCTTCGTTCCCCTTCGTACAATGTCAAGCTGCTTCTCGAGGAAGTCGAAGAACTGCGCCTCCTGAGGTATCAGCCACGCCTTCAGTCCCATTTTATCACTCGTCACCTGTCTAATCGACTACTTCGAATTAATAGCTATCCTGACGTGAATATAGTGTCTACTTAATCTATATAGATAATCAATAAAACCTTTTCTTCTTATCGGTAAAAAATGGGAAAACGGGGGATGTGCCCCCCCGTTCATCGAGGTCAACGCTCTCAGAATTTCTCGGGATAGACCTCGTAGTACGCCTGCGGGTGCAGGCAAGCCGGGCATATCTTGGGCGCTTCCGGCCCCTCGTGGACGAAGCCGCAGTTGCGGCAGCGCCACTTCACTGGCTTGTCGCGCTTGAAGACCGTGCACTTCTCGAGGTTCTCGAGGAGAAGCAGGTAGCGCTTCTCGTGGGTCTCCTCCGCCTTGGAGATGTTTCGGAACAGGGCCGCTATCTCCGGGAAGCCTTCCTTGTCGGCGTCCTTGGCAAAGTCCTGATAGAGCGATGTCCATTCATGGTTCTCGCCCGCCGCCGCGGCCTTCAGGTTCTCCTTCGTCGTTCCGACGACGCCGGCCGGGAAGCTCGCCTCGATGACGACATCCCCGCCCTGAAGGTAGCCGAAGAAGCGCTTCGCGTGCTCCTTCTCGTTCTCGGCGGTGTCCAGAAAGATTGCCGACACCTGCTCGTAGCCCTCCTTCTTCGCCGCCGAGGCGAAGTAGGTGTACCGGTTCCTGGCCTGCGACTCGCCGGCGAACGCGCCCAGCAGGTTCTTCTCCGTCTTCGTGCCCTTGAGATTCTTTATTGCCATGACCTCAATCCTCCATCCGTTATTCCGATGCTCCTCTTATATCTGTTGTCACCCTGAACTCTCGGCCGATCTCACGCGGACTTCCAAAGGCCGTGCAGGTTGCAGTATGCGCGGGCCATGACCTTCTCGGCCTTGACATCGAACGTCGCCTCGGGCTTCATTCCCGGTTTCAGGTACTGGAAGTACGAGATGCCGTCGGCGAGCAGCTCTATCCATTCGATGTAGTGCTTCTCCTCCATCGGATGGGGCACGCTGCCCAGCTTCACGACGACGACGTCGCCCTTCTTCTCGATGACCGGGATGTGCTTCTCCTTCGACGCCTCCACGGTGTTCTCCTGGAGCAACGTCATGTCCTCGCCGCAGCATACCAGCGTTCCGCCGCCGGCGTGGAGCACTTGCACAATGTTCCCGCACACTTTGCACCTGTAAACCTGTAATTTCTCAACCATTCTCGGACCTCCTAAACAGCAGAAGGCCTACCTGCGTCCGATGTATTAATATTATACGCCGCCTGAATAGATTCCATTGAAAATATTCATGACACCATTCATGATGCAGGCCCGTGAACGCCCGCTTGGATGACGCCCTTCCTCGCTCACTTGGGTGGTGCGGGCGGGGCCTTTGCATCCGGCTTGTGATACGTGGCGGCGTTCTTCTGGGTGAGCCCCTTCTTGACATCGCGGTAGTATAGATAGGTCATGGGCTCCCCCTCTTTCAGGAGCTCGGCCTCCGTGACCTTCGCGATGAACAGCATATGGGTCCCGCAGTCGTGCTTGCTCACGGTCTCGGCCTCGAGGTACCCGATGGTGTTGTCCAGTATTATCGGGGCCCCGTTCTTGGCCGGCCTGTGGTTCACGCCCTCGAACTTGTTTATCTCCCTTCCGGACTTGAAGCCGAACTGCCCTATGAGCTTCATGGGCGTGTCCTTCTCGAGCAGGCACACAACGAATGTGGAGCAGCGGTCCTTGAGCATCTCGCAGGTGAGGTTGACCTTGTTGAGGGATATGGCGAGCTGCACCGGGTCTGCGGTGACCTGGACGATGGCGTTCACTATCTGACCGTTGAGCTTCTCGCCGTGCTTTGCACTGACGATGTACATCCCGCAGTTGACCTTGAACAGCGCGTCGAAGTTCATCGAATCAAGCTCCCTTCCTTCAGGTATTCCAGATAGAGTGCGTCCTCATATGCCTTTTCAGCGGCCTCGGGCACGTAGTTGTGGAGCTTCGTATGTTCCAGAAGTGCCCTGCGGACAGCCGCCTCCCCCTGGTCGTCGACCTCCAGCCCTCTCTGGATGATGACGTCGAGACCGCTGATGGCTACGCGGTGGCCGCCGACGACAACGTACCTGAGCTTGGCTGCCGCCGCGGCGGCGCAACAGGGCTTCTCCTTGGACAGGGCCGAACCCGGTCCGAACGACGGAAGCGTGGGACAGGAATGCCGGCGTCTATTTCCTGGCGCTCTCGACGGCCTTCACCAGCTTCGCAACGGCTTCCACGGCGGATTTTGCCTTCTCGATGCGGTCCTGCGCCTGGAGCCTCGTCATCCCAGGGCCGGAAATGCCCAGCGTCACCGGTTTTCCGAACTCAACCGCCAGGTCCGTTATCTTCCGGCTGGCATTCTGGATGACTATCTGGTCATGCTCCGTTTCCCCCTCGATGACCGCGCCGAGCGTCACCACGCCGTCAACATCCTTCCTCTTGAGGAGCTCCTTTATCGCAAGGGGCATGTCGAAGACCCCCGGGACGAAGACCTCCTTGGATATCTCCATCCCGAGAAATTTGGCGTGCGTCCTTGCCTGCTCCAGCATCATCTGCGTTATGTCGAAGTTGAACTCCGATACCACTATCCCTATTTTCATTTCCTTTCCTCCTTTGATATTTCCCATCACATGCCTTTGAGATTCATTCCCTTTCCGCAGTCACCATCGCATTTCAATCGTCGTCAGAGTCATTCCCTCAGCTTCCCCGCATCCTCGTGCCCCTGGCGCTGGCCCGTGCCGGCGCGCCTGGTGAGCTCCTCGGGCCTGAAAAGGAGCCAGTAGGCGTTGAGGGCGTGCTCCCGGCTCCGTTTGTCCGCAAGAGAGGCAAGCTCCTTGGCGGTCTTTGCCTCGTCCTCGTGCACGAACACCTCGATTATGTGGGTGCAGGTCTCGAGCTGGGCCCTTATCAGCCCAGTCGAGGCCTCGTGGGCGCACATGCGGTCTATCTCCTTTCCGCCGGGCATCCCGAGCGCTATCACGATGGAACAGCCCTCTTCCACAATGAGCTTCTTGGCCGCCACCGGGAGGTCCTTGATGCCGGGCACGGTGCGCCTGAGCACCTTGAAACCGGAGCCGGAGCGCTTGAGCTCGGAAACGGCCGCTCCTCCCATGTCGAACCTTGCGAAAGTCGTGTCCACGACGCCTATCTTGAGGACCATTACCTCTCCGCCTCCGTTGATATCGCCATCATTGCCCTCTTCATTTCCGTGGTCATTCCAACCACGGATGCGGCGGCCATCCTTACTCTTTTCGCCGCCAGTCCAACCCCGGATGCAGTTTGCATTTTTTGCTCACTCCAGCTCGTCGAGGGCCCCATCCTCCACTTCCCTCCTGCCGAATGCTGCCAGAATCCTTTCGATTATCCTCCTGGTGGCCATCAGATCGTGCTTTAGGCAGGGCAACCGGATTACCTGGGCCTTGAGGCCCCTGGCCACGAGCTCCTTCCCTATCTTTTCGGGGTCGTGCCTCTGGTCGTGTCCCAGCGCAATGATGTCGGGGTCGAGCTTCTCCACGACCCTGTAGAAATCGTCCCTGTCTCCAAGCACCGCATCGTCCACGGGCTTGAGGCCCTTGAGCAGCTCGACCCTCAGGTGCTCCGGCACTATTGGCGAGCGCTTGAGCTTCCGGGCGGTTTCGTCCCGGGCCACGACCACCACGAGCCTGTCGCCCAGCTTCCTTGCCTCCATCAGGTAATACAGGTGGCCCAGGTGAAGGATGTCGAAAACACCCGTTGCGAGCACGAGCTTGCCTTTTTTCCTCTCCGGGCCGTTTGCGGGGCGGGCGCAATCGGGGGCGCCATCCCTATCTGCCATTGGCGCACACCCCTGCCCTCTTGGGTTCGGGCTTCGCCTTCTCGCCGGTCCTCGTCTCCCAGAAGGTTTTGATGGCGGCGCCTTCAATGAAAACGAGGCCGTTCACCTTTGCGTATTCCGCGGCAAGGGTCTTGTGGAGCGCCTTGCCGTCATCGCCCATCATCTCGCAGATGGTCGCCGTCGGGGTGAGGTCGGCCATCGAGACGAGCGCTGTGGCCATCTCCGTGTGACCGACACGCTTGGTGAGCAGGCCCTCGGAGGCGTTCAGGAGGACAACATGGCCCGGCGCCCGGAACTGCTGGCCGAACGTGCGCCTCAGCATGTCGTCCGAAGATGAGGTCTCCAACGCTTCGCGGGCCATGGCCGCGAAGCACGAGACCGTCAGCGCCCTGTCCCTGTCCGTCACTCCTGTGAACGTCTTGCGGTGGTTGATGGTTATCGCGAACGCTGACTTCACATCGTACGGTATATCATTGGGTACAAGCTCCCCGAGGAGCGGGTGGCTGTCCCTCGCCTCGTGGAACAGGTCCGCAAGGTAAGGGATGTCGAGCCTCTTCCAGGCCTTCGCCGGGACAGTGGTGCATATGAGGCCCCCGCCGTCCTTCCTCATGCGGCGGATGGCCTCGGGCGTCACGAACTGCGACGGTATCACGAGGTCCGTTTCCCGCTCGCGCCGGTCGCTGTCGTAGACGAGCACGAACTTGCCCTGCCGGAGGGCATCCAGTGCGGCCGCGACCCCTGTCTGTGGCATCGTTCTCGCCGGGTGTAAGGTCGGGCTATTAATAGAACTTTTGTAACTACCAACTTTCTGGTCAATCGCCATAATATGGTAATCCACGAAAGGCAGCCCCTCCTGCGCGCCCCCCCTTGTTCAATATCCGCGATTTCATGCAATACCTATAATTATATATAATAATCCCGGCATAATAAACGTTCATGCGAAACGCGTACCGTGTGTCCCTTTGCATCATGCTGACCATCCTTGTTTCGGTCCCGTCCGTCCCGGCCTTTTCGACGGAGGACCGGCCCGAAAAGGTCCAGCCCCCGTTCTTCCTGTACCGGGACAGGCCGATGGACCTCTCCCGTGTGAATCCGTCTCCCGACATCGCCCCGCCTCGGGCCACCGGGGATGTCAAGATAATCATACTGTGCATCGAGTTCTCGGACGTGAAGCACGGCGGCACCCACACTCCCGCCTATTTCGATGACATGGCCGACGGCAACACCAACAGCATGAAGCTCTATTACAAGGAGGCCTCCTACAGCAAGATAAACATAAGCTCCGACTCGGATGGCTGGTACACCAGCACCCAGACGATGGCCTACTACGGCGCCCCGGTCGGAGGCGACCACGACAACCCCTCGCTTTACAAGCTGGTAACGGAGGCACTGGTGGCAGCGGACGGTGCCATCAATTTCTCCCAGTACGACGTCGACCTCGACGGATGGATCGATTACCTGATGATCATCCACGCCGGAGGAGACCAGGCCATGACCGGCAGCCCTAACGACATCTGGTCCCACAAGTACTACAACCTGGACACCCCCACCCTCGACGGGAAGAAGGTGGGCTGGTACAGCATGGTCTCCGAGAACGATCCGATGGGCGTTCTGGCCCACGAATACGGACACCAGCTGGGCATGCCCGACCTGTACGACACCGACTACACGGGAAGCGGCGGCGAGACGTGCGGCGCCGGCGTATGGGACATAATGGCGGCGGGCAGCTTCAACAACTACGGCGTCACACCCGCTCTTCCCTCTGCGTGGTGCAGGGTCCAGCTGGGCTGGGCCAGCGTCATCAACGTCACCCAGAGCACCAGCGGCCTCATCGTGAAGCAGGCGGACCTGTGCAATACGGTCGTGCGGGTCAACTTCCCTGGCCTGGGCAGCGAGTATTTCCTCGTCGAGAACCGCCAGCTCAGCGGATACGACAGGTACCTGCCGGGAACGGGCATGCTCATCTGGCACATAGACGAGCTCCAGGGGGCCCCCGAGGTCAACAACATGGAGGTCCGGCCGGGCAAGATGCGGGTGACCCTCGAGGAGGCCCACGGAGGTACGCAGCACCTTCAGAACGCCAACCTCAACAACTGGGGCGACTACGGCGACACGTGGAAGAGCATGGGCGCGGGCTTCAATCCGGTCTCGAGCCCCAATACAACGGCGCAGTTCGACGGGCGCCACAGCTTCATATCCCTAAAGAACATCAGCCCGTCCACCGGCCAGATGTCGTTCGATGTACAGTTCAACACGCCCGTTTTCGACCTCAGGCTCACGGCCTCGTCCACGAGCGTGAAGGCCGACCCCGGCTCCACCACCCAGTACACAGTGACGCTGCGCAACTTCGGCTCTCCCGACAACTTCTGCGTCACCATCGATGGCAGCCACCTGGACTGGTTCACCCCGAACCCCGCGTCCGTGACATTGGACTCGAGGGCCGAGGATGTCATTGCGGTCTCCATCAAACCGCCCTACACCACCCCTGCGAACACGACGTCCCAGAACACCTTCAAGGTCACCGCCGCGTCGGACCCGACCAAGTACTCCTTCGTTGGAATAACCACCACCGTGAACCAGAAGTACCGCTCGACCATCGGTCCCTCCCAGGACATCAACCTGTTGCCGGGCGAGCGGCGCTCCGTGAACCTCACCCTCAGCAACATGGGCAATGTGGCGGACACGGTCACCCTTGCCTTCTCCGGCGACGGAGTGGCCTGGGTGCAGTACACGGGCCCGACATCCATCCCGCTGGGGCCTTGGAAGAACACCACGCTGGAGCTGCTGCTGGTCCTGCCATGGGGCACGCAGGAGGGTGCTAGGTCATACGTCGTGGTCGGCGGGCACTCCAAGGACAATTCCGTCACGACCCCGGCGACGGTCAACTTCACGGTCCTGAGCGCACCTGCGATAGAATTCGAGGCGCTTTCCGAGTTGCTCGTGAGACCGTCCGTGCCGGCGACCTGGAGCCTCAAGCTCACCAATGCGGGCACGTCGGACGCCAATCTGGTCCTGAGCGCCACGGCCGACCTGGGATGGTTCGCCAACCTGACGCAGAGCTCCGTCGGGATACCCGCCTGGAGCTACCAGGACACCAGCATCACGGTCACCCCGCCGCCGAACGCGGCCGCCCGCTCCACGAGCCGCGTCAACCTCACCGCCACGGCGGGCGTCTTCACGAACTCGACCTCGCTCCTTTGCATCGTCGACCAGCTCTACTCGGCAAGGATAGCGGAGGGCAACACCACCGCCGAGATAATCCCGGGCACGACCTACGAGTACAGGCTCACGCTGGAGAACACAGGCAACGGCCTCGACGGAATGAAGCTCTCCGTCGCCGAGGGCGAGGGAGGCACCGGATGGGCCGAGAGCCTCGACATCTCCTCCGCCTCGCTGGCAGCGGGCGCGAGGAGGGCGCTCGTGCTCACCGTCACCGCACCGGGCAATGCGGCAGCGGGGCAGGAATGGTCCCTCAATCTCACTGTCCAGCACGGCGACGGCAACCTGACAGTTCTGGAGATCATCTCCAGGGTCGCCAGGGTCCGTGCGCTGACCCTGTCCGCTAGCACGAAGGCAAAGGCCGGTCTGCCCGGCGAGGACATCGGGTTCTCACTGATGGCGGGGAACAACGGTAACGCCCCCGACACGGTCGTATTCTCGGCCCCCAAGATAGCGGGCCTCAAACTCGAGTTCGGCTCACCAACCCTCGACATTGCCGTCGGGGGAACGGCTTCCGTCATAATGACCTGCAAGGTCGAAGCCGCAGCGCTGGCGGGCGTCCGCTCCATAAACGTCACCATCGCTTCCCAGTCCCTCACGTCGGTCAACACGACTACCGAGCTGAAACTCACGGTCAATGCCGTCTTCGGCTCCCAGCTCGCGTTCAAGGATACTAGGAAGGGCTGCGACGCGGGAAAGGGCGTCAGCTTCCAGTTCACGGTGACCAACAAGGGCAACTCGCCCGACACGTTCACGTTCGTGAAATCATCCGGCTCCTTGGGCCTGACGTTCGACAGGTCCTCGGCGACGCTCAAGCCCGGTGAGAGCGCCAACCTCACGGCAACGGTCAGCGTTCCGGGCGGCGAGAGCGGCGGCGCCAAGACCGTCAAGATGGCGGTCCGCTCCACCGGCAAGGGCGGGGACATCGAGACCAAGGAGCTCACGGTGGATGTCAAGGCCAAGGGAATAGCCGGCACTCCGGGCTTCGAGGCCCAGGTGCTCGTCCTGGCGCTGTGCGGCGTTGCGATTTTCGCCTACAGACGGCGAAATGCAGCCTGAGCCCGTGGTCGGTCGCACTGCCTGCGACGGTGAATCGGAAGATGTTGTGTATTCCTTAACCCCGAATCTGACGCCTGTCAAATTCGTGAAGAGGGGGCGCACAAGGTGCTGCCCACGGAGGACCTCAGTGCCAACGTGTCACGGTCCTCCTCGGCCTTGAAGAACTCATTTCATTCGCTCTTGTGCGGACACAAGCCTCGCATTTTATCCCCTCGCTGTGAAGAACGACGACGACGGTGAAGAGGGCGCGCACGAGGTGCAGCCATCCAGTCTCTGCTATTGGTCCCCTTGCTGTGAAGAAGGACGACGACGGTGAAGAGGGCGCGCACGAGGTGCAGCCATCCAGTCTCTGCTATTGGTCCCCTTGCTGTGAAGAAGGACGACGAAAATGAAGACGGGCCGTCAGATGATGTTGAGCTTGACCTGCTTGGTCTCCTGGCGCAGGCTTCTGAGGCCGGCCCTCTCCACGAGCTCGTCGGCGATGAGGTCGTACAGCTCGGAGCCGAAATCCTCCGCCACCCTGTAGGCGGGGTCCGACGGCGGGACGGTTATACCGGCCTCCTCGAGTATCTTTCTGGCCTCGGCGCGCTCCTCGCCCACGATGCTCCTGTACTTCTTGGGAGCGCCGAGGCCGCAGCGCTTCAGTTCCTCGTAGAACACGCACCGCCTAAACATCCGTTGCAGCACGAAAGCCGCCAGGCGGGCCCGCCTGTCCTTGCTGGGCTCGATGGCCTTGAGCTTCTCCCCCAGCGATTCGTAAATGTCCTGCATCCTCGTGGACGCCAGTGAATATACTTTTGCCGGCGGAATGTCCTTCTCCCTGAGAACTCCCATCTCCGCTAGCGCCTGAAGATATCCCGTGAGAACGAGGCGGTGCAGCTTCACGCCGTCCTTCTCGATGTCCCTTGCCAGCTGGCTGATGGACCTGTCGCCCTCGGCGAGGCGCTTGAACACCATGTTGCGAAGGCTCTTTTCCCGAATGAACGGCTTATCCGGCATATGCAACCCTGACTCGGTAAGGGATCAGGTAACAGAGCAGGTAACAAATAAACCTTATGCCGGCCACAACATTAATCTCGCGTACTTTCAATAATAAATCTTGGTGCGTTAATTGATAACAAACCGGAATCAATAAATTATATAGCGTCGCAGATGCATGCAGGTATTTGCGCTCTCAAAATTGTGCCTCGAGGAAACGGAGCTGACCGACGGTTCCTCGACGGTCGGTTCGAGGGCTGCGGTATCGAACTGGAGAAACGGGGTGTTAATCATGATGTACAGAAGGGACGCAAAGAACCGAAGTATAGACGAGTATGCCGAGCAAAAGTCCAAAATGGGCATGAAGGGAGGAAGGCGTGGCTCCCGTGCCCCCCAGGCCCCTGTCGGGGTGTCCGCCCCGGCAGCGATGCCCGCGGCGAACCAGTAACCATAGTTTCCTGTCCAGAACCGGCGGCCCTGCCCACCGTCGGCAATATTATTATCCACCAGGCTGATTGCTGTGCCGGTGGAACAAGATGAGAACAAGTGCGCTCATTGTCGCGACCCTGATTGTCACGTGCTCGCTCCTCGTGGCCGTCCCGACCGCAAGGGCCGCCGGCCCGCGCGGTCCGGGCGTTGATGTCAACGGTCCGACCATCAGCTCGGATATTTGGTACAAGAACCTCTCGCCGTACAGGGTCCACGCCAACATCACGGTCATCCCGAGCGGGACGCTGACAATTGAAGCAGGCGTTGAGGTGCTTTTCGACGGAAACACAAGCCTCACCGTGGATTCCGGCACCCTTCACATCATGGGCGTGGCCAATGACAGGGTGCTCTTCAACGCCAACACGACCACACCCTACGCCGGTTACTACGGCTTCATCCGCATCAATGGAAGTTCCCCGACCCTGACGGCCGATTACGCGAACTTCTCCCACGGCATAAAGGGATTCTACATCGAGGGCAACGGCTCCGCCCAGACCATGCAGATTAACAATTGCAGGTTCATCAACAACCAGGAGGCCGGCATATACGGCACCAGCCTTGTCGGGATGACCGTGTACGACAGCAAGTTCAACGACAGCTCGGGATACGGCATCCACCTCGAGAACAGCAACAACTGCACCGTCTCCAATACGACGTTCTACAACAACAGCTGGGTGAACATAGCCCTCTCCGACAGCCAGCACATCTCCATCCAGTCCTGCGATATGATGTACGGCTTCGAATCCGTGGCCCTGTACATGACGCGGGGCATTCTCATGAACAAAGGCAACATCTCAAACGCCGACACGGGCGTCAGGATGACGCTCTCGACCGACACCACAGTGGACAACTTCCATTTCATTGCCAACAACAGGGGAATCATACTCAACGACTCCACCAACAGCATCCTGCGGTCGAACAACTTCGACGGCAGCGGGGACGGCATCCTCTTCGAGGGAGGGCCCAATTACCAGGGTACTTCAATTGACACCACCAACTTCCTGGGAGTCAACCCCATCCACTTCATCACGGGCAACCAGAGCCTCGGCGGGGTCAGCGCCGGAGAGGTCCTGGTGGCGGGCGGCCGCGACTCCGAGATAAGGGACATCAACATGTCTCAGGGGGGCCACGTCCAGTTCTTCCGGAGCTCGAACTGCACGGTCTCCAACATCACCCTGGACAGCCCGGTGCACGGGTTCCAGGTGGTGTCGTCCGAGAGCTGCAACGTGAAGGCGTGCACGGTCCTGAACGCAAAGGAAAGCGGCTTCAGCTCCTACAACTCGTCGAGCGTCGAGTTCAGCGCGGGCAGGATGCAGGGATGCCGGGTAGGCATGGATGTCCTGAACACCCAGAACAGCAATGCCAACTTCACGAGCTTCATCTCCAACCAGGAGGACATAGTCGTCTCGAGCTCGGCCCTGCACCTCTTCAACAGCCCCATAAACATTTCCACGGTGCAGGCCGATTCCAACGTCACGGAGAGCTTCACTTTGATGGTGGCGGTCCAGAACCCCCAATCTTTCCCGATGCAGGGAGCGGATGTCTCCGTCACCCAGCCCGACCTGTATTCCACGGTCTATTCCACTGCGCACTTCGGCGGCACTGACGCCAAGACGGATTCGGAGGGGCGCATGGGCCCCGTGAAGGTCACGACCTACCTCCACTCCAACGGAGTCAGGAAGACCGCCCCGACCATCATTGACGTCTGGAATTCGACCGACACGTTCGGTGGCTCAAGGAACATCACCATGACCAACGCTTCACTCGTGACATTCACGGCCCAGGCCGCGGGCTCGCTCTCGGGCACCGTGAAGGACCTCACGGGTGTTGCGATAGCGGGCGCGACCGTCACGCTCAACAGCGTCATCAACAGCACCGCCAACTCCACGGGAGGCTACCTGTTCCTGCAGCTGGCCCCCGGAATGTACAACATCAATGTAAGCGCAACGGGTTACACCGGCGCGACGGCCTCCGGGGTGAGCGTGACGGGCGGCAACATGACCGTGAAGGACTTCGTGCTCACGCCGACGACCGCAGCACCGGGCAGCATCAACGGGACAGTCCGCGACGGTGCGGGTGCACCACTTAAGGGCGTGATTGTGACCATTCCAAGTCTGTCCATTGAAGTTTCGACGGACATCAACGGCAACTTCTCCATAACGAATGTCTCGGCCGGAAATTATCCCCTAAAGGCAATTCTATCGGGTTATGATGGCTGGGGCGGCAATGTCCCGGTGCTATCGGGAGAGGTCACGAGACTGAACATCACCCTGAATATCACCCCGTTCGGGAACCAGACGGGCACCATATCCGGGACCGTCAGGAGCGCATCGGGCCAGCCCATCTCAGGCGCATCGATATCCCTCGACGGGTCCAACAGGTCGGTGCGGTCCGGCGCCGACGGCTCCTACGCGCTTGTGAACATCACCCCGGGAAGATACGATCTCAGGGCGACATGTCCGGGCTTCGCCGACTCCAATGTTCCCAATATAACGGTCACCTCCGGCGGAAACACGAAGCTGGACATCATGCTGACGAAGACCGATATTTTCCACAACGAGAGCCTCGGGGTCAGCTGCATAGCGAGCTTCAAGGACAACGGGACCCTCGAGATAAGTGCTGCCGGGGCAAAGGACCGTGCATTGGGCGGCGGGATCGGCGTCTATTTCAGGATAGATAAGGGCAACGGCTCCAAGCTGGAATGGGTCAACATCACCGTCAAGTACGACCGGAGCAAGCTCCCCTCGGGAGTGAACGAGAGCAACCTGAAGCTTTATTGGTACGACAAGGACCTCAAGCTCTGGAAGGCCTGCGACAATACCGGCGTCGATATGGGCAGGGGAATCGTCTGGGCCAACATGAGCCACCTCACATTGTTCGGCATCGGCGGGGGCGCGGGCCCCAAAGGCGCGGGCGCGACCATCGCACTCGCGGGAGGCATCACGCCGCTGGCGTTCGTGGCAGTCGTGCTCATAGTCGGCGTCCCGATAGGCATACTGGTCATCAGGATAAGAACTCCCCCTCCAACGCGGAAACAGGCGGTGCCGCAGATGAGGCAGGAAGAGCCCGAGGGGCCGTTCTGACGGCTGTGTAAATTCCGGTCCCCCGCAAAACTTTTTGAAAAAAAGTTTTGTCAAAGACAGCTTCGCAAGCAAACGGGCGCAAAACTGCGCCCGTTTGCAGCCTCGGCGTCTATGACACCTCGGCTGCTGCTCGGACCTGACGGTCCTCGCCTTTGCGGGACCGGATATTGAACCCCTGGGTTTGCGCTCGAATATTTCGACAAGGTTGCCGAAATATGGCCA
>Ga0315287_10004515_pt1 | contig 13598 bp, 10 predicted proteins | sample YL17G11_0_MG_FD_205037 | JGI IMG/M metagenome (GOLD analysis project Ga0315287, IMG submission 205037) | Sediment microbial communities from Yellowstone Lake, YNP, Wyoming, USA - YL17G11_0 | ecosystem: Environmental > Aquatic > Freshwater > Lake > Sediment | place: USA: Wyoming | collected... | reverse complement strand
CCCAGCCGCGTCCCGCGAACGTCGCTCCGACGTGGCGCGCCGCGGAGGTGTAGCTCTCCTTCGCCCCGTGGCGAGCGGCGCAGTACACGCAGACGGCTGGCATCCCCGAACCGTAGCCAGCCGTCGCCGACCCCTCGGCGAACGAGCGCCGGGTTCGCACGAGCGGTCACCCGCTCTTTAGCCTTGCGGCATGGAACATCCCCTTCCCGAACGGGTCGCCGACCTCCGCGTGCGGCGAGACTCGGCGCTGCAGCCGGGGAGCGAGCGCTCGGTCGCCCGCCAGCACGAGCGGGGCAAGATGCTCGCCCGCGAGCGGGTCGAGTACCTGCTCGACGAGGGTTCGTTCAACGAGCTCGACATGCTGGCCCGGAGTCGTTCCGCGTCGAGCGACGAGCGTCCCTACGGCGATGGGGTGCTGTGTGGTTGGGGCACGATCGAGGGCCGTCAGGTGTTCGTGTTCAGCCAGGACTTCACCGTGTTCGGCGGCGCGCTCGGCGAGGTCTACGCCGAGAAGATCCACAAGGTCATGGACATGGCCTTGCGGGTCGGTGCGCCCGTGATCGGGCTCAACGACGGTGCCGGCGCCCGCATCCAGGAGGGCGTCGTCTCGCTCGCCAGCTACGGCGGGATCTTCTACCGCAACGTCAAGGCATCGGGTGTCACGCCGCAGATCTCGGTGATCATGGGCCCGTGCGCCGGCGGGGCCGTCTACAGCCCGATCATGACCGACTTCATCTTCATGGTCGACCAGTCGAGCTACATGTTCATCACCGGCCCCGACGTGGTGAAGCAGGTGACGGGCGAGGAGGTCTCCCAACAGGACCTCGGAGGCGCCCGGGTGCACAGCTCGAAGTCCGGCGTGGCCAACTTCGTGTCGGCCGACGACAAGGCCGCCCTCGACGACGTCCGTTACCTCATGTCGTTCCTGCCGGCCAACAACCTCGAGCTCCCCCCCGCCCTCGACTGCGACGACGACCCGCAGCGCCTGTGCCCCGAGCTGATCGAGATGATGCCGGCGTCGTCCAACCAGGCCTATGACATGCGCAAGCTGGTCCAGGTGGTCGTCGATGACGGTGACTTCTTCGAGTACTCGGCGAACTGGGCGCCGAACATCATCTGCGGGTTCGCCCGGTTGAACGGCCAGTCGGTGGGGATCGTCGGCAACAACCCGATGGCCATGGCCGGTGTGCTCGACATCCAGTCGTCGTCGAAGGCCGCGAAGTTCGTCCGCACCTGCGACGCCTTCAACGTCCCGCTGATCACCTTCTGCGACGTCCCCGGTTTCCTGCCCGGCGTCGACCAGGAGCACGGCGGCATCATCCGCCACGGTGCCAAGTTGCTCTACGCCTACTGCGAGGCGACGGTCCCCCGGATCCAGGTCATCACCCGTAAGGCCTACGGCGGCGCGTACGTGGTGATGGATTCCAAGTCGATCGGCTCCGACATCTGCTACGCCTGGCCCTCGGCGGAGCTGGCGGTCATGGGCGCCTCCGGCGCGGTCGAGATCGTCAACCGTCGTGAGCTCGCCGACGCGGTCGACCCGGTGACTCGGCGCGCCGAGCTCGTCGACGAGTACACCGAGAGCTTCTGCAACCCGTGGGAAGCGGCGGACCGGGGCTACGTCGATGACGTGATCGACCCGGCGGAGACGAGGATCAAGCTGATCGCCGCTCTCGACATGCTGCGCTCCAAGAAGGAGAGCCTCCCGGCCCGCAAGCACGGCAACATGCCGCTGTGATGGACGCGGCGGGGATCACTCCGGACCCGACCGACGAGGAGGCCGCGGCGATCGCCGCGGCGCTCGCCGCTGTCACGGGCGGCCCGTCGGTCGCTGCACCCGACGCCGGTGCCATCAGTCGGTGGCGGTGGTCGGGTCGGTGGTGGACCAAGCCGGTCCCGTTGGGGCGCGATCGACCGTGGTGAGCGAGGTCACGACCGTCCTCGACGACGAGGTCGTGACCTTCGACGGGGGCGGACCACGGGTCTATGACTCGCTGGCGGCCGACACGGTCCACGACCTCGACGGCATCGAGGTCCGGACGCTTCCCCGACGGGGCGAGCTCCTCTGCCGCTTCGCCACGGTCAACGACGTGCACTTCGGTGAGACCGTCTGCGGAATGATCGACGGCTCCGACGTGGGGCCCGTCTTCTCGGTCCCACCCGGCGCCGAGCCGTATCCCGAGCTCATGAACCGCGCTGCGATCGCCGAGATCGGCGCCATCGACCCGGCGGTCGTCGTGGTGAAGGGCGACCTCACCTCGACGGGGACACCCGAGGAGTACGCGCAGTTCCGCGCCGCCTACGAACCGGCGTTCGGTGAGCGCCTCCACGTCGTGCGGGGCAACCACGACGCATACCACGGGCACTCGTTCGCGGACATCGCGACCCAGGAGGTCGAGCTGCCGGGCGTGCGTCTCGCCATCCTGGACACCGCCCGGATCCTGCAGGTCGGCGGTTCGGTGTCCGAGGCACAACTGGAATGGCTGGACGAGCTGGGCGCACGCAGCGCGGAGCCGGTGCTGGTGTTCGGACACCACAACGTGTGGAACCCCGGTGTGGACCGCCGGGGCCGGAACTACTTCGGCATCGACCCGGACGACTCCGAGGCGCTGGCCGCCGTCGTCGCCCGGCGTCGGAACATCGTCGGCTACTTCTGCGGTCACACCCACCGCAACCACCGCCAACAGCTGGCGGCCACCGGCGATGTGCCGTGGACCGAGGTCGCCTGCGTGAAGGACTTCCCGGGAGCATGGGCCGAGTACCGCGTGTTCGAGGGCGGGATCGTCCATGCCATGCGTCGGATCTCGACGCCCGCGGCGCTCGCCTGGACCGAACTCACCCGGCACATGTTCGGCGGTGCCTACGGCCCGCTGGTGTTCGGTCGCCTCGAGGACCGCAACTTCCTCATCGCGACCTGAACCGGCTCCCTGGGGCGAGGCAGGGGGTTGGGCCCGCGAGTGGGGTTGGGCGCCATCACTCGGCCGTGGCGACCTCGATGCGATCCTGCTTCCACTCACGGGCGGCCTCGAGCGCCAGGCTGGCCTGGTCGAGGAGCTCGTCGGTGCTGAAGGCGTGTGCCGGGTAGCAGGCGACGCCGGCCCACATCGTGTGCTGGCCGTGGCGGCTGATGAGGTTGCGGCGTACCCGCTCCACGGTCCACACGGCACCGTTCTCGGGGGTGTCCTCGAGGATGAGGGCGAAGCACCCGTCGCTCATGCGGCACGCCGTGTCCGCATCACGCAGGGTCTGGCGGATGGCTCCCGTGACCTTGACGGCATCGGCTTCCTTGGCGCCGGCCCCGCCCTGGCCGTCGACGACCTCGACCAGCGCGACGGCGACCGGCCGGAGGTGGCGGCGGGCCGAGGCGATCCGGGCGTCCAGGGCGACCCGGAAGTAGGCCTCGCTGAACAGGGTGGTCTCGGTGTCGGTCAGGGCTTTGGTGTCGACCGGGTTGGTGCCGGGCGTCGGCACGACCTGGCCGGTCTCGTCGAACTTGCGATCGAAGGAGCCGGCGGGGGGACGTTGCTCCATGAGGTCGGCGAGCGTCTGCTGGGCGGCGCCGAGGCGCCCCTGCGACTCGCCGAGCTCGGTGCGCAGCCTGCCGGCTTCGGCCCGACCGGCATCCGCTGCGGCCTGGGCGGCGTCGGCCGAGCGACGGGCCTCGGCGACGTTCCCAGCGGTGGTGGCCGCCACGATGCCCACGACCAGGGCCGCGACACCACCGATGATCCCCAACCAGGACTGATCCGCCACGTATCCGCCGAGACCGAGGAACAGCCCGGCCACGCCGAGGAACACAGCGGTCAGTCGTCGAAGATCCACGTCACTCCATCGGCATCGGCGAGAACAACTCAAACAATCGGGCGCTCGCGCAGTTGTCATTCGAACCGGCGATCGCCCGTGGGCGACGGCCTTCGCCGGAACCGTACCGTTTGGCCACCGTCGACTCCATGGGTCGATCGACCCGGTCGACCGGCGCGTGGGCGAGCGCTCTGCGGGCGCCTCAGCCTCGATGGGAGCTGGCGATGTCGACCAGGTCCTGCATGATCCTGGTCAGCTCGTAGTCCTTCGGCGTGTACACCCGGGTGACGCCGGCGGCGAGCAGCGTGGCCTGATCCTCCGGGGGGATGATCCCGCCCGCGACCACCGGCGCATCGACGCCATCGGCGCGGAGCAGCCGGATGACCTCGGGAACGAGCTCGAGGTGGCTGCCGGAGAGGATGGAGATGGCGACCAGGTCCACGTCCTCGTCGCGCGCTGCGGCCGCGATCTGTTCGGGGGTCAGGCGGATCCCCTGGTAGATGACCTCCATGCCCGCATCCCGGGCGGCGACGGCGATCTGCTCGGCGCCGTTGGAGTGGCCGTCCAGGCCCGGTTTTGCCACGAGGATCCGCGGCGGACCACCCGGCATCGCCTTCACCCGCTCGGCGATGGCGCGGAGCCCTGCGCTGCCACCGGAGACCCCGGCCGCCGCACCCACGCCGGTCGGGGCGCGGTACTCGCCGAACACCTCGCGAAGGGTCCCTGCCCATTCGCCGGTGGTCCCGCCGGCCTCGGCCAGGGCGATGGTGGCACCCATGATGTTCTCGTCGGTCCGGGCCACCCGCCGCAGCTCGTCGATCGCCGCGGCCACCGCGCCCGAGTCCCGGGCCGCCCGCCAGGCCCCGAGCTCGACGAGTGCTTCCTGCTGGACGGCAGGGTCGACGCGGAGGATGTTGTCCTCGTCGTCCAGCGGCGACTCGGCGGTTTCGGTGAACATGTTCACGCCCACCACCACCAGGTCGCCGGACTCGATGCGCCGCATCCGCTCGGCGTGGCTCCGCACGAGGCGGCCCTTCAGCTCGTCGATGGCCTCGAACGCGCCCCCGAGCGCCAGCACGTCGTCGAGCTCGGCCGAGGCGGCGTCGACGAGCTCATCGGTCAGCGCCGTCATCACGTGGGAGCCGTCGAAGATGTCGGGGTACTCGAGCAGGTCGGTCTCCTCGGCGAGCACCTGTTGGATCCGCAGTGACCACTGCTGGTCCCACGGTCGGGGCAGGCCGAGGGCCTCGTTCCAGGCCGGGAGTTGCAGGGAACGGGTCCGGGCGCTCTTGGACAGCGTCACGCCGAGCGCCTCCAGCACGATTCGCTGGATGTTGTTCTCGGGTTGCGCCTCGGTCAGGCCCAACGAGTTGACCTGGACGCCGTAGCGGAATCGACGGGCCTTGGGGTCGGTGACGCCGTAGCGCTCCAGGCAGATCCGGTCCCACATCGCTGTGAATGCCCGCATCTTGGCGTTCTCCTCGATGAAGCGGATGCCGGCGTTCACGAAGAACGACACCGATGCCACCACGTCGGGCATCGCCTCCACCGACACCTGGCCTGACTCGCGCACCGCGTCGAGCACGCCGATGGCGCACGCGAGCGAGTAGGCGATCTCCTGCACCGGTGTCGCCCCCGCCTCCTGCAGGTGGTAGCTGCACACGTTCATCGGGTTCCAGTGGGGGACCCGATGGTTGCAGTAGGCGAACATGTCGACGATCAGCCGGCGGCTGGGCAATGGCGGGAAGATGTAGGTGCCTCGGCTCAGGTACTCCTTGACGATGTCGTTCTGGGTCGTGCCCCGCAGCAGCCGCGAGTCGATGCCGTGATCCGCGGCGTTGGCGACGTACAGGCCGAGCATCCACGCGGCGGGCGCGTTGATGGTCATCGACGTGTTCATCTGGTCCTGGGGGATGCCGTCGAGCAGCTGGCGCATGTGGCCGAGGTGGGCGACGGGCACGCCGACCTTGCCGACCTCGCCCCTCGCCATGATGTGATCGGGGTCATATCCGGTCTGGGTCGGCAGGTCGAAGGCGATCGACAGGCCCGTCTGACCTTTGGTCAGGTTGGTGCGGTAGAGCTCGTTGGAGGCCTTGGCGGTGGAGTGTCCCGAGTAGGTCCGCATCAGCCACGGCCGGTCCTTCGGGCGGTGGCCGGGGCGTCCCGGCGGGCTGGTCTTCGGCGGGGTGGTCTTCGGCGGGGTGGTCTCCGGCGAGATGCTCATGGCCCACATTGTCCCGCTCGGTCGACGGCTCGGTCGAACCCGCCGGCTCGGACGGGAGGATCACAGCCGGGGGCGGAGTGGAGGCCACGGAGACGCCAGAGCCCTGGAAAGCGCTGGTGGCGATGCGTTTGGAGGGAGAATTGTGTCCCCCACCCCATGTGCCCCTGCTGTGATGCCAGGGGGGCGATGTGCCCTGACACCAGTACTATCGGCGCCGCCGTGGGAAAACTTGATCGCGAACTTCGGGGCCACATCTCGGCCCATCGGCCCCGCACGGGCCGGGCGCTGCGAGGCCGGCGGTGATCGGCGACGACACGGCGTTCCTGGGTGAGGATCTCATCCCGTGGCTCCTGCTGGCGTTCGGTGCGGCGATGGTGGTCGGCAACCTCGCGGCACGCCTGCGCCCGCCGCCGCCGGCGCCCGGCGAGGACCCTCGGGAGCGTCCGCCGCTGCAGCGCACGCTCGGCCTGGTGGCGGTCGGGGCGGTGGCGGCGATCTGGGCGCTCGCCAGTCTGATCAGCAGATGAGCGCGCCCGCCGACGCGACGCTCGAGGTCGTCGACCTGACCGTGACCTACGGCGGGCTGCGGGCGATCGACGGGGTGTCGTTGGGCGTGCGCGCCGGAGAGCTCGTCGGGCTCATCGGACCGAACGGTGCCGGCAAGACGACGACCGTGGACGCGATCTGTGGGCTCATCGAGCATCGCGGTCGGGTGGCGTTCGGGGGCACGGACGTGTCGTCGTTGCCGGCGCACCGCCGCGCCCTGGCCGGGATCGGCCGGACGTGGCAGTCGATCGAGCTGTTCGACGGGATGAGCGTGGCGCAGAACTGCGAGGTGTCGGCGCGGCGGGATGGGGTCGGCACCTTCCTACGGGACCTGCTCGGTGGGGCCGAGCGCCGCAGCGCGGCGGTCACCGCGGCGCTCGACCTGGTCGGTCTCGGTGAGGTGGCCGACGAGGCACCGTCGTCGTTGTCGCACGGTCGCCAGAAACTGGTCGGCGTCGCCCGGGCGCTGGCCGGGTCACCACGACTGCTGTTGCTCGACGAGCCCGCCGCCGGGCTCGACTCGACCGAGAGCGCCGAGTTCGGCACCACCATCCGGGGTGTCATCGACGACCGGGGCATCGGAGGGCTGCTCATCGACCACGATACCGATCTGGTGTTCACGGTGTGCGACCGGATCGTTGTGCTCGACTTCGGGCGGGTCATCGCCTCCGGCACGCCGGCCGAGATCCGAGATGATCCCCGGGTCATCGAGGCGTACCTCGGGACGGCCCCGGCGTGAGCATCCTGGAGGTGTCCGGACTCGATGCCGGCCATGGGGGCCGGGCGGTGGTCCGCGGTCTCGACCTGGTCGTCGACGCCGGTGAGATCGTCTGCCTGCTCGGGCCCAACGGCGCCGGCAAGACCACCACGCTGCTCACCATCTCCGGGCTGCTGCGGCCGCTGGCGGGCACGATCCGCTTCGACGGCGCTCCAGCCGGGTCCGACACCGGGGCGTTGGCCCGTCGGGGGCTGGCCCACGTCCCGGAGGATCGGAGCCTGTTCCCGTCGCTCACCGTGCGGGACCACCTGCGGCTGGCTCGTCCGGGTCGGCGGCGTCCCGGTGTGGCCACCGGCCCCGATCCGGCCCAGGCTGATCCGGCCCAGGCTGATCCTGGCCGGACGCATCCCGGGCGGACGGATCTCGCCCAGATCTGGCGATGGTTCCCGGCGCTCGAGGCGCTCGCCGATCGCCGGGTCGGGCTGTTGTCCGGTGGCGAGCAGCAGATGGTGGCGGTGGCGCGGGCCCTGATGATCGAGCCGAAGCTGCTGATGATCGACGAGCTCAGCCTCGGGCTCGCACCGCTCGTCGTCGAGTCGTTGCTCGACACCGTCGCCGGCGTTGCCGCGGAGACGGGCTGTGGGGTCGTGCTGGTGGAACAGCACGTCCAGATGGCCCTCGCCCGGGCGGCGCGGGTGGTGGTGCTCAACCACGGGGCCATGGTGATGACCGGCACGCCCGCCGAGCTCGCCGGCCAACCCGACCTGCTCCGCGCCAGCTACCTGGGCTGAGCGGCGGACGCCGAGAGTTGGGACCGGGGGTCCTCAGGTAACCTCGCCGCAGTGAGCGTCGAGCCGGTAGCCCCGCCTGTCAGTGCCGAGCCGATCCACCGGGCGTTGGGGCTCACCGACTCCGAGTTCGACGACATCGTCGGGATCCTGGGACGTCAGCCGACCCACCTCGAGCTCGCGATGTACTCGGTGATGTGGTCCGAGCACTGCTCCTACAAGTCCTCCCGCATCCACCTCAAGCGGTTCCCGACCACGGGCGAGCACGTCCTGGTGGGTCCCGGCGAGGGTGCCGGCGTGATCGACGCCGGTGACGGGATCGCGGTCGCGCTGCGAATCGAGAGCCACAACCACCCCTCTGCCATCGAGCCGTACCAGGGCGCGGCCACCGGCGTCGGCGGCATCCTCCGCGACATCTTCTCGATGGGCGCCCGGCCCATCGCCACCATGGATCCGCTCCGGTTCGGCCCCCTCGACGATCCCCGTTCCCGATGGATCGCCGAGGGTGTCGTTTCCGGCATCTCGGGCTACGGCAACTCCGTGGGAGTGCCGACGGTCGGCGGCGAGACCGTCTTCGATGAGTGCTACCAGGGCAATCCGCTGGTCAACGTGTTCGCGCTCGGCGTCCTGCCGGTCGAGCGGCTCACGCTCGGTCGGGCGACCGGCACCGGCAACCTGGCCGTCCTCCTCGGCTCGACCACCGGTCGCGACGGCATCGGCGGGGTGTCGGTGCTCGCGTCGGCCGGATTCGGTGACGAGGAGGCGGACGCCTCCAAGCGTCCGTCGGTGCAGGTCGGTGATCCGTTCGAGGAGAAGCGGCTCATCGAAGCGTGCCTGGAACTGCTCGACTCCGGTCTTGCCGTGGGAGTCCAGGACCTCGGCGGCGCCGGCCTGACCTGCGCCACGTCGGAGACGGCGGCCAAGGGCGGCGTCGGCATGGACGTCTATGTGTCCTCGGTCCCCCAGCGCGAGCCCGGCATGGAGCCCTTCGAGGTGCTCACCAGCGAGTCCCAGGAGCGGATGCTCGCCATCGTCACCCCGGACCGACTCGACGAGGTGATGGACATCGCCCGCAAGTGGGATGTCCGCGCCGGCATCGTCGGCACGGTCACCGGCACAGGACGCCTCCGGGTGCTCGATCGACCGGGTGGCGAGGTCCTCGCCGACATGCCGGCCAAGTCGCTCGAGGAGGGCGCCCCGGTCTATGACCGGCCCCGGGCGGAGCCGGCGGACATGGCCGCTCGACGCGCCGATGTCGCCGAGCACCTCCCGGCTCCGGTCGACGTCGCGTCGGACCTGCTCGAGATGCTGTGCGACACCTCCTGGGTGTGGTCCCAGTACGACCACCAGCTGTTCCTCAACACGGTCGTCGCGCCCGGCTCCGATGCCACGGTCCTGCGACTGAAGCACCCGAGCACCGGCGTCGACACCGGCCGCGGCATGGCGTTGACCAGCGACGGCAACCACCGGTGGTGCTCTGTGGATCCGCGGGTCGGCTCGGCGGCGACCGTGGCCGAGGCCGTCCTCAACCTCGCCACCGTCGGGGCCCATCCCTCGGCGCTGGTGAACTGCCTCAACTTCGGCAACCCCGAGCACCCCGAGGTGATGTGGCAGCTGTCCGAGACCGTCGACGGCATGTCCGAGGCCTGCCGGGCCTTCGGCATCCCGGTGGTGGGCGGCAACGTGAGCCTCTACAACGAGAGCCGCGGCCGTGACATCGACCCGACCCCGATCATCACGGTGCTCGGCCTGATCGATCGCCTCGACCGTCGACCGCCGCCGGCCGCGCTCGTCGCCGGAGGCCGGATCATCGTCATCGGTGACCAGCAGCCGGGACTGTCCGGTTCGGAGTGGGCCCGCCGTCGGGGCCACCGCACCGGGACGCTGCCGAGGCTCGACCTCGCTGCGGTGTCCACCGTCGCCGCCGTGGTGCGCGGCCTGGTGGGCGACGGCCTGGTGCTCGGCGCCCACGACGTCTCCCAGGGCGGCGTCGGCCTGGCGCTGGCCGAGATGGCGGTCCAGGGCGGCGTCGGGTTCAACGCGGCGCGGATCCACGACCACGGTGACCTGTTCGGCGAATCCGTCGGTCGCGTGGTGGTCTGCGTCGACGTCGAGGCCGGGCCCGAGGTGCTTTCCCGATGCGAGGCGGAGGGCGTTCCGACCACCCGGATCGGCGTTGCTTCCGGGGACCGACTGGCCGTGAAGGGCCTGCTCGATGTCGCACTGGCGGATGCCACGGCGGCGTGGCGTGACCGTCTGCCCGCAGCGCTGGGCGCCGGCACCGTCGGCGGATGATCCGACCCGGGCGGCGGCTCCCGATCACGCACGGCTCGATCACGCACGGTGCCATCAGGCGGAGCGCGGTCGTCGTCGGCTTCGGGATCGCGCTGCTGGGAGCCCTCGTACTCGGCGGCGACCCGGCATCGGCCGCGCCGAGGAAGGCGGTTGCGAGACCGCCGGTCGGCCGCATCGATCTGGCGTGGGGCACTCCCGGCACCGTTCGAGCCGTCGGCTGGATGGTGGACCCCGACACCTCGGCTCCGTTGCAGCTGTGGATGTCGATCGACTCGCGGCTGGTGATCGGCACGGCCGATCGGCCTCGGGGCAACCTGCCGAGGTCGCTCAAGCGCTTCGGCACCCGGCACGGCTATGACATCTCGGTCAACGGTGTCGCCGCCGGCGTCCACCAGGTCTGCGTCGCCGCGGTCAACAAGGGGGCCGGTCCGCCGCTGCAGCTGGTCGGTTGTGCGAACGTCGACGTCCCCCCGGCCCTGCCGCTGGGCACGATCGACAGCGTGACCCCGACGCCCGGTGAGCAGATCCGCATCCGGGGCTGGGCCCTCGACGTCGGCAACGTGTTCCCGGTCGAGGTGCGGCTGACGGTCGATGACCGCGAGGTGTCGCGCCGACGGGCCGTGTCGAGCCTGCCCGGACTGGCCTGGTTCTTCCCTGCCCACGGCCCCAACCACGCCTTCGACGTCACGACGGCCGCCGGCCCCGGACGTCATCGGGTCTGCCTGAGCTCGGAGAACTTCGACGACGGTCCCGCGAGCGTGTCGCTCGGATGTCGAGAGGTCGACATCGCGGACCAGTCACCCATCGGCGCCCTCGACGGCCTCGCCGTGACCAGCGGTGCGGGCAGCGCGACGATCCAGGTGACCGGTCGGGCCGGTGATCCTGATGCCACGTCACCGTCCACGGTCCGGACGGTCGCCACCTCGGCGACGCTCGGTGAATCGACGTCCACCTCGACCGCCAACGGCGGAGCGATCTCCACCGGCCTCGGCGTCGGTCCCGGCACCTGGACGGTGTGCCCGACGGTGATCAACCAGGGCAACGGCCGGGACCGTCAGGTCGGCTGCGGCACCGTCGGCGTGTCGGATCGACGACCCGGGGGTTCGCTCACCTCGGTCGCTCCGGCCGGGAGCTCGGGCGTCCGCGTCCGCGGCACCGCCACCGATCCTGATGGAAGCGGAGTGGTGTCGGTGCGCGTCAGCGTCGACGGCGTGCTCCGCAACACGGTCCCGGCGGCGCCCGGCTACGACGTCACCGTGAACGGCCTCGCCGACGGCGGCCATCGCGTGTGCGTCGTCGGCGTCGACCGACCGGGCTCGTCGGTCGGTGTCACCGGCGACCGTGCGTGGCCCTGTGGGTCCGTCATCGTCGGCCCGACGTCGGTCGGCTCGACGGGCACCTCCGGCCCGTCGACGCCGGTCGGTCCACCGCCCGGTCATCCGCTCGACACCATCGACCGTGATGCCGGGGTGTCGGTGGCGCTGCCCGACGGGTCGACCTTCTGGGTGTTCGGCGACTCCCTCGCCCGCAACGCCGACGGCTCGTTGCGGTACTTCGTCAACAACACCGCCGCCTGGGCCCGACCGGGCCAACCGTCGGTCACCCGGGACGCCGTGGTCGGTGACCAGCCGGTGCTCTTCGCCCCTCCGACGCCGACCGATCCGCCATGCGTCGCGCCGAGCATCCACCAGGCGTTCTGGCCGCTCTCCGCGGTGGCCGTCCCCAACGGAGGCGGCACCACCCGGGTGGTCGTCTACCTGGAGAAGATCTGCCTCGGCGACGCTCCCCTCCAGTTCAGCGGCCGGGAGATCGCCGTCGTGGACTGGATCTATGACCCGTCGCATCCGCCCGACGGTCTGCCGGTCCGTTCCACCCTCGTGTCCGGAGCGGTGTTCCCCCGGCACGGTTTCGGTTCGGCCGCGGTGGTGGGCATGGACGGTCGGATCTATGCCTACTCCTGTGACCCGCCTGCCGAGGGGTGCGAGGTCGCCCGTGTGTCGCCGTCGTCGGTCGGTGATCCCGCCGCGTACCGCTACTACGACGGCTCCGGATGGCAGGCCGATCCGGCCGCCGCGGCGCCGATGGAGCTCCCGGTGGGCCCCGGCTCGGAAGGCGCGAACCTGCCGGTCGCCTCCTTCGGCATCGCCCACGACGACGCGGCCGACCGATACGTGATGGCGTACATGCCCTGGCCGGGCATCGGTGACACTGCGCTGGTGCGCATCGCCGAGACACCTGAGGGCCCGTGGTCGCCGGCTGTGCCGGTCCACCTGAACGGTTGCGACGACGCGGCGGGCGGCTCGAGGCACTTCTGCTACGCCGTCGCTCCCCAGCCCCAGCTGTCGACTCCGGACCACGTCGGCATCGGCTACTACGACCAACTCGTCGCCGTGGTCCCCGATCGCGGGTCCTACGTGGTCGTGAACGTGCCGTTCGTCATCGTCGAGGTCCCGTGAAGTTCGGGTCGCGTCGCGGGCTGTGCAACGATGACGGCGTGAGCGACGTCGCGACGGGCGCCCCTCCCGAGGACCTCTCCGAGCCGGGCGAGGCCTGCGGGGTCTTCGCAGTGTGGGCGCCCGGAAAACCGGTGGCCCACCTCGTCTACCTCGGGATCTTCGCGTTGCAGCACCGTGGCCAGGAGTCAGCCGGGATCGCCACCAGCGACGGCCATCACCTCACGGTCGTGAAGGAGATGGGCCTCGTCACCACCGTGTTCGACGACCGCACGCTGGCCGGTCTCGACGGGCGCTCCGGCATCGGACACACCCGCTACTCCACCACCGGGTCATCGGTGTGGCACAACGCGCAGCCGGTGTACCGCGACGTCGGCAGCCTGCAGCTCGCGCTCGCCCACAACGGCAACCTGACCAACACCGCCGCGTTGGCTGAGGACCTGGGCATGCTGGCCGGCACCGTCACCTCCGACACCGACGTTCTCGCCGAGCTGATCGCAGCGCAGCTCCACCAGTTCCGCCAGTCCCGCACCGGCAGCGAGCCCGGCCCCGACGAGCACAACGGCGAGGGCGCGAGCGGTCTCGTCGAGTCGCTGATCGCGGTGCTCCCCCGGCTCGAGGGCGCGTTCTCGCTGGTGGTCATGGACCAGCACCGCATCATCGGCGTCCGGGATCCCAACGGCTTCCGTCCGCTGTGCCTGGGCCGCTTCGACGACGGTGGTTGGGTGCTCGCCTCGGAGACGCCGGCGCTGGACATCGTCGGGGCCCACTTA